>Ga0105239_10001543_pt1 | contig 30425 bp, 27 predicted proteins | sample KBSC44metaG_FD_92761 | JGI IMG/M metagenome (GOLD analysis project Ga0105239, IMG submission 92761) | Corn rhizosphere microbial communities from Kellogg Biological Station, Michigan, USA - KBS C4-4 metaG | ecosystem: Host-associated > Plants > Roots > Rhizosphere > Soil | place: Michigan, USA...
AGCCGCTCGGAAACATCCACCAGCCGCGACGCCGCTTCGTCCTCCGGCGTATAGACCACCAGCCATCCGGCGCCATTCAACGCCAGCTGGCTGTAGCGCCTCAGCAAGGTGATCTCCGGCCCGAAGCCGACCATCTCGCTCGCCTGCTCGACCAGATCGCCGAGCTGCGGCTTGACTTCCTTCGCGGTGTAGAGCAGCACGTCTTCCGGGCTGAAGCCGGTGCGCTCCAGCTCCGCCGCGGCCTCGGCTGCGGCCGAGTCGTCGTCGAATGCCAGCACGCTATGGCCCACCGGATTCAGCGCTCCCAGGCTGAGGTGCAGCTCTTCTTTTGTCATCCGCTTGATGCTCATGGAACACGATCTCCACAAGGAAGGGGAACGCAGTGTAGGACGATGCCGATGACGCGGTCTTTGTCCGCGATCAAAGAATGGCTTCAGGCTTTGCGGCGGCGCTCGGTCCAGGCTTTCAGCTCGCCGACGAAACCGCGCCGGAACGCGACCACGCAGACGACGAAGATCGCGCCGATGATCACCGTGACCCAGGAGCCGACCTTGTCCGACAGCCAGTTCTGCAGCCCGATGATCGTGAACGCACCCAGCACCGGACCGGCAAAGGTGCCGAGCCCGCCGAGCAGGGTCATCAGGATGACTTCGCCTGAAAGCGACCAGTGCGCATCCGGCAGGTTCGCCGAGCCCGAGACCAGCGCCTTCAGCGAACCCGCCAGGCCGGCCAGCGCGGTCGACAGCACAAAGGCCAGCAGCTTGTAGCGATCGACGTCGTAGCCGAGCGAGATCGCGCGCGGCTCGTTCTCACGGATCGCCTTCAGCACCTGGCCATAGGGCGAATGCACGATGCGGATGATGAACAGGAACACCGCGACGAAGACCGCCAGCACGACGAAGTACATCACCAGGTCGTTGGCGAGCGGAATGAAGCCGAACAGCTTGCCGCGGGGCACGCCCTGCAGCCCGTCCTCGCCGCCGGTGAAGGGCGCCTGCAGGAAGACGAAGTAGATCATCTGCGCCATCGCCAAGGTGATCATCGCGAAATAGATGCCCTGGCGACGGATCGCGATCAGCCCGACGACGAGCCCGGCCGCCGACGCGATCACGACGCCGGCGAGGATGCCCAGCTCCGGCGACCAGCCGGCGCTGCGCACCAGCCAGCCGGTCGCGTAGGCCGCGGCGCCGAGGTAGGCCGCGTGGCCGAAGGACAGCAAGCCGGTGAAGCCGAGCAGCAGGTTGAAGGCGCAGGCGAAGATCGCGAAGCACAGCGCCTGCATCACGAACACCGGATAGATGCCGACGAACGGCGCCACCACCAGCAAGGCCAGTACGGCCAGCCAGGCCCAGCGACCGAGGCGGTCTCGAGGGAATGTGGCTTTGCCACTTTCCTCGATGCCCGCGGGGGACCGAGGCCGCAAGGCGGCGGCCTGGGGGCTCTCGTCACTCATCATTTCTCCTTGCCGAACAGGCCGGCGGGCCGGATCACCAGCACGATGGCCATGATCACGAAGACGACGATGCTCGAGGCCTCGGGATAGAACACCTTGGTCAGGCCCTCGATCAGCCCGAGCACGAGGCCGGTGATGATCGAGCCGAGGATCGAGCCCATGCCGCCGATCACCACCACCGCGAAGACCACGATGATCAGGTTGCTGCCCATCAGCGGCGTGACCTGGATCACCGGCGCGGCGAGCACCCCGGCGAGCGCGGCCAGCCCGGCGCCGGCGCCGTAGGTCAGCATTACCATCACCGGCACGTTGACGCCGAAGGCCTGCATCAGCGTCGGGTTCTCGGTGCCGGCGCGCAGGTAGGCGCCGAGGCGCGTCTTCTCGATCGTGAACCAGGTGCCGAGGCAGACCGCGAGCGACGCGAAGACGACCCAGGCGCGATAGTTCGGCAGCACCATGAAGCCGAGGTTGGTCGCGCCCTGCAGCAGCTCGGGCACCGCGTACTGCTGGCCCGAGACGCCGAACTGGTCGCGGAAGACGCCTTCGGCGATCAGCGAGAGGCCGAAGGTCAGCAAGAGGCCGTAGATCGGGTCGAGCTTGTAGAGGCGTTTCAGCAGGCTGCGCTCGATCACCACGCCGAGCGCACCCACCACCAGCGGCGAAAGGATCAGCGCGAACCAGTAGTTGATGCCGAACTTTTCCAGGCTCAGCCAGGCCACGTAGGCGCCGATCATGTAGAGCGCGCCGTGCGCGAAGTTGACGATGCCGAGCAGCCCGAAGATCACCGCCAGCCCGAGGCTCAGCATCGCATAGAACGAGCCGTTGACCAGCCCGAGCAGCAGCTGCCCGAGCAAGGCCTGGATCGGTATGCCGAAGACTTCAGTCATGTCTGCCCCCCGCCTGTCGAGTACGCCAGTCGGCCCCCCGAGGGGGCGCGGGCCGGCTCGGGGCGGCCCAGCGCTCGGCCCGCCGGCCGTTCGACTGACGCTGAGTATTCATGCCATCACTTCCAGGTCGCGCACTTGGACTCGGCCTTGGTCGTGAACGCCTCGTCGCCCTTGATCGTCTCGACCACGTTGAAGTAGTCCCAGGGCTCGGTCGACTTGTCCGGCGACTTGACCTGCATCAGGTACATGTCGTGCACCATGCGGCCGTCGTCGCGGATCACGCCGTTCTTCGCGTACATGTCGTTGATCTTGGTCTTCTTCAGCTGCGCCAGCACCTTGTCCGAGTCGTCGCTGTTGATCGCCTTGACCGCCGCGAGGTAGTTCGTCGCAACCGAGTAGTCCGCCGCCTGCAGCGAAGACGGCATGCGCTTCATCTTGTCGAAGAACTTGCGGCTCCAGGCGCGCGTCTCCGCGTCCTTGTTCCAGTACCAGCTGTCGGTCAGGTACATGCCTTGCGTGTTCTTCAGGCCGAGCGAGTGCACGTCGTTGATGAACATCAGCAGGCCGGCGAGCTTCATCGTCTTCGTCACGCCGAATTCGTTGGCGGCCTTGATCGCGTTGATGGTGTCGCCGCCGGCGTTCGCGAGGCCGAGGATCTGCGCCTTCGACGACTGCGCCTGCAGCAGGAAGGACGAGAAGTCGCTCGCCGACAGCGGATGCTTGACCGAGCCGAGCACCTTGCCGCCGTTGGCCTCGACGACCCGCGCGGTGTCGTTCTGCAGCGCCTGGCCGAAGGCGTAGTCGGCGGTCAGGAAGTACCAGCTCTTGCCGCCGGCCTTGGTGACCGCGCTGCCGGTGCCCTTGGCGAGCGCGACGGTGTCGTAGGCGTAGTGCACGGTGTAGGGCGAGCACTGCTCGTTGGTCAGCGCCGAGCTGCCGGCGCCGACCGCGATGAAGAGCTTCTTCTTCTCCGCCGCGACCTTGGCCATCGCCAGGCTGGTGCCGGAGTTGGTGCCGCCGATCAGCATGTCGACGCCCTGCGTGTCGAACCATTCGCGCGCCTTGGCGGCGGCGATGTCGGGCTTGTTCTGGTGGTCGGCCGAGAGGATTTCGATCTTCTTGCCGGCGACCGCGCCGCCCGCGTCGGCGATCGCCATCTTGATCGCCTCGACGCCGGCCGGGCCGTCGAGGTCGGAATAGAGGCCCGACATGTCGGTGATGAAGCCGATCTTGATCACGTCGCCCGAGATCTGCGCTTGCGCGCCGGCCGAGACGAAGGTGGCCGCGGCCAGCGCGCAGGCGGCGGAGAGTTTGCTGAGTTTCATCGGGATCTCCTGACAGGAAAGGAAAGTGGGAAGGCGCCTGGATCAGACGCCGAGGTACTCGTGCAGGCGCTCGAGGCGCGACGGCAACTCCGCCTGCGTGAACTCCTGGATCACCTCGCCGTGTTCCATCACCAGGAAACGATCGGCGAGCGGCGCCGCGAAGCGGAAGTTCTGCTCCACCATCACGATCGTGTAGCCCTGCTTGCGCAAGGCCACCACCATCTCGGCGAGCTTCTGCACGATCACCGGGGCGAGGCCCTCGGAGATCTCGTCGAGCAGCAGCAGCTTCGCGCCGGTGCGCAGGATGCGCGCCACCGCCAGCATCTGCTGCTCGCCGCCCGAGAGCCGCGTGCCCTGGCTCGACGCACGCTCGCGCAGGTTCGGGAACATCGCGTAGATCTGCTCGACGCTCATCCCGCCGGGCGCGAGCGTCGGCGGCAGCATCAGGTTCTCTTCGGCCGAGAGGCTGGAGAAGATGCCGCGCTCTTCCGGGCAGTAGCCGATGCCGAGGCGCGCGATGCGGTGCGTCGCCATGCCGACGGTCTCTTCGCCATGCACCTTGATCGAGCCCTTGCGCGCACCGATCAGCCCCATGATCGCGCGCATCGTGCTGGTGCGGCCGGCGCCATTGCGGCCGAGCAGGGTCACGACCTCGCCTTCGTCGACGTGGAAGTTGACGCCGTGCAGCACGTGCGATTCGCCGTACCAGCCTTGCAGGTCCTTGATTTCGAGAAAGCGCTTTGCGGCGGCCATCAGTGAGCCCCTTGGAGTTCGGTCTGCGCGCTGCCCATGTAGGCTTCGATCACCGCCGGATTCTTCGAGACCTGCTCGTACGGCCCTTCGGCCAAGGTGGCGCCGCGCTGCAGCACGGTGATCGTGTCGGCGATGCTCGAGACCACGCTCATGTTGTGCTCGACCATCAGGATCGTGCGGTCGGCCGAGACCTTCTTGATCAGCTGGCGGATGCGATCGACATCTTCGAGGCCCATGCCCTGCGTCGGCTCGTCGAGCAGCATCAGCTTGGGCGCCATCGCCAACGTGGTCGCGATCTCCAGCGCGCGCTTGCGGCCATAGCTCAGCTCGACCGCCGGCAGCGCCGCATACTTCTCCAGGTCGACCGCCGCGAGCAGCTCGGTCGCATGCGCGTTCAGCCCGTCGAGTGAGCGCTCGCTGCGCCAGAAGAAATACGAGGTGCCGAGCCTGCGCTGCAGCGCGACGCGCACGTTCTCGAGCACGCTGAGATGCGGGAACACCGCCGAGATCTGGAACGAACGGATCACGCCGCGGCGCGCGATGTGGGCTGGCGATTCGCGCGTGATCTCCTCGCCGTCGAACAGGATCTGGCCGCTGGTCGGCGTCAGGAATTTCGTCAGCAGGTTGAAGCAGGTCGTCTTGCCGGCGCCGTTCGGCCCGATCAGCGCGTGGATGTGCCCGCGCCTCACTTTCAGATCGACCTTGTTGACGGCGACGAAGCCCTTGAACTCCTTCGTCATCTGCCGGGTTTCGAGGATGTACTCGCCACCGCTCATGCACGGCTCCTTGGTTTTGCTTGACGGCCGGCCTGGCCCGGAGACCCAATCGCCCGGCTGCGTCGCCCGCTCGCCGCGGATCCGGACTGCGGACCTTCGCCGCCGCCGAGGCGCTGCGACAGAACGTGCGCCACGTTCAGCGCCACGTCGCGATGGCGCTCGCCCTTGTCGGCCCCGAGCAGCGCCTTGTTGATGCAGACCGCGACCCCGGCCACCACCTGGCCCGAGGCATCGAACACCGGCGCGCCGAAGGAATACACGCCCTCGCGCACCGTCTGGTCGTCGACGCTCCAGCCGCGGCGGCGCGCCACGGCCAGTTCCTTCAACAGTTCCTCGACGTCGCGCGGACCCTTCTTCGTCATCTGCGGCAGCGGCCCGGGCGGGAACAGCTGGCGCACGAATTCCGGCTCCTTGAAGGCCAGCATCGCCTTGCCGCTGCCGGTCAGGTGGGCCGGCAGGCGCATGCCGACGTTGAACGCCAGGCCGAGCGGCCGGGCGCTGTTGCGCACCGCGACATAGAGCGCATCCGCGCCGCTCAACACCGAGAGGATCACCGTCTCTTCCGGCGCCGCGCCCGCGCCCGACCACAGCGCGTTGAACTCCTGCGCCACGTTGGTGCCGGCGACGAAGGCCTCGGCCAGGCCCATCACCCGCGGGCCGATCAGGAAGGCGCCATCGATCTGGCGGCGCAGGTAGCCGAACGAGACCAGCGTATTGCACAGGCCGTGCACGCTGCTCTTCGGCAAGGCCAGATCGGTCGCCAGCCGCGCCAGGCTCATCGGTTCGCGCTGCTGGGCGAGCAGGTCGAGCAGGCTCAGCGCGCGCGTCACCGCCGGCACCAGCACCGGCACGTGCGCCGGCCGGGCGGCAAGGTGCGGGCTCGGGGTCGATGAAGGGCTGCGTCGGGATTCCATGAAGACCGGGGTTGGGGGACTCTCTCGCGACGAGGGCTGCGGCAGGATTTTGCGGCTCTTCTTCGATCCGTTCAGCCTGCTGAATTTGATTCAGTTCACAGAACGCGCAGTCTACGGAGAGCACATCGGATGCGTGTGTCGATCAGTGCCCTTCGGGGGTAAGTCCTGACAGGGGTAGTACCAGGGAACTGATTCGCGGCTCGCGACTCGCGCGCGGCGCCATGCGTTTCACGCCGCGATTCGACGCTTCGTCGCAGCGTCGATGCAGGCAGCCGGGGAGATGTCTACCGTGAGGCCCAGCGTATCCCCCAGGAGCCCTCTCATGACCGCACTGCACTCCCCCACCCCGAGCCCGCGCAGCCGCTGCCGCGCTGTCGATCGCCTGTATCCGCTGGCAGCCGTCTTCGCGATGATCGCCGCGCTGGTGATGCTTGCCGCGCCGGTGCAGGCCGCGCCCGAGCCGGCTTTCCAGGCTGCCTTCAGCGCGTTCCAGCAGGCGGTCGCGACCAAGGGGGAAGGCGGCTCGGCAGCCGCCGCGGCCGAACAGTTCGACGCGCTGCTGAAGGCCGAGCCCGGCAACCCGCTGCTGATGGCCTACAGCGGCGCCGCGACCGCGATGCTGGCGAACACCACGATGCTGCCGTGGAAGAAGATGAGCTACGCCGAAGACGGCCTGGCGCAGATCGACAAGGGGCTGGCGATGCTGCAACCGGTGCACGATGCACCAATGCAGCGCGGCACGCCGGGCAGCCTGGAGACACGCTTCGTCGCCGCCAGCACCTTCCTGAAGATGCCGCCGATGATGAACCGCGGCGCGCGCGGCGAGAAGCTGCTCGCCGAGGTGCAGGCCAGCCCGTTGATGGCGCAGGCGCCGCTGGGTTTCAAGGGAGCGGTGTGGATGGCGGCTGCGCGCCACGCCCAGGACGAAAAACAAGGCGACGAGGCACGCCGGCTCTACGCGCAAGTCATCGCTTCGAACGCGCCGCAGGCCGAGCAGGCGCAGGCTCAGCTGAAGAGCCTCGCGAAATGAAGCGCGATCCCGTTGCCGCACCGGCGATCGAACTGCGCGGCGTGCGCAAGACCTACCGGCTCGGCCAGCACCTGATCCCGGCGCTGCAAGGTGTCGACCTCTCGGTGCGGCCCGGCGAGATGCTCGCGCTGACCGGCCCTTCAGGCAGCGGCAAGAGCACCGTCCTCAACCTCTGCGGGCTGATCGATCGTGCCGATGCCGGCGAGGTCTGGCTGTGCGGCACGCGCATCGATGCGCGCGACGAGGCCGGCAGCACGCTGCTGCGGCGCGACGCGATCGGTTTTGTCTTCCAGAGCTTCAACCTGGTGCCGGTGATGACGGTGACCGACAACGTCGACTACCCGCTGTTCCTCGCCGGCGTGCCGGCGGCCGAACGCCGCACCCGCGTCGCCGAGGCGCTGCGCTCGGTCGGCCTGCAGGAACACGCCAAACATCGCCCCGACGCGCTCTCCGGCGGCCAGCGCCAGCGTGTCGCGATCGCCCGCGCGCTGGTGAAGCGGCCGCGGCTGGTGATCGCCGACGAACCCACCGCGAGCCTCGATTCGCACACCGCCGACCAGGTGATGGACCTGATGCGCGAACGCTGCCATGCCGAGGGCGCGGCCTTCGTCATCGCGACCCACGATGCGCGGCTGACGAGCCGCTGCGACCGCATCGTCGCGCTGCTCGACGGACGCCTCTCCGAGTGGTCAGAGCCGGAAGAAGGCGCGCAGCGGGCCGAGCGCCGGGCCGCTCCCAAGCCGGCCCGCACCCCCTCGGGGGGTCGATCGGCGTACTCGACGATCGGGGGGCGGGCATGAAGTGGCTGCGCTTCGCCTGCCTGAACGTGATGCGCAACCGCCGCCGTTCGCTCGTCACGATCGCGATCGCCGCGCTCGGCACCGCCGCGATGCTGCTGGCCGGCGGCTTCGCGCTCGCCACCTACCAGGCGCTGGCGCAATCCTCGGCGCGCAGCAGCGGCCACCTGGTGCTCGCCAAGCCGGCGCAGTTCACGCAGGACGAGGCCACTCCGCTGCAGTTCGGCCTCGACGATGCCGCGGCGATCAAGACGCGCCTGCTCGCCGACCCGCAGGTGCGCTACGTGCTGCCGAAGATCGAATTCAGCGGGCTGATCAGCAACGGCGACAAGTCGACGGTGATGATGGCGACCGGCGTCGACCCGGACGGCGAATTCGCGGTCAAGGGTCCGTTCCTGAAGATCACCGAAGGGGTGGCGCTGAGCGGGCCGGGCGGGCAGGCGGAGGTGATGCTCGGCGCAGGGCTCGCACGCAGCATGAAGGCCGGCGTCGGCAGCAGCCTGACCCTGCTCGCCAGCACCACCGACGGCGCGCTGAACGCGATGGACGTGACCGTCAAGGGCCACTTCTCGACCGGCGTCACCGAGATCGACAAGCGCCTCGTCTACACCGACATCGCCACCGCGCAGAAGCTCTTGAACACGCCGCGCGTGACCAGCCTCGGCGTGTTCCTGAGCAGCATGGAGGCGACCGACGGCGCGCGGCAGCGCGTCGCCGCGGCCGAGCCGGCGCTCGCGGTCAAGACCTGGCTCGAACTCGCGAGCTTCTACCAATCGGTGAAGGATCTTTACGACCGCATCTTCGGCGCGCTCGGGCTGATCATCGGCGTGATCGTGGTCTTCGTCGTGACCAACGCGATGGCGATGGCGATCATCGAGCGCACGCGCGAGATCGGCACGCTGCGCGCGATGGGCACCACGCCCGGCCAGCTGCTGCGGGCGCTGGCGCTCGAAGGCATGGTGCTCGGCGGCGCCGGCGCGCTGCTCGGCGCGGCGATCGCGTCGGCGATCAGCCTGCTGCTCTACCTGATGCCGGTGCAGATGCCGCCGCCGCCCGGCCGCAGTACCGGCTATCCGCTGACGATCGCGCTCTCGCCCTCCATGGCGCTGGCCACCGTCGCCGCGGTCGTGCTGCTGGCGATGCTGGCGTCCGCCTGGGTCGCGCGCCGCACGGTGCACCAGCCGGTGGTGGTGGCGCTGGCCCATGTCTAAACAACCGGGAAACTTCGATGATCACCAAGACCCTGCTGCTCGCCGCGAGCCTGTTGCTCTGCGGCGCGGCCCCCGCCCAGGAGGCTGCCGCGCTGATCCAGGCCGCCGACCGCTATCGCCTCGCCGGCGAGAACATGCAGATCGAAACCAACATCAGCACGTACAACCGCGACGGCACGCTGGACAAGGAGCGCGCCTACATCGTCTTCGCGCAGGCCGGGCATCAGTCGCTGGTGCTGATGCAGAGCCCGGCCGAAAAGGGCCAGAAGGTGCTGATGCGCGGCGACGATTTCTGGCTGCTGATGCCGCAGACGCAGCGTCCGCTGCGCATCACGCCGAGCCAGAAGCTGCTCGGCGACGCCTCCACCGGCGACATCGCGACGCTCTCGTGGAGCGAGGACTACGACGGCAGCCTGGTCGGCGAGGAGCGCTGCGGCGAGGCCGCCTGCCTGCACCTGACGCTTTCGGCCCAGCGCAAGGGCGTGAGCTACCAGCGCATCGAGCTGTGGATCGGCAAGGCGCGCCAGGAGCCGCTGAAAGCGGATCTCTACCTCAGCTCCGACAAGCTCGCGAAGCAGGCGAGCTTCGTGATGGACAAGCCCGCGGCGCCGACCCGCGTCGACGAGATGGTGCTGCAGGACCAGCTGAGCAACCACAAGGAGACTCGCGTGCGCTACGGCACGCGGCAGGCAAAGACGATTCCGGAGAACTGGCTCAACCCGATGTTCCTGGCGCGCAACCCGAGCCTCGAATGAGGCTGGGTTCGGCGTGGCTGCTGCTCGGCCTGGCCGCGATGGCGCCGGCCCGCGCGGACGTCGATGTCGGCGGCCAGCTGCGGCTGCGCTGGGACGAACGCAGCGCCGCAACGGCCGGCCCGCTCGCGACTGCCGCAGCGCTGGTGGCGCCCGACGTCGCACCGCCCCAACGCGATTCGCTCTCGCTGCTCAGCGAACTGCGCGGACGCTGGCGCTTCATCAGCGCGAATGCCGCGCTCGACCAGGTGCGGCCGGAGGGCGGCCCGACGACGAGCCGCGCGCGCTTCAACGAGCTGTACGCCTCGGGCGAGGCCTTCGGCTGGCAATTCAGCGCCGGCCGCAAGATCGTCGGCTGGGACGTCGGCTACGGCTTCCGCCCGAACGACATGGTGCAGAGCGAGCCGCGCCTGCAGCTGCTGCCCGGCACGCCCCAGGGCCGCGCGGTGGTCGATGCCGAGCACTTCGATGCGGATACCGCCTGGTCCTTCGTCTGGGTCAATCCGCAGCGGCCGGAGGACGGCAGCGGCAGCGACGAACAGGCGCTGGCCGCAAGAGCCTATCGGCGTGCGGGTGCGGCCGATTGGTACGGCTTCGCGCGCTGGGGCGAACACACCCGCGGCAGCCTCGGCGCGGCGCTCGCCTGGGTCGCGAGCGACACGCTCGAGCTGCATGCCTCGGCGCGCTGGGCCGAGCGGGTCCACACCTGGGCGATCGATCCCGCGGTCGGCACCATCGCCCGCGACAACCCGTGGCGCGTGCAGCAGCAGGGCGCAAGCTCGCAGGCGCTGATCGGCGCCAGCTGGACCGGCGAGAACCAGCTCAGCCTGCTCGCCGAAGCCTGGTACGACGGCAGCGCCGCCTCGGACGATCGATGGCAGGCCTGGGCCGGGCGCAATGCCGGCCTCGCGAACAGCCTGTCGCCGGCGAGCCCGGCAGCGCTGCGCGGCGCGGTGGCCGGCAACCTCGCCTGGCAGGCCCAGGCCTTCGGCGCGACCAGCCTGCGCCGCCGCAATCTCTTGCTGCGCACCGCCTGGAAGCACGAGAAGTGGCAGCCGGCGCTCGACCTGCTCTACCAGCCGGAAGACGCCGGACGGGTGATTACCGCGTCGATCGAATGGCAGGGCGACAGGGTCAGCATCGACGCCGGCCTGCGCCAGTACGGCGGCCCGTCGAGCGCCGTGCTGGCGCAGCTGCCGCTGCGGCGCAGCGCCTACCTGGCCGCGACCTGGAGCTTCTGAGCGCCCTCAGGCGGGGCCCCTCGGTCCAGCGCCGGGCCGCCATCGGCCAGAGGCCGATAGCCCTCGGCAGGCACGGACAGTCCGCAGGGACTGTCCGTGTCCGGCCTCAGTCCACAAGCGGACCGAGCTCCTCCTTGGGGGGCGACGCCGCAGGCGTCTTGGGGGCTCCATTCAGGGCAGCCTGAACCGAGCCACCTCCGCCGCGAGGTGCTCCGCCTGGCTCTTCAGCGCGGCCGCCGCCGCCGTGCTCTGCTCGACCAAGGTCGCGTTCTGCTGCGTCATCCGCTCCAGTTGCGTCACCGCCGTGCCGACCTGGGCGACTCCCTCGCTCTGCTCGACCGCGGCGCCCGAGATCTCGGCCAGCAGCTTCTTCGTCTGCTGCGCGGTCTCGAGCAGGCGGGTCATCGTCTCGCCGGCCACGCTGACCGTCTTGGCGCCGGAGTCGACGCAAGTCGTGCTCTCGGTGATCAGGCTCTTCACCTCACGCGCCGCACCGGCGCTGCGCTGCGCGAGGCTGCGCACCTCCGCCGCCACCACCGCAAAACCCCGCCCCTGCTCGCCGGCGCGAGCCGCTTCCACCGCGGCGTTCAGCGCCAGGATGTTGGTCTGGAAGGCGATGCCGTCGATCGTGCCGATGATGTCGCTGATCTTCGCCGACGAGGCGTGGATGTCGCGCATCGTCGCCACCACCTGGGCGATGGCTGAGCCGCCACGGCTCGCCGCGGCGGCGTTTTCGGTCGCCGCGATCGCCGCGTGCTGCGAGTGCGCCGCTGTCTGCTTCGCGGCGGCCGCGATCTGCTCCATCGAGGCGGCGCTCTGTTCGAGGTTGGCCGCCGTCTGCTCGGTGCGCGACGAGAGATCCAGCGACGCCCCGGCGATCTCGGTACTCGCAGCGACGATCGCCGCTGCCGAGCTGCGCACTTTCGAGACGATGCTGCGCAGCGACGCCTGCATCTCGGCCAGCGCCACCATCAGCCATGCCGCGTCATCGCGGCCCCAGGGGGCTGGATGCGTGGTCAGGTCGCCGGCGGTCATTGCCTGCAGGTGCTTTTCGACTTCGCGCAGGCCACCGTGCGTGACCAGGAAGAACGCATAGAACAGATAGGCCGCGAGCAGCAGCGAGACCGCGACGATCGCGGCGACGACATCGCGCCAGAGCTTCATCTGGCCGACGCGCGCCGCCAAGAGCTCATCCAGCCGATCGATCAGCATGCCTTCCAGCTCCCACAGCCCCTGCAGCGCCTCGGCCGTCTGGGCCGGTGTCGCGCCGGCGGCGTCGAGCGCACGCTGGCGGATCGCCTGGACCTGCCCGCGCACCTCGTCATCATGGAACTGCGCCGCGTATTCGGGTTGCACGCTGTAGACCTTGCCGAGTTCGTTCTTCATGCGCTGGCTCGACAGCTCGCCCAATGCCTGCGCCGTCTGATAGACACCGAGCTGATCCGGCGACGATGGCGCCGCAGCCACCGCCGCCTGCGTGACCAGCTTGTCCGCCACCGTCGGCAGGTTGGTGACGACGGTGTTCATCAGGTAGAGGGTGTCGAGCCCGGGGTCGAGCGAGAGGTTGGAGCCGTCGGCCACACGATCGATCAGCGCGGAGAGCGCATCGGCAAGGGCGCTCGGTGCGCCGCCGGCGGCCTGGGCCGCCTGCATCGCCGCCTCGAATTCGCGCTGCGTGCCGAGCGCGGTCCCGAACTGCTGCTCGACGCGCTTCAGCCCCGCACTGCGCGCAGCGATCTCCCGGCGCAGCGCCGCCAGCGGAGCCGCCGCGCTGCCCTGCGCCACCAGCAGGCGCTGGCGCTCGGCCAGTTGCAGCAATGGCGCTGCCTCGCGCAGGTAGGCGACACCGTCGCGCTCCTTGGAAGCGAAGGCGATCGCCGCCGCCTTGTCGCTGAAGACGCTGACTCCAAGCGTGATCACCGGGATCAGGAACACCGCCGAGACGACGCTCGCCTTGGCGGCGAAGCGCATGCGGCGGAAGAGCCGCACGCCCGGCGCCCAGAGGCCGTGATGGCGGAAGAATTCGATCAGGCCGGATGCAGGGGGCCGCGCCGTCGCGGGGCGGCTTTCCGGGTGCACCGGCAAGAGGGTGGCGTGCCGGGCGAACCCCGGTTGGCCGACGACGTTCAGCATGTTTTTTCTCTCCCTGTAGGCAGCGGGGCGAGGGCGCCGAGCCGCGTTCGACCCGCGCGGCATGCGCATCGGACGAACCGAGGTTGTCGACCGCAGCACCGGATACTTGAGCGCAATCCCCCCATGCCCGGCGCCAGCCGGGACGGGCGGGCCGCGGGCCGCACGGTCGTCGGCTTTGGGCATGTTTCCTGCTCGACAATCACTGGTATACCAGCCCGTGCACCAGGAGCACCATGTCAGCTGCACTCGCTCTCGAAATGCCCCTCACCCTGCGCGACTGGCAGGCTGCCTACGTGGCCGGCGCATCGCCCGGCGAATTGCTGAGCGCGCTGGGCGAACGCCTGCGCCGCGACAGCCCGTCCGCCGCGTGGATCCATCTCGCGACGGCTAGCGAAATCCAGGCCCAGGTCGATGCCCTGCGCGCGCGCTCCGCCGCGCACGGCGATCGTGCATCGACTCTGGCGGCCCTGCCCTTCTTTGGGGTGCCGTTCGCGGTGAAGGACAACATCGACGTCGCCGGCATGCCGACGACCGCCGCCTGCCCGGCCTTCGCCTACCGCGCGGCCACGCACGCGACCGCGGTGGCGCGGCTGGTCGACGCCGGGGCGATCTGCGTCGGCAAGACGAACCTGGACCAGTTCGCCACCGGCCTGGTCGGCGCACGCTCGCCTTATGGGCGACCGAGCAGCGTGTTCTCCGAAGGGCACGTCAGCGGCGGCTCCAGCTCCGGCTCGGCGGTGGTGGTGGCGCGCGGCGACGTGCCTTTCGCGCTCGGCACCGACACCGCCGGCTCCGGCCGCGTGCCGGCCGGCTTCAACAACATCGTCGGCCTGAAGCCGACGCCGGGGCGGGTCGGCACGCGCGGTGTCGTGCCGGCTTGCCGCAGCCTCGACTGCGTTTCGGTGTTCGCGCTCACCGTCGGCGATGCGGCGCAGGTGCTGGCGGTGATGGAAGGCGCCGACAGCGGCGATGCCTACAGCAACTTCCAGCCCGGCCCCGCGCAGCTGCCGGCGCGGCTGCGCATCGGCGTGCCCGCGGTGCCGGACTTCAGCGGCAATGGCGAATACGCCGCCGCCTTCGAACGCGCGATGGCGCAGGTGCGCGCGCTCGGCCACACCTTGGTGCCGATCGATTTCACGCCGCTGCACGCGGTGGCCGACCTGCTCTACAGCGGCCCCTGGGTGGCGGAGCGCCACGCCGCGGTGCAGACCCTGCTCGAGCGCCAGCCGGAAGCCTTCGATCCAGCGGTGCGCAAGGTCATCGAAGGCGCGCTCGCCTTCAGCGCCACGGATGCCTTCCGCGGCCAGTACGGGCTGCGCGCGGCGCAGCGCGAGGCGGCCGGCACCTGGCAGCGCGCCGATCTGCTGATGGTGCCGAGCGCGCCGACCCATCCTTCGCACGGCGAGGTCGACACCGATCCGATCGGCGCCAACACCCAGCTCGGCCGCTACACCAACTTCGTCAACCTGCTGGGCTGGTGCGCGCTTGCGCTGCCCGCCGGATTCACCGCCGGCCACATGCCGTTCGGCGTGACCTTCATCGCGCCGAATGCGGCGGATGCCGCGCTCGCGCGCTTCGGCCAGGGCTGGCAGGCAAGGCTCGCGCTGCCGCTCGGCGCGACGCAGCGCCAGGCCGCGCCGGAGGGCAACGGGCTGTGGCCCGCCAGCGCCGCGACGATATCGATCGCGGTGGTCGGCGCGCACCTGAGCGGCCTGCCGTTGAACGGCCAGCTGACCGAGCGCGGCGCGCTGCTGCGCGAGACGACCGAGACCGCGGCGCGCTATCGCCTCTTCGCGCTGCCCGATACGGTGCCGCCGAAGCCCGGGCTGGTGCGCGCCGTCTCGGGCGGCAGCCGGATCGCGGTCGAGGTCTGGGACATGCCGGCCAGCGCCGTCGGCTCCTTCCTCGCGCTGATCCCGCAGCCGCTCGGCCTCGGCAGCATCGAGCTGGCCAGCGGGCGCTGGGTGCATGGCTTCCTGTGCGAAGCGCATGCGCTGGAAGGCGCGCGAAACATCAGCTCGTACGGCGGCTGGCGCGCCTACCTGAAGTCGCTGAACACCCACTGAATCGGGAAGACGCTATCGGAGATGTTCTTGCAGGCCGGTACGCACCCGACCCGGGTGGCCGAGATCTTGCGTCAGGTCCGCCGCCGAAGGATGCAGAGATGACGATGAATCCGTTGCAGATCGAAGCCTATGTGGACGCGAGCGCGGCAGCCCTCGGGCTCGAGCTCGCCGCCGAGTACCGGCCCGGCGTGATCCGCTATTTCACCTTGGCCGAAACCATGGCGCAGCAGGTGTTCGGCCTGCCGCTGGACGTGACCGACGAACCGGCCGAAGCCTTCGTGCCGATCTCGCCCCGATGAGTGGCGCCGGCGACTGGCTGGCGGCCGACGCGGTCGCGATGGCGCATGCGGTGCGCGAGCGCCAGCTCAGCGTCACGCAGCTGGTGGGAGCCAGCCTGCAGCGCATCGCCGAGACCGATGAACGGGTCAATGCCTTCACCGACGTGACCGAGGACCGCGCGCTGCGCCGCGCGGAGCAGCTGGATGCGAAGCTCGCCGCAGGCAACGACAGCGTGGCCGCGCTGCCGCTGCTCGGCGTGCCGTTCGCGGCAAAGAACCTGTTCGACATCGCCGGCATCACCACCCTGGCGGGCTCGAAGATCGAACGCGGCAAGCCGGCCGCGACGCGCGACAGTCCGCTGATCGAGCGCCTCGAAGCGGCCGGCGCGGTGCTGGTCGGCGCGCTCAACATGGACGAATACGCCTACGGCTTCACCACCGAGAACAGCCACGAAGGCCCGTGCCGCAACCCGCACGACCTGAGCCGCGTCGCCGGCGGTTCCTCGGGCGGCTCGGCCGCGGCGATCGCCGCCGGCCAGGTGCCGCTGACGCTCGGTTCCGATACCAACGGCTCGATCCGCGTGCCTTCGTCGCTGTGCGGCACCTTCGGACTGAAGCCGACCTATGGCCGCCTGCCGCGCAACCGCAGCTACCCTTTCGTCGCCAGCCTGGACCATCTCGGCCCCTTTGCCCGCTCGGCGCGCGACCTGGCGCTGAGCTACGACCTGATGCAGGGCTTCGACCCTCACGATCCGGCCTGCGTCGAGCGGCCGCACGAAGCCACCGCGGGGCTGCTCGACCAGGGCGCCGAAGGCCTGCGCATCGCGATCCTCGGCGGCTACTTCCACGACAACGCGAAGGCCGAGGCGCAGGCCGCGGTGACCCGCGCCGCCGATGCGCTGGGCGTGCGCCGCGAGCTGCATCTGCCCGAGGTGGCGCGAGCGCGCGCCGCGGCCTTCCTGATCTCGAACTCGCAAGGCTCGAACCTGCACCTGCCCGACCTGAAGCGCCGCGCGCAGGACTTCGAGCCGCTGTCGCGCGACCGCTTCCTCGCCGGCGCGCTGCTGCCCGCCACCTGGGTGCAGCAGGCGCAGCGGGTGCGCCGCTGGTTCGGGCTGCAGGCGGCCGAGCTGTTCAAGGACGTCGACGTGCTGATCGCGCCGGCCACGCCCTGCGTCGCGCCGGGCATCGGCACCGAGTGGATCGAGATCAACGGCCAGCACCTGCCGGCGCGCCCCAGCCTCGGCCTGCTGACGCAGCCGATCTCCTGCATCGGCCTGCCGGTGTGCGCCGCGCCGATCTGGGGCTGCCACCCGACCCTGCCGATCGCGGTACAGATCATCGCCGCGCCGTGGCGCGAGGACCTGGTGCTGCGGGTCGGCCATGCGCTGCAGCAGGCCGGTATCGCACACTCCCCTATCGCATCGCTAGCATGAAGACCACGACTCGAACGCGGAACGGGCCGAGCGCCGGGCCGCTCCCAAGCCGGCCCGCATCCCCTTGGGGGATCGGCCGGCATACCTGACGGACGAGGGGCTGACACTTTATGGACATCAACCTGCCCGACGTCTTGGCCGAGGTGACAGCCGTCTTCGAACGCTACGAAGACGCGCTGGTCAACAACAACGTCCAGGTGCTCGACGAGCTGTTCTGGACTTCGCCGAACACCGTGCGCTACGGGATGGCCGAGAACCTCGTCGGCATCGAGGCGATCCGCGCCTTTCGCCTGTCGCGGCCCTCGACCGGCCTGGCGCGCAGCCTCGCCGCGACCGTGGTCACCACCTTCGGCCGGGACTTCGCGACCGCGATGACCGAATTCCGCCGCGATGGCAGCGAGCGCATCGGCCGGCAAAGCCAGACCTGGGTGCGCCTGCCCGAGGGCTGGCGCGTCGTCGCGGCGCACGTCAGCCTGCTGTGAGGCGGCGCGTGCGCGGCCATGCAGCAACTCGCTCGCGCAGCTCCGAGGCCCAGGCACTATGCTCGAAGGTTTTTCCTCGATCCGATATCGAATGACCGCCACCCGCATCCCGACGCCCAGGCTCCCCGCTGCTGCAGTGGCGCAGCGCGACAACCTGGCCGAGCAGGTCTACGCGCACCTGAAAGGGGAGATCCACGACTTCCACCTGGTGGCGGGCGATCGGTTCTCGGAAGCCGAACTCGGCGCACGCCTCGGCGTCAGCCGCACGCCGGTGCGCGAGGCCTTGTTCCGGCTGCGCAACGAAGGTTTCCTCGAAGTCGAATCCAAGTCCGGCTGGCACGTGCGGCCGATCGACTTCGTCAAGCTGGAGCAGCTCTACGACCTGCGCATCGTGCTCGAGCTGGCGAGCCTGGTGAAGCTCTGCGCCCGCGCCGAAGACGCGCCCGAGCTCGATGCGCTGAAGGCGATCTGGCTGGTGCCGGCGGCCGAACGGCTGAGCGATGCGCGCGAAGTCGGTGCCCACGACGAGCAGTTCCACGCCACCCTCGTGCGTGCTGCCGGCAATGCCGAGATCGCCCGCGTGCATTGGGACGTGACCGAGCGCATCCGCATCATCCGGCGCCTCGACTTCACGCGCCCGGACCGGATCGAAGCCACCTACGTCGAACACGGCAAGATCCTGCGCGCGGTGATGCAGCGCAAGCTCGACCAGGCGCAGCTGCTGATGAAGACACACGTCGAACAGAGCAAGGCGGAGGTGCGCAAGATCACCTTGCACACGCTGCACGAAGCCAGAGAGCAAATGCGACGTTGAGCCTGTGCGGACGGCGCTCGGGCGCCGCCGAACGGGCACGCGGTTTGCAAGCATCCCAGCTGGTATACCAACAAGTGCACCAAGGAAGCCCGTTCGGATGAACGCGGCGGAACCCTCTCGATCGAGCGCCCCTACCGGAGACCCCGCCATGACCCACGACTTCAACGATAACCCGCGCCGCCGAGCGCTCGCCCAGCTGTCCGCCTTCTCGCTGGCGACGCTCTCGCCCTGGGCGCTGCGCACCGCGCTGGCGCAGACCAAGCTCACCGTCGGCGTGATCTACGTCGGCCCGAAGGACGACTTCGGCTACAACCAGTCGCAGGCCGCGGGCGCCGCCGAGATCAAGAAGATGCCGGGAGTCAAGGTCGTCGAGGAAGAGAACGTGCCCGAGACCAATGCGGTGCAGAAGACGATGACCGGCATGATCAAGCAGGACGGCGCGACGGTGCTGTTCCCCACGTCGTTCGGCTACTTCGATCCGCACATGCTGGCGATGGCGGCGAAGTTCCCCGAAGTGCGCTTCTCGCACTGCGGCGGCATGTGGACCGAAGGCAAACACCCGAAGAACACCGGCAGCTACTTCGGCTACATCGACGAGTGCCAGTACCTCAACGGCGTGATCGCGGCGCACATGAGCAAGAGCAAGAAGCTCGGCTTCGTCGCCGCCAAGCCGATCCCGCAGGTGCTGCGCAACATCAATGCCTTCACCTTGGGCGCGAAATCGGTCGATCCGAAGATCACGACGACGGTGATCTTCACCGGCGAATGGTCGATGCCGGTCAAGGAGGCGGAAGCGACGAACAGCCTGGCCGACCAGGGCATCGATGTCTTCACGATGCACGTCGACAGCCCGAAGGTGATCGTCGAGACAGCAGCCAAGCGCGGCAAGATGGTCTGCGGATACCACGCGAGCCAGGCCAAGCTGGCGCCGAACGCGTACCTGACCGGTGCCGAGTGGAACTGGGCGACCGCCTACAAGACCGTAGTCGATGCGGCACTGGCCGGCAAGCCGCACCCGAACTTCCTGCGCGGCGGGCTGAAGGAAGGCTACGTGAAGATGTCGGCCTATGGCCCGATGGTGCCGGACGGCGCGAAGAAGAACGCCGACGACATCAAGGCCAAGATGCTGGCCGGCACGTTCGACATCTTCCAGGGCGGGCTGAAGGACAACAAGGGCGCGGTGGTGATCCCGGCCGGCAAGGCCTTGAAGCAGACCGATATCGAGCTGGAGAAGATGAACTACCTGGTCGAGGGTGTGGTCGGCTCGGTGTAGTTGGGATGGAGCTGTCCTTGCTGTCGCGGTTCGCTCGTCGGCCCATGGTCGTCGTGACGGCCCGCTTTGCTTGCCGGCGCGGCTGCGGCAGGGTGGTGGCGGCGCCTGCGTTCTCCGGTCCACGCTCCCGGGGCACCAGTTTTTGCTCGCCACCGTTTCCTCTTCAACACCGACGTGCCACGCCCGCTTGGGGGGCGACCGGGAATGGGACCTGCGCCCGCAAGCGCCACCACCACCCTGCGAGAACCGTCGCCGGCATGCCTGCAGGAACCTCGGAGCGGCGGAAGCCATCTGATGCGAGCTTGGCAATCGGCGAAGAAGCCCAGCATGCGTGACTCCGTCGCCAACATCGCCCTGCCTGTCGGCGCGCTGATCGCCGCGCTGCTGCTGTTCGGGTTCTTCGTCTGGCTCGGCGGGGTCAGCCCGGTCGAGACCTGGGTCCTGCTGTTCAAGGGCGCGTTCGGCGACTGGTTCTCGTGGCAGAACACCTTGCAGCGCGCCGCTCCCTTGATGCTGACCGCCCTCTGCGTCGCATTGCCTGCACGCGCCGGCCTGGTGATCATCGGCGGCGAAGGCGCGCTGGTGCTGGGAGCATTGGCTGCCGCGGCCCTCCCGTATGCCGTGCCGGTGCCGCACAACATCGTCGGCACCGTGATGGTCTGCGTCGCCGGCATGCTCGCCGGCGGCGCCTGGATCGCGCTCGCCGGCGCACTGCGCCAGTACCGCGGCGTCAACGAGACGATCTCGAGCCTGCTGCTCGCCTACACCGCGATCGCGATCTTCAAGCAACTGGTCGAAGGCCCGCTGCGCGATCCGGCGACCCTGAACAAGCCCTCCACCCGCTCGCTCGCCGAAGGCATCCTGATCGGCGGCATCGGCGGCTCAGACGTGCACTGGGGCCTGGTGCTCGGCGTGATCGCCTGCCTGGGGCTCGGGCTGTGGCTGGCGGTCACCGCGAGCGGCTTCTCGGTGCGCGTGGTCGGCGGCAACCCGCGCACCGCGCAGCTCGTCGGCCTGCCCGCCACCCGGCTGATCCTGCTGGCCTGCGCGCTCGGCGGCGCTTGCGCCGGGCTCGCCGGCGCGGTCGAAGTGGCCGCGGTGCACACGAATGCCAACGCCTCGCTGATCGCAGGCTATGGCTATGCCGGCATCCTGGTCGCGTTCATCGCGCGGCAGAACCCGATCGCGATCATCCCGGTCGCGATCCTGTTCGGCGGATTCGGCGCGGCCGGCAGCCTGCTGCAGCGGCGGCTCGACCTGCCCGATGCCTCGGTGCAGGTGCTGCAAGGCATCGCCTTCGTGCTCATCCTGGCCAGCGAGGCGCTGCGCAATCTCGACTGGGCCGCGCTCGGGCAGAAGCTGAAACGCTCGTCCGGACCGGTGGCTTCGGCAAGCGGGGAGACAGCGGCATGAACGACGTCCTGCTGCCCTTCTTCGCGGCCATCCTCGGCGGGGCCTTGCGGGTCGGCGTGCCGTTCCTGTTCGTCAGCCTCGGCGAGTGCCTGACCGAAAAATCCGGCCGCATCAATCTTGGCCTCGAAGGCGTGCTGGTGCTGTCGGCGATGGCCGGCTTCGGCGGCTCGTACCTCAGCGGGTCGGCGTGGATCGGCGTGCTCGTCGCGGCGGCGGCCGGTGCGCTGCTGGCGCTGCTGCACGGCCTGCTGTGCTCGCTGCCGCGGGTCAACGACGTGGCCACCGGCATCGCGCTGATGCTGCTCGGCACCGGCCTCGCGTTCTATCTCGGCAAGCCGCTGATCCAGCCGCAGGCGCCGCAGCTGCCGCCGCTGGCGCTCGGCAATTGGAGCGAGTCATCGGTGCTGCAGGCGGCCTTGCAGGTGAACCCGCTGCTGCCGCTCGGCATCGTGCTGGCGGTGCTGCTGTACCTCGGCTTCGCGCGCACGCGCTGGGGCCTGCTGGTGCGGCTGGCGGGTGATTCGGCCGCGGCGACGAAGGCGCTCGGCTATTCGGTCAACAGCATCCGCATCGCCGCGACCGCGGCCGGCGGCGCGATCGCCGGGCTCGGCGGCGCCTCGCTGACCTTGTTCTATCCGGGCAGCTGGAACGAAGGCATCTCCAGCGGCCAGGGCCTGATCGCAGTCGCGCTGGTGATCTTCGCGCGCTGGAGCCCGCTGCGCTGCGTCGGCGCGGCGCTGCTCTTCGGCGGCGCGGGCGCGATCGGCCCGGCGCTGCAATCGATCGGCATCAGCCAGGGCTACTACCTGTTCGGCGGGGTGCCCTATGTGCTGACCCTGGTGATCCTGGTGTTCACCTGCAAGCCGGGTGCGGTCGCGAAGGGCAGCCCCGGCGAGCTGTCTTCGGTGAAGTGAGGGTCTCGGCAATGAGTGGACTCGGGGGACTCAATAAATCGCCGAATGGCATCGTCATCGGACTGGTGCAATTGCAGCTGCCGGTCGTCGAGACGCCGGCGCAGCTGAAGGCCCAGGCCGAGCGCATCGTCGCGATGGTCGCCAAGGCGCGGCGCAACAACGCCGGGCTGGACCTCGTCGTCTTCCCGGAGTACGCGCTGCACGGCCTGTCGATGAACATCGACCCTGCCCTGATGTGCTCGATGGACGGGCCGGAGGTCGCTTCGTTCAAGGCCGCCTGCGTCGAGCACAAGGTCTGGGGTTGCTTCTCGCTGATGGAGTTCAACCCCAACGGCAACCCGTACAACACCGGCATCGTGATCGACGACCACGGCCGGGTCGTGCTGTACTACCGCAAGCTCCATCCCTGGGTGCCGGTCGAAGCCTGGGAGCCCGGCAACCTCGGCATCCCGGTGATCACCGGGCCGAAGGGCTGCAAGCTCGCGCTGATCATCTGCCACGACGGCATGTTCCCCGAGATGGCGCGCGAGTGCGCCTACAAGGGCGCGGAGATCATGCTGCGCACCGCCGGCTATACCGCGCCGATCCGCCACGCCTGGAAGATCACCAACCAGGCCAACGCCTTCCAGAACCTGATGGTCACCGCCAGCGTCTGCCTCTGCGGCAGCGACGGCAGCTTCGACTCGATGGGCGAAGGCATGGTCTGCAACTTCGACGGCACCGTGATGGCCGAAGGCGGCGGCCGGGTCGACGAGATCATCACCTGCGAAGTGCGGCCCGACTTGGTGCGCGAAGCCCGCCTGCACTGGGGCGTCGAGAACAACCCGTACCAGCTCTGGCACCGCGGCTATGTCGCGGTGAAGGGCGGCGCGATGGATTGCCCCTACACCTTCATGCGCGACATGGTGAACGGCCGCTACGCGCTGCCGTGGGAAGCCGAGGTCGTGCACACCGACGGCCGCGCCTGCGGCTTCGCGCCGCCGACGCGACTGCACGCTCCGAACAATCTGCTGCCCGAGGAGAACGAACGATGAGCACGCTGGTGAACGCCGACCCCTACGCCTGGCCCTACGACGGCGACCTGCGCCCCGAGAACACCGCGCTGATCGTGATCGACATGCAGACCGACTTCTGCGGCCCCGGCGGCTACGTCGACAAGATGGGCTACGACCTCTCGCTGACACGCGCGCCGATCGAGCCGATCAAGACCCTGATGGCGCGCCTGCGCACGCTCGGCTTCCACATCATCCATACGCGCGAAGGCCATCGCCCCGACCTCGCCGACCTGCCGGCGAACAAACGCTGGCGCTCGCGCCGTGCCGGCACCGACGGCGTCGGCATCGGCGACGCCGGTCCCTGCGGCCGCATCCTGGTGCGCGGCGAGCCAGGTTGGGAGATCATCGACGAGCTGGCCCCGCTGCCCGGCGAAGCGATCATCGACAAGCCCGGCAAGGGCTCGTTCTACGCCACCGATCTCGACCTGCTGCTGCACACCCGCGGCATCCGCAACCTGATGCTCGCCGGCATCACCACCGACGTGTGCGTGCACACGACGATGCGCGATGCGAACGACCGCGGCTACGAGTGCCTGCTGCTGTCGGACTGCACCGCCGCCACCGACCACGGCAACCATCTCGCGGCGCTGAAGATGGTGACGATGCAGGGCGGGGTGTTCGGCGCGGTGGCGTCGTCGGGCGCGGTGATGGAGGCTTTGTCGATATGACGGCTCCGCTCGATCCGAAGCCCAGGGTCGATGGCGCGCTCGCGCTCGACACGCTGCAGCTGACCAAGCGCTTCGGCAGCTTCACCGCGATGGACGCGGTGACGATGAAGGTCTCGGCCGGCAGCGTGCACGCCCTGCTCGGGGAGAACGGCGCCGGCAAGAGCACGCTGGTGAAATGCGTCGCCGGCTCGCAGCGCGCCGAGGAAGGCTCGATCCTGGTCGACGGCAAGGAGTACGACATCGCCACGCCGGTGGTCGCGCGCGCGCTCGGCATCGGCATGGTCTACCAGCACTTCACGTTGGCGCCGGGCATGAGCGTGGCCGAGAACCTGCTGCTCGCCGGCGGCCGCACGCCGGGCTTGATCGACTGGAAGAAGGAGCGCGCCGCGCTCGCCGCCTTCCTCGAGACCACGCCGTTCAAGCTCGATCTCGACGCGACGCCGGCCGGCCTCGCAGCAGGCGAAAAACAGAAGCTCGAACTGCTGAAGCAGCTCTACCTGAAGCCGCGCCTCTTGATCCTCGACGAACCGACCTCGGTGCTGACGCCGCAGGAAGCCGACGAGGTGCTGGCCTACGTGCGCGCCGTCGCGCAGCGCGGCGAGTGCACCGTGCTGATGATCACGCACAAGTTCCGCGAGGTGATGGCCTACGCCGACGAAGTCACCGTGCTGCGCCGCGGCCGCATGGTGCACGGTGCGCGCGTCAAGGAAACGACGCCGGCGCTGCTGGCGCAGGCGATGATGGGCGAGTCCTCGGCCGGCGCGGCGGCCGTGATGCACGAAGGCGATGCGCTGCCGAAGACCCCGACCGACCCGACCGCGCAGATCGCGCTGCAGGTCAGCGGCCTCAGCACGATGGGCGACCGCGGCACGCTCGCAGTGCAGGGCCTGAGCCTCTCGATCCGCCGCGGCGAGATCCTCGGTGTCGCCGGCGTTTCGGGCAATGGCCAGCGCGAACTGGTCGAGGCGCTGGTCGGCCAGCGGGCGCGTGTCGCCGGCACGGTGCAGGTGGTCGGCCAGCCCTATCTCGCGCGGCGCGCCGAAAACCGAGCGCTGCGCTTGCGCTCGCTGCCCGAGGAGCCCTTGCGCAGCGCCTGCGTCGGCGAACTGAGCGTCGCGCAGAACATGGCCTTGCGCGACTTCGACCAGCCCCCGCTGATGCGCGGCGGCTGGCTGCGTTTCGGCGTCTGGCGCGAGCGTGCCCGCGCCTGGATCGCCGAATACGGCATCAAGACACGCGGCGAAAACGCAGCGATCGCCAGCCTCTCCGGCGGCAACGTGCAGCGCGCGGTGCTGGCGCGCGAACTGGCCGGCGAGATCAACGTGCTGATCGCCGCGAACCCGGTGTTCGGGCTCGATTTCGCGGCGGTCGCCGAGATCCACGCGCGCATCCTGCAGGTGCGCGCGAAGGCCGGCGCGGTGCTGCTGATCAGCGAAGACCTGGACGAACTGCTCGAGCTCTCCGACCGCATCGTCGTGATGAGCGAAGGGCGCATCGTCTTCGAGACCCCGGCTGCGACGGCGGACCGCCGCATGATCGGCGAGCACATGGGTGGCGGCGACCATCACCACGCACCCGGGATCGCGAAGGCGGCTTGAGTTCCCACACCCCAAGGAGCATGCGATGACGACGCCCGAGACCTTCCCGATCGAGGCCACGCCCTTCCCTTACGACTTCGCGCCCGGCAAGACCGCGCTGGTCGTGATCGACATGCAGCGCGACTTCATCGAGCCCGGCGGCTTCGGCGCCTCGCTCGGCAACGACGTGACGCGGCTCGTGCCGTCGATCGCGCCGATCGCCTCGCTGCTCGCCGCCTGGCGCGAACGCGGCTGGCCGATCGTGCACACGCGCGAATGCCATCGCCCCGACCTGTCCGACTGCCCGCCGGCGAAACGCCTGCGCGGCGAGCCCAGCCTGCGCATCGGCGACGAGGGCCCGATGGGCCGGGTGCTGATCGCGGGCGAACCGGGGGTCGAGATCATCCCGGCGCTGGCGCCGCAGGCCGGCGAGATCGTCATCGACAAGCCCGGCAAGGGCATGTTCTACGCCACCGGGCTGCATGAGCGGCTGCAGGCGCTGGGCGTCACGCACCTGGCCTTCACCGGCGTGACGACGGAAGTCTGCGTGCAGACCTCGATGCGCGAAGCCAACGATCGCGGCTACACCTGCCTGCTGGTCGAGGACGGCACCGACAGCTACTTTCCGGAATTCAAGGCCGCCGCGCTGGCGATGATCGCGGCGCAGGGCGCGATCGTCGGCTGGCACGCGCCGAGCGCGACGATCCTCGCGGCGTTGCCGCAGCGCTGAAAGCGCGACAGGCGCCAAGGCGGCGCCCGCCGTTCAGGCCTCGTGTCGAATCAGCTCTTCTTGCGGCGGCGCAGCAAGCCGATCACGCCCAGACCGCCCAGCATCATCGCGTAGGTCTCGGGCTCCGGCACCGGAGCGATCGGGCCCGGGTCGACCACGGTGGATCCGAATCCGTCGAGATACACATATCCGGCGTGCGCTCCATACGGGCAATCGGTGGCCAGCAGATTCAACGAAAAGGTATGGCCCTGGCGATTACCGACGTCCAGGCTTTCCACCTGCCACGGGGTATAGAACCAGCCGTTGTTCAATTGGGTGAACAGGCTGGCCGTCGCGGCGGAAGCCGAACTGTAGGAGCGCTGCACCAGCACCGAGCCGGTCGTGTCGTCGGTCAGCGTCAGATTGAACGCATCCGAATCGGTCAGGCCGTGCGAGCCTTGCAATACTGCCGCCCATTCGAAGACGATCTTCGATTCGGTGTAATTCGCGACGGTCTGCTTGATGACGTTGACCGAATAATCGTTGACCCGGTTGTTCACGCGCGCGGCGTGGTTGCCGCTATAAACCTGCGACAGCGTCGTGCCGCCGACGATCGGGTCGTAGGAACCGACCGCGGTGATCGCGCTGGCCTGGTACGAGGCCAGATGGCTGGTGCCGCCCGGGAGGTAGTCCGCCGGGTTCAGCGTGATGGTATTGCTGCTGACCAGCCGGCCGGCGCCTTGTGTCCAGCCGGAGAACGTACCGTCCTCGAAACTGCCGTTGGTGAATCCGGCGGAAAACGCCGGAGTTATTGCCGATGCCGACAAGGCCAGCACGGCCAATTTTAGCTTCATGAGTATGTCCTTGGTGTTGGATTTCGAGAATTGAAAACATGGCATGCACGGCGCATACCACGTCGTGGCGCAAGGCAACCCAACGGAGCTTTTTTCGAACTGGTTTTTGACCCGTATTTTTCTGCGCTTTAACCTCGCACCCACGAATAAATTCTAGAAGTGCGGTGTGCAATCCATCACAAAAGCGCACCCCCCTCGAACAGGGGAGCCGAAGGAACCAAGCAAGCTAGGCGTGGCAACGGCAAAAGAGTATCTTTGGGTCGATCGGTGCGAATGACGGATCATGTCGCCAGAAAAATCAATTCAGCGAGGCGGCAATGGCAAAGGCGCAGATTTCCCGGTTTTCCGGCGCCCGAGCAAAGATCCCGCCCTGTGCGCTCAGCGAGCGCCAAAAACACAAATGGGCGATCGTCGCGCAACTTTTGTGGCGTCGTATGACGCCACAACCGGTCACCTGGTCCTGCGCCAGGCGTCGTCCGCGGTAGCGAACCTCAGGCTGGCGCGGTGCCCGACGTCAGTTGCCGATACCAGCGCACGAATCGGCTGGTGTGGTGAATCGTCCAGGACTTGCGGACATGCTGCGGCACGCTCCAGACCGCCTTGGTACCGGCGTGGAAATAAGCCATGTCGCCCGGCTTCAGCGTGAAGGTCTTGCCCTGGTAGTCGATGTGCACCTGGCCTTCCTGGATGTAGACCGCTTCGTCGGCCCCGTAGGACCATTCGAATTTGGACGGGCCATCGGCCGCCCAGACACCCGCCATCGTGGATTTGTCCGGGGATTCGGCGAACGCCGCGGCGCGGAAGTTGGGAGAGCCGGCGTACACCGTCGCGGCGGAGGTCTCCATCGGCGTCAACGGGATCGCGACGCCGACCGCCGACGGCGCCGGCATCTGCACGAGGTGCGAAGCCACGTCGACGACGGCGACGCCGAGCATCGCCACTGCGCCGCCGGCCACGAAGGCTGTCACTGTCTTGTTCACCCGCTCGTCTCCTGTGCGATGCCCCGCTGCATGACCGCGGCATGACATTGTGGTTCCTCGGTTGACCGCCCCAAAACCAAACAGCCCTGAATTCCTCACCTACTCGGGGGGTTGGCGCTTGACAACAACACCCGATACCTCGCGCCGATCGACCGGAAAGCCATCCGCCATCGCGCTGCGCAGCCGCTCGACCAGCAGCTGCACCGCCCGCGGCGTCGTCGGGCTCCACGGGCGCACCGCGTAGATCGAATCGCCGAAGAAGCCGACCGGCCGCCAGCCCGCCAGCACCTCGCGCAGCCGCCCGGCACGCAGCTCGGCCGCGGCGCTGAAATCAGGCAGCTGGGCCAGGCCGATGCCGGCCAGCACCGCATCGCGCAGGATCTCGGAATTGTTCGCGCTCAAGGGCCCGGCGATCGCGACGCTGACCCGCTCCGGCTCGCCGGCCGCAGCCGCCCCGGTGCGCTCGAACTGCCAGGCCGCGACACCTTCACGCAGGTAGGTCAGGCAGGGATGGTTCACCAGCTCCGACGGATGCCGCGGCGCGCCGTGCCGGCGCAGGTAGCCGGCGGTGCCGACCAGCAGGGTGCGCGAGGCGCAGAGCTTCCAGGCGACGTGGTTGTCCGGCGGGTGGCTGGTGTGGCGCACCGCGAGGTCGAAGCCTTCGCGCACCAGGTTGGCGATGCCGTCGGCGAGCGAGAGTTCGACGCGCACCTGCGGATAGTCGCGCGCGAAAGTCTCCAGCGCCGGCGCCACCGCCTGCCGGCCGAGCGCGACCGGCGCGGTCAGCCGCACCACGCCGCGTGCCTCGCCGGCCATGTCGCGCACGCTGGCCACGCTGCGCGCGATGTGGGCGAAGCTGGCCGCGGTTTCGTCGACCAGGCGCTGGCCGGCTTCGGTCAGGCGCATCGAGCGTGTCGTGCGCTGGATCAACTGGAAGCCGACCACCCGCTCCAGCTCGGCCACCTGCTGGCTGACCGCCGCCTTGCTCAGCTTCAGGCGCTGCGCGGCGAGCGTGAAGCTGCCGAGCTGGGCGATCACGCCGAGCAGGTGGATGTGCGCCCAGGGGCCGGAAGACGAAGAGCTGTCCACGCAATCGATTGTTCGTTTGGCTGAACAATGTTATCAGCCGAAGCCGATAGGCAAGCGCCATGCTGCTGCCTAAACTTGGCCTCATCAATCACCGGAGACAGACCACATGGGCGCACCCGAAGCTTTCACCGCCACCACCGACGTCGGCCACTTCATCGACGGCGTAGTCGTCGCCAGCACCAGCGGCCGGCGCCAGGCGATCTACAACCCGGCGACGGGGCAGGTCGCGCGCCAGGTCGCGCTGGCCTCCGTCAAGGAAGTGAACGCCGCGGTCGCCGCGGCGAAGGCCGCCTTCCCGGCCTGGGCGAACACGCCGCCGATCCGCCGCGCCCGCGTGCTGAACAAGTTCCTCGCCTTGCTGAACCAGCACCGCGACACGCTGGCCGCGATGATCACCGCCGAACACGGCAAGGTCTTCACCGACGCGCAGGGCGAGGTCACGCGCGGCATCGACATCGTCGAATTCGCCTGCGGCATCCCGCAGCTGCTGAAAGGCGACTTCACCGACCAGGTCTCGACCGGCATCGACAACTGGTCGCTGCGCCAGCCGCTGGGCGTGACCGCCGGCATCACGCCCTTCAACTTCCCCTGCATGGTGCCGATGTGGATGTTCCCGGTGGCGCTGGCTTGCGGCAACAGCTTCATCCTGAAACCCAGCGAGCGCGACCCCTCGCCCTCGCTCTTCATGGCCGAGCTGCTGAAGCAGGCCGGCCTGCCGGACGGCGTGTTCAATGTCGTGCAGGGCGACAAGACCGCGGTCGACGCCCTGCTGAGCAACCCGGACGTGAAGGCGCTGAGCTTCGTCGGCTCCACGCCGATCGCGCAATACATCTATGAAACCGGCGCGCACCACGGCAAGCGCGTGCAGGCGCTCGGCGGCGCGAAGAACCACATGGTGGTGATGCCCGATGCCGACATCGAGCAGACCGTCGACGCCTTGATCGGCGCGGCCTACGGCTCGGCCGGCGAGCGCTGCATGGCGATCAGCGTCGCGGTGCTGGTCGGCGACGTGGCGGACAAGGTCGTGCCGCTGGTGGCCGAGCGCGCGAAGGCGCTGAAGATCAAGAACGGCATGGAGCTCGATGCCGAGATGGGCCCGATCGTCACCAAGCAGGCGCTCGAGCGCATCGAGGGCTACATCGGCACCGGCATCGAGGAAGGAGCGAAGCTCGTGGTCGACGGCCGCGGGCTGAAGGTGAAGGGCCTCGAGGGCGGCTTCTTCACCGGCGGCACGCTGTTCGACCACGTCACGCCCGAGATGCGCATCTACAAGGAAGAGATCTTCGGCCCGGTGCTCTCCTGCGTGCGCGTGCCCGATTTCGGCGCCGCGGTGGACCTGGTCAACGCACACGAGTTCGGCAACGGCGTGGCCTGCTACACCCGCGACGGCCACGTGGCGCGCGAGTTCGCGCGGCGCATCGAGGTCGGCATGGTCGGCATCAACGTGCCGATCCCGGTGCCGATGGCCTGGCACGGCTTCGGCGGCTGGAAGCGCTCGCTGTTCGGCGACATGCATGCCTACGGCGAAGAGGGCGTGCGCTTCTA
>Ga0105239_10001544_pt1 | contig 30420 bp, 27 predicted proteins | sample KBSC44metaG_FD_92761 | JGI IMG/M metagenome (GOLD analysis project Ga0105239, IMG submission 92761) | Corn rhizosphere microbial communities from Kellogg Biological Station, Michigan, USA - KBS C4-4 metaG | ecosystem: Host-associated > Plants > Roots > Rhizosphere > Soil | place: Michigan, USA...
CGAGCGAAGCGAGTCATCCAGTAACGAACACGCCTGATTGTCGCGTTGCGCGTGGTTTTGTCTCGCCGTAGGCGAGGGTTTCGAGCCGCTGCCGCGGCCCGAGTTACTTTCTCTTGCTTGCCCTAAGTCAACTTTATATAAATAATCTTTGCACGCAGAAAAAAAGCGGCTATTGGCCGCTTTTCAATGTCTTAGTTGATCGAGGCTGGCGGAGCGGAGAACACCCGAAGGTGTCCATGCCCCATAAGGAATTGTTTGTAGCAGGCAAGCGTCACGTTCCACGCTTCCCTGGCGACGGCGGGGCCGGCTTCGATTACGTTCCCGTTCTCATCGACGATGGCGAGCATAGCTCTCCGTCCCTCATGTGTCTCAGCAGAAAGGCCTTCGAAGCAGACCGCTGAAATTACAGCCCGAGCTAAGTCGCCGGTTTGGGGAATGCCAATCATGAAATGTTCCAACCATTTGAATTTACGAAAATATTGACGATCAGATGAGGCCGTCGGAGACGCCGCAGTTGCATCCCTAGGGGTGTTGGGGATCGCTGTCGACAGGATTGCGCTTGCCCTCACGTCAGGCAAGTTGGGACCGTTCTGGCTTGGAAGTCACAGAACAACTCAGAGTTTTGCGCTGGAACTTCTAGGTTGACATGGGGGTAGATCGTCACACCGGGCAGCAAGCGTATTTCCTTGCCGTCATGGGGGACGCGGTAGCTAAATGGACTTACATTCGCCCTCCTGCCGTTACTCATCAGATAGACAGCCTGGGTCGAAGATGACCAGGGTAGCCCAGTAAACCCTGGTATTAGTAAGCTTACTGTCAAGCCCCGGACCGAAAAAACGCGCCTTGACTCATACGCCGCGAAATGCCTCTTCCAGTGACCGGATCGGCGGCGGTGGTGCCGCGACTAGCGCCGGTATTCGCTTTCAACAGCAGCTTGGGGCGCTATTCGCATCACGGGTTTTGGCGGGCGACCGTTTCGACGACAACTTCCGTCTGGGCAACGCCGCACCGGAATGGGTTCGCTTCGAGACTGAGGCGCCAGTAGACGATCTGCTGATCAAAACCACCTATGGTGGCTATGTCGCTGTGCAGGCCAAGACAACCGCGAGCCTAAGTGAAGATCTCGCCTCGCCTCTTGGCAAAACGATCACTCAGTTCGTTCGCCATTGGTTCGTCGCACAAGAGGGCGACGGTTCAATGGAGTGGAATCGACCGCTGGATTCCACTCGCGACCGGCTAGTTCTGGCCGTAAGTCCCCAGGCCTCGGCCCAGGTCAGAGAAGACCTGCCGGCTGCACTTCTTCTCGTTTCACAACCTGGTGGAGGCGCACTCAACCAAGTACAGCGGCGGGCATATCAGGCTTTCTCCAGCTTGGCTGAACAGGCCTGGGCGAGTGTCACGAAGCGCCCAGTCGACGACCGACTGCTCTCGGAATTAGCGAAGTTGGTTACCGTCATGACCTTTGACGGCGATCATGGCCAGGCATTGGCTAGCGGATCCCTTGTCAAAGCTTTCGGTCCGGATGTGGATGCCGCAACTGCTTTTACAGCGTTGTGTGACCTCAGCGGCCAGCTGATGAGAGATCGCGGCGGCGGTGACCTTTCGGTTTGGCGGCAGCTCCTCGCCCATCGGGGGGTCGTACTAGGTGCACCTCCTGAGTATCGCGCTGATATCGAAGCCCTTAAGCGACATTCCAAACACATTGCTGATGCGCTTTGTAGTTATGAGAAGATCGAAGTCGCCAGTGGTGCACCGCTTGTCGTGCGCCGAGACTGCCAAGCGGCGGTCGAATCCGCTGTGCGCAACGGTCCGTTGCTCATTATCGGTGAGCCGGGGGCTGGCAAAAGCGGCGTTTTGAACGCTCTTGTTCGCATAATGAGCGACGCAGGCTCTGATGTCCTCGAACTTGCTGTAGATCGCTATTCGGTCGAGAGCCTAGAAGGTCTGTCCCGGGAGCTTGGTCTAAAGCATCCGCTACTGGATGTGCTCGAAGCTTGGGACGGGCCCGAACCGGCCTATCTGGTGATTGACGCCCTGGACGCAACCCGGGGGGGGCGCGGCGAAGGAGTTTTCCGAGCCCTTATTGAGCGCGTTCTGGAGTTAAAGGGGCGCTGGAGCGTCGTCGCCTCGATTCGTAACTTCGACTTGCGCATGGGGCAGCAGTTTCGTGCTCTATTCAAAGGCGTGCCTCCGGAAGCATCTCTTGCGGATCCATCTTTTGCTGGGGTCCGGCACATTCAAGTGCCGCCATGGTCTGAAGCGGAGTTCGATCAACTTCTGTCCCAGTCGCCCTCGCTGGCGGCTTGTGTTGCCCAGGCGCCACCTCGACTGCGCGATCTAGCCATGGTGCCGTTCAATACACGGCTACTCAGCGAACTGATCTCGGCTGGTGCAGTGAGTGACCTAGACGAAGTCTCATCGCAAGCGGACCTATTGCGTCTCTACTGGGACCATCGCGTCGGCGGTCATGGCGTGCGGGCGATGACCAGCCTCAGTCGCTTGGTTCAACTTATGGTTCAGGCGCGAGCGCTCCGTGCCGCAACACTCCAGTCGGCCGGAGATGACCCGGCCATGATCGATATCCTCTGTAAAGAAGGGGTGCTCGTCGTCGATAGTGCGCGGTGGGTTCAATTTCGGCACCATCTACTTTTCGACTACGCGGCGGCTCGACTCGTCCTAGACCCAAGCGCTATCGTCAGTGGTGCCTATCGGTTCAGCAAGGTCGATGCATTGGGACTGATGCTCTCACCGGCGTTGGGTTTCGTTTTGCGAGAGATCTGGGAGTCCGAAACGGATCGTGCGCGCTTCTGGATCGCGCTGGGCACTCTTATCAACGACGAAGATGGTGACCCGATCATTCGCAGCACAGCCGGTCGGTTGGGCGCAGAGTTCCCAGCCGCGGCTCAGGATTGTCTTTGGCTGGCCGATTTGGCCATATCGGGCGACGAAAAAGCACAAAAAACGCTGTCGCATGTAAGTGGCGCTCTGGTCGTGAGACTTGAGGACGAGAAGCAAGTCGCGCTCGAACCATGGGCTTGCCTTGTCGAGCGCCTGGCGACAGCCCCAGAAACCGTCGTGGGCACCCTTCGCTTCCTGCTCCACAACCTCGTCGAACGCATCAAGAATGGTGCGTACAGGCCGAAGCTCGGTCGGGCCGCTCGAGCACTTCTGATGCATGGGCTCGGTCGGTCGGAAGACGTGTTTACTGTACGGTCGGCCATTGGCTTTGTCATCGACACCTATGACACCGACATCGTGTCTTCGCGCGCCTTGCTGGCGCAAGTGTTCGACCGCAATCGACTGGATCGGTTTGGGCACGAGGAGGTGCCAGCGATCTGCTACAAGATCGCAGCGATTGGCGACGTTGACCCAGATTTTCTCACCGACATCTATCGGGTAGTGTTCGACTACGAGGTCACGGAGGATCGCCAGACCCGGATCGGCCAGAGCCAAATCCTCAATCTGACGTCCAATGCTTGGCAGGATTACGGTATGGCGCGGTGGTCGCTTGGCGAATACCTTCCCAAGTTCCTGAAAAGCCACCCTCGGACCGCCATCAAAGCCATCGTCAATGCGGTTGAAGGCTACGTTGCACGTGATCATGCCGTATCCGACGAAGCTCTCGATGTCCGACTTAAGGTCGGCGGACGACCGATACGTCTGCGAGAAGACAGAAGCTACATCTGGGCGCATAACCCAGACGCTCCATATGGCCGGGACGCGGAAAGCCTAATCTCAAAGCTACGTGTGCGTCTCAGAGATGCTCCGGGTGCCGAAGCTACGGTTTTGCTGGACGCTCTGATCGACGAAGCCTCGTTCGCGGTCTTCTGGTCCCGGATGTTCCTCTGCGCCGTCGAGCGCGACGATAGTCTCGTAGACCAGCTCTGGCCTATTGCGGCTACCGAACCCTTCCTGATTCTCCCGGACACTCGCAAGGATGCTATTGATGTCATTGCGATCGGCATCGGCCGGCGGTCAGCAGAAGAACGGCGTGCTCTGGAACAGGCCGCGCTGACGTTCGATTTCTCCCGCTTCCGGCACCGCGCCGAAGCGCGACAGGCCTTCCTGGAGCGCCTTTTTACGGCGATTGGCCGCGACAATCTCGTTACCTACGAAGCGCGCCAGATCTTAGATGCGAAGCCCCAAGATGAGACTGTGACAAACGAGAGGCCCTTCGTCATCCACTCCTCTTCTGGCCGCGCAGAGGATTTACATTGGATCGAAGGCCTCGATCGAGAGGCTCCAGAAAACTCGCCGGTCATCGAAGCCATTAACGCAGCGAAGAAGCTCTTGGGGCTCGAGCCGAACCGAGATGAGGTTGCAGCCACCTCGCTCGTGGAAGCATTCGCCGCTATAGATGCCATCCGAGTGTCTCTAGTGGCCAACGCACCTCATGTTGGCTTGCGGCGACACGCTGAAGCGGTTATTGGCCAAGCCTGCGAAGTTATTGTGTCGCGGAAGCTACTGGCGTCGAAGGAGGCGCCGCCAACGCCTGCGCAAGATGCAATTTTTGCAGGTCTGCTAGACATCGCCGCTAGATCCGAGAGCCCGGTGCTAGACGATGACACGGAAGCGCAATTCGAGGAGTCGGCTTCCTGGGGTGGGCCTGCGGCACGAGTCGAGGCCGCGCAGGCCTATTGGGATTTATTCGTACAGCGCCCTGATCTTTATAAGGCTCTGATCCCACAGGCGGAGGCGTTGCTGTCTGATTGCCACCCGGCCGTCAGACTGAATGCCTTGACGCGGCTTGGCTGCATCTGGGGCATCGACCGGAATCGATTTTGGCAACTCCTGACCGAGCATCTCGCGCTCGAACCCAATCTGACTGTTATCGAACATGTCCTCAACGAGCTCGTTTCAAGGCTGATCCATGCTGATCAACATCGGAGCCTAGAGCTGCTGATGGCTTTGTTGGAGCGTGAGGCACCAGGGTCAGATCGAGCACACCGGATGCGTAGGGCTGTCGCGGATAAGCTCAGCGTCCTGTGGGTTACCTACCAGTCACCGGGAGCGAAAGCTGTCCTCGACGGATGGCTGGGTGCACCCTGGGAGTATGGTCAAGAAGCAAGAGCCATCCTGGCTACCATGCGCGACGCAATCATTGCCGGGATCGGAGGCATTCCCGACAAGGATGCCGGGCTCCGCCAGCGGTCCCAAGCGCTTATATCCGACATTGTCGATGCGGCTAATGCTCGGCTCGCTATGCACATGGCAGTTGCTGAACTGGACGAGGTTTCGACCGCGGAGGTGCGAGAGTGCTTGCACTTGGTCGACATCGCTGGCAACGAATTGTTCTTCGCTACCGGCACCGCGACCGGTCAACAGGATGGCGCGTCGGCACTCGACCACGATGGTCTCAACGTATTTCTCCATGAGAATGCCGGCCTTCTCAGGCGGATTGGCGAATACGCGTCGGCGCATACTACGTACTACCTGCTACAACTCGTCGAGCGTTTAGTCGATGTGAATGCGACTGCAGCCTTTGATCTAGCGGCTAGCACTCTGCAGGCCGGCCGTCGATCAGGCTACCAATACGAGTCTCTAGGCATAGATCTACTTGTCCGGCTTATCGGCGTATTCCTCGCCGATCACAAAGAAGTTTTTGAGGATCCAGTCCGACGCGTGGCTCTCGTTGACTGCTTGGAGATATTTCTAGACGCCGGCTGGCCGGCGGCGCGGCGTTTGCTCTATCGCCTGCCAGAACTGATTCAATGAACCGGCTGGCGGCTCTTAACTTGTTCAAGCGTGGCCTCGGCGACCTACTTGCGGCAATCGAGCGAGAGCTGGCGAGACTTCAGCGCGACCCGTTCGCTGAGGTTGATCCGAGTCGTCGCCCCCATGAGCACGACACTCGGTTGCTCTTCATTGATGAATTGTTAGGTCTTCTCGGATGGCGGCTCGGCGCCCATGGCAATGTGCTTGAGGAAGCTCGTCTCCAAGCGGGCACCACAAAGTTCATGGATTACGTCGGCGTCGTCAATATCACCGGCGCGCCACTTTTGCTGGTCGAAGCCAAGGCTTGGGACAAGCCAACGATATCGGCCCGAGTGGATGGTCAGTACGCCAGCGAGGCTGAACTGGTTGCGGCAGCGGTCCGGCATATCCGCGACGGAAAGGGCGAAGAAACATCGCCAATCATCTCTGAGTGGGACAGTTATCTGCGTCAAGTCCACGGATATGTGCAAACGCTTAAAGATCAATACAGTCACAGTTTGCCTAGGGCTGCCATCATTAGCGGCGAATGGATGGTGGTATTCGCCACGCCGGGTGAGACCTTCCTAGGTGTCGTGCGACCTGATGATATCGCGATCTTCGCGCGCGCGCAGTTCATGGCGCGGGCGGAGGACATCTTCAAACTTCTCCATCGATCGACGCTCGTCAAAGATGCACCTATCCCGATACGACCAGCGCAGCTTCGACAATTCATTGATCTGCGCGGCGTGGTCGGCGCATTTCCGGGATTGCATGTCCACTATGAGCGAACTGGTAGCACGCTATTCGCTCGCCGACCTCGCGTCTTGATCTATCCGGCCTTATTCATTACCTGCGAGGACGATGTTGTCTTTACTGTGATCGACAACGACACTCCGGTCGAACTCGATTATCAAAAAGATGCTAGTGGAAATGAAACGCTGGTCCCGCACTTGAATATGATTCAAGTCCGTAGCTCCGCGCTGCTTACTGCATGCGGGGCTGAGCTTGGCGGTGAACTTCCTATGGCTGAGCTTTCGGCGTTTCCGGGGTTCCAAAGTCAACGCATGTCGCGGGCATTGGTGGGAGAGCTGACAGCGGCAGACGAGTGGCTTGTTGTCACTTGCGGAGCGGCGCACTTTCTACTAGCGGAGCCTCGTGTCCAATGTCGATTTCATAGTTGGGCAGAATGTGGCGCTGATGCCGCATTGCCATCGGCTATTAGTGTTCGTTCGATAGATCCTGCGGCGTTCTTTGTCGATACGCAGCGTCATCATTGTGCACACCAGGTAGTGCAGGATCGACGCCGTGAGCGGTGTCTCATTCAGCCCATCGATAGCCGGACTTGCTGCCAAGCTTGCGTATATCTCGAGCATTGTTGGACGGCGGAAGAGCGAGCGTCGCTGCCCTGTGGCAACTGAAAACGGCACTTCATGCTGTCCCGGACAGAAAAAGTAACGTCGGAGTTGTGGGAAGGGCTGAGGTGGGGCTGGCCACCATCTAACTACGATTTGGAGGCATAGCCATATCTTGAACGTGACACGAAAACAGCACTACGTATGGCGGAAATATCTGCGGGCTTGGGCACCTGAAGAGCGCATTTGGTGCCTCAGGGCCGGTAGTTTGTTTCGTTCTGGCCTCATGGGGGTGGGGCAGGAAAAAGACTTCTACCGCCTCAAGGAAATGACGCCTGATGACATCAAGTTTCTTCGTGATTTCTGCTCGTTGCAGCCGCCTGAATTGAGAAAAATAAATTTCAACTGGATCGAACTATTTAGCAAGATATTTGAACTCAAAAATTGCATGCTGAAATCTGGAGCAGATGCCGACCGTCTTCAACAGGCTATGGACATGGCTTCAATTCAACTAGAGGAATCCTTCCAGGGCGCAATCGAGCAGAATGGAATTGATCCCCTCGATGCCCTGCTTAAGGGAGATACCACCTTTTATCGAGACATCGCTGGCAAGGCGCCGTTTATCCATTTCCTCTGTACTCAGTACACTCGGACCAAGGCGATGAAGGCGCGCGCCTTATCGGAGAGGTACCGGCTGGCCGTCCGGAATCCGGAAGTTATCTGGAACGCCTTGGCGCACATCATCGCGACGAGCTTGGGGTCGAGCCTAGTCCGGGAGCGGTACGACCTATTCTTGCTGCGAAACAATACGACTACTCCGTTCATCACGGGCGACCAGCCTGTCATCAATGTGCATGCGAAGGCGGTGGCGCCAGGAGAAACTGTAAAGGACCTGGATCTCTATTATCCGATTTCTCCTTCAACGGCCGTGCTCGTGGCGCTCACGCCACCTGACGATTCGGTACTGACCGCGGTGGAGGTGGCGCGGTATAACGCCTTGATGGCTCACCACGCCCACGAGCAGCTTTACGCAGCGAATCGAGAAGACCTGGAGCGTTTTGTTATCAGCTCTTCGGTGTAACGGCAAAGCTGCCGAGAAGATTCATTTTTGACGCTATCTTTGTGGTTGGTCGCTTTGCGAATCGATAGGCGTGAGTTCGTCCAGGGTTTGGTGAGAAACTTTGAGACAGGGTGGACGATCTGAGGGAACGTTCGCTTAGACTCTAAGAGGGGCGGGTGTCGGGCGAGCACGTCATTTGCGTACGGCGATAGGCTTGAGGTAGTGGTGGCCGGGCCAATGATCTATCAATGAACGCTTCGATGAGCGGAAAGTCATCGGTGAAGCTCCGCGAACGCTATGTAGTTCGCGTTGCAAGCCACCGTGACGGAAAGGTAGTCTGTTCGAAACGTTAGACAGGAAGTCCTTCGATGAAAATCTTGAGTGTTCTAGGGTCCTGGGTATTGGCTGCTTTATTGATGGGGTGTAGCCACTCAGCGGATCCGGCGGTTGATGCTACCCCCAGATCAGTCCCGAATGATTTGATGCCTCCGTCGCGCTCAGACGACCTGCCTGCTTGGCGGACGTTTGCGGGCAAGGTCATTCTGACGGAGACGCATGATCCGGACACGCACCCATATACGTTCATCGTTCCCGCGGGAGATGCCGCAGTGGCGGTCGAGGAGCGTAGGAACATTGTCTCAGCCATCCATAGCCTGCTTGACCAGACGGCCGTTCCCGGAAACATGGTCGTTGTGACGGGGGCTGATCCAGACCGCACAGCAGAAGTCCTCGTGGCCGCTTTCGATAACGTTCCTCCTCGCTCGATACCCCAATTGGCCGTGCTCTATATCGGCTCGGCCGCCGGAGCCGAGAAAGCGAAGGGTGCGGTGCATGCTGCCGGCGCAGAGCTGCGCCTGAAGGTGCTGGCTCCGGTCAAGGGCTAGTGCGTGGAGCTGAGGTTGGTCTGATTGTGGGTGACTCTGGGGACAGTGCCTGCAAAAAGGCGATAAGCGCGCGGCGCTCGGATACGGTCAGCGATACGGGATGCCCGCTGGACAGGCCGCGCCAATACACCTCCTGGTCAACAGCATCTGCGAGGGTGGCGACGCTGCCGTCGTGCATGTACGGCGCCGTCTGCGCGACATAGCGCAGTGAAGGTGTGCGGAAAAGTCCGACATCGGCGGGTTGGTGCGTCACCATGAAACGGCCCGTAGCCGCTAAGTCGCCATGCGATGCGATTTCTCGCCCCACGGTCCCGCCATCCGTGGCGATCGCAGCGGCTTGTATGGCCAACGTTGGCAGATGGCTGGCCACCTTCTGCAATCCCGTGCCGGTGGCATGAAATCGATGGTCACTGAATGACGGGGATGAGCCTTCGATCTGGTGGCAGGATGCGCAACCGGCTTTGCCACCGAAGATGCGCAGTCCTTCGCGCGCCTCGTGGCTCATGGCAGAGGGATCATGCGTGGCGCGATATTGATCGAACGCGCTAGCGGGATGCGGCAAGTTTCGGACATAAGCGGCTAGCGCCAGACCAACTCTCGCTCGCCATCCGGACGTATCCGGCTCGTCCCCAAAGGCATCGTGCATAGGCTTGCGGTAGGCGGGCGACTGCATCAGTGCCGCGAGCTTCGCATCGTCGCTAAAAGCCAGCTCGCGCGGATGCGCCAGTGGGTCGAGAACCGCTTCTTCCAGCTTTTCACGGCGACCGTCCCAGAACAACGCGCCGGCTTCGGGCACGTTCAAGAGGCTCGGTGTATTTCGCGTGCCGGTGAGGCCAAACACGCCCCGTGCCACGGGCTGGTTATCCGTATAGGCGTGCTCCGGTTGATGGCAGCTGGCGCAGCTAGTTTTCCCGTCGGCGCTCAGGCGGACGTCAAAGAACAGTTGCTTGCCCAGGGCAACTAGCGGTGCCTGATTCGGTGATGGCATGGGGACCGCGGTGGCGTGCAGGACAATGAGCGATCCGCCTAAAACCGACAGGGCGATGGCAAGAAGTGCAGATAGTTTTTGCCCGTGTGAATCCTTCACGTTGACGAACTCCTGGTGTATGTCGGCCTTTTCGTAAAATCTTGCTGATTGAAAGGCGCGAGGGTCACGTAGGAGTATACGAGGCACAAGGAACAGTGACGGCACGAGATTGCTCGTGCCGAACATCGACAACCGCAAGGGTCAGGCCGATGCTCAGGGATGGCGGACGCAGTTTGGCGTATGCGCGCGCGCGGCGTTTAAAGAACGACTGGCGCAGCAAGTGGCTTCTACGAGGATATGGACTGTTAGCCGTCCTTCTGTGCGCGCTTAGCAGCAGCCCAGCGTTTGCGCAGTCATACACCTATGACGGTAGCGGGCGCCTTGTGGCGGCCGTCATGGCCGATGGCAGCGGCAGCCAGTACGTGTACGACAATATGGGCAACTTGCAGCAGGTGCTGGATGTTGCGGCCGGCCAGCTGCGTATCTTCGCATTCGCCCCCAACCATGGTGCCCCAGGTCTAACCGTGACCGTCAGCGGCCAAGGCTTTAGTACCACGGCATCGGCGAACAGCCTCAGCTTCAATGGCACCGCGGCGACGGTGCTTTCAGCCACGGCGACGACGCTGGTCACTCAAGTGCCGGCCGGTGCGACGACCGGCCCGATCTCGGTCACGGTCGGCAGCAACACAGCGACCAGTATCGACTCCTTCATCGTGGACGGAAGTGGCTTGCCGCCCGTTATCACCTCAGTGACGCCATCCATTGTCGCTGCGGGGACCTCGGTGACTGTGCTGGGTCAACACCTGGCCCCCGTGGCAGGGCAGACCAACGTCACCTTGAATGCGCAGCCGGTGGCGACGACCTCCATCACTGACGGCAGCATCGTGTTCGCGGCACCTGCGAGCTCCGGCTCTGGGCGTGTCGTTGTACAGACAGCTTTTGGCACGGCAACGAGCGCCACCGATCTGGTGGTGGTCCCCAGCAGTATCGGTGCCGCCAATGTCGCGGTAGTCGCCCGCCTTCCGTTAGGTGGCGCACAGGCGCTATCCGTACCGTCCGCCAAGTACGGCGCGCTCCTGTTCGACGCCGGCGACACGCGGGTCAACGCCTGGTTGACCCTCCAGCTCAATGCGTTAAGCACAGCGACCACGCTCTCCTACAGCGTTTACGACACCAATAACCAACTGTTGGTGTCCGGCACGATGTCGACCTCATCGCCCACCGTGCATCTGCCAAAGTTGCGCAGGGCCGGAACGTATAGTGTTTATGTCAAGGGCAGTGGCTCAGGCGGCGCTGCATCGGCGGCGAACCTGACGATGGGGTTGGAGGCCGCCGTTCCTTTGATGGTGGACGATCCGAATGTCACGGTGGTGGCCACGACCATCAATAGCCAGTCGAAGCGGTTGCTCTTCAAGGCCGTCCCTGGGCTGGTATTGCAGGTGCCTGCCGTGGCCACCACTCCTCAAGGGCAGAACGTGGCGGTATCCGTCAACGATGCCAGCGGCACTCAGGTGGTCACCGCGACGAAGTCGGCCGCGACGACGTTGAATATGCCGGCGCTGAAGACCGATGCGGACTATTTGGTCACGGTGGGGCCGACGTCGAGCACGACAGAGAACGTGTCCTTCCAGCTCACCAGACAGCCCGGTGGCGAGCTGGTGATCGACGGTCCGAGCCTGTCGACCACCGCTGGACCTGGCGTCAATGCCTACTACACCTTCTCCGCCGCCTCCGGGGACAACCTTGAGTTGGCGTTGAATGGCATCAAAAATTCCGCCGGCTCCTACACGTCGTCGAATACGAGGGTGTACGACCCGAAGGGTAATCTGATCGCGTCGAACATTACGTGCGAGCAGGTCAATCCCGCTTCGAGCTGTCGCCTCGGTCTGTCCAATCTTTCCGGTGGGCGCTACTCGGTCATCGTCAGCCCCGATAGCTCATCAACCATGAGTTATCAGATCACCTTGACGCGTGACCTAGTCGCTAATCTGGCGCAGGGACAGGCCCAATCGGTCAGTTTGACGCGACCGGGCCAATCCATCCGCCTGGGGTTTGCCGGCACGGCGGGGCAGACGTATACGCTGTCGATCATCAACCCGGTCACCACGCCGACGGGCGGTAACGTGACGGTGACCGTGCTCAAGCCAGATGGCACGAGCTTGACCAGCGCGGGCCTGAAGCAATCGGGCGTGATGAACGTGCCGAACGTTCCCGCGACAGGGAATTACACCGTGCTGGTTCAGCCGGATTACGGCCTCCCCGCCACCGCGCAGATTCTGTTGTCCGCCGGTGCAGCCGCGACCCTGACGCCCGATGGTCCGACGCAGGCGCTTTCGACCTTCGCTGGTCAGAACGCTTACTTCTCTTTTACCGCTTCTGCAGGCGACAACCTCGAATTCGCCTTAAGCAATGTCACCGTCAGCGGTTGCACTTCGCTGGGGGTGGCCGCCTACGATGCCAATGGCAATAACGTCGGGAGCAGCACCTGGTATTCCTCCAATCCCGGCAAGGGCTTCCGCATGCACTTGTGGGGTCTCGCCGGTGGGAATTATCAAATCGTGGTGTCGGGATGTGCGTTTACAGTGTCGGGAACGCTGACGCGAGACGTCACTGGCACGCTGACGCTCAATCAGGCGCTGTCGCTCGATCTTTCGCAGCCGGGCAGAAACGAACGGCTTACCCTGAACGTGACGGCGGGGCAGAACCTCGCCTTGGCGGTGAGTAGCCTCAGCACGACGCCTTCCGGCAACAGCGTGACCGTCACGATCTATCAGCCCAACGGTAGCCAGTGGCAGTCCAGTACGGTGACCTCTACACAGACGATCAATCTGCGGAACCTGCCGGTTACAGGCACCTATACGGTGGTCGTGGGTCAGGACTATGGCCTGCCTGCATCGCTTCAACTGACTTTGCTGCCACCGCTGGGGGGCGCCATCGTGGCCGATAGCGATACCAAGACCTTGGGAGGAAGCTACGGGCAGAACGTCTACTACACCTTCACGGCGGCGGCGGGGGAGAACCTTGAGCTCGGCCTGAGTGGTCTGAGTATGAGCGTCACCGGTTCCAGCATCACCGTGAATGTCTACAACGCCAGCGGCAGCTCGGTCGCGAGCACGACGCTTGCCACCTCTAGCACGACGGGCACCGCACGTGCGTCGTTGTGGAACCTTGCGGCGGGTAGCTACGTAGTGGTCATTGGAAGCACGTCGGGGAAGGACTCGTTCAATTGCACGACGACGCTCAGCCATGACGTGACCGCCAGCCTCGTGGCGGGCGTTGCGCAACCTGTGAGCGTGACGCGTATTGGACAGGCAGCCCGCCTGACTTTCAGCGGTACCGCGGGTCAGAGCAAGGTGCTCACCATCGGCAGCTACGTGACAGCGCCCACCGGGCAGAACCTCAGCGTCTATGTGAGTCGTCCGGACGGCTCGGGTTGGCAGAACACCACGCCCAGTGGCGGGCCTAATGGCGGCACGGTCAGCCTGCAAAATATGTCGCAGACGGGCGCCTATACGGTCATCCTCTCGCCTTACTACGGCGTGACAGCAACCATGAACGTAACCGTGCAATAGCGCAGTAGCAGCATCGCAATGGCAGCAGGGCGCCGCGCGCACAGCGCGGTGCATCTCACATCCAAGGATCGACCATGTCTGGAATCAAGGACCGTTTCCATATCACCGCGCTGGGCTGGGGGCTCGTCGCTCTATCCGGTGTGAGCTTGGCCTCCATCCTGTCGGCGCAGCAAACCATCGCACTGGATGCTGACGTATCGATGGATACTTTGACTGCATTGGGTGGTTTGGAGATGCGGCCGCTGATCCTGCCCGATGGGCGTGCGATGACCATGGACGCGAAGCAGCTGGTACTTCGCTCCAAGGGGGCGGCAGGCGAACAGAAAGTGCCGCTGCCCGAACGAAGAGTTGGCGCCACCGCGGCGGTCCTTCCCGACGGGCGGGTGCTGATCTGGGGCGGTGCGGATATGAGCGGGAAATTGCTCCGTGATGGCTTGTGGTTCGACCCGCAGGCGAACCGCTTCGAGCCAGCCGAGCTCCCCGCGTTGCCGGCCGGCGTAGGGCAGGCCTTCACGGTACTCAGCGATGGACAGGTGCTTGTCACCGGGGGATGGAACACCTCGAACCGCTACCTCGAACAAGCCACGCTTTGGGATCCGCGCACCGGTAGTGGGCAGGCATTGGGTGTGCCGTTCGGGCCGCGCTACGGTCAGAGCACGATGCTCCGCGAGGATGGCACCGTGGTTTTCTCGGGGGGATTGGACGAGCAGCTTCGCCCCATCCCGGGACCACAGAGCTTCGATCCGGTGACCTGGCGATTCGAGGCCAAAGCGGGTCCTCTCGCGGATCAGGCGCTTCTGAAGGTCGTCGCGACGCATCCAGGCTCGGATCAGGAGGCCGTCGCCCCGGATGCGCTGGTGGGTGTTCGTTTCAGTATCCCCGTCGAGAACGCTTCCGTTTCCGCCGCCAGCGTCTCACTGATCGGCCCGGCCGGTCCCGTGGGGGCAAGCATTGCGGGCGTGCAGGATGGGCGCCTGGCTTTTGTCACCCCTGACGAGGACCTGTTGCCGGCAACGCACTACACGGTCGTTATGTCAGGTGTGAAAGATGGAAAGGGGCAGGTGCTCCCCTTTACCACCTTCAAGTTCACCACCGCGGCGCTCGGCGCCCACGATCAGGATCTGACCGGGCAGCAGGCCGGTAACGCGGCCCACGTGACGGTGGCGTCGGATGCGCGGCATGGCGGAGCGTCGGATGCTGCTTCTGGTATCACTTACTACCGCAGCACTGGCATGGACAAACTCGGCCATGCCGCGTCGCTTCGTGTCTGCCGTCCCGAGGTGCTCCGAAAGCCGCAGCTCTGCAGGGACAAGAGCTACTTCGACGATGGGGCGTGGTATCCGGGCCAGGACAATGCAGGCGGTCCAGATGGCGGTCACTGGCGTGTAAATCTGCCGGATATGGCGCCCGAAGAGCGGGTCGCTGCGCTTGTCCATGACAGGAAAGCGCGGGCAAAGGCGGTGGTCGCCACGGAATCCGTGGTCTCGGGACAAGTGCGCCTGGTGGATGGCCGTCCTATCGCACGCGTGCGCGTATCCGTCGGCAAGGCCTATGCCTATACGGACGAACAGGGCGGCTTTCTGCTGAGCGGTGTGCCGCGCGGGCATCAGTCGCTGTTCGTCGATGGCGGCGGCGCTGGTGATGCTAGCCATCGCTATGGGCAGTTCGAGGTCGGCATCGACGTTGATGGGGCAGAAGCTCGCTTGCCCTACCGCATGTATCTTCCGCGCATTCTCGATCGCGATCGTATCGAGGTCCCGTCGCCTACGACCCAGGACATGGTAGTGACCCATCCGGACATGCCGGGTCTGGAAGTACATATCCCGGCGGGTACCGTATTCCGCGATCACAACGGTAAGATCGTGACCGAATTGGCGATCGTGCCGATGCCGACGGATCGCGCCCCGTATCCGACACCGGTCAACTTCCCGGTGTACTTCAGTCTGCAGCCCGGCGGCGCGGTTGTGCAGAACGTGCATGCCGATGTCCCTCAGGGCATCACCCTGACATACCCCAACTATGGGCGGGTCAGGCCGGGCTATCCGGCCGATTTCATCGCCTATTCGCCCGTTGATGGATGGCGGACCTATGGCAAGGGGCAGATCACGCCGGACGGGACTCAGCTCAAGGCCGAAAGTGGCGTGCGCCTCACGGCGCTGACGTCGGGCAGCTGGAGTATGGGCACGCAGCATCCGGGCGACCCGAACGCGGCCAAGCCTGGCGGCCCCTGCTGCGGCGACCCGGTGGATCTGCTCAGCGGCACGCTGGTGGAGAACCATACCGACGTCGCGATCAATGACGTCATGCCTATCCAGCTGACACGCCAGTGGCACGGGGTCGGTCACTCGGCCCTGATGGATGCCTCGACGACGCAGGACTCGCGTAGTTTTGGCAGTTGGCGCTCCAACTACGACATGTACGTCAATGGCGTTTGGGCCAATCCGGGCGTGCGACTGCCTGATGGCAACTGGCTTGCCCCCTTTACGCAGATTGACTCCAATCCGGGGAGCGACGGCACCTGGGTTTACAGCGGCAACGTAGCGGGGTTCACCGGTGCAACTCTGGACGCACCGGTGGGAGCCGCCTTGTGTGACCAGAGCGGTATGTCCTTTTGCTACGTGCTTGGCATGCCCAATGGCACGCGCTACTACTTCGATATCTACAGCGGTCTCTATGAAATCCGTGATCGCTTCGACAATCGCACACGCATTGTCCGCACGAGCGGCCTGATTCAGCAGATCATTTCCCCGAATGGCCGATACCTGGCCTTCCAGTACAACAGTGACAACAACGTTTCGCAGATTACAGACAATACGGGGCGCACGTGGTCCTACAGCTATCACAGCGCCTCATTCCCAGTAGCCGGCTGGTCGGCCGCTGGGCCGGGAAGCAGTCCACAGCAGGCCACGATGTACTTCCTGGATAAGGTGACGTATCCGGATCAGACTTTCACGACCTATAAGTACAACGAGGACTTCACCCTGCCACCAGCGGGTGGTGGCTCCGGTTGTGCGGCACCCTATCCGAGCACGCTGAGCAGCATGATCGACCGCAATGGTGCGATGGTCATGACCAACACGTACTGCGGTGAGCAGGTGAGTAAGCAGGTGCTCGCCGATGGCGGTACCTACCAATTCTCCTATCTCACGGGGGCAGGTGGTACGGAAACCGACGTTACCGATCCGCTGGGCAATATACGTAAGACGGTATTTGATCCTGCAACCGGGTACCCCGCATCAGTTACTCGCGCCGCCGGCACGCCGTTGGCGCAGACTACGACCTATAACAGGAACAGTTCTGGCCAAGTGCTCTCTGTCACGGATCCGCTCAATCGAACGACTAGCTTCACCTACGACGCGAGCGGTAATCCGTTGACGATCACCCGTATGGCCGGAACCGCTGAGGCGGCGACAAGAAGCTTTACTTGGAGCGACAGCAATCTGCTACTAAGTGGTACCGACGAACTTGGCCATACAACGCGGCTGACTTACTTCGATGGATGTATATCCTCGATCACTGATGCTCTGGGTAAGCAGACGACGGTGCAATGTGATCCACAAGGTCGTCCCGCTGTAGTAAGGGATCCATTAGGGCATCAGACGACTTTCAGCTTTGTGGGTGGGGATCTTCGAAGCGTAACGAATGCTGTTGGACGCGCCGTGACGTTCGATGTTGATGCGCTGGGTCGAGCTGTCTCCATTACTGACCCTCTCGGCAACAGATTGGCGAGGACTTACGACGTCAACAGCAGACTTCAAACCGATACGGACACTCGCGGTCAGGTTACCCAGTTCGCCTATGACAACGAAGGTCACATTTCGTCAGTGGTTCTCCCCAATCAGGCGTCTGTGGCATACCAGTACGATCCGCGTTATCGGGTGAAGTTGCGTACGGACGCCCTCGGGCTGACAGAGAGCTGGACTTACGACCTTGGTGGCAATGTGAGGACCCATACCGACAGGATGGGGCAGTTGACCGAGTTCGCACCGCATGATGCTCTGGATCGATTTACGAAAGTTACCTACGCAGATGGAACTACGGTCGTCGCTGATATCTACGATGCCGCGGGTCGATTGACGCAACTGACCGATTCGAATTACGGAACGGTTACGCGCGGCTTCGATGACTTTGACAGGATCATCAGCGAGTCATCGCCGCAGGGTGCTATTGCGTATACATATTTTGCCAACGGCTTGCGCAAGAGCATGACCCCTAGTGGTCAGTCTGCTGTCGTCTATGATTTCTTTGACAACAACCTTTTGAAGAGCATCACGCAGAGTAGCGAAGTGGTTGCCTTTAGTTACGACGATGCTAATCGACGGCAAACTATGACACTGCCCAATGGGGTGGTTACGACATATGGTTACAACGAGGCAAACCGTGTCGTGAGCCTCAGCTACAAAAATGCTAGCGGTACGCTTGGTGATCTCGCCTATGGCTATGATGATAACGGCCGAAGAATTAGCCAGTTGGGCAGTTTTGCTTCTAATAAGAAGGCTTCGGCAACCACCGCGGTGAGCCAATTTGATGTGAACAACCGACAGAGTCAAATGAATGGCCGCCCGCTAGCGTATGACAAGAACGGCAGCCTCCTCAGTGATGGTTCGAACACGTACGTCTGGAACGCTCGCCATCAGTTGGTGCAGATCCAACAGGGCGCAGCGGTTGTTGCCCAGTATCGATACGACCCTATGGGAAGGCGCGTCGCAAAGACTATCGGTGGCGTTACCACCAGCTTTCTGTATGACGGGTCGAGTGCAGTACAGGAGACTCAAGGTTCCACGGTCAATCCCATTCTCAATGGCCTCGGCGTAGATGAGCGCTTCGCTCGTAATGAAGGCTCGGCGCGAAGCTATTTTTTGGCTGACGCACAGGGGAGCACTGTAGGACTCACCGACAGCAGTGCCGCATTGATCCAGCGCTATCAGTACGACCCGTACGGTAACGTGACATCAACCGGTAGCGCTTCCAATCCGTACCAGTACTCTGGGCGCGAAGCGGATGGTGTGGATCTGTATTACTACAGAGCGCGCTACTACAGTCCGGCTATGGGCCGCTTCATAAGTGAAGATCAATTCGGATTTGATGGCGGTCAGCTCAATTTCTACGCCTATGTAGGTGGTAATCCCATCGATTATCGCGATCCATCTGGCCATTTGTTGCCGGAAGCCGTCGTTGGAGCGGTCATCGGAGGTCTATGGGGAGCTGCTAGCGGATACTTCAGTGGCGACAGGGATGATAAGCTTTTCAATGACATTATGATGGGTGCGGGCGTTGGCTTTTTTGCTGGCCTGACAGATGGCGTGAGCTTGCTGGAAGGCTCGGCTGCAAGGGTAGGTCTGGGCTATGTGACTAGGGCAGCTTTGAGTGTCGAGGGTGAAGCACTGCGTCAGGGGCTCAATGATGGTTGCATCAGCCATCCTAATGACCTGTGGGTGGCGGGACTAGCTAGCGGTCTAGGTGATGCGGTAGGGGGTGCAGCCAAAGGAATCGCGAGCACGGCCGGCTATGAATTGGGTCGGTTGGGGCGAGCCATTAGCGCATTCGTCTCGGGTGGAGTGACTGGATCCTTTCAAACTGCTTATTCGCAGCAAGAGTATCTCCAAGAACAGGACGAAAGAATGAATAGGGAATGGACGCAACTTCAGCAGAGTCTGCATTAGTCTTTGAGGGTAGTGATGATGAGACTGTCGCCGCTAGTGCCATTGTTTATTGCGCTAACTACAGCCTTACTCCCCATGCTATTTCAGCTTGCAGGGAGAAAGGGGGTTGCTGCTGATGTGTATGGCATGCCAAAGGCCCTTCGTATCCTCCTGTGGGGTCTGACATTGGTTGGGATAGCTGGATTGCTTGCGGCGGCGTACTTTAAGGTACAGTTGCGGCCGTTCCAGTGGTGGGCAGGCAGCGCGATGGGTATCGCATTCGTCGCTATGTGCGCTTACATGGATCGGTATTGCGTAAGGTTGACGGATTCATCTCTTGAAGTGACGGAGTTTCGAACAGAGCGTATTCCCTACTCATCAATCAGTTCCATCGAGGTGGTCTCCTCGGGAAGAGGTACGGATCATCTGGTCGTTGTAATTAATGGATCTGGGCAGCTAGTTATTTCCGGGTACTTAGGTTATTTCGATGACTTGACCTCTAAGCTTAAGGCGCGACTTGCTCTGGCGAAAAGTAAGAAGGGCACCTAGAGGGGATTTACATGCTGGGGCGGACTCGCGTGATTTATCGTCGGCCAGGGGGATCGTTTGACTATAGATACCGATAATGACTTTTACAATCGCGCAGATGCCGTAATTCACTTGGCGAATGATCAGCTCGCGGAGGTTGCGCGCGGAAAGGTCAGTGCTTCGTGCATGTATGCTTCGTCCCGCTTCAGTGCTGAGGGAAGCCCTAAAGGCGATCCGTAACTCTCAAGCCCAACAGCCACAGTCTTTTGGTGAACTCGTTGAAGCGTTGCTTCAAGTTGGGCGGGGGTTTTCGGATTTTTGCGCCGAGAAAGGGCGTTGGCTCATCAAGCATAAAATGCCATGGCATAGCCATAGGCAGTCCACACAAGCCTTGCGCGATGCTGCTTCTGCATCTGTGATGCATGTACTTGGCGGGTGCTTGCGGGAGCTTCAGCGTTACACGGGAAACCCTTTCGTAGCCAATGCAGCCATCCAGCAAGACTTGAATGAGCGCCTCAGCGCGGGGTTCGTGGACATTCGGAAACGACTTGAAATCCAGATGGACTCTGACGTTCAAGAGCATGTCAGTGGTAGGTTTTGGAAGCGAGTCAGTGCATTGACGACGGCAGGAAGCGCCGTCGTCGGATACGTCGCAAAGGTCATCCAAGACCACTTCTTTCAATAATTGTCGTAGTAGTTCTCTCGAGGTCGGCTGTAACCAAACACCGATTCCTCGAACTTCCGCAGTTCTATTTCGAATAACTCCTCGGCCCGCCTGTCCTCCTCTCGGGTGACATCGCGGTCCAGGTAGTCGGTCCAGAACTTCACCGCCAGCGCCAACCCGTTTCGTCCCCGCCGCGTCCGGAAGGATCAGCAATGGCGTGACGCTGTTTGAAGCGGCGGGTGTTATTGGGAGGCGAGCAATCATCAGCGCGGGAATTGAGTCCACTCGTCAGATAGCTAAGGGCCTGCTGCCATGTCATGAGATGGATATCAGCCTCGTGGACGTCTTGATAGCAGGTGCTGGTAGCATTTATGGCGACGTAAGTGGACTGAGCGCGGAGGGAGCTATGGGCGCGCGCTGGGCTGCTGCGTTCGGTGGGGGTACCCCGGAATCGCTCGACAAACTCGCACCGACAGCCGATTGAGGGCTTTGTTAGCGGATGACCATGTTTCGCAAAGCCCGCTTCCCTCCCGAGGCAGACGTAATCGCCTCGATACGATGGGCTCCCCCAGGCATAGCAATGATAGATGCAGCGACGATTGTGTTGAGAATCTGCAATGCCTTTCAAGGCCTTCAATTGGGGAAAGGGACTAGCGCAGGGCAAACAGAAGTGATCGACCGATATGACGATGGCTGCACGCCATTGCAGTTCGAGGCCATCCCTCTTCGGGAGGTCACTAATGACTGGATGTCCATCCCTCCAGGTGAATTGGAGCGCGTTAAGGTTGCTCACCTGGATGCAGAAGGACTCCGCTACTACCTTCCTGCGCTGATGTTGAGTGTCTTAGACGACTATGATCCCTGCTCTTTGCGGGTAATTGGGACATTGCATGCGCTCTACCCCAAGCCTGAACTTTGGGATTACCATATGGGGCGATATAAGCAGCTCTCCGCTGTTCAGAAGGGTGCCATCGCTGCTTTTCTAGCCGGGCTCCCTTCTTTGCTTACCCTGAGCGCTGAAGATCAAAAGCTGGTCGCCAGAGCAGTGCGCAACTATTGGGACCAGTTCCTTTCGCCTGGTTAGCCCCGTTCAGAATTGACCGCCTCTGGAACGCTCGATATGTCTGCTTCCGACCCGAAGCGGACATTGCCAATCCTTGAGCGTCCATCTCACCATTCGCCCTAGCGTCAGGCGTTTCAAATGCAACGAGCAGTACCCCCTCGAATTCATGCATTGCTGGCTCGCGATAGTTCTGCGGCGGTAGTGGTCCGTCGCGGTCCAACGCGCCATACCGCACTCATCGGATGGGATAGAAAGACGGACAAGTTCAGGACCGGACAATGGTTGTACGGCCGAATCTACGAGCGTCGCTGCGATCTCGCCCCTGATGGTAAGCACTTCATCTACTTCGCAATGAACGGTCGCTGGGAATCCAGCGCGAAAGGGGCATGGACCGCCATTTCGGAGGCACCTTACTTGAAGGCCGTGTCGCTTTTTGCAAAGGGCGATTGTTGGCACGGGGGAGGGCTGTTTCGGACCTCAACCGAGTACTGGTTGAATGATGGGCGTGGGCACGAACTCCTGAAGGAAGATCGAAGCCTGCGAAGAGTCGATGAATATCCATGGCACGAGTATTACGGCGGAGAGTGCCTGGGTGTGTACTACATCCGTCTGCAACGTGACGGTTGGCAATTGAAGTATTCGGCACCCGATGGAAACGGAGACCACGTGACCGTCTTTGAAAAGCGCGTGAACAACCACTGGACTCTTCGCAAGCGAGCCCATAGTGGACTCGGTCATGCGGCTGGTCGCGGTGTCTACTTCGATACGCATGAACTTTTCAACCCTCGAACAGAGCAGGTCATCCCAAAATTGGATTGGGAATGGGCCGAGCTTGATGGCGCCCGATTGGTATGGGCTGCAAACGGTTGCTTGTACTCCGGACGGCTCGACGCCAATGGCCTGAAAGGTGAGAAGTTGCTGCATGATTTCTCGCCAATGCAGTTCGAAAAGATGGCGGCGCCGTACTGATCGTCGATGCCGGATCCTTGTGCGAAATCTTCGCTGGCCGAGGCCAGTGGGCGCAGAAACAGAACTAGAGTGCACAGCACTCGTGCGGGGCGACTGGCGGGTGGGCTTCCCGTTGACATACCACCACTTCGGCGTAGCATTCGTTTCAACTTCCGGGACAGACCCGGAAGTGCCAACTACCGTGAGGGATTCTCATGGACTTCGATTATCTGGTCTTCATTGGCCGCTTCGAGCCCTTCCATATTGGACATGCCGCCGTCGCTCGCCACGCGCTGAGCAAGGCGAAGAAGCTGATCTTCCTGATCGGCTCTGCCGACACCCCCCGCTCCATCCGCAATCCCTGGACCGTCGCCGAGCGCTCGGTGATGATTCGCGCCGCGCTGGAAGATGCGGTGGATCGCCTGATCACCCTGCCGCTGCGCGACCACCTCTATAACGAGGCGCAGTGGATCGCCACGGTGCAGCGCAAGGTCAACGAGGCCATTCGCGAGGATGGCGGCTCGACGGACAGCCGGATCGGCCTGATCGGGCAGGAGAAGGACGCCAGCAGCTATTACCTGCAGGAGTTTCCGCAGTGGCCGCTGGTCGACGTGCGCCATACCGAGACGCTCTCGGCGACCGAACTGCGGCGCTACCTGTTCGAGGCAGGCAAACTCGATTTCCACGGCGGCCTGCTGATGCTTCGGAGCAACGTACCGGCGCCGGTGTTCGAAATGCTCGAAGCCTTCCGCAAGAACGGCGGAGCTTTCGAGCAGTTACTCAACGAATACCACTTCATCGAGAACTATCGCGCGGGCTGGTCAGTGGCGCCCTATGCGCCGACCTTCGTCACCACGGACGCCGTGGTGGTGCATTCGGGCCATGTGCTGCTGGTCCGCCGCCGCTCGGAGCCTGGCAAGGGTTTATGGGCGCTGCCCGGCGGTTTCATCAAGCAGGACGAGACGACCCTCACCAGCTGCCTGCGCGAACTGCGTGAAGAGACGCGACTGAAGATTCCGGTGCCGGTACTGCGTGGATCGCTGAAGAGCCAGCATGTCTTCGACCACCCGGATCGCTCGCTGCGCGGCCGCACGATCACCCACGCCTTCCACTTCGATTTCCCCGCCGGCGAACTCCCGGTAGTGAAGGGCAGCGACGACGCGGACAAAGCGCGCTGGTTCCCGGTGAGCGAAGCGCTGGAGATGGGGCCGCAGTTGTTCGAGGACCATCTTCATATCCTGGAGTTTTTCCTCGGACGGGGCTGATACCCCCGTCTCCCCGCCGGTGGATAGACCGCCGGTTCATCTGACGCGAAGGGGCTTCCGTCATGCATCACCTGAATAACCTCCTGCTCAATACTGACAGTTACAAAGCCAGCCATTGGCTGCAGTACCCACCGGGTACCGACCAGACTTTCTTCTATATCGAGTCGCGCGGCGGCGAGTACGACAAGACGGTGTTCTTCGGCCTGCAGGCCATCCTCAAGGAATACCTGAGCACCCCGATCACTCACGCAGACGTGGACGAGGCGCGCGACTTCTTCAGCCTGCACGGCGAGCCCTTCAACGAAGCCGGATGGCGCCGCATCGTAGACACCCATGGTGGACGGCTGCCCTTGCGCATCCGCGCCGTGCCGGAAGGCAGCGTGGTGCCTACCCATCAGGCGCTGGTGACCATCGAATCGACCGATCCGGAAGCCTTCTGGCTGCCCAGCTACCTTGAAACCCTGCTGTTGCGGCTGTGGTATCCGGTGACGGTGGCGACGGTCAGTTGGCACGTAAAGCAGACCCTGCGCGCGTACCTCCGCCAGACCAGCGACACCCCGGACGAGCAACTGCCGTTCAAACTGCATGACTTCGGCGCCCGCGGCGTGTCCAGCACCGAATCGGCCGCGCTGGGAGGCATGGCTCATCTGGTGAATTTCCAGGGCACCGATACGGTATCCGGCGTGCTGGCGGCAAAGCGGTACTACCACGCCCCGATGGCCGGATTCTCGATCCCCGCCGCCGAGCACAGCACGATCACCAGCTGGGGCCGCGACGGCGAGGTCGCCGCGTTCCGCAACATGCTCACGCAGTTTGCCAAGCCCGGCACTCTGCTGGCCGTGGTGTCCGACAGCTATGACATCTACCGCGCGATCGACGAATACTGGGGTGGCACGCTCAAGGACGAAGTCATCCGTTCGGGCGCGACCCTGGTCATCCGGCCCGATTCGGGCGATCCGGTGGAGGTGGTGCACCAGTGCCTGGTGCGGCTGGAGGCGGCCTTCGGGAGCACGGTCAACGGCAAAGGCTACCGGGTGCTCAATCACGTACGCCTGATTCAGGGCGACGGCGTCAATCCACACAGCATCGAAGCGATCCTCGAGCGCATGACCGCAGCCGGCTACGCCACCGACAACCTGGCCTTCGGTATGGGGGGCGCTTTGCTCCAGCACATGAATCGCGACACGCAGAAGTTCGCGCTCAAGTGCTCGGCCGCCCGCATTGGCGGCCAATGGATTGACGTCTACAAGGCGCCGGCGACCGATGCCGGCAAGACCTCGCAGCGCGGCCGGCTCGCGCTCTTGCGGCACCGCGAGTACGGCACCTACAAGACCGTCACCATCCCGGCGGATGCGCCCAGCGTGGAGGCGTACAAGCCACCCATCGGCTGGGTCCACGCGCTGGACACTGTCTGGGAGAATGGCCACCTCGTCCGTGACTGGTCGTTCGACGAAGTCCGCGCGCGTAGCCACCTCATCTGACGCTCAAGGGAGGGGCGCTGGAGTTGGGATGCCATCCGGTCGATTAGGGTAACGTCGGCATCCGACTCCAAGCGGCCCCTGCGCGCCTGAGGAAAAGGTAAGGCTATCCAGATGAAAACCTACCCGCTCAAACGGAGTGACGGTCAGATCTTCGCGTTCGAAATTCCCGCTTGCGGGCTTTGGACCGGGTCACTTGCAAGATTGCTGCAGCGAGCCCCGGGGGTAACTAACGTTCGCCGGATCTGGAGCGATATGGATCGGCTTTCGTTTGAGGTCAATGGCGAGCTCTTTCTGGTATGGGAGCCTTGGGGAGATAACTCTCGATACTGGGTCGGCCCAGCGGATACCGCTGTGGCATCGGGAAATGCCGCTGCTTTGGAAGCCCACCTCAGACAAGCCCCGGCCTGGTTCGAATGGCCTTGGTGGCTGTTGGGCGGCGGCTGGCTGCCGGAGCGGTATCAGGAGGCTAGCCCAGCGGGAATTGCTATGGTTCCTGCCGCGGTAATTCTGGGTTGCCTGCTCTGGCTGACATACGTGCTCTTCTTGCGTTAGTGCTCTGGGCCCGCTTTCGACTCAAAGTGGAATCAAACAAGGGAGGGAATCGCCATGATGGGAGCAGGCGGAACATCACCAAAAACGAGAGGGGAAAAGATCGTTTGGTGGACGGCTTTCGCTGCGTTTTTTACCTTCGTCATCTACGTGACGGTAAAGAACTTCTTTTGAAATTTGGCTGGCTGGCGAAGTCAGTTAACATCTACTTTTGACCCAGAACGGACATTCCTATGCGGCTTGACGCCGCATAGGAACGCCGGAACACTGGCGTAGCTTGCCACCTGGAAGGGATATCCATGCCAAAGCGATTGAGCTTGCTGCTGCTGACCTTGCTGGCCTTGCCCGCGTTCTCTCAGCAGGGATGGAGGGACGAGCACGGGCAGCTGGCACCTGACACAGACTCCCGGCGGTCCGTCAACGGATTTGGCGGGTCATTGCTGGTCACCCCGGATGCAGATTGGCAAGCAAAATGGCAGACGCCATCTGACACCGTTCCTCAATTTGCGGTGGCAAAAGTTGTTCCAAGAGGGCAGCAAGTGTTTTTCCTGATCTTCTTTGCCAACCCTCTTCTAAAGGAAGGCGGAGCCGCAGACATCACATGTGATATCGACGTGCTTCGGCCCGATGGAAAGGCAACGTTTCATCAACTCGATATGCCCTGCTTCAAGGGCGTCATCAACGAACCTGTAACCCATACTTTCCTGTCTCCGACGGTTATCGGGTGGACCGGCGATGCCGCCGATCCGTCAGGCGCATGGGTGTTGCGCGTGTTGCTCAAGGACAACGTACGGCGGGTCCGTGTGCCGCTTCGTACTTCGTTTGAGCTCAAGTAAAAGGTTTGAACTCTTGAGTCGTTCAAGGGAGTAGCCGCGCGGCTAAGGTCCGCTGCCGACCCAGAGCAGGCGTTTAGTCCAAGATATTCTTTGAAACACTTGCATACAGGAAGGGGACGCATGCGTTTGATATTCATGCTTTCAGTTGTGCTCTTCACGGGGTTCACCGTGCCCGCGACCGCCGCTTCGCCCACAGACGCTGAACTTGCCCGCGTTGTTGCATACACGACGTTTCTTGAGTCGCATCCTTTCGATGACAAAGCTCCAGCTATGCGGGCCTGGCTGCTGGACTGGGAAGACAAGAGGAAAGACATCATCGATGTCGTATGTGCCGAAGTGCTGGCTCCGATACCAAGCAACGATGTTGCTTACAGCGGAGAGTTGCTTGCCCAGTTCATATTTGGCAGTGCGGCAAACCAACTCACTAACCCTAAGGAAAAGGGAAAGCTCGTTCCAAACCAACTGGCGGGGATGCGAAGCTTGCTGAAGGCGTACGCGACCATTCTTCAGAGTAAGCCCAACGCTCGTAACCCGCGCTTCGACGAGCTCAGCCGGCAAGAAGCCAATGGGACACTTGAGTCGTTCCTGACGCCTGTGATTACCGCATCCTGCAAAGGGCCTTACTCGTAAATGCTAATGTCCGCTTCCGACCCAAAGCGGACACTCAACATGCCATGCAATATCCCGAGCGACCATCATGCTTCACCGCTATTGGTTCACCTTTGAAAAAACAGAAGCACCATGCATTTTGAATACTGGCTGCGGAGTGACAGCCGTCGATGACGCAGATGCACGACAAATTATCGAGGACCAGGTCTACCCGGTCTTCGGGTTCCAAAAGATCGTCCATGTTGTGGCGGATGTGGAGATCAGCACCCTTGACCAAAAACACGTAATTCCTAACATGACGATGCCCTTGGCTCGTGGGGTCTGGTTTCCGCGCCTATAGCCATCTAAGGTGCGCTTTCGACCCAAGGTAGAAACATTCAATAACGTTGCGGCGAAGTGAGGGGGCGCATTGATGCGACGCACGATCCCTTTTGGACTTGCAATAGCCTTGCTCGTCGGCTGCGGACATCCGCAGGACCCGGCCACAATTCCACGAGACTCCTACCCTGACGGTAGAGCCTTTGAGCGCAGTATCAAGCAATACCCCTATAAGGCCACGGCGGAGCGTGCGGCACGAATTATTGATGGAGTCAAAAAACTTCATCGATGTATGACCAAGGATGAAGTTAGTTCATCGCTTGGGGCGCCGGACTTTAGCGAAATCGGCTACGGACCAAAGGGTCCTAATGCCCGGTGGCAGGGGTCATGGTGGATGTTCTTTGTCTCGAAACAGAGTCATCTGATGAATATGCAAGACCCTATGGTTGAAGTCTTCTTCGATACGACTGATAGAGCCCATTGGATCGTTGTCCATGGCATAGAGGGCGCTAGCGAGATCGGCTCAGCGGAAGTCCCTTGCACCGAGATCAGGCTTACATAAGCTTGCTGCATGCAAGCGCTTATGTCCGTTTCGACACGAAGCGGACATGCGTTGGAAGGCGACATCGACGTTAGGACGGTTAGGAGCGACTGTGTCTGAGACGACCAGCGGTGACAGGAAGGAAATGGATGCCGCAATCAAGGCGGTGGTTGTTCCCGCGCTTAGGGAAAAGGGGTTTGCCGGCTCTTTCCCACATTTCAGGCGAGCCTCGGCGCGGGGAATGGATCTGCTCACGTTTCAGTTCGACCGTCATGGTGGCGGATTTATCATCGAAATCGGTTGTTGTGCGCCCGAGGGCGTAACAACTCATTGGGGCAAGCACACCCCTGCAACGAAGGCGACGGCTTGGGATCTTCTTCCCGATCGACGACATCGCATCCAGCCTCGCCCTGGTAGCGGGAGGGACGCATGGTTTCGGTTCGAAGGTGAGAGGCCCGAGGCCGTCGCCTCGTTGGTGGTCGACCTGCTTCCGGAGGCCGAGCAGTGGTGGGTAAATCAGTAGAGTCCATGTCCGCTTTCGACCCGGAGCAGACATTCGCTTCCTAATTGAACTTAAAGGAGCCGTTTTTGCCACGACCCGTTGGAGGGCTGTAGACATGAGTTTCCTGGTCAATTTCAGACGCCGGATAAATCGTGACGATGGAAGGTTCATTCGAGTTGGCAACCGGAAGCTCGGGTGGATCGAGGCTGCGGGAATGCTTCTTGCGATAGGGTCATTAGTAGTTTGGAAGTTTCATAAAGTGATCGGTATCAGTGGTATGTGGGCTGGGATCGTCGGTGCAGGTGGACTGTTGCTAGCCATACTTGGTAGCACCGACGATAAAGGCGGCGGCTGACGTCCGCTTCCGAACCGAAGCGGACATCGCTAGTGCAGAGCCTATCGGCGCAGGCAACGATCGCATTACCAACGGAAGGATCCAATATGTTCGTAACACTTTGCCGTGGTCTGGTAACACTAGCTCTCGCGCTACTGGCGACTGGTGTGCACGCCACGGAGGCTGATGCCCTGAAGCTCCTGCAGAGAGCCGCTCCCAATTTCGTTTGGGATTCCAGCAGCGCATTGAAGATCGACATTGATGCCGATGGGAAGCCTGACTATGTGTTCCTGAGCCAGGACGCTAAATCCGCAACAGTAGGCCTCGTACTGGGGCAGACGGGGCCCAGCGTTCTACTTCAAACCTTTCCTATTGGCGACCCGTCGCAGGATAGTCTGTGTGCGGCGCCGGCAGGTATTGCCAAGGAATCTCTTGATTACGATCCGACGGATGCGGTTGGGGCGATCCCCGGATTCAGGCGAACCAGGAGTGGGGTAGGGTTTATCCTGGGTGGTGGAGAGTGCGATGTATTCCATTTCTTCTGGAATACAAGGAGAAACAAGCTGGATTGGTGGCGACTGTAGGGTTCCGATCACTAAACGCTAATGTCCGCTTCCGACCCGAAGCGGACATTGTGAAGATCAACACATGGGAGGAAGGATGCCAAGGATCGCGTGGCTAGTCGTCATCAACCTGGCTCTAGCAGGATGTACGCCTTCGGACAGGATTAGTTCGGACGCCGCTACTCACGCGCTCCAGGGAGACCTGAGTTCGCTTAACGTGTCCGATCCAGTTGGCGACGTCAGGGCTCATCTAGCTGAAGGTGATTTTCGTCCCATTGGTCTGGGGCATGGAGAGCAATCATGGTCTTGCACCCTTCCAGGTCAGCAACAGGCTCAGATACAGAGAATTGAATTAGGCGTCGCTTTTGGTCCGGTCGCCTCTGAGGGCGGCAACGATCATGATGTGGGGTCGATAGAACCTCGTACCCGCGCCCATTCTTGCTTCGCATTTTCGCGAAGCTTGTCAATGTGATTGGCTAGGGTTTTAGCATCAACGAGCCAGGGTGATTTCTGAGTGCCAATCCGAAACGCCGGCACTGGAAGAGCATGTCGACTCGCACGCTTGGCTGCCTCTTCGGGCTTCAGGCCAAATAGGTGGCAACACCGTTCGAGCGGTATTTGGGCCGTTTCGTATTGCGCCAATAGCAAAAATAGGGTGTTCATCGCGAAATTTCGCTCCGGTATGAGTTCGGTCGCATTGGCTATTGTCGACCCCCGTGCCGCATGCGTGCTTGCCCGCCGTTGGCGTCGTAGGTGAACGCACTACTGCCGATGTTGGTGAGCCAATGGGTGCTGGTTTGATACCCGAATGCGCCCGTGGCCGATGGCAAAATGGACTCGCAAGGCGAGATCGGCTGAGATGGAGCTGTCGACTCCCCTCAGATCAGTGCCACGAATAACTAGAGGCGGCCGGGTCGTTTTGGATGCGGAACTCGGCGGGCGTCAGCCCACCAAGGCTGTCATGGGGAATCTCGCGGTTGTAGTCGGC
>Ga0105239_10001545_pt1 | contig 30416 bp, 16 predicted proteins | sample KBSC44metaG_FD_92761 | JGI IMG/M metagenome (GOLD analysis project Ga0105239, IMG submission 92761) | Corn rhizosphere microbial communities from Kellogg Biological Station, Michigan, USA - KBS C4-4 metaG | ecosystem: Host-associated > Plants > Roots > Rhizosphere > Soil | place: Michigan, USA...
CTTCGTGCTGGTGTCCACTTCCAGCGGAACGCCGCCAAAAGAGGCTGCCAGGTAATAATAGGTCAGGCCTCTTAAAAAATAGGCTTCCCCTCTCAACCGGTTGCCCAGGTTAACGTCGACGACCCCCTTTTCTTCCGCGCGGGTAACGATGGCGAAGGCAGAGTTGGCTCTTGCGATGCCGATATAGGATTGGTTCCAGAAAGTGGTGACCCCGCCGAAAGTAGCCGGGATCTGGTAGTTGTTCCAGAATACATCCCCGCCCCAGTTGAAGAAGTCATGGGTCCCGAAATTGGCCCGGTACCAGATGCATTTCTTCAGCAGGTCGCTGTTCTGGTAAGTATCATAAATAGCGTTGATGAGCGCCGTTACATCCTGGGGCGTATTGAAAGTGCCTTCCGCGGTACCCTGGAAGGTGCTGTTTTGTACGAGAAAACTTCGCTTGCAGGCCACAGCGACCAATATTCCGCTAAAGGCTGCTACGACGACAATTATTTTCCATTTTTTCATATCGCTGATTTTTCAATCTTTTATTAAAATGAAACACTGAGACCAAAGGTGTACGATCTCGATGGGGGGTAGGTGCCGTTATCCACTCCGTTCTGCGTGGCATTGCCGAACTGTATCCCTACTTCCGGATCAAGCCCGCTGTACTTGGTGATGACGAACAGGTTCTGGGTGGAAAAATACAGCCTTAGTTTTGACAGCGAAACCCTTTTCGCCAATGCTTCCGGTAGAGTATAGCCAATGGTGAGGTTCTTCAACTTCAGAAAACTTCCGTTCTCGACGAAGGCGCTGTTGGGCACGCTGTTGAGGGTATTGTCGTCGTTGGCAAGCGCTCTTGTATATTTGGTGGAAGGGTGTGCCGGCGTCCAATGGTTCGCGTAAAATTTCTGGCTGACATTCTCAACCCCTTCGGAACCCCGTTTCTGGAAGGTCTCGAGATCACTTTCGATATAGTTCAGGATCTTGTTGCCATACACTCCATAGAAGTAGAGGTTGATATCCCAGGCCTTCCAGGAGGCGTCGAGGTTAAGCCCGCCAAAGAACTTGGGTTGCGGGCTGCCCAGTCTTACCCGGTCGCTGTCGGCATTTACGATGCCGTCCCCGTTGATATCGGCAAAATGGCGATCGCCGGGGGAGGTGGCGGCGCGATAGTAGATGCCGCCCGGAGCCTTTGCATTCAACGCAGTGATATCAGCCTGGGACTGGAAAATGCCTACGGACTTATAGCCATAGAACTCACCAACCGGGCCTCCTACATAGGATCTTGAAAATTCATCCCATCCCTGGCCTGTCAGCGAGAGACCCCCAAAATTGGACACGAAGCTGGTGCCGGAGGTGATACTGGTAAGCTTATTCTTGATCGCGGAGACCGTGGCGGTGATCCCGTATTGAAAATCCTTTCCTTTGTTGCCATGATAGCTTGCGGCGAATTCAACCCCTTTATTGCTCATGCTGCCGACATTCCGCGTGATATAGTTGTACCCCGTCTGGGCCGGCGACGCCAGTGTCAGCAGGAAGTCCTTCGAATTCCGGTTGAACCAGTCGGCCGTGAAAGTGAGGGCGCCGTCGAGGAAGGCCGCGTCCAGGCCGATATCGGTCTGGATATCCGTTTCCCATTTCAGGTTGGGATTTGCGGGTTGACTTTGGGCGATACCGTTCTGATAGATCTTGTTGAATGGATAGCCCAGGTTGTCGTTCCCGCCGCCATTCAGATTGGACGGGAAGTAGCCGGAGTACAAAGCTGCGTATTGGAACAGGCCGATGGCGCTTTGGTTACCCACGTGGCCGTAGCTGCCTCTCAGTTTCAGATCGGTGATCCAGTTGACGGGTTGCATAAAGGATTCGTTCTTTATTTTCCAGGCAACGGCCCCGGAAGGGAAGACGCCGTATTGGTGGCCGGTGTCGAACTTGGATGAACCGTCCCGCCGGATGGTACCGGTAATGATGTAACGATCGTCGTATTGATAGGTCAACCGGGCAAATTCCGAGGCAAGAGTTGCGATCGACTGACCGTTACCATATTTGTCAAAGGTGAGGTTACTGAGCTGGCCGAGGTCACGGATGCCGCTGTTCGGCGGGATGCCGCCGGCGCCCATGAGAGTGTTTGTCGTTTTCTGCGCGGAAAGGCCCCCCACAAAATTGACGGTGTGTTTCCCGAAGATCTTATCGTAAGCGACCGTATTCTCCCACAACCACTCGAAGAGATCGTTCATGCTCTGGTGATAGTTGGCGTTGGTCACCAGCGATCCGGGGTATTGGAGATTTGCCCGGTTGTCCAGGGGCGAGAAATAGGAACCGGAGTAATCGCTGAGATTGATACCGGCATTGGTCTTGAGCCGGAGGCCGTCGATGGGCATCACTTCGATAGAAGAGTTCGCCAGCACGAAGTTGGTGATGTTCTTGTATTGGTTGGTCTCGACGGTGTAGACCGGGTTGCTGAATTTGGATACATTGGGGTTTACCGGGTTGTAAAAGCCATAGTTGCCTTTCCCGTCCGAGATCTGGTACGTCAACCGGTTGCCGCTGTCGAGCGTCGGCGGGTTGGTCACCAGTTGGAACAGCGACCCCATCGAACCCGAATTGACCGTATAGGGGTTGACCGCATCCTGGTAGGTGTATTTGACGCTGGTCGAGGATTTAAGCCATTTGACGGGTTGGTAATCCAGGTTCAACCCCGCTGTAAGCCGCTTGAAGTAACTGCGCAACGCGATGCCTTTCTGATCATAGTAACCGACCGAGAATGCCGATTGGGCCTTGTCATTCCCGCCCCGGATGGCGATGCTATAGTTCTGCGTCAGGCCCGACCGGTAGAGCGCATGCTGCCAGTCCACGCTGTGAAGTGCACTGGGCGTGTGCCAGATCGGTAATCCGTGATAGGAATGGGTCGAGTCGGCCGCTTCCACTTCGTTGGACAGGGTAGCCCATTGCTGAGCGTTCAACAGTTTGTAGGTCTTTGGCCGGGACTGGACGGTCTCATACATATCATAGGAGACGGTTGTCTTGCCTTTCAGCCCTTTTTTGGTCGTAATGATCACGACCCCATTGGCCGCGCGGATACCATATACGGCGGTGGCGGATGCGTCCTTCAGCACATCGATCGAGGCGATGTCATTGGGGTTAATGTTGTTGATGCCGCTGGTGGTGGGATAGCCGTCTATTACATACAGGGGCGTGTTGCCGCCGCTGGCGAGACTGCCGACGCCGCGGATCAGCACGCTGGTGTTGCCGCCGGGTGACGCGTCGTTGTTAATGACCTGTACGCCCGCTGCCCGGCCTTGTAGGGCCTGCTCGGGAGAGGTAATCGGCACTTTTGCGATCTGGTCGGAGGTTACGCTACTGATGGCGCCTGTTATGTCCTTGCGTTTGGCGACCCCGTAACCGATGACGACTACGCCTTGCAATGAGCGCGGATCAGGGACGAGACTGATCGTGATCGTAGTCCGGTTATCCACCGGGATATCTATAGCCGAGTACCCTACTGAGCTGATAGACAGCACGTCATGTGGCCCCGCATTGATCGTGAAAGTCCCATCTGCGGCGGTCACCACCGTTGTCGACGATCCCTTTACCTTTACGGTCGCTCCCGCAAGGTCGCTCCCGTTCTCGTTGGCGATCACCTTGCCGGTGACGGGCCTTGCCTGGCCAAGAACGGTGTTGTGGGTGAGAAAGATCAGCAGGGAAGTTGAAAGAAGAGGAAGAAGCAATCGAAGCAAAATCCCCGCGCCTGGATGGCAGGAGTGTTTTGGCATAAGCAAGCTTAGTTTAATTGTTAAAATGACGGATTAAATTTCGGCCAATTCCCGCAACCCGTGTAATACTATTTTATCCATTTCTTAGTGAGAATATTTTGCAATTTTTTTGCAACTATCTTTAAGAAAATTTCGCACATGAAATCAAACCGGAGGGAATTCATCCGGAAGTCTGCTTTAGTCGCGTCTTCGCTTGCGGGAGGCGGGGCTGCAGCTTCCGCCGCGCGCACTGCTTTGCGGGGCAACGCAAACGTTCCCGGGGAGAACGCAAACGTTCCCGGAAGAATGGGACCCGTCATACGGGATGCGGGTATGCAGATGTCGGAAGCCTACTTCGACGGGTTCAACCAGCATAAGATCGCTTTGTGCCGCCAGATGGATGTGCTGGGAGCCGTGGGCGGAATCAATCCCCGCATGGTGGGATTGAACGAGGTCCGGCCCTGGGAACTGCCCGCCGTACAGGCGGTGAAGAATGCCTGGGACGACCAGGGGTTGAAGATGACCGTCGTCGAGGGACCGCCGGCATTGGGGGAGAAGACGAAGCTGGGTTTGGAAGGCCGGGATGAGGAGATCGCCAACTTTATAACGTTTATGCATAACCTGTCGAAGGTGGGCATCGACACCATCTGTTACAACTGGATGCCGGTGATCGGCTGGTACCGGACCGATAACGCAAAAAAGGGTAGGGGCGGGGCGTTGGTCACGGCCTTTGACAACGACGCGGCAAAGGACCTGCCGCCGACACAATATGGCGCCGTTCCCAAAGAACAATTATGGAAGACCCTCGAGTATTTTCTGAAGGCGGTGGTGCCCGAGGCCGAGAAGGCGGGGATCAAGCTGGCGATGCACCCGGATGATCCGCAAGTAGATCAGATCCGGGGAATTTCCAGAATCATGACAACTGTGGATAATTTCAAGCGGATGCTGGATATCTATCCCAGTCCCAGCAACGGGATCACGCTGTGCCAGGGCAATTTTTCGCTGATGGGGGTAGATATTCCCGGTCTTGTCCGGGAGTTCGGCAAGCGGAGGGTGATTCATTTTGTACATTTTCGCAATGTTCGCGGAGGAAAATATAAATTTGAAGAGACCTTTCACGACGAGGGGCAGATCGATATGTACGAGGCGATGAAGGCCTATTATGAGATCGGCTTCCGGGGGCCGATACGCCCGGATCACGTACCCACGATGGCCGAGGACAGCAATTCCTTCCCCGGCTATAGCACCATCGGTACCCTTTACGCCAACGGATATATCCGGGGGCTGATGGAAGCAGTCAGTAAACAATCGCACAGCATATGAACAGAAAGCTTGTCATCCTTTTCGCGCTTATTCTTTTTAGCAGTTTTAGCATCGAGGCTCAAACGGTGGCGGCATCCCCCGAGTACATCAAGGCGCTCACTTCCCAGTGGAAAGGCGAGCGGTTCCCCGATGGCCGGCCGAAGGTGTCCGACGAGCTGCTGCAGCGCCTGAGAAACCTCGGACTGGAAGATGTCTGGGGCGTTTTGCGGAACAGGGGGTATCAGAACCAATTCGAAGGGAATTGGCAGGTGATCAACCCCGACAGCGCTATGACGGGGCGTGTGGTGACGGCGCAGTATATGCCGGTGCGACCCGATTTTGCGGATGTGATCAAGGCGGAAGGGAAAGCCGAGGGGCGGGGTCAGCATGGGGGGACCAACAGCTGGCCGATCGATATCCTGGTGGACGGGGATGTGTATGTTGCGGATAGTTATGAGAAAATGGCGGATGGGACGCTGATCGGGGACAACCTCGGCAACTCCATCTATGCCCATTCGCATCGCGGGGTGATCTTTTATGGCAGCGTGCGGGACATGGCCGGGCTGAGCGAGATCAAGGGTTTTAACGGTTGGGTCAAGGGGTCCGATCCCTCCTATATCCAGCAGATGATGCTTAGCAGCATCAACCAGCCGATCCGGGTGGGTAGGGCGACCGTATTGCCGGGCGACGTCGTGCTGGCCAACAAATTCGGGGTCATATTCGTTCCGGCCTTTCTGTGCCAGGAGGTGGTGATCACGTCCGAGGTGACCCAGCTGCGGGATGAGTTCGGTCATCAACGTCTTCGGGAAAAGAAATATCTCACCGGGCAGATCGACAGCGAGTGGACGGAAGACATCAAAAAGGATTTCCTGGACTGGCTGAACCATTATCCGGGCAAGCTGCCGATGACGAAGAAGGAGCTGGATGACTATCTGAAGGAACGTAACTACTAAAGACATGGATAAAAGAAGCTTCCTGAAGAACGCCGCCCTGGGTGGGCTTGCGTTCACCGGGCTGGATCGGTTTTCCTTTGAGGATCGCCTGGCGCATACCACGCGGAACGTCCGGCGCGCCTCGGCACCCTCCGACCTAAAGATCACCGATATGCGCTATGCCGTCGTACAGAATGTCGGCCGTACGGCCATCCTCCGGATCGACACCAACCAGGGAATATATGGTCTTGGGGAAGTTCGGGATGGGGCGGACGAGCGCTATGCGTTGATGCTGAAGAGCCGTATCCTCGGGCAGAATCCCTGCAATGTGGAGATGATCTTCAAGATGATCCGGCAGTTTGGCGGTCCCAGCCGCCAGGCGGGCGGGGTCTGCGGGGTGGAGATGGCCTTATGGGACCTCTGTGGCAAGGCCTACAATGTTCCGGCCTGGCAGCTCCTGGGCGGCCGGTACCGGGACAAGATCCGCCTGTATGCCGATACGCCCGAGGCCAAATCCCCCGAAGAGCAGCGAAAGCTGATCCGTTACCGGATCGAGGAGCAGGGGTATACCTGGCTGAAGATGGACCTCGGCATCGGGGAGATCAAGGATATTCCCGGCGCGCTGGTCAACGCCGATTTCTGGGGGCCGACCCTCAATCAATGGCAGGGCGATTACATGTCCTATGCGAATGCGGAACATCCTTTTACCCAGATCCAAATCACGAATAAGGGATTCGAGGAGCTGACGAAGATCGTGGACAATGTCCGGAGCATGGTAGGCTATAACATTCCCCTGTCTACCGATCATTACGGGCACTTCGACCTCAACAACGGCATTCGGCTTGGCAGGGCGCTGGAGAAGTACCGGCTGGCCTGGCTGGAGGATATCGTCTCCTGGGAACGGACCGATCAATGGAAGACCATCACCGACGCCCTCGAGACGCCGACCCTGACCGGGGAGGATATCTACCTGCTGAAGAATTTCAAGCCGCTGATCGACAATCATGCCGTCGATATCATCCATCCCGACCTGGTCAGCAGCGGCGGGTTGCTCGAGACCAAGCGTATCGGGGATTATGCCGAGGAGCATGGGATCGCGATGGCGATGCACCAGGCCGGTACGCCGGTCAGCTTTATGGCCAACGTGCATTGCGCCGCGGCCACGCAGAATTTCCTGGCGCTGGAGCACCATTCCATCGATGTTCCGTGGTGGGAGAACCTGGTTAAGACGACGGACGGCCGGGCATTGATCACGAAAGGCTTTGCCAATGTGCCATTGGCCGCGCCGGGGCTGGGGATCGAGCTGAATGACGACGAAGTAAAAAAGCACCTTACTCCTAAAGATAAAAGCTATTTTGCGCCGACGCCCGAATGGAACGATCTGCGCAGTCACGACAGGATATTCAGCTAAACACCATATGAAGAAGAAAGATTTTACCTATACCCTTGTGATCATCGCCGCGGTGATCCTCTCGCTTTGTTTTCCGAAATATTTCACGGAGATCGGGGGGTATAAGCTGGCCGGGCTGATCACCCCCCTTTTACAGATCATCATGTTCGGTATGGGCACCTCGATGAGCGTCCATGATTTTGCCGGCGTGGTCAAGCAGCCGAAAGGTGTTATCATCGGTGTTTTTAGTCATTATCTCATCATGCCCTTATTGGGCTTTACGCTGGCGAGCGTCAGCGGGCTTCCGCCCGAGATCGCCGCGGGTATCGTGTTGGTCGGCTGTTCGCCCAACGGGCTTGCCTCCAATGTGATCTCATACCTGGCCAAAGCCAATCTTGCGCTGTCGGTGACACTGACCGCGGTCTCTACACTGCTCTCGCCCTTGCTGACGCCGCGACTGATGAAATTGCTGGCGGGTCAGATGATCGCCGTCGATGCGACCGCGATGACCTGGGATATCATGAAGATGGTGATCATCCCGATCGGCGCGGGTCTGATCTTCAATCATTTTCTCCATGGAAGGGCCAAATGGCTGGACAAGGCGATGCCGAAGGTGTCGATGGCCGCCATCGCCGTGATCATTACGATCATTACCGCGGCCGGCAGGACCAGCCTGTTGACGATTGGACCTTTGTTGATTTTGCTGGTGACGATCCATAATTTATTGGGTTATTGCCTGGGGTACTGGTCGGGCCGGTTATTCAAGATGAACGAGAGTGATTGCCGGACCATGGCGATCGAAGTCGGCATGCAAAATGCCGGGCTGGCGTCGGGCCTTGCCAAAGGGCTGGGCAAGATTGCAACCGTGGGGCTCGCCCCGGCCGTTTTCGGTCCGTTGATGAATGTCACCGGTTCGCTGCTGGCCTCTTACTGGCACCGCAAGCCGCCAAAGGACCGGGCGCCGAAGGGGAAGCCCGGGCCGGCCAAGGGTGGCGCTGCCGTTGCCGGTACGGCGGTATTGCTGGTGGCGATCGCCGGGATGGCCGTGCCGGCAGGCTGTGGCCGCGCGGCTCATACCTATGATGGAAGCGTGGGCGCCAATTGGCCTGGCTATGGCGGGAACAAGGCGGGGAACCGCTATTCTCCATTGGCTCAAGTCACGCCTCAGAATGTTACCCGGCTGGCGGTTGCCTGGACCTACGATGCGGCGCAGGATGCCGACAGCAATGACCGGAGGCATGAGATACAATGCCAGCCGATAGTCGTGGATGGGGTGCTGTATGGAACGAATCCCGCACTGGGCCTTTTCGCTGTCAATGCCGCCAATGGGACGCCAATCTGGAAATTTTCGGCACATTATGAGCGGATGCGATTCAACACCAATCGGGGAGTGCTGTATTGGGAGCAGGGATCGGATAAGCGGATCCTTTATAGCGCAGGTTCGAATCTATACGCGATCGACGCTGCCACGGGGAAGCCGGTGAGCAGTTTCGGTAAAAACGGTATTGTCGATCTTCATGAAGGATTGGGCGAGGGGCTTGGGCATCCGGTTGACAATTTAATGGTCACTGCCACGACGCCCGGGGTGATCTATAAGAATATACTGGTTGTCGGCAGCAGTGTCTCCGAGGGTGGGGATGCGGCGCCAGGCGATGTACGGGGCTTCGACATCCCGACAGGAAAACTGAAATGGGTATTCCATACGATCCCACGTCCGGGTGAGAAGGGGTATGAGACCTGGCCGCCTGACGCCTATCGAAAGATCGGCGGCGCCAATTGCTGGGGCGGCCTCGTCGTAGATGAACGACGGGGCCTTGTCTTTTTTGGGACAGGCAGTCCTTCCGTGGATTTCTATGGCGGGGCAAGGGCGGGTGAGAATCTCTTTGCCAATTGTATCGTGGCCGTTCACGCGGAGACCGGCCGGCTGGCCTGGTATTACCAGACGGTGCACCACGATCTTTGGGATCGCGATATCCCCTGTCCGCCGAACCTGGTAACGGTCAGGCATAATGGAAAGCCGGTGGACGCCCTTGTGCAGACCACCAAGGATGGACAGGTATATGTGCTCGACAGGGATAGTGGTAAGAGCCTGTTCCCGGTGGAGGAGCGTGCCGTGCCCATCGACGGGCTGCCGGGGGAGCATCCCTGGGCCACGCAGCGATACCCGCTAAAGCCGGCGCCATTGTCGCGGCAGACACTGGCGGATTCCGATCTGACCACGCTCACGCCGGAGGCGCATGCGTTTGCGGAGAAGCGCTTCCGCGAGATAAAACGTCCCTACAACAAGTTCCTGCCGCCCGATACGACGGGGACCTTGTTATTGGGATATAGCGGCGGGGCCGAATGGGGCGGGAATGCGACCGATCCCAACGGCATCCTTTATCAGAACGCCAACGAAGGGTTCTGGGACCTTCAGCTGTTCTCGCTTGCCGATTGGGAGAAGGCGCTGGCGAATGTTTCGCGCGGCAACGCGTTGTATATGACGAATTGCTCCGCTTGTCATGGACGCAACAGGAGGGGTGTTGCCAATCAGTTTCCCGATCTGACCCGAACCAACCGCGGGGTGGAAGATATCCAGCGGCTGATCGCCACGGGCAGTGGTAAGATGCCATCCTTTCCGGCGCTTTCGGCCGGGGATAGAAAAGCGATAGCCGATTACCTGCTGCGACCCTGGGCGATGCCGGAGAAGAATGAGCATTCTGCCTCTGAAGAAGTTAAAACTTCTTTAGAGCCATATGTCATCAAGGTGTGGAAAAATTTTGACGACCCCGAAGGGTATCCTGCGACGCGGCCGCCGTGGGGAACGCTCAATGCGATCGATCTGAATACGGGGGACTATCTCTGGCGGACATCGTTAGGCGAGTACCCGGAGCTGGTGAAGAAAGGTTTTCCGGCAACCGGTGCGGAATCGTACGGCGGTCCACTTGTAACAGCCGGCGGCTTGCTTTTCATCGCCGGCACCCGGGACGGCAAGTTTCGCGCCTTTGATCCAAAGACGGGTAAAGTGCTCTGGGAATATCAATTTCCCGCTGGCGCTTATTCGACGCCTATTACCTATTCGGTGGACGGGAAGCAATATATCGCTATTGCGGATGGCGGGGGCCGCGGCGGCCCTTTTGGCGGGAAGTATTATGCGTTTGCCCTAAAATAAAAAAGAGCCCCACCATTGGGTGGGGCTCTTTTTTATTTCTTCATTTTAATGCGGTCGGCTACCAGGTCGCCGATCTGAGTGCCCATGTCGTGGCTGACCTCGCAGGAGTATTTGTAGTGGATGCCGCCGTAGAAGCGGGATTTTGCCGTCTCATCCGCGGCCTGCCGGAAGGAAGTGAAGCTCCGGCTCTTGATGCCGAACTCGAGCTCGGTCGTATCGGTGTAGCCGAAGTTATCCCCGAAGATGCTGGTCAGCGTCTCCGCTGCCGAAGCCGAGATCGTACAGTGACCGCAGGTGTATTCGGGGAACGGCGGGGTCTGGAGATGTGGCCGCCAGTTCGCATCGAAATTCTCATTGATGGCCGTCTCGGGCCGCAGGGTGTTATATGTGTACTTGATATTCCAGCATTGGATAAAGGCGTCGAAAAGCGCGATGGCCGTTTTGGCGTAGGCGGCTACGGTGGTTTGGAAGTCGGCGCCGGCCTTTTGTGCGGCGATACCGGTGATGCTCATCCAGTGGCCGGCGGGGGAGAACTTCTTCGTGCCGAACATGAGGTGACCGGAGACATTCAATTTGAAGGGGTTGTCATCCCAGAAATCGGCGATCCAGGTCTCTTCCGGGGTCAGGCTGTCAATCTTATTCTGGCTGAGTTTCACCTGCTGATAATAAGGAGCTTTCGGGTCCTTTACGTTGAAGGGATACGGTGGGTGAGGCATGAATTGACGAACGCTGTCCATGGCGACGTATCTGATCTCGCGCCAATGGGGTTCCATGGCCGGGGAATAGGCGGGAGGGGTCGGTTTCCATCTGCCCGCGGAATCGTAGACCATGTATTCGGGGGCGCCGCGGGTCTCGGCATAGTGGTCTTTTTTCGACCAGGCTTTGATGGACGCCGCCACGGTGTCGGCATATTCGACGGAGGCGTTCACCATATCGGTAGGCATGCCATGATCGCTCGCCATCTTTTTCAAACTGTCGACATACAACTGCATGCTTCCTTCCGGGAAGGTCACCGCTTCGCCCAGCTTACAGTAGGCCAGCAGGGCGGCGAGCTCAAAATCGATCTTATGTGTCGTGGTGTCGGGTTTGGGGAGGGGATTGAGGCCATGGACCTGACCGGCGAGGGAGGCCCAGCGGTCGGGATAGCCGGCGGCCATCACCTCATAGCCCGCGACGGCAGCATAGAGGTAGTTGCGGGAAGCGACGATGGGCCCGAAGTTATTTCCCATGACGACGGTGTTCAATTCATGGACGGTGTTGCAATAGAGAATGGGATCTTTGAAGATCTTATCGTAATCGTGTTTGGTATTACATGCGGAAAAGAGGATCGCCACACAGGCGAATATGGTAATACGGTTCATTGTTGATACAAAGGTTAATCAAAAATAGAGTGTTACGAATGGGATAAGGTTTACCTTAACTCATTCTGGGCGGCAGCCAGCCCATGCGTGCATGACCGGGACAAAGTGGAAGGACCCGGTCGACTCTCGCGCTCATTTCGCGGGCAGGAAAATTGCAGATGTCCCAGGCGGGGATCTGCTGATAAAAGATGGTCAGCAGGGGCGGAGAAATTTTTCCGGAAGGCGAGGGTCTGCCGTGGTTATTCCCATCGGGTCCTTCGACGGCCAGATGAACGATCTCACTTTTTACGTGCTGGATACGGCCGTTCCCGGCATCGCGCAGACAAAGAAATTCGACGGAATCGTTGTACAACCTTTTCAACACATATCTGTAATGGATGTTGCCGACCTGTAGTTCGCCATCGGCCCGTTCGAAACTGGCAGAGGCTGTAGAGTAAGGCGCCGCTGCGGCGGACACTTTGAAAAGAACCAACTGGTCCGGGTCATATTGCCGGCGGTCGAGCCGCGACTCCCAGCCCACCGATTCCCGGCTTTCATACCAGGAGATCAAGAGCCAGTATCCTACCCAATTAAACAGCAGAAATGTTAACAATAATATGGTCGCAATCCGTCTGAACAACGATACAAGGTAGCTAACTTTAAGTAAATAATGAATACGGGAAATAAAAATATTCTGGCTGTCAACGGCGGATCATCCAGTATCAAGTTTTCCCTGTACACCGGCGAGGAGCCGCCCGTCAGATGGCTTTCCGGCAAGATCACGCGGATCGGGCTTCCCGATGCGGAGCTAACGTTTACTAATAACCGAAATAATACGACGGGTAAGACCCCGGTCAAGGCAGCAGGGGTCCCGGAGGCGGCGGCCTTTTTGGCCGGTTGGCTGGAAAAGCAGGAGGGTGTCTTGCCGCTGGCGGCGGTCGGGCACCGGGTGGTACATGGTCTTCAGCACCGCCAGGCCGCCGAGGTCGACGATGCCCTGCTGGAAGATCTGCGACGGATCAGCTCATACGATCCGGATCATCTGCCCGGCGAGATCGAGCTCATCCGCATCTTTCGCGAGCACCGTCCGCACATCCCGCAGATAGCTTGTTTCGACACTGCCTTTCACAGCACCCTGCCGCGGGTGGCCCGCCAGCTGCCGATCCCCCGCCGGTATGAAGGAGAGGGTGTGCAGCGCTACGGTTTTCATGGCCTGTCGTACACCTATATTCTGGAGGAGCTGACGCGGATCGCCGGGGCTCCCGTCGCCGGCGGGTCGGTGATCCTCGCACATCTGGGCAACGGGGCCAGCCTCGCGGCGGTCAAGGATGGCCGCAGCATCGATACCACGATGGGATTTACGCCTGCCGGAGGGATCATGATGGGTACGCGGCCGGGAGACCTCGATCCCGGTGTTCTCTGGTGGCTGACGGACCGGGAAAAACCCGACGCGGGCAGGCTCAGCCACCTGATCAACAAAGAGTGCGGGTTGTTGGGCGTATCGGAGACCAGCCCGGACATGCAGGACCTTCTGGAGAAGGAAAGCACGGATCCCCGCGCGGCGGAGGCCGTAGCGCTTTTCTGCTACCAGGTGAAGAAGACCATCGGCGCCTATTCAGCCGTGCTGGGCGGGCTCGACACGCTCGTGTTCACCGGCGGCATAGGGGAACGGTCGGCGGCCGTCCGCAGCCGTATTTGTTCCGGGCTCGGCTGGCTGGGCATTGAGCTGAACCAGCGCGCCAATGCAAACAACCAGCTTTTTCTCTCTGCAGAGGATACCCGGGTGGGAGTCTATGCCATCCCCACGGATGAAGAATCGATCATTGCCAGAACCGTTAAACATTTTTTATGACAACGCAAACCTTGACGCACGCGAAAGAGGTTCTCTCACAGGAGCTTTTACAACGGATGGATGCCTATTGGCGGGCAGCGAACTACCTGTCTGTGGGGCAGATCTATCTGAAAGAGAACCCCCTGCTGCGTGAACCGTTGGCGCCCGTGCATATCAAACACTTGTTGCTGGGCCATTGGGGCACGACTCCCGGCCAGAATTTCATCTATGTACATCTCAACCGGCTGATCCGGCAATACGATCTGGACATGATCTATATCTCGGGTCCGGGTCATGGCGGCCCTGCGCTGGTCGCCAATACCTACCTGGAAGGCACCTATAGCGAAATCTATCCCAATATCAGCCGCGACGAGGAGGGGCTGCAAAAACTGTTCAAGCAATTTTCCTTCCCGGGCGGCATCCCCAGTCACGTATCGCCCGAATGTCCGGGCTCCATTCATGAAGGCGGGGAGCTGGGCTATTCGCTCAGCCATGCATTTGGGGCCATCTTCGATAATCCCGGGCTGACGGTCGCCTGTGTCATCGGTGACGGCGAAGCGGAGACGGGTGCGCTGGCGACGGCCTGGCATTCGAATAAATTTTTGAACCCCGTAACGGATGGGACAGTGTTACCTATTCTACACCTTAATGGCTATAAAATAGCCAATCCCACAGTACTTGCGAGGATGGCGCGGACCGAGCTGGAGCAGCTGATGATGGGCTATGGCTGGCAGCCCTATTTTGTCGAAGGCGACGAGCCGGAGGCAATGCACCGGACCATGGCTGCCACTCTGGATGCCATTATTGAAAATATCCGGATCATCCGGGAGACTGCGTTGCGAAATAACGGCACGGGGGAACGGCCGCGCTGGCCGATGTTGGTCCTGCGATCGCCAAAAGGCTGGACGGGGCCGAAGGTACTGGATGGTCTCCCGATCGAGGGATCGTTCCGCAGTCACCAGGTTCCCATCACCGATCCCGCCACGAATCCCGCGCATTTGAAGCTGTTGGAGGATTGGATGAAAAGCTACCGGCCCTGGGAGCTCTTCGATGAGCAGGGGACGCTTGTCCCCGGGCTTGCCGAGCTTGCGCCGGCAGGATCGCGGCGGATGGGCGCCAACCCGCATGCTAACGGCGGCCTGCTGCTGAAGCAGCTGAAGCTGCCCGATTTCCGGCAATATGCCGTGGCGGTGGGGGATCACGGTTCGATAAAATCCTCCGACACGACGGTGCTGGGGACGTACCTGGCCGATGTCATCCGCTATAACGAGGAAGAACGCAACTTCCGCATCTTCGGTCCCGACGAGACCGTATCGAACAAACTGGACGCCGTTTTCAAGGTCACCAACCGGCAATGGGAGGAGCCCATCCTTCCGCAGGACCAATGGCTGGCCGGCGATGGCCGGGTGATGGAAATGCTCAGCGAGCACCAGTGCGAAGGTTGGCTGGAAGGCTACCTGCTGACGGGGCGGCACGGCATCTTCAACAGCTACGAAGCCTTTATCCATATCGTCGACAGCATGTTCAACCAGCATGCGAAATGGCTGAAGGTGACCCTCGATATTCCCTGGCGCCGGAAGATCTCCTCGCTGAACTACCTGCTGGCATCGCATGTCTGGCGGCAGGACCACAACGGCTTTACCCACCAGGATCCCGGATTCATCGATCATGTCGTCAACAAGAAGGCCGAGGTCGTACGGGTCTATCTCCCGCCCGATGCCAACTGTCTGCTGTCGACGATGGACCATTGCCTGCGCAGCCGGCATTATGTGAACGTCATCGTCGCGGGGAAACATCCCGCACCGCAATGGCTGACGATGGAGGAGGCCGTGTTGCATTGCACCAAGGGCGTCAGTATCTGGGGATGGGCGAGCAACGACCAGGATTCGGAGCCCGATGTCGTAATGGTGGCCGCCGGCGATGTGCCTACACTCGAGATCCTGGCCGCGATCTCGATCCTGCGCAGCAGGCTGCCCGATCTGCGCATCCGGATGGTGAATGTGGTCGACCTGATGAAGCTGCAGCCGCAGACCGAGCATCCGCATGGACTCAGCGATGCCGAGTTCGACCTGTTGTTCACCGTCGACAAACCGGTGATCTTCGCCTATCACGGTTATCCCTGGTTGATCCACCGGCTTACCTACCGGCGCACCAACCATGGGAATATCCATGTCCGCGGATATAAGGAAGAGGGAACCATCACTACGCCGTTCGATATGACCGTTCTCAACGATATGGATCGCTTCCACCTGGTGATGGATGTCGTCAACCGGTTACCAAAGCTGGGTCAGCGGGCGGCCTATCTCAACCAGGAGATGCAGGATATGCGCATCCGCCACCGGAACTATATCCGCGAGGAGGGCATCGATCTGCCGGAGGTGCTCAATTGGAAATGGTCCCTATAGCACCAGTATCGTTGTCGATGCCGTTCGTTTCCCATTCGTCCAGCTGACCCGGTAGGTTCCCGCCGATAGACCCGGAACATTGACGCGGACCTGTATGATCCCCGCCGCAATCTTGATGGACCGGAGCACCTTCCCGCCCATATCGACCAGCTGGATCTGCGAGGCGTCGTTGACGTCCGGTACATCGAGATAGAAGAACCCATACTTCACCGGGTTGGGATAGACGGGCATATCCTGGCTTTCAGGCTGGACCCTGATCTTCTTGCTATAGGTATAGGACGCGGTGGTATCCTGCATCTTCAGGCGATACCAGTTGGTGCCCGTGACCGCATCGGCGTCAGTATAGGTATAGGTATGGCTGACCCCGTTGCTCCGCGTGGACTTGACCGTGCCCACGACGTTGAACAGGATGCTGTCGCTGCTGCGTTCTACGGCATAATATGAAATACCCGCGTCATTCTTCACCTGCCATTGGAGCTTGGGATCATTGCTCCCCGATATTGAGCCACTGAACTGGATCAGCTGGAACGCCCCCGGGGCGCCCTGCTTTGTCGTGTCGTATAAAAAGGTGAAGAGGACCAGCGAATCGGCATTGGTACTGTTGGCGACCAATACGGCCCCGGTCGAACCCGCGCCGACGATGGCGATCAGCTCGGAGTCGGAGATCGCCTGGAACCGGGCGCCAGTGCCGCCCAGGGTGACGGTGTTGGTCGTACTGAGGTTGGTCCCGCGAATATGCAGGGTATCCCCGGTCTTTCCGCTGGCCGGGCTAAAGGAAGTGATCGAGATGATCGTGGATGGCGGCGGCGGTGGTGGCGGTGAATTATCGACAAAGGTAAAGCCTGACTTGGAATCCGTACCGCTCGAACCGACAACGACGACACTCCCCGTGGCGCCACCGTCCACATACGCGGTGATGGAAGTATCCCCGCTGACCGTGATCCGGGAGGCGGATACGTTGCCGAAGTAGACGCTGTCCGCGTTGAGGAAACCATGACCCTTGATGACCACTGCCGTTCCTTTGGAACCCGACGCCGGACTAAAGGAAGTGATGCTGATGGGCGGGGGGGTATAGGTGAAAGTCGTGGTTGACTGACCGCTGTTGGTTCCGGCGGCGACGGAAATAACCCCGGAGCTGCCATTACCGACGACGGCCGTGATCTGGTTATCCGAGACGACGGTGAAGGAGGCGACGGGTGATGCGCCAAAGCTGACAGTGGTTGTTCCCGTGAAATTCGAGCCGTCGATCGTGACGACGGTACCGGGGCCGCCCGAGGTGGGGCTGAAGTTGGTGATCGACAGTGTCGGCGCGCCGTAGGTAAAGGTGCCCAGGCTTGCCGAGCCCGCGGGGGTCAGCACTGTGACCACGCCCGTAGCCCCGCCGGCGACGGTGGCCGTAATGCTGGTCGCGGAATTGACCGTGAAGGAGCTGGCGGCAACCCCGCCAAAGCTGACGGCGGTGGCTCCGGTCAGGTTGGTGCCGGTGATGTTCACTACGGTACCGCTGGACCCCGAGGTGGGCGTAAAGGAAGTGACGCTGGCTTCGATCGACGATTTGTTCCGCAACACACTGATCGTGTTCGAGGTGTTGTTGATGATGGCCATGTCCGGCAATCCGTCGCCGTCATAGTCGGCGATCGCAAGGCCCCAGGGCAGGTTGCCGGTGCCATAGTCGACGTTGGCGTCGATGGCAGGGGCGCCGGCCGTGCTGATATTGCGATGCACGGAAACGGATTGGTCGATCTGGTTGACGCTGGCGATGTCGGGTTTGCCGTCGCCATCGAAATCCGCTATCCGCAGGGCCCAGGGGCTACCGGGGTTCATCGTGCCGGTCTGAACGTCGGTTCCGCGGACGAAGTTAAGGTTGCCCGGAGTACAGGCATTTTGCAACAGGGTGATGGTCGCGTCGGTGTTGTTGACGACGGCCAGGTCCGGCTTGCCGTCTCCATCGAGGTCGCCGACCGCCAGGTCGTTCGCCCCGCCGCCAACGGAGAAATCGACGTTGGCCGCAAAGGACAGCGCGCCCCCGACAGGCCCGGTATTACGGAACACCGATACCGTATTGGCGCCAAAGTTCACCGAAGCCAGGTCGGGCTTGCCGTCGCCGTCCAGGTCGGATGCGATGACGGTGTTTGGGGTGGTGTTTGACGGCAAATGCAGATCCATCCTTGTCCCCACGCTTATGTTGCCGATGGTGCTGTTGTTTGGAAAGATCGAGACATAATTGGATGCGGCGCTGGCCAGGACGATCTCCGGTTTCCCGTCGCCGTTGCAATCCGCGACGGTGAGGCTGAGGGTGTAGTTGCCGATGGCCTGGTAGGACGTTGGCGCAACAACGGAAACGTTGCCGGGCGTACTGGTGTTCCGAAAGATGGCTAATTTCGGGGATTGATAGCAGGCGACAATGACCTCCGGCTTGCCGTCCCCGTCGAGGTCGCCGGCCGTGATCGCCGACGGGTACCAGTTCGCCGGCAGCTGGTCACTGACGACCTGGGTAAAAGAGATATTTTGGGGGGTGCTGGTGTTCAGGTAAATATCCATACTATTGCCGTCGCCGGTGGCGACAAGGATGTCCGGTTTACCGTCCCCGTCGATATCCGTGCAAAAGACGCCCGTTGGAGTTTGCCCCGAAGGAATATCGCTGCGCGTGGAAAAGGCATCCGGGGTAAACTGCCCGGGGTCACTGAAGGTCGTATTAAAAGGCTGCGCGGCAAAAGCCGTCAGTCCACCCGTGGTCACCGTCAGCGGCTGAAAGCTGGTGCCGGTGGGTACTGTGACCGTGAGCGAGGTGGCCGTGGCAGCCGTGACGTTTGCCTTCACCGATCCGAAAAAGACGATGTTGGCCGACGCGGTGGGGCTGAAGTTCGTACCGGTAACGGTCACGGTGGAACCAATAGACCCCGAATGCGGGCTGAAGTCGGTGATGACGGGTTGTGCAAATAAAAAGAAGGGAAGGAAAAAGCCCAACAAAAGGAGGACACACGGTCTTCCATTACCAACTACGGGTTTAATGCCAGGGTAGAGGTTTGGCATGAGGTATTGAATTTGGGGGTAAGATAATAGAAAGATCGTATAAAGAGAAACATATATGTAAAATATTTATTTGTTTCATAAAACAATGAAAAACACGTCGTACTACCTGGCAGCCGTAGCTGCCTTTACCATTTGGGGGTTTTTTAGCCTGGTTTTGAAGCCTCTTTCCGCCTATCCTTCGCTCGATATCCTGTTTTACAGAGTGTTTTTCAGCGCCGCGCTGCTGTTCCTCGTGAGCTGGCTTTTGCGCCGGAGGACGTGGAGGGAGCAGCGCCGGCATTTTGCCACCTTGTCGCCGGCGCAAAAGAAGGGTCTTCTGTTCCAGCTTTTCGGGGGAGGCCTCTTTCTCACCGCCAACTGGTATTTTTTTATCTACGTCACCAACCAGGTGAGCATCAAGGCCGCGGCCTTCGCCTACATCGTCTGCCCGGTCCTGACGACGGTATTGGCCTGGTTGATCCTCAAAGAGCACCTCACGCGGGGACAATGGGTCGCCGTGCTGCTCAGCGGCGCCGGTTGTGGCATCCTGGCCTTTCATCATCTGAGCGACCTGCTGTATAGCCTGGTCATCGCGTTCTCCTATGCCATCTATCTCGTCAGCCAGCGGAGGGACCATGGCGCCGACCGGTTCCTGCTGCTCAGCGGACAGGTGCTTTTCTCCGCGTTGCTGCTGTTGCCTTTTTATCCCGCGGCGCATGGTCCTGTTCCGACAGCCATCCGCTTCTACATCCTGATCACCGTCATCGCCGTCTGTCTCACCATCCTCCCGCTTTGGCTGAACCTGTATGCGTTAAAGGGGTTGCGATCTTCGACCGTGGGCATCCTGCTGTATATCAATCCTGTGCTGAGCTTTATCCTGGCGCTGACCGTCTTTGGGGAAAATATAGATGCCGTGCAGCTGTCGGCATACGGCGTGATCGTTGCCGCGGTGGCGCTATTCAATTGGTTCAATCCGGCGATGCGGACACCGGTTGTATCGATACCGGACAGCGACCATCCCAATTCGTAGTCCAACGAATTGGTATTCAGTCGGCTGGAAAATGGGCATTATAGTGGCAGCGGTATCCGTATGCTAAAAAATTACCTGAAGATCGCCTGGCGGAGCCTGCTGAAGGATCGCTCCTTCACCGGGATCAATATATTGGGCCTCTCTGTCGGTCTGGCCTGTACGCTGCTCATCGGGCTGTGGGTGGCCGATGAACTGGGCATGGAGCATTATAATCCGAATGATGCGCGGCTGTACCAGGTGATGACCCGGCATAGGACGGAGAGTGGCATCAACGTCGGGACCGGGACACCGGGGATACTGGCGGCGGCGCTGAAAAAGGAACTGCCGTCATTGGAGAATGCAACGGAGGTCATGCCTCCCTCCTGGTTCAATCCAGGTGGAGTGGCGGGCGTTGACGATAAAAAGCTGAAAGCGCGCCCGCAATATATCGACAGCAATTACTTCGGCGTGTTTGCCTGCCCTTTCCTGCAGGGCGACCGGCGGCAATTATTTGCCGGTAAAAAGGGTGTTGCGATCTCCGAGCCGTTTGCCCAGGCGCTCTTTGGCACGACGAAAGATATCATCGGGAAGACGATCCACTATGACCAGCTCGATCTTTCGGGAGACTTTGCCGTCACAGGAGTCTTTCAACCCAACCCCGCCAATGCGACGGAGCAGTTCGATCTTTTGTTCAATTACGCGTTGGTGCTGGAGAAAAAGGACTGGCTGCAGCAATGGACCAATTCCGATCCGCATACTTTCGTCCTGGTCAAGCCCGGCGTGAACCTGGCCGGTCTCGACAAACAGATCGCCCCCTTTGTCCAGCAAAAATCGGCCAAAGGGCAGGCGGACCAATTGTTCCTGGTGAAATTCAGCGACCGGTACCTGTACAACAACTACGAGAATGGTGTCCAGAGTGGTGGGCGGATCACTTATGTCCGCCTGTTCATCATCATCGCTGCTTTTATCCTCCTCATTGCCTGCATCAATTTTATGAACCTGTCGACGGCGAGAGCCGCCCATCGGGCCAAGGAAGTGGGTATAAAGAAGGTCGTAGGCGCGGGCCGGCTCTCGTTGATCATACAATACCTCGGGGAGTCCCTGCTGGTCAGCTTTCTCTCGTTGGGCGCCGCCCTTTTCTTTTCAAAACTGCTGTTGCCTGTCTTCAACGACATCACCGGGAAGCACTTGCAGATCTCTTTTGCGGCGCCGGTAGTGATCGCCATTCTGGGAATGACAGTGCTGACGGGGCTCGTCTCCGGCAGCTATCCCGCTTTTTATCTTTCCGCCTTCCGGCCCGTGGCCGTGCTGAAAGGAACGCTGCGTACTTCGCTGGGGGAATTATGGGCGAGAAAGGGATTGGTCGTCTTTCAATTCACCCTCTCCGTCGTGTTTATTGCCAGCGTCCTGATCATCTACCGGCAGATCGATTATATCGAGTCCCGGGACACGGGCTTTAATCGCGAGCAGATCATCCAGTTCGGTATCCCCCTCAAATTCGATTCGGCCAACATTGCCTCCGCCTCTTCCTTTATAAAGCAGCTGAACAATGTTCCCGGCGTCGTCAATGCCGCCGGCGAGTTTCATAACCTGTTGGGAGACCATGGCTCGTTTTATGGCATGGAATGGCCGGGCAGGGCTGCCGATCAATATAAAATGGAATTCGCGAACCTGGAAGTGGGTTATAATTTCCTCGAAACAATGGGGATACAATTAAAAGAGGGGCGCTATTTCTCTCAGAATCCCAATGCCGATCACGAGATCATCCTCAATGAGACCGCGATCCGGATGATGGGCTTGAAGGACCCTCTTGGAAAGACCGTCACCGCATTGGGCAATAAGCGGGAGATCGTCGGGGTCGCCAAAGACTTCAACTTCGAATCTATTTACCAGGGCGTGAAGCCTGTGATATTCCAGAGTTATCCGGCGGGTGACCAGGTGCTTGTAAGGCTGCGGAAGGGGAGCGAGCCCGCCACCATCGCGGCGGTAAAGACGGCTTACAGCCGGTTCAACCCCGGGATGACCTTCGAATACAAATACCTGGATGAAGAATACCGTCATCTCTATTCTTCCGAGATCAGGGTAGGGGTCCTTGCCCGCATTTTCGCCGGTCTGGCCATTCTTATCTCCTGCCTGGGACTGTTCGGGTTGGCTGCGTTCACCGCGCAGAAGCGGAAAAAAGAGATCGGCATCCGCAAAGTGATCGGCGCCTCTGTGATACAAGTGGCATACCTGCTGAGCCGGGAGTTCCTCGTGCTGGTGGGCGTGGCGGTCGCCATCGCTTTTCCTATTGCCTGGCTGGCGATGCATAAATGGCTGGAGGGTTTTGCCTACCGGGTGGACATCCGCTATGATGTGTTTGTCCTGACGGCCCTGGCTGCTATCGGGATCACGATCATTACCATCAGCTACCAGGCCTTCAGGGCCGCTACGGCTAATCCCGTCGAGAGTTTAAGAACCGAATAGCTTATGATAAAAAACTATTTTCTCATCGCCTGGCGGAATATAACCCGCCACCGGTTGTATGCCGCCATCAATGTGCTGGGGCTGGCCCTGGGGATGACCGTTTGCATCCTGATCTTTTTATGGGTAAGGGATGAAAAGAGCGTGGATGATCTCGGGCCGGCGGGCAAGGACCTGTACATCATGTACGAATCCTATACGGGCGACGGGACTACCGGCGGCACCTATTCGACCCCGATGCATTTTGAAAAGAACGTGCCGGTCGCGTATATCGACGGGATAAGGAACTCCGTTCCGGGGATCGAGCGCCTTGCTTTTTATAAGACGGGATATGAGCTGCCCTGGGGATTCCCCGAGACCCTGCAGGTCGGGGACAAGACGATAAAGCAGGACGGCGCCAGGGTAGGAGAGGACTTCTTCAAAATGTTCCCTTATCCGATCCTCGAAGGGAATGCTGCGACGATCCTCCACGATATGAAGGGGATCGCGCTTTCCCGGCGGACCGCGGTCGCTCTTTTTGGGAGTCCCCGCGCGGCTATGGGGAAGGCGATCCATTTTCAGAACCAGGTCGATTTCACCGTATCGGGCGTTTTCGAAGATATCCCGGCAACCAGCTCGATGCATTTTGATTTTTTGAACAATTGGGAGGCTCAGCGAACGGGAATGCTGAACTGGGCTGAGAACAGCTTTATCACCTATGTACAGCTCGCACCGGGCGCGGACCCAAAGCGAACCGAGGACGGGATGACCAACTACCTGCTGACGGCGATGGGGCCGATCAAGGGCGTAACGGTTCGGCTCGGATTGCAAAAGGTGAGCGATCGGTACCTCTACAATGTCTTTTCCAATGGCCGCCCCGCGACGGGCCGGATCGAATATGTCCGCATCTTCAGCGGCGTGGCCGTCTTCATCCTGCTGATCGCCTGCATCAATTTTATGAACCTGGCCACTGCGCGATCGGTGAAACGTGCAAAGGAAGTCGGCTTGCGAAAGGTCGTGGGTTCCTCGCGGCTGCAGCTGATCGGCCAGTTCTTTGGCGAGTCGCTGCTCTTTGCCCTTCTGGCGGTGGCGCTATCGGTAGGATTTGTCGCCCTGCTTTTGCCGGCCTTCAACCAATTCACGGGGAAGGCTATCCGACTACCGTTTTCCGACACCGGGTCCTGGCTGTCCTTGCTGGCCATCGTGGCGACGACCGGTCTGGTGGCCGGCAGCTATCCGGCGCTGTATCTTTCCTCGTTGCGGCCGGTGCGGGTGCTGAAAGGGGTACTCACCTTCACGCGTGGGTCCGTCGTTGTCCGGAAGGGGCTGACAGTGTTCCAGTTCGTCCTTTCGACCGTCCTGCTGATCGCAACCATCGTGATCACGCGGCAGACCGATTACGTGCAGCATAGCAACCTCGGATATAACCGGGAGAACCTGGTCTATGTCCGGGTGGAAGGCGCCCTCTCCACTGGGGCAGGTTACCGGCTATTCCGGCAGCGGGCCTCTACGATGCCGGGCATTGCGATGGTCGACCGCAGTTCGGAAACGCCTCATTCGATGAACTTCGACGTAACGGACCCGATACAATGGGAGGGAAAGTCGAAGGACGCAAAAGTGGCCTTTGTACCGGCTTCGGTTGGATACGATTTTATAAAGCTGATGGATCTCTCCGTTATCAAAGGCAGGGGCTTCTCGAGGCTGAATCCCACTGATTCCAGCGACGCCTTTATCGTCAATGAGGAGGCTGTTAAGGAAATGCAGATGAAGGACCCCATCGGGAAATCCATCTCCGCCTGGAATAAGAAGGGCCATATCGTGGGGATCGTCAGCGATTACCATACCCGCAGCCTGCGCGAGCCCATCAAGCCGGTGATCCTCGATGTAAAGGAAGACCTGGATTTCGGCGTCGTTATGGTCAGGACCAGGCCCGGTCAGACAAAGCAGGCGCTGGCCAGCCTGGCAGCGGTGTACAAGCAGATGAATCCCAATCTCGCCTTTGCCTATCAATTTGTCGACGAAGAATATCAGAAAATGTATAACAGTGAGCTCATTATTTCCAAGCTCTCGGTGCTGTTCGCCACGCTGGCGATCATCATTTCCTGCCTGGGGCTGCTGGGACTGGTGCTTTTCGCGGCCGAACAGCGCACCCGCGAGATCGGTATCCGGAAGGTGCTGGGCGCATCCCTCCCGCAGATCGTAACACTTTTCTCCGTGGATTTCCTTGGGCTCGTGGGGCTGGCCTTTTTGATCGCCGCGCCGGTGGCATGGTTTTTTATGAATTCCTGGTTGCATGACTTTGCTTACCGCATCCCGCTTTCGGCATGGATCTTTGCCGGGGCAGGTGGGGCGGTGGCGGTTGTTGCCATGCTGACGGTGAGTTACCAAGCGGTGCGGGCGGCAATGGCCAATCCGGTTAACAGTTTGCGGAGTGAATAGCTGCAGCACCGCCTGAGTGATCCCCCGCCGTATTTTACAAAAAATCCGTAATTTAACGCGGCAAACTGCACTTGTGAAAGGGACTGGATCAATATTGCTGCTGCTTATTACTGCGTACTCTCCATTATCTGCCCAATATTATTTTACCGGGGAGGTCAAGGACCTTCATGGCGACAAACTTCAGCGGGTTGCGATAATTGTGCGGTCCACCGGACTGGTCTATCAGACCGGGCGGTATGGCGACTTCGAGATCGTTTCGAAGAAGGACGACGATTCCCTCACTTTTGCCTATAATGGCTACGAGCAATACACCACGGCCATCAAGTCGACCGATTTTCTGAAGGTAACCCTGAAGAGGCTCACCCCGCCTTCCCCGCCCCACCGGCCCCGGGTCTCCTCGCTGATCCCCTGGCGGAATTGCGATCCGTATCCGGAGCATGCGGGGGACAAAAGCTTTGGCGTCGTCGAGAACCCCTTTCTCGAAAGCCAGACCCCCATGGTCTTCCTGGGCAATCCGAATGGCATCTCCTTCTGTAATGTCCGGCGGTGGCTCGACATGGGGACGACCGTTCCGGCGGAAGCGGTAAAGATCGAAGAGATGTTGGCCTATTTTAATTTCTTTTATGAAGAGCCCCTTCCCGCCGAACTGTTCCATTGCAGTTCCGAACTGGTGTCCTGTCCCTGGAACAAGAATCACCGGCTGCTGTTCGTAAATGTCAGCGCGAAACGAGGGGACATGGGGCAGATGCCGCCCACTCACCTCATCTTCACCATCGATGCCTCGGGCTCGATGGATATGCCCAACAAACTGCCGCTGATAAAAGCCGGGATGCGGCTGCTGGTAAGGAACCTGCGGGATATCGACACCGTTTCCTTTGTGCAGTACGGCGCCAATGTGAGCGTACTGGCGGGGATCCCCGGGTCGAGGAAAGGCGACATCATCCGCGCCATCGAAGAATTGCATGCCGATGGCGAGTCACCCGGGGACGCGGCGTTGCAGCTGGCATATCGTATTGCCCATCAACAGTATATCCGGAACGGCGTCACCCGGGTGATCCTGATCACCGATGGAGATGTCTGTGCCGATAAGACCGCTGCCGACAACCTGCAGCAACTGGTCGAAGAGGAAAGCGAGGGTGGGGTAAGCCTTTCCTGCATCGGTGTCGGCATAAAGGACAGCGACAATGTCGAGCTGCCTGCCCTGGCCAAAGGAGGAAAGGGGACTTTCGAGTGCATCGAGGACGTGCAGGGCGGAGAAAAGGTATTCTTAAAAGAGCTGAACGAGAACCTGCTGTGCGTCGCCGACAGCGTATCGATCAGCGCCTCCTTCGATTCTACGCTGGTGGGCAGCTACCGGTTGATCGGCTATGACAACAAGCGGGACCTGCTGGCCGATACGGTGCTGCGGCTTGAAGGGAGCACTATCAGCAGCGCCCATACGATGACCGCCTTGTTCGAGCTGGTTCCCCGAATGGATTCCATCGCCATCGAAAAGATCGCCAGGGTAACGATCGACTACTGTCTTCCCGGAAAAAGTGCGATGCGGACCCTCACCTATGACTGCCCCAACAGCCCGGGCCCGTTCGACCGGGTGGACCTGCAATTGCGAAAGGCCGCATGTATCGCGCTTTTTGGCATGAAGCTGAAATATTCCGACTACTCCGGTGGGACGAGCTGGCCGGACCTCGAACGATGGACCCGAAAGATCTTTGCAGGCAATAACTATATCGATAAGGAATATATCAACCTGGTCATCAAGGCCAGGAGCATCTACGAAAGAAAAAAATAACCATGAATCCCACGCAAGCCGAAAAGGCCGAGCAGTTAAAAGCCCTTCACCTACGACCTGGTATCTTCGCGATCCCCAATCCCTGGGATGCGGGTTCAACGCGTATCCTGACTCATCTTGGATTCGAGGCCCTGGCCACGACCAGCGCAGGACTTGCCTTTTCGCTGGCAAAGCCCGACGGGACGGGCGCCGTCACCCGCGAGGAGAACCTGGCCAATGCCCGGATCATCGTCGAGGCGACGCATTTGCCGGTGGCCGGTGATCTCGAAAATGGATATGGCGATGAACCGGAGGTTTGTGCCGAGACGATCCGGCTGGCTGCCGCCGCCGGCCTGGTGGGCGGTTCAATTGAAGACGCCAGTGAAGATCCCTCGGCGCCGATCTATCCTTTCGACCTGGCGGTCCGCCGGGTGCAGGCGGCGGTCAAGGCCGCCCGTCAGCTTTCCTTTCCCTTTGCGCTGGCGGCCAGGGCGGAGAACTTTCTCCACGGCAGGCCCGATCTTGACGACACCATCCGCCGGCTGCAGGCCTTTGCGGAAGCGGGCGCCGATGTTCTTTTTGCACCGGGATTGACGACGGTGGATGAGATCAGCGCGGTGGTACGCGCCGTAGCGCCCAAGCCCGTCAATGTCGTGATGGGACTCGGCAAGGGTGACTTCACGCTCGAACAGCTGGCTGCGTTGGGCGTCCGCCGGGTGAGTCTGGGTTCCGCGCTTGCCCGCGCCGCGTACGGACCCTTCTGGCAGGCAGCCGAAGAGATCCGGCGAAAAGGGAGTTTTGCATTTGCGAAGACCATCACCCCGTACGGAGACTTCCAAAAATTATTCGGATCGTAGGCTCTGGGATGGATTCGCCAGCGCCGCCCTCAAAGTATGATACAACACGGTGAGGAAGGTGATCAACAGTACGGCTATCGCCGCAAGCAGGTATGGCATCGGCGAGAAATCCATTTTATATTGGAATAATCCCAGCCATTTATCCATGAACAAATAGGCCACGGGAAAGGCGATGATGCAGGAAATACCCACCAGCGCTATGAAATTCCGGGTGATAAGGGTGATGAGCTGGGACAGACCGGCTCCCATGATCTTGCGCATCGAGATCTCCTTCTGTCGTTGTTGTGTGGTGAAGGCGATTAGCCCCAGCAGGCCAAGGCAGGTGATCAGCACGGTGATCACCGAAAAGGTCGTGAACAGCTTACCCCGCTTCTGCTCGGCTTCGTACTGGGAGTTCAGCGATTTATCGAGAAAGTTGTAATCAAAAGGCAGGTCGGCGAAACTGGCACGCCAGGTCTTTTGCACGCCGGCGAGGGCGGACTGGACGTCCCTGGCATCCAGCTTCAGCTGAATATTATAGTTGTTTGGCCGGTAATACAGGATCAGCGGAGCGATCTTATTGTAGAGACTTTGTTGGTTGAAATCCTTGATGACGCCCACTACTTCAAGGAACCGACCGCTGGTGTCGCCAGGGAATTTTACTCTTTTCCCGATGGGGTCCTTCCATTTGAAATACTCCACCATATTCTCGTTGACGACGATACTGTGCAGGGTATCTCCCGGGCCGGTGAATCCACGGCCGGCCTTGATCTGCATCCCCAGCGTCTTGAAATAATGTTCATCCACGCCATAGATATTGACCCCTTGGTCGATATATCCTTTATCCGTCTGTACCGAGAAGAGATTGAAGCTGATGCCTTGTCCGGGAACGGCTTCCGCCGTGCTGACCGATCGGATATGCGGGTCCTTCCGGATCGCATCGGTGAAGGCAATGATCTGGCTGTGGGCGTCACGGTTGGTGTTCACCGGAACCGTGACCACTTCGTTCTGGTCGAAACCCAGGTCCCGGTGCCGGATATAATTTAACTGGGAATAGACGATCAGCGTACAGATAAGCATGATCATCGCGATGGAGAATTGGGTGATCACCAACACCCGCCGGAGCGCCACGTTACTGGACCCCTTCGAAAGACTGCCTTTCAGGATGTGGATGGGATCGAATTTCGAAAGATAAAGGGCCGGGTAGCTGCCGCCCACGAATCCGACGAAAAGCACGATCACCAACAGGATCAGGAAGGTGCCGGGCTCCATAAGCGAGCCGAAGGAGATATTCTTACCCGCGAGAGTATTGAACACCGGCAGCAACAGGGCAACCAACCCGATGCTAAGCAGCAGCGCGAAGAGGGCAGTGAGCGTCGATTCGAGCAGGAACTGCGCCATCAGCTGCGGCTGGGTGCTGCCCGTTACCTTACGGATGCCGATCTCTTTGGCGCGCCGCGCGGAGCGGGCCGTCGTCAGGTTCATATAATTGATGCAGGCGATGATCAGCATGAAGAAGGCAACGGCCGAGAAAATGTAGATATAGGACATACTGCCCTGCTCCTCGGGTTCGCCTGCCATTTTCGAGTGAAGATGGATCGTGAGGATGGGTTGCACCACATAACGCATGACGACATTGAATTTCGCGAAGATGGGCGCCATGTATTTATCGTACATGGGGATCAATTTCTTCTGAAAGGCGGCAGGATCGGTGTTGGGTTTTACGAGCACATAGGCGAAATAATTGAACGACCCCCAGCCGGAGTTGTCGTCGAACTGACCTGTCTTGGGAAGTGTGGTCCTCGAGATCAGCATGTTGAACCGGAAATGGGAGTTATACGGAACATCTTTTACCACGCCCGTGACCTTGAATATCTCGCCTTTGGCGTCCTCCAGCGTCTGGCCGACGACGTTGTTACTCTTCCCAAAGAATTTCTCCGCGACGGATTCAGTGAGCACCAGGCTTTTGGGTTCCGTCAGGGCGGTGTTCGGATTGCCCTGGAGCATTGGATAGGTAAAGACCCTGAAGACATTGCTGTCCGTATAAAAGATCTTGTCCTCGTAGATGCGCTGCTCTCCCCGCCGGTACATTTTCCTGTCCTCGCCTATGAATCGCACTGCCTCCTCCACTTCGGGATAGTCCTTCTTCAGCGTAGGGGCCAGTGGGAATTGGGTGGAGACCCAGCGCATGGTATCCTTGTCCGCCTCCTTGATATTGCTGCTGATGCGGAAGATGCGGTCGGCCCTTTCGTTGTACTTGTCATAGCTAAGCTCGTCCTTGACATAGAAGATGAGGAAGAGACTGAAAGTAATGCCGATGGTCAGGCCGAGGATGTTCAACAGGCTGTACCAACTGTCCCGCTTGAAATTGCGGAAGGCGACGGTCAGGAGGTTCTTTATCATGCTTTAAATATGCAAAGAAAAGGGGACAAAACCTTACCTTTCATCCTAAACCCTTGCTAATATGTCGATAAAGCGTCGCGATTTTCTTCGTCTTTCCGCCGGGAGTTCCCTGGGCGGGGTATTGTTATCCGGACTACCTGCGGCCGGTCTTGCTGCCGGTTCTGCGGCCGGTCTTGCTGGGGGTGCCGGCTCTGACCGTGGCCCCGCCGTTTGGGAGGCCCTGCAACCCATGACCGGGGATGTGGTCCCCATCACTCTTGAGGAACGGAAAGGCCGGATCCAAAAGGCCCAGCGGCTGATGAGAGAGAACAAGATCGACGCGATCCTGCTGGACTCGGGTACTTCGATGGTCTATTTCACCGGGATGGGCTGGGGGGCCAGCGAGCGGCCCATGGTTGCGATCGTTCCTGCACAGGGTGACGTGA
>Ga0105239_10001546_pt1 | contig 30394 bp, 23 predicted proteins | sample KBSC44metaG_FD_92761 | JGI IMG/M metagenome (GOLD analysis project Ga0105239, IMG submission 92761) | Corn rhizosphere microbial communities from Kellogg Biological Station, Michigan, USA - KBS C4-4 metaG | ecosystem: Host-associated > Plants > Roots > Rhizosphere > Soil | place: Michigan, USA...
AACGATCGACCATCCCGTCATCATCGATGAGCCAACCAACTATTCCCCAAAGGACATCATCGACGAACCAATCGAGGCTCCCAGCGACCATCCCTCCAACACCGCCCCCTCAGCCTCAGCCTGTGCCACCTGGCCGGGGAGAAACCCATGAAATGCAGACGTTCCAATCGAGACAACAGCCACCATCACGGGGAGGGCAGATCGATACAGCACCGCCGCCACCAAACACTATACCACCGCAAACAAGGACGAGTCAGGACAGCTTGGAGCAACAGCGAGCGAGATTGTTCGGAGACCATTACCGACCCCCTCCGCCAAACCCGGCTTCGACCAGCCACGAACAACAGCGACAGGGCCTGTTCGGAGACCGTAACGTTCCGCCAATCTTGGCTCGAAACCCTCCACCCCCTCCGCCAACTTCCAATCCGGCCGAACCAGGGGGCCCGCCGCCGCCAGCGCCACCAACGAACCCAGGGCCTTTCCAAACTGGCCCATACGGTGGCTTAACACTCCCGACGGGTATGGACCTTCTCCAAGGCGGCGCCGGACAAAATCCCGTTACCAATTATCTGCAGTGGATACAAGGGGAACTGGCGCAAGGGAGAATCCCCCCACCGCCGCCAGAGGAGACCCCAGCGCAAGAAAAGCACCGTCACAATCTAATAGGGATTATGGCATATGAAGAACGTAACGCGCGAAACTTGGCCGAAGCTCAGAGACGTCAGGACGAGAACAACGCTGAGGCGGATAGGCGCCAAGAGCTGAACAACGAGCTAGCTGACGCCCGGGCGTTGTGGGTCGCTGAGTACAGCAGAGAGACTGCTATGATGGCGAGTCAAAACACGGTCAACGGCCAAAGAATTACTGTGGCCGTGTCGACCGCTATTATGTTCTTGGCAGCGTTCACTGCGCGGTTAGTAGTTGGATCTAGCTCTACGACCGATGGTGCGGATCCAACCGGCCGATCAGCAATGTCAACGAACGCGGGTTATCAATATGTCGGCCCTCCTTCTCGGAACGCAAGACGCTTTAACGTCGGGGCAGTTGGAGGAGCAATTGAAGAGAACGGTGTCCCACGCATGCCTGACTGGGTGCGGCCCGACGGCTCTAGACAGGATCCCAACGGTGAACTCGGGTTGGACGGTGAGCCTTACTTCCATGATTCGAACTACGGAATGGGGGAAATGCCCCTAACAACTCCTGACCCGGGTATCCATGACGGCCTACCAACGACAACACCTCAAACAACGGGTAATGCAAAGCCCAAAAGATTCCAAACGTCGCCAGAGGTTCCCACCAGGTCTCAAACGCGGGTGTATTAGTCGCTGGAGCTGGTAGAGCATGGAGTTGATTAGGGTCTGCGAAAGTGGTTCCTCAGGGCTGTTCCGTTTCAGATCTGAACTCGCCGATAGAGATGTCCTGCTGGTGTCTTCGTAGTAGTATCCATCACAATAGGGGTTATCGAGATAGAAAGGGTAAATATCCATAGGTTTCAAGTTAGCTGTATAGGACATTGCATCTTTCAAAGGTAGAGACATCGGGAGTGTTCAATGACGCTCAACGATATACTAACTACTCTGATCAAGGCGACAGGTAGGGCTTAAAAGCCACTTGAAGAGCGATAACGGCTGTTTGTCTAATAACGCCTTTCGTATCTTCTAACTTGCACATTGGTGGGGGCCTGTTGGAATAATCGGTGTCTTTGAAGCGGGATGTGAAATCTAGGCAGAAATACCTGTCATTGCACTTTCAAATGACACATTCAATTTTGCCTTCTTGTGTCCTCCATACCAACCATGGAGCTCATCAGCTTGACGAAGGAGATCGCGGATGTACACCATCGTCAACCTTTGAGATGCGAAACCATCTATAAGGATGACATACAACAGTATGATACCCAATCTGGGGATGTGACAGATAAAGGGACTGCCTCAAACCAAGGCCTCCCGAATTCCTAGAGACAACGTCCTGGGATGGGGCCAGATGATATTCCACTCAATTCTCAATTTACGCGGCGAGATCTCCATCTTCTGAGCCAATCATCCACCAAATCTCCTTTGCGTGTCATTGCCTTGATTGACTTCGACTGCTTCTACGCGCAGTGCGAGGGCGTGCGACTAGGCCTCCCCCCTGAGCAGCCTCTAGGGGTCCAGCAGTTTCTGCACGTCATCGCCATCAACTACGCAGCTCGAGCCGCCGGGTTGAAAAAGGTGGTCACTACCGTGGAAGCGCGAGAGAAGTGTCCGAACATTGTGCTCCAGCATGTGCCTACCTGGAGGGAAGGTGATACCACTTGGCGCTACCGTGACGATGTTCTTCAGCACATGACGACCGACAAGTCAGCGCTAGATTATTATCGGCTACAGTCTCGAAAGGCGATTGAGATCGTCAAGGGCGCGCTACCCATGACTTCTCGAAGGATAGAAAAGGCAGGCATAGATGAGGTATTCATAGACTTGTCAATCCCTGTCTATGAGGTTCTTGTGCAGCGCTATCCTGAACTTCTGGCTCGTGAATCGCAGCTACCAATACCCTCTAACATCATCCTTGATTGGGAGGATGATCAACTTATACACTGTGCGCCAGAGGCCAAAGGCAATGGTGAAGATGAAGAACATGATGCCCTTGATTGGAACGTTATTGCACTTAATGTAGGTTCCGAGATTGTGCGGGATATCCGGAGGAAGATTATGAGTGGACTGAACTACACATGCTCTGCCGGTATCGCTCATAATAAGTTGCTGGCAAAACTCGCTGCCGGCCACAACAAACCGAACAAGCAAACCGTTGTCCGGAAATGCAGTACCGGTTCATTCCTTCCTGATTACAAAGTCACGAAACTACGTGGATTAGGCGGGAAACTTGGACGTCAAGTCGTCGCAGCCTTTGGCGTAGAGACCATCGCGGATCTGCTCCATTTCCCGCTCAAAGAAATGCAATCAAAGCTGGGGTCACAATCAGGACAGTGGGTGTATCAAGTGATCCGAGGGGTCGAGGAGAGCGAGGTCGTGCAGAGGACGGAGATCAAAAGCATGCTTTCGGCAAAGACGTTCAGCCCGAGCATCACGGGGCCCCAGCAGGCCGAGCGGTGGTTGCGTATCTTTGCAGCCGATATTGTAGGACGCCTGGAAGACGAAGAAGGCCGCCGTCCCACGACAATCGTAGTGCACCATCACATCCAGGGCCGGTTTGGGCCCATGCGCTCCAAGCAGGCGCCGATCCCGGCAGGCGCGAAAGTAGACGCAGAGTGTCTGTTCAAACTGTCGACAGATCTGCTTGGGAAGATATCAGATGAGGGCCCGAGCTGGCCATGTTTGACGCTATCAATGGGTGTTTCTCACTTTCGCGACACGGAGCAGAAGTCGAGCCACCTTATTTCAGACTTCACCACACCACTACCGGTACAATCGCTCATTGGTGGTACACTCGACAAATCCAAGCCATTGAAGAGACCATTTGATCAACCACCTCAAAATGAACGAGCAAGAAAACACACCCTTCTGGACTTCCACGGATTCTCACACTCCTCTACCAAACCTGCTGGGGCATTGAACTGCCGCGACGATGGTGTTGGAGCAACAAGCCACCAAAAATCCACACATACTATCAATCAGGCAACCCCGGAGCAGTCAGAAGTCATACCGGAAAGAGAAGGCATTTACTGCTGCCCTTTCTGCTCCGAGGAAGTACCCGCTCACGTAGTACTCGAGCATCTGGATTGGCACGTTGCACTCAATTTACAAGATCCAACGTAGGATATTAGTCTGACCTTGTTCTTTCGATAAGAGTCGAGGAATGGGCAGCTATATATTCAACGTTTTTGGATTATGGACCCGGATCAGGACCCGGATTTTGGACATTTCCACTGGCATAGTTAGAAATTGGAAAGCAGAAAGCTAGGTCCTGTGAACTGGTTGATGAGTTGATATATCAGACAAATTTTGGTCACCGCCCCAGGGTTGAAACTGGGCAAGTAGGTTGATCTATAAAGACGGCTAACGCATGTGACGCGATCGAACTTGATCGATCCGTTCACTCTAAACAAGACTGATGTAGCAGCCTCGAGCCATCTCGAACCATTGGATTGCTCTAGCACCCAGCCCGACCCCCCTTGTCAACTAGATTGGCAATGGCTGTAACATTGAAATTCTACAACAAGTTTTGGGAGCCAAGCGGCCCGCGATGAAACGTTGAAACTCATTTTCGGTTGAACTGATCAGTGATGGAACAGCCGTGTGCTCTGCTCGATGAAGGTAATTCCAAGGTTTTGGGCCGTTTCGAAGACAGCGCCGTCATTCTGCGAGCCCGTGGGTGATGCAATGTACTTCACACCGCTCCTAGCCGCGCGATAAACGTTATCGACGAAGGGGAACTATATGAGAAAGCACATTAGCTGTGATGTTTCTGTGATGGCCCTATTTGACAAGGGTTCGGGTACTTACGAAAGCATCACTTGAGACTGCGACCTCCGATAATTGATCCAACCACGCCCGTCTCTCCTCAGGAGAGAAGGGCTGCGGAACCTGGCCTTCTGCAAAATTGCGTTCATAATCCTTGGTCTCGAACTCGGATTGGGGAGGGACTTGGCCAGAGCACAGCATGTCGATTGCATTACTCTTCTCTGGCCGCTTGACTCCCTTTGCCCACTGAATACCTAATGTCCGCTCGTGGAATCGCATCCACCAATTATCCGCTTTGTCACCTGCCAGACGGGTGCAGTGAATACGGGACTGCTGGCCAGCACCAAGCCCGATGACTTGGCCATTGACAGCATAGCAAACACTGTTGGACTGAGTGTACTTGACGGCAATGGTGGCGACAGTAAGATCGCGAAGTGCGGATTCCGAGAGCTTATGACTATCCTTGGGAACAATGATAGAATTGAAGGTTCCATTGGGTGTGATTTTCACGTCATTTCGACCCTGGGTCAATGTGACGCCATACACCGTCCGGGTTTCTTGTGGTGCTGGCTCATACGATTCGTCGATGGCGAGGACAAGATACTTCCCACCCTTTTTCTTCTTCAAAATCTCAAGTGCTTCGGGTTCATAATCAGGCGCAATGACTCCGTCGGAGACTTCTCGGCTGATAATTTTTGCGGTGGGGACGTCGACCTTGTCCGACAAGGCGACAACGTCACCGAAGCTGGACATACGGTCGGCACCGCGTGCACGAGCATACGCTTGAGCAAGACCAGACCCAGAGATGCCATCAATGTCATCAACCATGTAGACCTTGCGTTCTTTCTCATTCAAGGGAACACCAATAGCCGCACCGGCAGGAGAGACATGTTTGAAGCTCGCGGCTGCGGGGAGACCGAGCGACTGCTTAAGTTCTTTGACCAAGGGCCAAGCATTGAGGCAGTCGAGAAGGTTGATGTAGCCTGGAGAACCACCGAGGACTTTGAAGGGCAGAGCACTGTTCCGCACGTATGCACTCGCGGGCTTTTGATGAGGGTTAGCGCCATAGCGAAGGGAGAGTTGTTGGACGCCGTTTCCAGCGTATTGCTTGCGGAAGAAATCAGAGATTGCAGCATCATAGTCTGCGGTGTGCTCGAAAGCCTTGAGTGCATAGCGTTGGCGGCTAGCTTCGGATACATCGCCGCTGTCGAGCTCTTGCAAGAAGCTGGCGTAGTCAGCAGGGTCGGAGAGAATTGTCACGCGAGTGTGGTTCTTTGCAGCTGCGCGGATGAGGGTGACACCGCCGATATCGATTTCCTCTACCGCCTCTGGGATTGTGACGTTGATCTTAGCAACGGTGTCCTTGAAAGGATACAGATTGCACACGACGTAGTCGACTTTGTTGATATTCTGGTCAGCAAGATCCTTCTCATCCGAAGCTAGGTCACGGGCTAGGATTCCGGCGTGGACTGCTGGATGAAGTGTCTTGACTCGTCCGGACAGCATTTCTGGGGCTTTTGTGATGGCCGATACATCCCTTGCGAGATCATTAGCATAATATCTCCTGGTGGGGCTTGCGATGGAGTTACTCGACATTGAACCCAGCATCTCGAATCAACTTGGCGGTACCTCCTGAAGCCAAGAGTCGAACATCATTTTTGATCAGGCCTTTTGCTAGGTCAAGCAGGCCTGTCTTGTCGTAGACCGACAGGATGGCTGAGAAGCATTAGTACAGCTTGAGCATGAGCGTGGCGAGTGGATGAGGAACGGCTAGTTGGTGCAAAAACTGTCGAACGGTTCAAGTCACTGTTTGATAAAAGCAAAGATACAAATAAACTACTTGCTTCGCATTAGAATGTGGCAGGGGGAACATACCGATTTTCTGAGACATCTTGGTCGAGAAGCTTGGAGTGGAGGGCAAGGATATCAGGGCAGCGGGATGGGAGAATTAGAGCAAAAGTGGGAGAGTTATACGAGAGATATCATGGATAGCTGGCTTGAAAGACCGGTTAAAGTCAGATACTATCGCCACAGTCACCGACCTTGAACGCACGTTAATAATCAAGGTGTTTTCATTGAATATGGAATTTCTCAAGGTTCTAGCAGTTTTCACATGGTGGGGTTGAAATCGTGCATGGATGCATTCGAGGAAAAAAAGGACGTCTGGAGGCGAGATTTTCCGACCTCTGGAGGGCTAGTACTAATATAGCCTAGTGGAGCCCAAGCCCCACGGTTGCTTGGCACCCACTTGGGAAGCCCTCCCAGCCTTGCAGGTGATAAGGGGGCATGCCAGCGGGATAAGCTTGCCTTGTAGAGGAATGGTCAACGTCGCAATTGTCTGCCTATTCCTTCGCAGAGGACACCTTTCGCATTATTAGCCGCCCAACGACCTGCTCAGGGTACTCCGTACGGAGTACTACTCAATGATTGACCAAGTCCCGGCTGGACTCCGTACGAGGCAAACCCAACGCTAGTCACGGTAAACTTGAGGCCGGATGGCTTCGTACTCATATTAATCGAAACGAGCTGTTTTGTTAGAAACCTAATTAGCACATTCGGAGCCCTCGATGGGCCCTTAACTCTGTGTCTCAAATGACGACATGTCGATGAACTGAAGTTGATGGCGCTCAAATGGCGCTCCCCAGTGCTTGTGCGGTCCGCTCCGCCTAGCTCCATCGTGCTGGGGTTGACATGTTGCAACCTCGAGGTATGACTCGAGAAACTCACAAACCTCATCCACCTCTTTAGATTCACGGCCCCTCCATTATTCATACCTACTGTTTGTTCCTTATGCCTTGGTTTACTCAAATCCCCTGACAGAAACAAAATCTTCACTTCACTAATGTTTCGCCCCGCTCAACGTGGCTAATTTCAGCCACCGTCACATTGTTGTGATTCATAATTCATTACATGATCCCTTGGGACTTGCTCGTGATCGTTTTCGATGTGAAGGGGAATCATTCAACATCCAAGAGCACTGTCACCTCGCATTCTGGTGATCCCCACATTCTGTCTCAACCGTCGATAAGACCCTCCGGCCTTCTACAATCTCACACTTGGTCACCCCCCAACTCAGCTTCCATCAGATCGATAATTCCTCACCCCTTCACTCATGCCCATTCTGGGCACTACTCTCTCTAACCAGATCCCTGCCTCATCTTCAGCCATCCACCGAAAGACCGCAACAACACCAGTCGCACGTCAACATGGCTCCGCCAAAACGAAAACCAACGACACTCCATCGCAATCGCCAGGTTCCTCTCCGAGATGTCTCCTTCCCGAAAGGAACCACCCCTCGGCCGCCAACCCTCTGCCCATCGTCTCTGAAACCATTTCCTGCCAGAACACCTCCAAAAGTTGCCTTCAAACCTTTTCCTTTCTTTGACCTCCCAGGAGAAATCCGAAACAGGATCTACGATCTCGTCGTGCAAAAGTCTCGTGTACTCATACAAGGTAGCCATCCCAACAAGGAATGGGCTCGAATGCGCCGTGATGATCCTGCTTCAAAGCACAAGCGGCCTCGATTTCACTTGTCTGGGGAATTTTTCACGCACGGAATCGGTGCATCTCTACTATACACTTGCCACCAGATGAATGCAGAGGTGATCGAATTTATCTATGCAAGAACCACTTTCTGCTTCGACAATATGAACACCATCGACAAGTTTCTCAATGCCATCTCCCGCTCCGGTGCTAAAAGTATTGAAAACGTGGAAGTGGTTCAAAAAGGATATGGAGAGCCACAATGGACCGATGATTGCGAGTGGAAAATGCGACACGACACAAAATGGAAGCATACTTTGAAGACAATGAGAGAAAAATTATCCGCCCTTCAGACCTTGAAACTCAACATTACCGTTTTTGACTGGCCATGCCGACTTGACATGGATGCAGAATGGGCCAAGCCACTGCTCTACTTCGCCGGTGACGGTTTGAACCGAGTCGACGTCGTGTTCGAACACGACCGCTTCAGCTTGGCAAAGGTGTCTGAGACTGCTCGGCAGCTGGAAAGAAAAATGATGACCCAAGAAGGCTTCAAGAAGAAAATTCGAGAAGCTAAGCAGCAAGCCGAACTCGAAAAGCAACGCCGAGCTCTGGCCCAGCGCAAGGCGACGAGAGTACTGAACATCTTAATGCCCGTGGACCCTGGCAAACAACCTTCGACTGCCGGCCCAGCCAAGAAGGTGACCAAGAGCAAGGGACTTGAAAAATATGCAAGGGCCGAAGCCCCGGTCGCGTTCTGTTGATAGTGAGCCTTGCCGAGGGACACTCTTGGCGTTGGCAAGACCCCTGGATCGTTGTTGATATCCCACCAAGGGTTTGGTCTCCAGATGAAAGGGGGGGGACCTTACGCTTCATTATTACCACAACTGCATAATGCGAGCGAGTATAGAGTGTCAGTGTACCAATATTTTTTCCAAAATTAGCCGGGCTTTGAGCTCGGGTGGAGAGTTCGCGAAGATGGCAGTGGATTAGACGGCTAGCATCAGTATCGGATCCCAGAGGACCACATCAACATAGAGACAGCCAAGAATTGTTGCCTGGTTACAGAGCAGCTAGGTAGGTAGGGTCGATATGACACAATACGTAATTATCACGAGGGTGTCTGGTGAGGTTTGAGCTGCAATCCCTGGTCTTACCCAATGGCACATGCTCCCGTTGTCAGCAGATTGGCGAGCAAGCGTTGGCCCATTAGCATTGAGCTGAGCTGCAGGAGAACCGATCCTGCATCCACCCGTGCCGATGAACCCATCTACACCAGTCGTGGACCAAAATTTTCGATGCCAGGGCGCGATCTGAAAGCGATAAGTACGACTGTCAATTGACCGCAGTTTGTTGTTCTCGTGTTCAACTCCCAGCTTTACACTAGACGGGATCTGCGTATCTTGGGACTTTGATGAACCGCTCGGCGCTCCAGTCCGTTATTTCTCATCTCTGCATTCTTGAGTGCTTCTAGAGGAACCACCCACAATGAGTCTTTGCTTTGGTCACGAGGATCAGGTTCCAAGAATGTTGCTCAAAGCGTATCCCCACTGACGATTCTCGTGGCCCCGGTACTGTTGATGGTCAAGCTCAAGTTTGTGGCTCAAGTGCACAGGAAGGGCCGTGCTTCCGCTTTTGAAGTTTGACAGGTACAAGTTGACAGGTCATCCCTCCACTTCCCACCATTGCCCACTTGCCTGAGTTTCCCTTGCCATCAAAGCCGCTTCACCCAGATGGCGTGCCTAGCTTGACCCTTTTCAGGGATCTAATGTAACGGGTTTTCATCCTTCGTCGGGGACCCTGTTCAATCGCCTGTCAACGTGGACTCAAGCAGTAGCAATTGGACGATATTTTGCCTACGACATGTCTCTGGCCCCTTCGAGGTCCCTTCAAAGTCTTGCCCTTCCACGTTTAGGGTACAAGATCACCGTGCGACCTCTGCCTCATCCGAAGTGGCGATCAATAGTTAGCCGACGTTCGTTTCGAGGGAACACGTTCGGTCACGGCGTGGACGCACAGACGATGAATCACTTATAATGGACCGTCGAACCACTCTTCCAGTTAGGTCTACCCTTCCCCTCAGGTTACTCTTGCACGGAGACCCGCAGGGCAGGTTATCAAAAGACTACCTGCTACAATGTTGGTGTCTAATGATGCGGTTTTGGTGGCCACCAGTATCGTGCTGGCTGTGTCAACCATCGTCTCGTTGACGGTGCAGTTGGAAAGACAGTACAAGACTGTAGGAGCGCTCAATGCTAGCAAATGTGAGCATGGCCTTCACCAAGAAGCTGACTTGATACTGACTCGATATTTTGCAGGGTTTTTGGTTGCAAGTGGAGTATGTTTGGAGGTTGTATCTTGAGATATCCTATCTAACACCTTGTCGCAGTTCTTTGCCCTGGTGATGACATCTCTTATCTGTGCAGGTGAGCCGACATATCGACCTTCAGCACATCAAAGGAAATGAGGACTAAACGGCACGCAGCTGCGGCAAAAGGCTTAGGTGCTCCGATATCCAAAGAAGAATTTGCTCAAAGAGTGACAATGCAAAAGGTGGCTACCCCTTTTCCTGAACGCGGATCTGCCAGGACCTCGAGTTGAGTGCTGACGAGTCGCGATAGCTCATCGTTGCGGCGTTCCCCCCTTATTTCCTGTGCAACATGCTTGTCAAGCATGCCTGGTTGACATTCTACTATGGCCTGGCGCGTACCCGATGCCAGAGATACTTTATTCATTTCATGCAGTTTGTTGCCGCATCATTTGGCATCAGTTCGATCATCGTGGTCCTACTACAGTGCATACCGCTGGATTTGGCGTGGGCACAGGGTCCAGATGCACAGGCAGAGCGCTCCGGCAAATGCATCAACCTGATAGCATTTTTCTATTCGAACTCGATCATCATGATTGTCAATGATTTGGTACTATACATGATGCCAATGTGGTTGCTACGAAACGTGGACATGCTACGGGGTCATCGCGCGGGCCTCTATGCCTTGTTCGGTGTTGGAGGACTGTGAGTGTCTGATAGCTTCCCGGGCTTGAAGTCGCTGTGCTTACAAACTGATAGGGTCGTTCTCGCAAGTGTCTTCCGGTTTGTGGCAGTGTACGGAGTTGCCACGTCAGATAATATCTCAGGTTAGTAACATAACGCCCTGGCCCCCCACCGAACGACCGACTTTACCACAGCTGGTGTTGTCAACGATCACTGACATTTATTTGGAACAGCGAACTATGCACTCATATGGATTTGGGCGGCGGTGGAGAACCACGTTGGGATCTGTGCGGCATGCGCTGGTGCGATCAAACAAAAGTCACTTGCGGCATATCAAAGCGTACGGAGGTCGTACTGCGACTTGAGATCGAAGGCCTCTGCTCAGCAGCCTTCATCCTCTTATGACACTCGTACTCAGAGGTCGGAGGAGCGGGCGTTGAACGAACATACTGGGAGTTGCACGACGCCATCTTTGGATGGTGCCATCGACAACAAGGAGATCGATGCTGGAATTCGTTTGGAGGAAGTGCCCATGTCAGCACTGGACATGAAATAAAAGCCTTATGCGCTAGTAGTATTGGAGTGGGATGTGTCTATTCACTTTCGGGTCATCAAGGTGATTATCAAACGTGAAAGCCAGCGATATGACAACGGGAGTGGAGTGTGCTGATACGGCATCAGTCGAACAACCTCCCAATGGGATAGACCAAAGCGAGGATGGACAATCTTAGTTAGTTACATCATAATTCATGATTTATCATAAGAGACATGATGTAGCTCCGATGAGTCATGTCATTTCAGAAAACGCATCTAGATAGTTAGCGACTTCTCGTCAATCAATAGTGCACTGTCAGAAAATAAAGACCAGATTTGCGCAGGTGATCGAAAAGGTGCTAAAAAAAGACACCCGGGAGAAAATGGGGGAGGCTTCCAAAAATAGTGCGGGGAGTGAACCACCGACTGGACCACTAATCAAGCAGGGTGTCGTTTAGTTAAGATGGGGAGCCCCTACAGTGGTTTGCTAGGCTTTGAGATCGCCTACGGACTCCTCAAGCAGCCTAGAACCTGGTCACACTCAGCGTGCCCAATACCTACAAGGGCCTGCAACACCTGGTACCCCTCAGAATCGCATTCCTCGTTGCTCCCTAGAACATCCATGTGCCGTTCATACCCGAGACTTCCAGTTCATGTGAGTATCCGTCCCTCAGTAATACGGAGAACAGACCACCTCAGAGCCTCGAAGGATCCGGATGACGAGGCTGACCGGCCCTGCCTCGTGTCGTATCTGATTATATTATCAGCTCTATATATCTGAAACTCCGGAGCTTTGAATAATGAGATGACATGACTGTGTATCTCTCCATCCAGATGACGGCTCGATTTATCACCTGAGGTCGATGGATGCACTCGCAAATACAACTTCATGAACATCGTTGCTTGACTAATGCCGGGAGACAATATCCAGCTGGCGTCTAATGCAGGTCGACATTGGCAATGTGCAGCTTGACGGCCAGAAAAAGACCACGAGTAACCAATGATATAGCGCCTGTAGCATGGAATAGGAATTGCGGTGCGAATAGTGAAGAATTAGTGTGAGGTCGGCCAAAGGTCTCGATGTGATGTCCAGCACCAACCCCACCTTTCCTGGCATCCACTGGGTACCCACCGGGTTGCGCCTGCCTTGATTGGGATCCCCTCGGCGCTTCCACAACAACTCCCATCCACTCATCCATCTCTATCCCACTCCCATCACCCGCCATCCCTCCATCTACTGCTCTCTTCCCTGCTCCAATCTTTGTCCAACCGCCTTTCATCATGGCAATTCGAGGCTCGTCGAGTCCACTTTGCTTCCCAAGCGCCCGTTATCGTGGAGATTCAATGGAAACCTTCAGCGGAGGATTCGTCCAGAGTGCCTCACAGGTTATTCTTAAGATAGTCAATCCAAGCTTCAATTGCAGCAACGATCTCTCTTCCATCTGTTGTTCCTCTTCTCTTTACTTCTCCAGCTCACGCAGGCTTCGTTGAGTATCCTTTTAGGTCTACCGATTGTCACTCCGATCTACGAGAAATAGAATTGACACAGCCCTTCCGACCCCAAGTCCGACGTCAACAACTTACAGCCAGGCCACCCGCTGAGGCCACAATCGAGCCAACCCGGCTCACCAGACCCTCCAAGACCCTTCTGGTGACCGCAAGGCGCCAATTGCCACACATCCTGTTTCCAGGATAGACATTGCGAGGGACCAAGCAGGTACGAGGCCCAAGGTACAAAGCCACACTCACTATTCGCCATCCCCCGAGACTCACAATCTGACCGCCTGGCCGATAGACTTAATTTCTCACCTGGTGTCTCTGCTTCCAAGCGCCCATCGGTCAGTAACCGGATTAAACCAGACCAGACCCAGACCAAGACCCAGACCCAGGCGGTTACCTATTACTCGACCATCCCCCCTTCGACAACTCATCTGTCCCTTTGACCAACCCTCTCTTTATCATTAATTCCTTTATTGATTTCGAGCTGGTTCTCGTCGTCGATATCAAAGCCCAACAACGCAGTTCAATCTTTATACTTGCTGGTCTGGCCACTCGTATATAACTGCTCGGCCACGTTCTCCGTCTCACGTCAGCATTCCGGCATTATACACAATCGCACTAGCCTTGGCACCGCCGCTCTTCGTTGGAGAATCCCTGTCCTACCCACCAACTGGTGTCATAAGTGCAAGGACTGCCTCTTATCTGCAACCGAGCCATGTCACCATCCGACTTTGAACCAGTTTCGCCTATCGATATCACCGCCGCTAACGCCTCTAAACGCAAATCTCGCACTGTTGGATTTTCCGACCTCGACCTCGACGAAAAATCGGACTTCCGAAGCACTGTAAGAGCATTCCCGTCAAGAACAAACTCAACGGCTTCCTCGAACGCCCCATCCATCAACCAGCCGGCGAGGAAGGCACGCTTCGCCGAAGCGACCTCTGTCTTCTCTCCTGCCGACGGTCCTGGAGAACATCTTTCTCCATTCGCAGATCCCAAGATGGCCGATCGAGATGCGGGAGCTGCAAATAATGCTCCCAAGCCTTCAGATGTCGGCTTCGGCTATATCTCAGACAACCAACCCGTCGAACAACATGCGACAGTGAGGGGAGATCTCAACCCTGGTGGTGCTCCGTTGAAATCGGCCCTCAAGACACCTGGCACAGGTGCGCGGTTACTGAACCCGCTGAGCCCGACATTCAGAGAAGAAGCACTGTTGGAAAAGCAGGAGGACAGCACGGACAAAGAACAGGCCAAAGATCTGGTAAGTCTCAGTCCATCTTTTCCCTCTGTCGCGACTTGTATGCTGACCAGGATGTTCCTCAACAGAAAGTTAAAACACGAGTACGCATGGCAAAGATGGTTCTCCGAGGTGTCAATTTCAGTTGTTCTCTGATCGTTCTCGCCATGCTATCCACCGTATTGACCATTTTCCATGCCACCAAGTCCATCCCCCCGCGCAATAACATGCCCGCATGGGCACCCAACCAAAAGACATGGCCACAGATCGTCGTTCTATCGATCGCTTGTGTGTCTCTCTTGTTCTCCATTGTTGTCATCTTGGCCTACTGCCGTGGCGGACACCGGCGCGCGGAGAAGGTAGCCGTCTACTACACCATGTTCGCCGTTGGCTGGTTCATGTTCAGTATTGTCATGTGGATTGTTGGTGCTGGTATCTTGCACGGCTCCAAATCAAATGGCAATGGAGTCGACATGTGGGGATGGAGCTGTAAGGACAACAAGAGACGCCAGCTTTTCGAAGATGATGTGCACTATGCACTCGTCTGCCGCCTGCAAGATTGGTCCTTGATCTGCTGTATCATCGAGGTGGTGGTGGAAGTCATCGTCATTGCCATCTACGGTATCGTCTTTTACCGTTTCTGGAGCAAGAACCGTCTCCGAAAATCTATGGATGCCCGCGACAAGGCCCGCAGCGACCTTTATCTCGCACAACTCCGAACGCAGTCCGCACCCAATACTCCGGGCTATGCTCAAACACCTAGGACACCCGCTTTCCCAGGATACAACAACAGTAAAGCATATGACGCTTATAGCACCGCTGAGCAAGGCGAGTCACCTGTGAACTATACCTCACCGCATTCCGCCAGCAGTAACACGACCAGCTCGCCCTTCAAACTCCAAGCACCACCTATTCGTGTCCAGCATGCGACACCCAGGCCCGCTGCGTCGGAGACCTTTACTCGAGCAGTGTCTCCACCCCTAAGTTCACCCTTACCCAAACCCGATGACCGCGTCCACCAGCACGTGGATGCTGCTCCAGGCGAACAGACGTATGACGCCGTCCCCATACCCGGTGCCTATCAGGCACCCAATCGAAGTGGAACACCAGGACAAGCGTTCTAAAGATCCCGACCGATTTATGAGACGGAATGTAAATGTGCGTCTGCTTCATCTTTGGGGAGAAAATGTTTTCTGGTTAGGGGTGTTTCACAAACAGGGTATGCATGCATGCATGACATGTAAAGGGGTCATGGGATAAAGCGCTTCCTACTTACTGTCTTTCACTATTCTTTACGGGGTGGGGAAGAACTTGACGTTGTTTTTCTTTCCATTTTCATCCCTTTTTTTAACTTAATGTCATGGATATCCACGGAGCCAGCCGACCAATCCAGGTGCAGGGCAAGAGCGGCACGAGGCCCAGAGAGCAGCGCCAGAGCGGAGGAGAGAAATAGGCGGAGAAGAGGAATCGAGGGGGATTTGAATACTGAGTAAAGTGAGAAGACCCAGATACCAATAGCGAGAAGGTTGTATGAGGAAGAGAAAGATCACATCCATATTGAATGAGAAGTGGAAGTGGAAGCGGAATGAATAACAGAGGATAAATGAAAGCCAACGAAACGAATCTCGTTGTTGTCGTCGACAGTCGATCATTTTGTATCTACTATTATCATATAACTACTAACAAACAACTTTCGGAAAGCTTCAACATACTCAAAACTCACACGCACATCTTATCAAACTCATCTATAAATCTGAGATGGGTCACATTCAAAGTCCAACCCATCATTGACATTAAGTCGATCACACTCATGGCGTCTACTGATATTATGCCTTGCTCGTTTTATCCAGTATAGGACATGGACTCTTGTTCACCCATTTTCGTATTCCTTGCACCTCCAGTTAGGAGGCAGTAGCTGCGCAGTGCTGCACCATCCTATCCTACATATCATGGTACGCTACCTAGATAAGTCCCTATGGTACACCTATATCCCCACGACCCGACCAGCGAACCCAGCTGGCCCAAGCCCCTGGATGAATTAATGTACTTACTATATTCCAAGAAAAAAGGGATGGAAAACACCGCAATGAATGCCGTGACCATCCATCACACCCCCCCTTCCCCCCCCATGTTGTAATTATACAATAAACTCCTCCGATTTTGGTCACAGCTCATCTTCTACATAAGCCCACCATAAGGATCATCACGCCGCTCGAAGCTATGTCTTCTTCGCCCGGGGATACCCCGTCCGCTCCGCAGACTGCTGGGGGAATGCGAGATGCGGAAGCCGAGCCACGTGCGCTGTTTCTTTTGCTGCTGAGGCTGCTGCTGTGGTGGTGGCGGTGGTGGTGGTGGCGGCGGTTGGCTGGTCGAGGATGATGGGATCTCGGGGCTCTGAGGCGGGGTGAGAGGCGCCCGTGGCCGTGAGTCTGACGGTTGTTGGTTGAGCATGGCTTTCACCTGCGCCATCCGTGCGATGTGGGCCGTGTAGTCGAGCGTGATCACGGGCGGGTCCTTCCTTGTAGCTGCATGTAGATGGGGCGGCGGCTGCTCCCCGCCATCATCATCGCGCTCAGCATCTCCGTCGGAGCTGGCCTCGTACAGGGCGTACTCCTTGTCGGCGGAGTTGATGTACTCGAAGAACTTGTCGACGTCGAAGCCCGGCTCGAGCAGCCCGTCGTGCAGCATGCACAGCGCCGCCCGCAGCCAGTCCGTCTCCGGCCCGTACGTCGGAGTGTTGTACAGTCTCTGCGAGAGTTTGGGGATCAGGCGCTGGGGTGGGTGCGGGAGGATGCTTGCACGGATTCGCAGGGCTAGTTGGAGGGGTCTCGTGCTTTCGGCGTTTAGTGTTGTGATGGTGAGAGTTTCTGGTGTGGCTTGGTGGGAGTTGGTGGTGCTGCTGGATGGGGAGAGGGATGGCTGTCGCTGTGGTGTGGTTGCTGGTCCCATTAGCGCACGACGGGCGCCGAGATCGGACTGGGATGTATTTGTGCTGCTCCCTTCGTCTCCTTCTTCTTCTTGTTCCTCCTTCAACGGAATTGGAAACGGTTGCTGTCGAAGTTGATGCTTGTGCATGTCGAACAGTACCGAGTCTGGCTGTGGTTCCTTGGTCGAGCTCCTCGAGTGGAAGAATCGGGATTTTGCCTTGAGCGGCTTGCTTGATGGTGGATGCGGTGAGATGAGAATCGCCCAGTGTGTTGCGCCGGATAGATCTGATGGGTCTGACGATGTGGATGACGGCCTGAAGCCTAAGACTGAGATTTGAGACATGGTGGTGGTGGTATCAGGAGGCGTGGTTGGGCTGTTAATGGGCTGAGGTAAAATTCCCATGCTAGATATCTATTCGAAGAATATAGTGCGAGTTAAACTCGGATTATCGGAGGTGATGCTGTGGCATATAGTATACGGTTGAGCCTTGTCCGTGGGATAGTATGAGGACCACAACGTCGTTGGAAGGCTGGAGTTTTGATCTGTTACGTGTGTTGACTTACTCTTCGAAACATGTGGTTGTTTTGTTTATTTCCATGTGATTCACCTGGGACTGGGAAGTTATATACCTACCTAGCACCGCGATGGGGCGCGTTTCGCTACCACGGCGATTTCTAGAATCCCTGCTTCCATCCCAAATTTCCGGCCCAATGCGTGAAATAATGTGGCAAGGTATCCCCGTCCTCCGGATGAGACTTCCTGCTGAGCGAATGAGATGATATGTGCACGTTGCTGTGGTGGAGACTCGACTGACGTCGTCCGATCCATCAAGCAATCAAAATCACTCAATGCAGAGTATGAGACTGAAAAAAGGTTCCGGCAGATTGTCCGCCATGAGGACTGGGTCGGATGATCATTCTGGCACAGAGAGGGATAAGTCGTCGAAGGAGGTTGGAACACCCGTATCCAAAATTAACGTTTTGTCCAATTGCAACGTGTCAATTGCTGACTCATGGCAGTTTCTTGAAAGGTGCCGAAAGTTTGCCGAGAACTTGGGGCTGAAACGAGCAAATCCAGAGGCATCAATTCCGTCGTTCAGATTATCATTCCTGAGCAGAGAACAGCGAGGAATGTCGTAGAGCATGAAAGTTGACATTTACAATCAGGTGAGAAGAGGATGATTTCGCAGTTTCACTGCTGGGTGTTGTGAAGCAATCACAGCACATCGTTCCTACACTGCCAATGCTGACTGAAATATGTAGATCTCGATCTCGAATTGTCACACGACCAGGGTATATTCATTCATCCTCTGTTTGAGTGCTAGTGCAATATTCCTGGCCATTGGAGACTCTTGTCCGAGGGATGAGGTCTCGTTTCTTCGAGATAGCTACATTAATGTGCTTTACTATGTTCGGATCTTGCCAGGGTATCAGCTGACCAGGGGCAGACCTCTCATAAAGGTCTGATTCCCCTCCAATATATTCGTGACAGAAGCTCGTGATTCCAAGGGCCAGTCATCGACTGAGACTTCACCGTCATTCTTGACTATTCCCAAAAGGTTCAAACATGCAGATGTTCGTTTGGCGTTCCGGATGTACTGATTGGCGATTCCACAATGTCAAGGACATTTTCGAGAGTTGAGCAAGTCGTAAGAGCAAGAGCAGAAGTCGAGGCTTTTCCAGACAGACAGCCTCGCACAGTGGCGCTGTCTGCCATATCGATGAACTTTTTGGATGTTGTACAAAGAAATTTGGTATTACAGTAATTACTTTGAGCAGTAATCGCCTTGAACAACTCTGCCATCAGCATTGCATTCGGGAGACATCCTTCAACGAGTTCTGGTTATCGTGGTGTTTCTGACCTCGGCCACTCGTAGCTGCATGTGGTATGGGTCAAAACTCTCAAACTTGGGTTGGATAGGTTCCTCCTCGCTTCCGGTTGAAAGCTCTTTGATCTTTTAACCAGCGTCTATAGCCCGCAACGCTCCCTACTTTCTCACCGTAGAAATCAGGGACAGGATTATTGGTGCTGGCACCACTTGGGTTGACCCTGTGCTTCTTTATTCTCTCAAAGAAAGCCTTCTCCTTCATGGTAAATTCTGGGAGTCGGCTACGATGAAGAAGTCTCCATAGTGTGTTGCCGAAGGCTGGGCCAATGAGCCAGCCAAAGAAGGTTGCACCGAAAGTAGCAAGGCCCATACTTATAAAGGGATCGGTAGGTACTATGGCTTGAACCGAATTGGCCAGATCCGGAATCTCGGAGAAGGCTATGATGGCGGCAGAAGTTGAGCCGATGGAGGTTACTATGGACGAGGTGAGAGCATATCGTCGGCGAGAGGTTCGGAGGGCGAAGAAATTATTCCAATCAAGAGCATCCGACCTTGACTCAGGACTGGAAGTGGTAGAAGCATTTCTAGTTTTGCAGAGAGGAGGGGTGGAAAATGAGGAAGGTGGAGTTGACTGAGAGGAGTTTGCTGATAATGGCGCAAGGGTGGAGGGCTGGAGATGATGCGACTGAACCTGAGGCCGCTTGGAGAAAATGGCTGATGAGATATGGCGCCGTGATGTCTTGGTGTGTATTTTGCTATAGCTCTGGAGTGGACCGGATTGAGAGAGCTGGAAACCTAGCTTGGTAGAGGTTGCAGACATGATGGCGTGATGAAGACCGAAATGCAGGCCGTAAACAGGAAGGTGAAGTAGGAGCTATCCTGGAGAGCTTAATGGCAGTATAGTATGGATGGAGCGAGTTGTTGTCGTGAAACTTCCCGGGATGCAAACTGCGGTCCAACACGCAGTCAGTATTGAGATGGTGGTGTTGAATTCAGAACCAGGTATCCAGGATTTCGGTAGGCAGAGACTACGGAGGAGTATTTCTGATGCTAGAGTAGTAATACTGAGGCACGTGCTTCTGGTTTTCGGGGTGACGTCTGTCACGTGAAGACGAGTTCGTAGGCGCATACTCTGTGCTCCGTATTACTCCGTATTATGGAAGTGACGGTGCTGCTGGCTGCTGACTAACACCAACAATGGCTCGTTGTCAGTCACCCACCCACTGAGTTAGGGAGCTCACGTGGCCACTGGCCACCCAGTTAAACCTCCAGGGTGGTTGAGGTCCTTCGGGTGGGCACTCTGGCTGGCAGGCTGGCACCCCGACTCCCCGACGCCGTCCCTAGCCTTTAGGGACTCTGCGGTTAAGTGGGTACCAAATGTACCGAACAGCTAGTTGCTTAGTGCCCATGGTGGTCCGTGCATGGCTCCCCATCTGCCATCTCGCAGCCCGACGATTCTAGGCATGCCTTTGGCTGTTGTCCAAAGTTCAGCTCGGGTCTGCCGAACCTGAACTCCCAGAAGGCTGGGATTGGGATGCAATGATGCAGGCGGATGAGCTCGTTTAGGCCTTGGTTCTCACCTCTGGGCTTGGATGGAGTACGGAGGACTTGTCGCCTAGACGGCTGGGATTTCAAGCTTGTTGCTCTCCCTCCACCATTCACCACTCAACCGCCTAGCTGGCTTCAAGCTCGGGGGGGCCCCAGTGGTGGTTACTTTAGGTAGGAGCAACCTCCAGAGTCACTGGTGGGCGTGCGACATGCCATGCCATGCAGCCCCTTGAGAAACTAAGGCACTTCGAGATGGTGAGAAATCTTAGGAGCTGTTCGCATGGAGTCTTTGTGCAATCCTCTCACCTCAGCCAGGCATCAGAATTCACATCCCAAGAGTCTCTCAAGGAGCCAGGGGTGTTGGTCCACTAACTAGTACTCGTAGCTAGTAACTACATGTCCTCCGTACTGCTGGAGACTTGATAGCGTGTTGTGTAGTCGGCTAACTAGTGCAAACATCTAGACTCCATTTCCGTCCTCCAGGCTACACCTCGCAAGACTAAGAGGGAGCGAAAGTTGCTAGTAATTCTGACGGAGGAGTCGAGCAAGACTCACTTGGATTCTATCTCGATTCTCGCCTTGCGACGCTCGTCCCTCCGACTCCCAACGCCTGGAGCCATCCATGTCCCTTCCCGTATCCAACCCGCCCTTGCTGCTCCCTCTTCCTTGCCGTCGAGTCTAGTCCTCGTGGTCCTCCAATTTTCACCTTCCATCTCTGTTTCCACACCCAGTCTCGTCCAGTCTTGCCCCTCCTGTACATGATCTTCTCCTCACTCCGCGGCACGGGATTATAACTGCACCACTACTATTCTGCAAGCCTACGTCGACATCGACATGCCGTTGTATGGTCTCATTGCCATCCAGCCCTTCCCTCCGTAATAGTCCCAATTCATCCTGATGTTGCCGTCGCATCCTTCTTCGTGACACTCGCCCAACTCCAGCCATGCCTCGCCCCAAGAGACCAGACCAGGATGGCAAGGAGGTCAAGAAACGCTCTAGGAATGGATGCTGGTAGGTGTAACAAGCAAGGCCGATCTTTCACAACCTGGGAGTTGACACAATGCAGGCCATGTAAATCTCGCAAAGTCAAATGGTGACACTATCTCAATCACAGCCCCATCATACATGCCTGCTAACCGACATGTAGCGGAGAGGAAAAACCAAGTTGTTCCAATTGCCTGCGACAAGGCGAATCTTGCGACTACAGCATACGTCTCAACTGGGACGGACGGAGTAAAAGAAAAGAAGATGGCAAGCCAGGTTCTCAGATCATCTCCTTTGGAGCCTCTCCGCCTCAACCCTCACCGCAGTCCGATTTCAGCGGCTATACCAACGGCATCCACAACAGCGGTCCTAGCCCACAGCCGCCAGGGCCTTCACCCTCCCACCTTCACCTTCAACCATCCCCCAGCTACCAGCCCGAACAGATTCCCTCCGAGTCGAATGGCCCGTCGCTAAACAGCTTTGTGTCTCATGGTGCCGTTCCTGCGGCTGAATTCAATCCTCCCATCCTGCCGCCACCCCCGCCGATTTTGAGGACACCACAATGGGGTGAGAGCCCCAATACAAACAATCTTTCAGAATCGAGCTCTGTCCCATCATTGAGACATACTCTATCCCTCCCATCCTATCCATCACCCTCAGAGTCAGGCTTTGGAAGCCCCAATCTCAACAATGGCATGTACGCTTTCAACGGAGCCATCCACATGCCTCCACCTATGCCCACTTCGAACCCCATGAGCTACCAAGAATCTGTCGCATCTCCCTACAATGGCGCAAAGAGAATGAGACTGAGTCCTCGCACGGACAGCTTTGGCAGAACCCAACCCTATCAAAGAGCTGGATCATATGGTCCCAACGACATTGACGAGCCACCAAGGGTCCAATTCAACCCGAATACTCCTAGTTTCTTCCCTTCGCATCTTAGCAACCCATTGACACCCGCCACATCCTCCACCTCGCACATCTCTCAAGACAACGAAGATCGTCGCATCTCGGTTAGTTCACTGTTGTCCGAGGATCCCGAACCAGACGATGTACCACCCCTCCAGAATGATCCGTCTGCCTACACAGAAGAGGAGATTCCTCGGCGCGGTTCGCTCCATCAAAGGATGATATCATACACGGCGACCGAAACATATGGCCAGGACCGGGGCAATGTAGACCTTGACATCCCGCGAAACAATGACACCATGGCGATTTCTGGCATGTCTCCCTCTGAACATAGCGACTTTGAAGCATGGTTAAATGACACCGACCTTGGAGTGCCCGAGTTTGGTTTTGGTCTCAGTAGCCGTGAGACCGTCTTTCAGAAAGGAGGCTACTACGCCTCACCGGTGCAGATCAAAATTCCTCGCAAATTGGAACCTCTTCCACGAACTCTTTCTGAGAACCCGATGAATTTATTATATTTTCATCACTTTTTGAACCATACAGCCAGGATTCTCGTTCCTCATGACTGTCCAGAGAACCCTTTCAAGACAATTTTGCCCAAAAGTGAGTGGATATCATCCCTGTATTGCCAAAATCCATGTGTTGATCTTCAATAGTGGCTGTCGAGAATCCCAACCTCCTCAACCTGCTTTTAGCATACTCCGCCTGCCATCGAGCAAGATTATTGAATCACCGCGAGCCAGTCAATCGGATCGCGGTGTGGGTTCGCGATGTGTTTCCATCCTTACGACAAACACTGGACAATGTTTCGAACACACAGGTCTCGAATGCCAATTTAGCCACCGCTATCATGCTTGCATCGATCGAAATAATATCTCCGTCTAGTTTTGGGGTTTCGATACCTTGGCAGAATCATTTGAGTATTGCGCGAAGCATTATTCGGAGCCGAGGCGGTCCTAACTCAATCTCAAGGAAAGATCCTGTCATGTATTTCTTGACAAGGTGGCTTGCATATCTCGATGTGCTCGGATCATTGTCAGGTCGGCGCAATGAGGAACCCTTATTCGCCGGAAACTACTGGTCAAGCTCGGCAGACGAAGGTACGTCCGCGAAGGAATTGTCTCTGACGGACGAAGACGGTGATGATGAAGACGATTTCACCATTGACTGCTTACTGGGCTTCACCACGCGATGTGTCTCCATTCTTGCCCAAGTCGCCGTTTTGGCGCGGGAATGCGAAGCCGCCGGCCGCATTGATGCAGAAACAGGGCAGGTGAATGAAGACTGGCAACCGTCCCCCATTATCGCGAAACGTGCCGAAAAACTTCGCAGAGATCTGGAGCACGCACGAAACCATGAACAAATATCATGTCTGCATCACAGTCCCCAGTTGTCCAAGGCGACATTGGCCGGGGCCCGTCGTGGTTCAGCATATGCGGATATGTCTGAAAAGGATGCCGAAGAATCACTTGCCACTAATTCAGCTTTTCATTGGGCAGGAATGGTCCATCTCTTACGTCGAGTAGACAATCTACCACGCAGCGACAGCAGAGTTCAAACCGCAGTGCATGAGATTGTGAAAATCTTGCAGATCATTCGTGAAGGTGGAAGTGCAGATGCCTGTCTGCTGTTTCCCATGTTCACCGCTGGAGTGGATGCAGAAGATCCACTTGACCGGGCTGAAGTGCTTAGCAGAATCAAAGGCGCCGAAGGACTCGGCATGTGTCAGGTCAGTCGAGCCAGGAGAATCATGGAAGAGGTTTGGAGAACAGGTGTCAGCTGGGAAAGCTTAGTGACTGGAGAATTCTTCGGGTGATGATTTTGCTTCCATTCTCTGTATGATGTTTTTTTTTGAAGAGACGAATTGAGACGAGTTATGCTGTGCAAGTTATTGGTGAACTTTGCCATTAAGCGCTTCTATTACCATGTTGAAGGGTACCAGTACCCCGATCGTTGGACGTTGGATACAAGACTGACATGGTCTTTCATGTACGGAGTACTCTCTCTATCTCAAGCGTTGGCGTTTAGGATATGATCTTTTCTATGAATCTATATTGTTTCAGGTGGCATATCTCTGGGCGTTCAGCAGGATCCGTACACCGATGCACGTTTTGCTTTCACCAATGTCCGTAGACACGCGAAACAGCGTACTGCGGTGAGCTGTGGTGAGCTGAAATGTGGCGTCGTGCTACAAATGCTGCTGGTCAGATATTCACCATAGCAGCATTCTTGACATAACGACTTGTTCAATCTAAAGGACCCTGTCCGGTGCAGAGGAGATCTCGTGTACTGAGTACTTCTACTATCTTGTAGCAATACCTACGTACCTAGGTAGGGAAGCAGCTTTATCCCCATCTCTCAGTTACCGTTATAGGGTGGAGTAGGTACGGAGTCTTTTACCTAAGTAGTGCTGTGCCTAGGTGCGGAGGCTAGTACTTAATACTCGGCAAAGCCCGCTTGCCGTCTTCGCGTCCTCCGCCCCCACTCTGGAGTCGTCGTTGATCAGCCTTGCCCTCTCATGGACTTCTGCCTTGCCACTCATTGCACCATACTATGCATCAGTGTCAGTTACCGTGATCTGATTCTTGTTGGTTCCAGGTCTGGAGTACCGCATTGACCCACTCCAACATTGTCAGTTCACTGCCGCCGGATTGTTGTCCATCCTCAAGAAAGGTCGATTGCAGTACCCAATCCGACCTGAGGCTCCCAACCCACCGTGTCCTTATAGTCTTCCGTCGGCTGAGCTCGCTGATAATAGTCCTCCTCTAGCATCGTCGTCACATTTGGAATCGGCCGCGTCCAAATCCTGACGAGCTCAATCACTACAATGCTAGAACCTCCCATACCTAGCAACGGATAACGCAATGGACGGCTCAAGCGATGAACCTGAAGGCTTCCACTTGCAGAATGCACAAAAGAGAAGAAAACCAGACAAATACCATGACGGTCATGGGGAGTTCTACCATGCATCCACCTCAAATTCCCACGGCTACGACGACTATACCGTCGGATGGATTTGCGCCATTCCTCTCGAGATGACTGCCGCCAAGGCTATGTTGGACGACATTCACCCCTCCTTGCCCAACTCTTTGAACGATCATAACACCTATACGCTCGGGCGGATGGGTAATCATATGATCGCCGTTGCCTGTATGCCTTCTGGTATATATGGTACCACATCCGCAACGACTGTGGCTCAACAGATGATGTCTACCTTTAAATCAATTCGCTTTGGCCTAATGGTAGGCATCGGGGGAGGGGTACCTAGTCAACATGCTGATATTCGACTGGGAGATGTCGTGGTAAGTAAACCTACAGGAGTGTTTAGTGGCGTCGTTCAGTATGATTATGGCAAAACTATTCAAGAGGGGAAGTTCGAACGGATTGGCATGTTGAATAAGCCTCCTCAGGTGCTCCTAACCGCTATCGCTCAACTGCTAGCTGATTATAAATTACGACCAAGTCGGATTCAGGAGTATTTATCTGAAATGGTCGAAAGATACCCGCTGATGGCGCCTAAATTCGTTTATTGCGGGGAGCGACAGGACAAACTATTTGATTCATATTATGAGCACAGCAAGTTAGAAGAGACTTGTGAATATTGCGACCCTAATAGGATAGTGATCCGGCCTGAGCGACTCATAAAATGCCCAGAAGTTCATTATGGACTAATCGCATCCGGCAACCAAGTCATAAAGCACGGGGAAACTCGTGATAAATGGGCGCGTGAGCTCGGTATCCTTTGTTTCGAAATGGAGGCAGCAGGACTGATGGACCATTTCCCCTGCTTGGTGATTCGAGGAGTTTGCGACTACGCTGATTCACACAAAAATAAGGATTGGCAGGAATATGCGGCAGCAACGGCGGCAGCATATGGAAAAGAGATTCTTTCAGTGATCCCCGGAATCGAGAAGTCGAACGGCACAACCATAGCAAAGGAGAGACCATTGCGAGATGAGGAACAGAGGAGGGTATTGTTAGACTCGTTGAGGTTCAATCAGATCGACGCTCGCCAAATGACCATTAAATTGGCCCACACTAAAACGTGTAGGTGGCTGCTAAGCAGATCTGAGTATCTAGATTGAGTTGATCCCAACAAGCTTCGCCAACATCACGGCTTCTTGTGGATCAAGGGCAAACCTGGGGCTGGAAAGTCAACTCTGATGAAGTTCGCCCTCTCGAACGCACGGAAGGTGATGAAAGACAAGGTCGTTCTCTCCTTTTTCTTCAACGCACGGGGAGTCAAACTTAAGAAGTCTACGATTGGTATGTATCGATCATTGCTACTCCAGCTTCTGGAAAGACTTCCAAAACTGCAGAGCGTCTTCGATAGTCTCGGGTTATTAGCGCGAGCAGGTGGCTGTCATGAATGGACTGTCGAGTCACTACAAGCACTGTTCGACGAAGCTGTACAGAATTTGGGGGAGTCCTCGCTGGTATGTTTTATTGACGCTTTAGACGAATGCAACGACGGTGAGATTCGAGAAATGGTCGCCTTTTTCCAACTTCTGGGAGAACGAGCAGTATCAAATCATAATCGATTTCAAGTCCTCTTTTCAAGCAGGTACTATCCGCATATCACAATCAACCAAGGTCTCAGTCTGAACCTGGAGGGACAAGAGGGACATGACGAGGATATTGCCAACTATATCCAGAGCGAATTGACTATCGACCATAGCGACATCGCCAACCAGCTTCGAGCGGCAGTCCAAAAAAAGGCGTCTGGGATATTTATGTGGGTCGTCATCGTGGTAAATTTACTGAATAGGGAGTACGATGAAGGACGATCGATGCGCCGGCTTCAGAAAAAGCTGAGCGATATTCCTGGCGACTTGCACGAATTATTCCACGACCTTCTAATTCGAGACAGCCGTAATCGAGATGAACTGCTGCTTTGCATACAATGGATACTATTCGCAGCAGAGCCTCTGAAGCCGGAGCAACTATACTACGCTATCCTCTCCGGTACCGAACCCGATGATCTATCACCTTGGGACCGTCATGACACGCCGATGGCTAGTATCAAGAGATTTATTCTGAATTCTTCCAAAGGACTCACTGAAATCACGAAGTCAGGAAGGCCAACAGTCCAATTTATTCACGAGTCCGTGAGAGACTTTCTTCTCAAAGAGAACGGACTGAGTGTGGTCTGGTCTGATCTAGGCAATAACTTCGAAGGAGGAAGTCACGACCAGCTCAAGCAATGCTGTCTCAACTATATCTCGAAGTGGCTATCATGTCATGATGATCCTGTGTGCTATGTAGACAAGGATAATTCTTACCCGTTCCTACAATATGCTGCACAAAATGTGTTGTACCACGCAAATGCTGCACAAGCTAGCGAGGTTTGCCAGGAAGAATTTATTCGCGACTTCCAGCTTACCGAATGGCTGAAGGCAGACAACCTATTCAATTGGCACAATCGGAACGTGAGCCTCCTGTACATATTGGCAGAGAAAAACTTACCCAATCTCATCAGAATCCATCCCTCCAGGCTATTATGTTTCAAACCAGATGCTGACCGCTATGGACCTCCGATCTTTGCAGCCTTAGCCACTGGAGGTAAAGAGGCTGTACAAACATTTTTGGACATTCAGGCAGAAAATCAGCCTCCAACCTCTCCGCTTCGAGGCTGGTGTGAACAGGGTTATCAGGACGGGACTAAACGGATCAGTCTTGGACGTAACTTCACTTTCTCTCGGCTTCGTAGTTCTGGTTTGTTCTTTTCGGAATTGGCGTGTGAGGATGCTACACTCTTTGCTTTCACCTTTGGCTTGGTCACTCAATTCGACGGCCACATGAGATGGCACGAGGATTGGGAGCCCCTGCCGTGGGCGGCGGAAACTGGGAACGAGCTGGTGGTAAGGCTGCTGCTTGAGCGAGGCGCTGACTTGGATCTTCGAGATCGAGAAGGTCAGGCGCCCCTCTCACTTGCGGTGGAGAAGGGGCACAAAACTGTGGTGAAATTACTGCTCGACCATGGCGCCAAAACAGAATCGAAGGACAGATCTGGTCGGACTCCGCTTTCACGTGCATCTAAGGATGGTCAAGAGGGCTTAATCAGGCTATTACTCGATCACGGTGCCCACCTAGATTCCAAGGATTACGACGGACGTACGGCGCTTTCACATTCTTCGGAGATGGGGTTCGAGGTGGTAGCAAGGCTTCTCCTTGAGCATGGTGCCGATCCCGGGCTTATGGATGGATCACGAAGGGCACCACTATCATATGCTTCGAAGGGGGGAAGCGAGGCGTTGGTGAAGTTGCTACTCGAGCAAGGTGTTGATCGAGAGGCCACGGATAGCTTTGGTCGGACGCCACTGTATTGGGCAGCTGATTGGGGGAACAGGGAGATAGTAAGACTCCTAGAGACTTATTATCCTCTGCTAGAGAAGTTTATGCCCTTGTGTCCAACTAATTGATCGGTAGGTCAACGAGAGGATGAGGCACTCGGGTAACAGTATGTACTTGGGGATGCGGAATGTATGGCCAGTGTATTTAAATACCTTGACTTGGTCACTCGAGTGGAGGGCCGTGATTTTCGTCAAGAGCTCATCCAAATCCTTGTTGTAGTTCTCCAGATACCTGCCGTGGCGGCAGAGTTGAATCTCACATAACACTAGTGCAGCGAGGATGGGGTGTTGTAGAGCATTCGAGATGACAGGATCAGAGAGCGACCTTTTGATGTACGAGACTGACGACCCCTGTGCGACGTGAACTCGTCGATGTGAAGTATCCCCAAAGACTCACGCACAGCGTTCATGTAGCAAATCATATGATAGTATATTACACTGATAGCTGCCCTGTGGCGGCGTGCTGAGGAGCGTATTGAGCTCCATTTGTTGCTCACGAAGGTTTTCAGTGAGACTTAGTTGAAGCTCATGATAGAGGCCAGCTACATAGTACGGAGTACAGAGTGTTCAGCGGATAGATCTCCATTTAGGTTCGCGCCCAAGTCGCCTGAGACCTGAGACTGGTGCCGAAGGCTGCCAGGACTACTTAGAGCCCGCATAAATAAGCCGAGGTGCCCCTGATCAACGACACGTACTTTACCTGCTAATAATAATACTTATTAGATGAACCAATCAGGCCATGAATGAAACCCACCTGATCACCTCCCACGTCAGCCTTTTGTACTCCGTATCTTGGGATATTTATCTGATTGCATGCACATCAGGCTACCGTCTGGGCATTTGGTAAGATTCCTTGACCCTCGAACTTACATAGTTGCTCCTGCAACTGTGTTTATGAGATTATTACCAAAATCCCACATTTCTCATTGAGGGTCCATGCCAAATATTAATCAATTGAAACGAAAACTTCCACTCTCGGAGTTTCGTTTGTTTCGCACCAAGGAAAACGAAAGTCACTGTCCTGCTTATTTTATTTGGGAACTTTTCCTCGCCAGCTCTTTTCTTTAAGAACGCGGGCGCCCAGAATAGATTTCGTCAGAGTAGCCAGCAGCTTCGACCTGTTTTACAAGACTCCATCTACATAAAACAAGCTCCCAAGACAGCCAACAAGGTCTCGCACTCCAGAAAGGGAAAAAAATGTCAACCGCGAAGAAAGCACGCAGCAAATCGGAGCAAGCACTGGACGGGCTGATCCAGCAACACCCGCTGCAGCGCCTGGCAAGCCCGTCGCGGACCATCTCAGCGGGCGTGCATGCGCTGGGCCTCGCATCGTACGCCTACAGCTTCGACTACCTCGTTGGGCACCCGAACCACATCAACCAAGCGTACGGGTGGCACTTCCAGTACCTGACGATCATCGGGCTCTCGCTCGCCACGCTGACCTTTGGGCTCGGCCTCGTCGCAGACGTGACGCTGCACCGCGGAGCGTTCGCGTGGAAAAACGTGCTCTCCATGTGCGCGGCGCCCATGGAGGTCCTGATCTCGACTTTGTACTGGGGGCTGCGCGCCATCGACCCGGCGCTCGTCGTGCCGCCGGACCTCGAGCTGCCCCTGCCCGCGGACCTGTCGTTCCACCTCGCCCCGACCGTGTTCCTGGTCCTGGACATTCTGCTCCTGAGTCCGCCCTGGACGATC
>Ga0105239_10001549_pt1 | contig 30378 bp, 30 predicted proteins | sample KBSC44metaG_FD_92761 | JGI IMG/M metagenome (GOLD analysis project Ga0105239, IMG submission 92761) | Corn rhizosphere microbial communities from Kellogg Biological Station, Michigan, USA - KBS C4-4 metaG | ecosystem: Host-associated > Plants > Roots > Rhizosphere > Soil | place: Michigan, USA...
CCAGACCGGGGACAAGGTGCCGGATCTCGATGACCCGGCGCTGCTGAAGTCGCTGGTCGCGGCGATCAACCAGCTGCGCGCCGAAGGCCGGCTGCTCGCCTATCACGACCGCAGCGACGGCGGGCTGTGGGTGACGGTCTGCGAGATGGCCTTCGCCGGGCACGTCGGCGTGTCGCTGAACATCGACATGCTGGTCACCGAAAGCGACGGCATCGGCGACAGCCGCGCCGAATACGGCGACTCGAAGAACTGGGCGGCGCAGGTCAGCGAGCGCCGCAGCGAGCTGAGCCTGCAGGCGCTGTTCAACGAGGAGCTGGGCGTCGTGATCCAGGTGCCGACGGCCGCGCGCGACGACGTCATGCAGCGCCTGCGCGAGCACGGGCTGAGCAAGCACAGCCACGTCATCGGCAAGCCGAACGACCGCGGCACGGTCGAGGTCTGGCGCGATGCCAAGGCGGTGTTCAGCGCGCCGCTGCAGCAGCTGCATCAGCAATGGGACGACGTCAGCTGGCGCATCGCGCGGCTGCGCGACAACCCCGCCTGCGCCGATGCGGAACACGCGGCCGCCGGCCAGCCTGCGGATCCGGGCCTGCACCAGCATCTGGCTTTCGAGCCTCTGTCGGCCGCGCCGGCGCTGGCCTTGACCCGGCCGAAGCTCGCGATCCTGCGCGAGCAGGGCGTCAACTCGCATGTCGAGATGAGCCATGCGATGGCGCTCGCCGGCTTCGAGACCTTCGACCTGCACATGAGCGACCTGCAGGCCGGCCGTGCCCGGCTCGACATGTTCGAGGGCTTCGTCGCCTGCGGCGGCTTCAGCTACGGCGACACGCTCGGCGCCGGCGTCGGCTGGGCGCGCTCGGTGCTGTTCAACCCGGCGCTGGCCGAGCAGTTCGCGCTCTTCTTCAATCGCGGTGACAGCTTCGCGCTCGGCGTCTGCAACGGCTGCCAGATGCTCGCCGCGCTGGCGCCGATCATTCCCGGCACGCAGGCCTGGCCTGCGTTCACGCGCAACAAGAGCGAGCAGTTCGAGGCGCGGCTGTCGATGGTCGAGGTGCTGCCGAGCCCGTCGCTGTTCTTCCAGGGCATGGCCGGCAGCCGCCTGCCGATCGTCGTCTCGCACGGCGAAGGATTCGCCGATTTCTCGCAGCGCGGCGACGCGGCGGCGGTGCAGCGCGCGATGCGCTTCGTCGACAACCACGGCGCGCCGACCGAGGCCTATCCCTTCAACCCGAACGGCAGCCCCGGCGGGCTGACCGCGGTGACCACGCCGGACGGCCGCTTCACCGCGCTGATGCCGCACCCGGAGCGGGTCGCGCGCAACGTGCAGATGAGCTGGTCGCCGGGTCCGCTCGACCAGCGCAGCCCGTGGACGCGCATGTTCGAGAACGCACGCCGCTGGTGCCGGTAACCGGCGCCCAAGACGCCTGACGGCATCGCGCCCCAGGCGTCAGAGCCAGGCCGAGAGGACGTCGCGCAGCTGCGCGCGGGTGTAGGGCTTGGCCAGGTGCGCATCCATGCCCACGGCAAGCGCGCGCGCCACGTCCTCGTCGAAGGCATTCGCGGTCAACGCGACGATCGGCACCCTCGGCAGCCCGAGCCGGGCCTCGCGCTGGCGGATCAGGCTGGTCGCGGCATAACCGTCCATCACCGGCATCTGGCAATCCATCAGCACGAGGTCGACCGGCTGCCACGCCAGCTGCTCCATCGCCTGCGCACCGTGCTCCGCCTCGATCACGGTGATGCCCAGCGACTGCAGCATCTCCTGCGCGATCACGCGGTTGACGAGGTTGTCCTCGACCAGCAGCACCGTGCCCGGCGGCGGCAGCGTATCGCTCAGATCGCCCATGGCCGAGTCGAAGCCGGTGATCGGCGCCTTCACGGTGTCCACTTCGAGCGACAGCACGAAACGGAACACCGAACCCTGCCCGTCGTTGCTGTCGACCTCGATGCGCCCGCCCATCGCCTCGACGATGCGCTGGCTGATCGCGAGGCCGAGCCCGGTGCCGCCGCGGCGCCGGTTGCGCGTGCCGTCGACCTGGTGGAAGGGCTGGAACAGATGCTGCATCGCCTCGCGCGAGATGCCGATGCCGGTGTCCCGCACCTCGAAGGCGATGCGCGCCAGCCCGGCCCGGGTCGGCACCGCCGCGATGCGCAAGGTGACGGTGCCGTACTCGGTGAACTTGATCGCGTTGCCGACCAGGTTCAGCAGCACCTGCTTCAGGCGCTGCGGGTCGCCGAGCACCCGGTCGATCACGTCCTCGCCGATGTCGACCACCAGCGCCAGGCCCTTGCTCTCGGCGTTCGCGCGGAACAGCGCCGCCACCGACTGCGCCATCGCGTGCAGCGAGATCGGCGCCTGCACCAGGCTGAGCTTGCCGGCTTCGATCTTCGAGTGATCGAGCACGTCGTTGAGGATCAGCATCAGCGATTCGCCGGAGGACACCGCGGTGCGCACCAGCCGGCGCTGGTGCACGTCGAGCTGCGAATGGCGCAGCAGGTCGAGCGCGCCCAGCACGCCGTTCATCGGGGTGCGGATCTCGTGGCTCATCGTCGCCAGGAACTGCGACTTCGCGAGGTTGGCGGCTTCGGCCAATTCCTTGGCGCGCTGCAGCGAGGTGTTGGCCGCATCCGCTTCCAGCCCGTGGCGCACCGCGCGGCTGGTGGTGTCGCGAAAGCGCCGTGTCGCATCGAGCAGGATCGCCCCGAAGGCGATCGCCAGCAGGGCCAGCGGCACCGAGCGGACACTTTCGGTCGCGAGGCTCGCCCAGATCAGCGCGCCCAGCTGGCAGCCGGCGAGGATCACGAAGGCGCGCGCCACCAGCGGCAGGAAAAACGCGGTCAGCGCGATCGAGCCGAAGATCGCGGCGACGTAGGCGGTGGCCACCGGGCCGGCGAGTTTCGGGTAGACGGCCAGCGTGTTGACGATCCACATCAGCCCGAACAGCGCCGCGTTGCCTTCCAGCTCGCGCAGGCTCCGCGCGAGCCGGCCTTCGGGCAGGCGATCCGGCCCGGCATAGCGCGGCGGGATCAGCATCAGCCAGACCGAGGCCGCGGTGCCGATCACCGCGCTGGCGAGCGCCGCGGCGCTCGAACCATGCATCACCGCGAGCGCCGTGATGGACACCATCGCCGCCAATTGCAGCGGCACGCTGCGCGCCGAATCGAGCAGGGCCAGCCGGAGCAGTTCTCGCCGCGTCGCGGATTCGAGAGAGTCGGGTGCGGATGTTGCTTCGAGCATCGATGCGTCGAGCATATCGTGGGGGTCCGCCGGAGCGAGACCCCTAGGATCGCGAGTCGCAGGTCGCGTGCGCTATGGTGGCGAGGTGCCTCAACCTTCGCCGACTCCGCTCGCCGGACCTCGCCGTCACGATCGCCTCGATGCCTTGCGCGGCGTCGCGATGCTGTGGATGGCGGGCTTCCATTTCTGTTTCGACCTGAACTACTTCGGCTTCATCCACCAGCGTTTCAACACCGACCCGGCCTGGTGGCTGCAGCGCAGCTGCATCGTCTCGACCTTCCTGTTCTGCGCCGGCTTCGGCCAGGCGATCGCGACGCGCCAGGGCCAGCTGGCGGCGCGCTTCTGGCGGCGCTGGGCGCAGGTGGCGGGCTGCGCGCTGCTGGTCTCGGCCGGCTCGTGGTTCATGTTTCCGCGCAGCTTCATCTGGTTCGGCGTGCTGCACGGCATCGCCCTGATGCTGCTGATCACGCGATTCAGCGCCGGCTGGGGCCGCTGGCTCTGGCCGCTCGGCGCGCTGGCGATCGCACTGCCGCGCCTGGTTCAGCATCCGTTCTTCGATACGCGGCTGACCGGCTGGATCGGCCTGGTCACGCACAAGCCGGTGACCGAGGATTTCGTGCCGCTGCTGCCCTGGCTCGGCGTGATGTGGTGGGGCCTGGCGGCGGGGTTGTGGGTGCTCGCGCGGCGCCCGGGCTGGGTGAGCGGCGCGGTGCCGGCGGCGCTGCGCCCGCTCGCCGCGCTCGGGCGTTGGGCGCTGAGCTTCTACATGCTGCACCAGCCGGTGCTGATCGGCTTGCTGACGCTGGTGACGATGCTGCGCGGCCGGCCCGGTTAGCCTCGGGGCTGCAGCGACAATGCACGATGGCCAACAAGATTCTCTTCGGCTTCCATGCCGTGACGGTGCGGCTCAAGACCGCGCCCCGATCCATCCTCGAACTGCACGTCGATACCTCGCGCCGCGACCAGCGCATGCGCCAGTTCCTGGAGCGCGCGACCGAAGCCGGCGCCAAGCTGGTCGACAGCGATGACGACCGGTTGCAGAAACTCTGCGGCACGCATCGCCATCAGGGCGTGGTCGCGCGGGTCGATGCGCTGGCCAGGAGCAGCGCCTCGATCGACGATCTGCTGGACGGCGTCGAAGGCCCGCCCTTGCTGCTGGTGCTCGACGGCGTGACTGATCCGCACAACCTGGGCGCCTGCCTGCGCGTGGCCGACGGCGCCGGCGTGCATGCGGTGATCGCGCCGAAGGACCATGCGGTCGGCATCAACGCCACCGTCTCCAAGGTCGCGAGCGGCGCGGCCGACACGGTGCCGTATTTCATGGTGACCAACCTGGCGCGCTCGCTGAACGAACTGAAGGAACGCGACATCCGCGTCATCGGCACCTCGGACGATGCGCAGAAATCGCTCTACGAGGCCGAGCTCAGCGGCCCGGTCGCGCTGGTGCTGGGGGCCGAAGGCGGTGGCATGCGCCAGTTGACGAGCCGCACCTGCGACGAGCTGGTGCGGCTGCCGATGAAGGGCGCGGTGGAAAGCCTCAACGTCTCGGTGGCGAGCGGCATCTGCCTGTACGAAGCCTTGCGCCAGCGGGGTGGATGAGTCGGAATCAGGTCCGGCCCGTGAGTTGCTAGATCTTGGACCAACACGAATCGCGGGAGCCGCATGCCAGTCATCGAAGTCAGCCATCCGCTGGTCAAGCACAAGGTCGGCCTGCTGCGGGAAGCCGGTATCTCGACCAAGCAGTTCCGCGACCTGACGAACGAACTGGGCCGCCTGCTCGCCTATGAAGCCACGGCCGACTTCCCGCTCGAGAAGACGCCGATGGCCTGCTGGAGCGGCACCGTCGAGGTCGACCAGATCAAGGGCAAGAAGGTCACCGTCGTGCCGATCCTGCGTGCCGGCCTGGGCATGCTGGACGGCGTGCTCGACATGATCCCGAACGCCAAGGTCAGCGTGGTCGGCCTGTCGCGCAACCACGAGACGCTGCAGCCGGAGCACTACTTCGAGCGCTTCGTCGGCAGCCTCGACGAGCGCACCGCGCTGATCATCGATCCGATGCTCGCGACCGCCGGCTCGATGATCGCGACCGCGAGCCTGCTGAAGAGCCGCGGCTGCAAGGACATCCGCGCGCTGGTGCTGGTCGCCGCGCCGGAGGGCGCCGGTGCGCTGGCCGCGGCACACCCCGACGTGCGCTGCTGGACCGCAGCGATCGACAGCCATCTCGACGAGCACGGCTACATCATCCCGGGCCTCGGCGACGCGGGCGACAAGATCTTCGGCACCAAGTAAAGCCTCGGCGAGCGGCCGTGACGCGGCGTCGCCCGGAACCTTTCTCCGTCACGGCCTGTCACACCGGTGCCTTGCCCCTGGGGCACACTGGGTTCAGGATTTGATGGCCTCGTTTCGCAAGCTCGAAGCGAGGCCTTGCACTAAGGAGACTCCATGCAACGACCCCGCTTGACCCCGCCGATCCGCTTCTGGATGACCGGCGCGATCGCCGTCGTGATGGCCGCATTGGCTGGCGGCCGAGTGCAAGCCGCGACCGAGCGCCAGATGCTCGCGCGCATGAGCCCCTACACCGTCTCGCAGACGGCGCAACGCATCGAAGCCAGGGCGCGGCAGCATGGCTTGTCGGTGTTCGTCAGAGTCAGGCAGCCGGGTGCTGCGGTGCAGGGCCAGAGCGGCGACACGCTGGTGCTGGTGCTGGAGTCGTCGCAGGGCGGCACCCCGATCGTGATGCAGGGCGAGGGGGCCGACATGCGCTCCGATCTGCCGCTGCGGCTGGAGCTGCGGGCGCACAGCGACGGTTCGAGCGAAGTCTGGATTCCGAACCCGGGCATGGGCGACATGGGCCATCTTCCGCCCGGTCTGGCGGCCGATCTGGCGGAGCTGCCCTCGCTCGTCGCCGACGCGATCGCCTAGCTGGTCAGTCAAGCGAGGCCGAAGGCGCCGGCCGCCGCGCCGAGCGCCACCATCCACACCGGGCTCAGCCGGCTGCGCCAGGTCACCAGCGTCGCGAGCAGCACGAGCGCGATCGCGCCCAGGCTGTGGCGTGAAGGCTCGGCCAGCACCCAGCCGGTCGACAGCACCAGCCCGATCGTCAGCGGCGCCATGCCGGCGATGAAGGCGCGCACGCCGCGGCTCTCGCGCCGCTGCGCTCCCCAGCGCGTGGCGGCGAGCGCGACCGTGGTGCTCGGGATCAGGATGCCGAGCATCGTCGCCAGTGCGCCGGCGAAGCCGGCGACGTTCCAGCCGATCGCCGCGACGAACAGCAGGTTCGGTCCGGGCGCCGCCTGGGCGATCGCGATCGAGGTGGTGAACTGGCCGTCGGTCAGCCAGCCGTGCTGCGCGACCACATAGCGATGCATCTCCGGCGCGGTGGTGATCGCGCCGCCGATCGCGAGCATCGACAGCATCATGAAATGCAGGAAGAGGCCGAGCCACTCGCCCGCGCTCAGCGCATGGGTGGCGATCATGGCGGATCCGCCGCAACGCCCGGCCCGACGGCGCGCCACGCACAGGCGCAGGAGATGCCGCCGAGGCCGAGCAGCACCCAGAGCAGCGGCCAGCGCAGCCCGCCGATGGCCACCAGCATCGCGAGCATCAAGGCCGTGCACAGGCCGCGGCCCATCGGGTTGCGGCGCAGCGCGGGCATCAGCTTCAGCGCGGTCGCGATGACCAGGCCGGCCGCCACCGCCCCCATGCCGCGCAGCGCGCCGGCCACCGCCGGAACGCTGGCGAATTGCGCGTACAGCGCGGTCAGTGCCAGCACGATGAGGGTCGGCACCAGCAGCATGCCGGCGAGCGCCACCATCGCGCCGCGCAGGCCGAAGAAGCGGTCGCCGATCATCAGCGCGAGGTTGACGACGTTCGGTCCCGGCAGGATCTGGCCGATCGACAGCATCTCGACGAATTCCTCCTTCGTCAGCCAGCGTTCGCGGTCGACGAGATGGAACTGCGCCACCGGCAGCACCCCGCCGAAGCCCTGCAGCGACAGGCGGTTGAAGACGCGGAACAGCTCGCCGAGGGAATGGGGCCGTCGCGCGCCCGTGGCCGCGGGCCCGGCGGTCCCGCTCACGACACACCCTTCGTGCCGCGCATGCGCCGCGCTGCCCAGCCGCTCAGGATCAGCGCGAGCACCAGCCAGCCGACGCCGACCCAGCTCAGCCACTCGTACGCATGCTGCGGCCCGCGCGCTTCGCCGTGGGTGATCAGCCAGCCGCCGCCGGCGGCGCCGAGTGCCTGCCCGAGGTAGATCGCCGAGGTGTTCAGCGCCATCAGCGCCGGAGCGAGCAAGGGCGCGGCCAGCCCGAGCCGCGCCTGCTGCGCCGAGTTCGACGAGAAGCAGCCCAGCCCCCACGGAATGATGACCAGCGCCGCGCCGAGCGCCGTGGTTGCCAGCGGCCAGACCAACAGGCCGAGCGCGATCAGCCCGGCGACGATCATCACCGAGCGCGCCGCGCCGATGCGGTCGATGTAGCGCGACAGCAGCACGTTGCCGATGAAGCCGAACAGGCCGAACCAGAAGAAGAGCAGTCCGAGCATGGTCGGCTTCAGACCGATCACGTGTTTCAGGTAGGGCGCGAGGTACGAGAACAGCGTGAACTGCCCGGCGCCGATCAGCGCCGTGACCAGCACGACCACCATCAGCACCGGGCTGGTAAAGACGCTTTTCCAGGCCTCGAGCGACAGCGCCGCCGGCTTCACGCCGTCGGGCATCGCCCACCAGACCGCGGCCGCCGCAGCGAACGAGAGCACGCCGACCACCGCGAAGGCGCTGGCCCAGCCCGCGGTCTCGCCGATCCAGCTGCCCATCGGCACGCCCAGCACCGAGGCCAGCGACCAGCCGAGGAAGATGAAGGTGATCGCGCGGCCGCGCTGCTGCGGCGTGGTCATGAAGCCGATCGCGGCGGCGGCCTGCGGCGTGAATACCGCGGCGCCGAGCACGGTCAGTGCGCGCACCGGCAGCAGCACCGCGAAGCTCGGCGCCATCGCCGAGATCAGGTGCCAGACGCCGTACCAGAGCAGGGCCAGGGTCAGCAGGCGCCGCCGGTCCCAGCCCGCGACGATGCCGGCCAGGGCCGGCGCGCCGAAGCACATGACGGCTGCCGCGATGGTGATCAGCTGGCCGCTGACCGCGACCGAGACTTGCAGATCGCGCGCCAGGTCGTTCAAGGTGCCGGTCACCACCATCACGCCGCTGGCGATGACGAAGTTGCCCGCGAGCAGCGCCCAGCGGGTGCGATCGAGGCGGTCCGCCAGCGCAGTGCCCGCGCCGGCGGGATCGGCGGCCACCGCCTCGGCCTGCCTCACCTCAGCACTTTCAGCGCATCGGGGTTGATGATGTGGGTCGGCTTGCCGGCGATGAAGTTGACGACGTTGTCGAAGGCGGCGCCGAAGTACATCTCGTAGCTGTCCTGCTCGACGTAGCCGATGTGCGGCGTGCAAACGCAGTTCTCCAGCCGCAGCAGCGGCGTGCCCTGCAGGATCGGCTCGCTCTCGTAGACGTCGACCGCCGCCATGCCCGGACGGCCGCGGTTCAGCGCCGAGACCAGCGCACCTTCTTCGATCAGCTCGGCACGCGAGGTGTTGACGATCAGCGCCGACGGCTTCATGCGCGCCAGCGCGTCCGGCTTGACGATGCCGCGCGTCACGTCGTTGAGCCGCAGGTGCAGCGTGATCACGTCGCAGGTTTCGAAGAAGGATTCGCAGGAGGTGGCGGCTTCGTAGCCGTCCTCGATCGCGCGGGCACGCGAGCTGTCGCTGCCCCACACCACCACCTGCATGCCGAAGGCATCGCCGTAGCCCGCGACCAGCTTGCCGATCTTGCCGTAGCCCCAGATGCCCAATGTCCTGCCCTTCAGCACCGTGCCGAGGCCGAAGTTCGGCGGCATCGACGCGGACTTCAGGCCGGACTGCTGCCAGGCGCCGTGTTTCAGGTTGCCGATGTACTGCGGCAGGCGCCGCGACGCCGCCATGATCAGCGCCCAGGTCAGTTCGGCCGGCGCCGTCGGCGAGCCGCTGCCTTCAGCCACCGCGATGCCCATGCGAGTGCAGGTCTCGACGTCGATGTGCGCGCCGACCTTGCCGGTCTGCGAGATCAGCTTGAGCTTGGGCAGCTTTTCCAGCAGCGCCTTCGGGAAGTGCGTTCGCTCGCGGATCAGCACCAGCACTTCGGCATCGCGTAGCCGCACCGACAGCTGCCCGATGCCTTTGACGGTGTTGGTAAAGACCTTGGCGTTGAGGTGTTCGAGCCGGTCGGCGCAGCGCAGCTTGCGTACCGCGTCCTGGTAGTCGTCGAGGATGATGATGTTCACCCAAGGCATTTTTGCACTGGAATCGAACACCCCGCTCGCCGAGCACGGCGAACGACCTTGCAGGTCGCGTGGAGGCCGAGGCCTCCACTCCTCGCCCGGACACGAACAGTCCACTGGACCGTTCGTGTCCGGGCTCGGCCTCCGAGAGGGTTGAGTGCCGCGGCTCCCAGTCCGCCTGCGCGGACTGGGACGGCACGAACGCCAGACGCCTCCGGCGGCTGGCCGGCCTTGCTTGGGGCGGCCCGGCGCGGCGGCCCGTGCGCCCCGCCCGGCGCAGGGGTAGCATGCGCGCTCCCGCGCTCAGCCGCAAACCCGTCAGGAGACAGCCATGCCGATTTCCATGTACAGCGCCAGCGTTCCGGTGTTCACGCTGATGCTGCAAAACGCCACCGTCTGGCTCGACAAGGCCCAGGCGCATGCCGAGCAGAAGAAGTTCGATCCCGCGGTCTACCTGACGCTGCGGCTCGCGCCGGACATGCTGCCCTTCGCGAGCCAGATCCAGATCGCGAGCGATTCCGCCAAGGGTTGCGTGGCGCGGCTGGCGGGCATCGACATCCCGTCCTATCCGGACGACGAAGCCAGCCTCGCCGACCTGAAGGCGCGCATCGCGAAGACGGTGGATTTCATTGCCAGCGTGCCGGCCGCCCAGTTCGACGGCAGTGAATCACGCGCGATCGAGATTCCGCGCCGCGGCGCCGAACCGCGCAGGTTCGATGGCGAGACCTACCTGAAGCACTTCGCGACCCCGAACTTCTATTTCCACATGACGACGGCCTATGCGCTGCTGCGCCACGCCGGCGTCGAACTGGGCAAGAGGGACTACCTGGCGGGCGGCAAGGGCTGACGAGCTCGAGGAACCGAAGGGCAGCCCCCGCGGTTCCTGGACCCCCTCCGGGGGCGGACTCGGCTGCCGAGCCCCGGGGGCGCTCAGACGAGCGAGCCGAAGCCCGACATCGCGGCTGCCGGTGCGAACAGGCGCTGCAGTTGCTGCGCCAGTTCCGCGCGCAGGCGCTCGGCTTGGCTGCTGCCCTGCGGCAGGGCGTCGGCGAGATCCTGCTGCAGGCCGATCAGATCGGCCGGGTCCTGCGCCTGGCGCACCCGCCGCTGCAGCCGGCTGCCCATCGCGCCGCGCGCTTCCGCCGCGATCTTGATGAAGCCCAGCTTCATGTCGACGAAGGCGCGGCGCGAGGCGATCTGGGAGGCGCGCTGCCGCGCCAGATCCTTGGCCGGATCGAACAGCGGGGCGGAGCTGGCAAGGGTGGGGCGGGGCAGCGATTTCATTTTTTATCCAACGCGGACATGACGTCGAAGGGCGCCATGCCGGAGCGCGGCGCGCGTGTCGGGAAGTGGCCGTTCAGCCGGTCCAGCCGGGTTTCCGCTTCATGCTGGCTGAAGCACACCGCGACCAGGCCGAACACCTTGGAGCGCAGGTGCCAGAGTTCGCGCAGCGATTGGCTGTCGGAGATGACGCAGCGCAGCGAATCGGCCTCGGCGCTGCGGATGTCTTCGAGCAGGCGCAGGAAGTCGCTGCGGGCTTCGCGCACCGCGGCGAGCTTGTTCGCGTTTTCCTGCAGCAGCGAGGGCGCGTCGAACGGCGCGCCGTGGTGCAGCAGCTCGCGCAGCCAGGTCGTGAAGCGGCCCAGTCCGACGTGCGGTTGCAGCGAGGGCGGGCAGACCTCGACACGCGAGCGTGTATCGATGGTCGACTCGGGGACCGGCGGGCGTGTATGGCGGTTGAGCAGATCAAACAGCATGGAAACCCCTTCGATGCGACATTGTTCCGCCCCCCGTTCGTGACAAAGGCCCGAAAAGCGGGGTAGAGGCACCTCAGTTGCACAGCTAGGAACCCGAAGCTACGTGGCTCACTACGGCACGGCGCAGCGAAATCGCTGCCCGAGATAGGCTTGTCGGCTGCTTTCAGCGAAACTGAAATTCCGGCAGGAATTGGCGAGGCGTGAGCGGCATCGGCGCTTGCGGCCTGCGGGCACGACAACCGGAGCGGCGCCTAGGGCGTACGGGTGATATGAGCAGTGAATCGAACTTCGCGGTGCTGGTGGTGACGGCCGGCGATGCCGGCCTCCCGCCGCTGCCGGCCGATAGCGGCCACGGCGTTTTCGCGCTCGATCACTGCAGCGCCGCCGAGGCCGCCGGGCGGCTCGACCTGGGGGGCTACGAGGCGGTGATCACGCTGCCCGGGGCGGGCGATGCGGTGTCGAGCACCGATCTGGCGCTGATCCGCGTGCACGAGGGCGCCGCGCCGCAAGAGATCCTGGGCTGGATCAAGGCGGGCGCGCAGGACGTGCTCTCGAGCGACGAACTCGCGCTGCCGACCTGGCCGGGCCGCCTGCGCGCCGCGATCGAACGCCAGCGCCTGCTGATGGCGACGCGCCAGTCCTACGCCACCGACGTGCTCACCGGCCTGCCGCACGAACAGCAGCTGCTGGAGCACATGAGCCATCTGCTCGCCTTGCGCGAGCGCGAACCCTCGCCGATGGCCTTGCTGGTGCTGCGCGTCGAAGGCCTCGCGACGACCCAGGCGCGGCTCGGCCGGGAAGCCGCCAGCGTGCTGCGCCGCAAGCTCGCGGTGCGCGTGCGCGCCGCTCTGCGTGCCAGCGACGTGGTCGCATCGATCGGCGGCGATTCGTTCGCGGTGCTGCTGTCGTCGATCGAGGCGGCGACGGATGCCGACCTGGTCGGCGGCAAGCTGCTGGCGGCCTTGAACGGCACGTTCAGCATCTCCGGCCAGCCGGTGCCTGTGGCGACCGCCCTCGGCGTGGCCAAGTACCCGGAGGATGCGACGCAACCGGCGGCGCTGCTCGGCCGCGCGGTCGGCCTGGCCGCATCGGCCCAGGCCGTGGGGCGCAGCGGCTATGCGAACTGGGTCGAGGGCGGCGGCATGCCCGAGGCGGCGAACGACTGACCGGGCCGGCGGCCGAAAGGCTTCGCCATTCCTGGCGGCCTTTGCTATTTTCCGTGCGGGTGCGCCGATGCACCCGAAACCCTCACAGGAGCATCTTCATGCTGAAGCAACTTGCCACGACCGCCGTTGCCGCGATGGCGCTGGCTGCAACCCCCGGCGCCCGTGCCGACGACTGGAACGCGCATGGCAGCCGCGACGGGCACGACCGACATGATCCGAAGGTCATGATCATCTCGATGTTCGGCCCGGAAGGCCAGGTCTGGCTGGACAACCTCGGGCCCTGGCGCAAGATCAGCGTACCCGGCCTCTCGCCCGACTATCCGGTGGTGCAGTGCAATCGTGCCGAAGTCTGCGTGATGACCACCGGCATGGGCCACGCCAATGCGGCGGCCTCGACGATGGCGCTGCTGTTCTCGCGCGTGTTCGACCTGTCCCGCACCTATTTCATGATCGCCGGCATTGCCGGCATCAACCCGGAGCAGGGCACGGTCGGCTCGGTGGCGTGGGCGCGCTATCTGGTCGATTTCGGCATCCAGTGGGAGATCGATGCGCGCGAGATTCCATCCACCTGGTCGACCGGCTATCTTGGCATCAATACGAAGAGTCCGACGGAAAAGCCGCCATTGGACTATCGTACGGAAGTCTTCCAGCTCGACGAGTCGCTGCTGCAGAAAGCCTATGCCTTGTCGCGCTACGTGGTGCTGAGCGACGGCGCCCAGGCCCAGGCTGCGCGCGCGAAGTTCGGCTACGCGCCCGCCAACCTGCCGCCCAGCGTGCTGCAGTGCGACACCCTGGCCGGCGACACCTGGTTCTCGGGCACCTTGCTCGGCCAGCGCGCCACCGAATGGACGAAGATCCTGACCGACGGCAAGGGCGTCTACTGCACCACGCAGCAGGAAGACAACGCGACGTACGAAGCGTTGAAGCGCGGTGCGAGCCTGAAGCTGGTGGATCTGAAGCGGCTCGCGGTGCTGCGTGCCGGCTCCGACTTCGACCGCCCTTATGCCGGCCAGACGAGTGCCGACAACCTGCTCAACTACGCCGACCAGGGCGGTTTCGGCATTGCGCTGCAGAACCTGTATCTGGCGGGTAATCCCTTGGTGCAGGAGATCAGCACCAACTGGCAGGCCTGGCGCAACGGCGTACCGAAATAACGAGTCGATACAGGAGTGAGGGACTGACGCCGACTCAGTCCCGCTACTGCTTGTGGGGACTCGCTTTTAGGTGTATGACTGCGCTATCGACAGCTATCGCTCCCCCGGGGCGATCGAAGTAAGGAGGCCGTCATGCGCAGACGCATTTATTGGCTCCTGCCCGACCTGGCCAGCGCCAGGCGGACGATGGATGATTTGTTGTTGGCCCGCATTGCCGAACAGCACATGCACTTCGTCGCACGCGAGGATGCCGACATGACCGGCCTGCATGCCGCCAACGTGCTGCAGACCTCAGACTGCATCCGTGCGGCCCAGATGGGCCTGGTGATCGGCGGGCTGGTGGGCGCGGTGCTGGGCGTCGTGCTGGGAGCCTTGTTCCCGATCGTCGGCGATACGCCGCAATGGGGCATGGGTGCGGTGCTGGCGATTGCCGGGGCAGCGTTCGGCGCCTGGTCGTCGAGCATGATCGGCGTCTCGACGCCCAGCAATCGGCTGAAGCGCTTCGAACCGGCGATCCAGCAGGGGCAGATCCTGCTGATGGTCGATGTACCACGCGGGCGTGTCGAGGAGATCGAGTTGCGGCTGCAGCGCCTGCATCCGGAAATACACCTCGAAGGCGTGGAGCCGAACATCCCGGCGTTCCCCTGAACGCCAGCAGCAGGAGATGGCCATGGAACTCCACCTGCCCGGGCGTCCCTGGTTCGGCCGTACACCCGACTGGGTCGCGGCCGCGATCGCGGGTTTCGCCGCCGGCGCGGTGATGATGGTGATCGAGATGGTCTGGGCCGCAAGCACCGGCGACTTCGGTCCCTGGCGCGTGGCCTACCTGGTGGCGGCGCTGGTGATGGGCCCGGGCATCCTGCATGAGACGGTGCCGGCCTTCCATGCCGGCGTGGTCGCGGTCGCGCTGATCACGCACTACCTGCTCGGCATCGTCTTCGGGCTGGTCCTCGGCGCGATCCTCGCGCGTCTGCATTCGGCGGGCCGCGGCGGCCTGATGCAGGAGACGATCGGCGCGCTCTTCGGCGCGGCGCTGTACCTGCTGAACTTCCACGGGCTGTCACATCTGTTTCCGTGGTTCCAGGAACTGCGCGGCTGGGCCACCTTCATCGCGCACCTGGTCTTCGGCATCAGTGCGGCGCTGCTGTACTGGAAGCTCGAGCGCAGTCGTACGGGCGAGCCTCGCAGCGGCTGAACCGGGCCCTTGCTCACGCGCGGCGCTTCAGTGCAACCATTGCCGAAGCCCAGATCATGGCGATCGCCGTCACCTTGCTGCTGATCGTTGCCGGTTCGGTCGCGTTCCAGTGGCTCTCGCCGTGGTGGCTGACGCCGCTGGCCTCGAACTGGCAGCGCATGGACGACACCTTGACGATCACGCTGCTCGTGACCGGGGCGTTCTTCGTCGTCATCGTGCTGTTCCTGGCCTACACGCTATGGCGCTTCCGCCATCGCGAGGGCGCCCGCGCGGCCTATGAGCCGGAGAACCATCGCCTCGAGCGCTGGCTGATCGGGCTGACGACGATCGGCATCGCCGCGCTGCTCGCGCCGGGTCTGGTCGTCTATGCCGCCTATGTGCAAGCGCCGCCGGATGCGCTGCTGGTCGAGGTGCTCGGCCAGCAATGGCAATGGCGCTTCCGCCTGGCGGGAGCGAGCGGCCGACTGGGCGGCAGCGACGTGCGCTTCGTCAGCCCCGCCAACCCCTTCGGCCTCGATCCCGCCGATCCGGCCGGCCAGGACAACCTGCTCGTCGTCGGCAACGAGCTGCACCTGCCGCTGGGCCGGCCGGTGAAGATGCTGCTGCGCTCCAACGACGTGCTGCACGACTTCTTCGTGCCGCCGTTTCGCGCGCGCATGAACATCGTGCCGGGGCAGGTCACCAGCTTCTGGTTCACGCCGACCCAGGCGGGCCGGTATGAATCGATGTGCGCGCAGTTGTGCGGCCTCGGGCACCCGGCGATGCGCGGGTTCGTGGTGGTCGAGGATCGGGCCGCCTTCGATGCCTGGCTGCGCAAGCAGCCCAGCTTCGCGAAGACCGTGGCGCCCGCAGCCTCCGGGGCTCTTTGAGTCACTCCGATCGATACCGCACATGAGACACCCTGTGCCAACCTCTTTGCGGGCCGAGCGCCGGGCCGCCATCGGCCAGAGGCCGATGGCCTTCGGCAGGCACAGACAGTCCGCAGGGACTGTCTGTGTCCGGCCTCAGCTCGCCAAGCCGGCCCGCACCCACATGGGGGGCCGAGCCCGGACATGGACAGTCCAGTGGACTGTCCGTGCCTGGCGAGGGGCCGGGCTATTGGCCCGGCGCGGCCTGCAAGGTCGATCGGCGTACTCGACGATCGGGGGGCAGACATGAGCTATGTCGCCGCCGCCGCCCACGAGCCACGGAGCTTCTGGACGCGCTATGTCTGGAGCCAGGACCACAAGGTGATCGCGGTGCAGTACGCCTGCACCGCGATCGCGGTCGGCCTGGTCGGGCTGCTGCTGTCGAACCTGATGCGGCTGCAGCTCGGCTTCCCCGGCCGGTTCGAGTTCATCAACGCCGAGCGTTACTACCAGTTCGTCACGATGCACGGGATGATCATGGTGATCTACCTGCTGACCGCGCTCTTCCTCGGCGGCTTCGGCAACTACCTGATCCCGTTGATGGTCGGCGCGCGCGACATGGTGTTCCCGTACCTCAACATGCTGAGCTTCTGGGTCTACCTGCTCTCGGTGATCGTGCTGATGGCCGGCTTCTTCGTGCCCGGCGGGCCGACCGGCGCGGGCTGGACGCTTTATCCGCCGCAGGCCGTGCTGCCCGGCACGCCAGGCAGCGGGGCCGGCATCGTGACGATGCTGGTCTCGCTGGCGATCTTCATCGTCGCGACGACGATGGGCGGGCTCAACTACGTCACGACGGTGCTGCAGGCGCGCTGCCAGGGCATGACCCTGCTGCGCATGCCGCTCGCGGTGTGGGGCATCTTCACCGCGACGGTGCTGGCGCTGCTCGCCTTCCCGGCGCTCTTCGTCAGCGCGGTGATGATGATGCTCGACAAGACGCTCGGCACCAGCTTCTTCATGCCCTCGCTGGTCTCGCTCGGCCGGCTGAGCGCGCACAAGGGCGGCAACCCGCTGCTGTTCCAGCATCTCTTCTGGTTCTTCGGCCACCCGGAGGTCTACATCGTCGCGCTGCCGGCCTTCGGCATCGTTTCCGATCTGATCAGCGTGCATGCGCGCAAGGCGATCTTCGGCTACCGCACGATGGTCTGGGCGATCGTGATCATCGGCGGCTTGAGCTTCGTCGTCTGGGCGCACCACATGTTCGTCAGCGGCATGAACCCGTACTTCGGCTTCTTCTTCGCGACCAGCACGCTGATCATCGCGGTGCCGACCGCGATCAAGGTCTACAACTGGCTGCTCACGCTGTGGCGCGGCGACATACACCTGACGGTGCCGATGCTGTTCGCGCTCGCCTTCCTCTGCACCTTCGTGATCGGCGGGCTGACCGGGCTCTTCCTCGGCAACGTCAGCGTCGACATCCCGCTCTCGGGCACCTACTTCGTCGTCGCGCACTTCCACATGGTGATGGGCGTGGCGCCGCTGCTGGTGGTCTTCGGCGGCATCTACCACTGGTTCCCGAAGATCACCGGCCGGATGCTCGACGACCGGCTCGGCCAGCTGCATTTCTGGGTCACCTTCCTCGGCACCTACCTGATCTATTTCCCGATGCACTACCTGGGCGTGCTCGGCATGCCGCGGCGCTACTACGAACACGCCGGCTACCAGTTCATCCCGCCCTCGGCGCATGCCTTGAACGAATTCATCAGTGTCGTGGCCCTGACCGTCGGCGCGATGCAGCTGGTGTTCGTCGTCAACCTCGCCTGGAGCGCGGTGCGCGGCCGGCCGGCCGGCGCCAACCCCTGGCGCGCCGCGTCGCTCGAATGGTTCACGCCGCAGAGCCCGCCGGCGCACGGCAACTGGGGGCCGCGCTTGCCGGTGGTGTATCGCTGGGCCTACGCCTACAGCGTACCGGGCGCGCCGCAGGACTTCATCCCGCAGAACGCGCCGCCGGACGCCGGAGGTTTCGAGCCGGGGCCGGAACCGCTGGCGCAGCGTGATCGCGCGGGCAAGCCGGGCGTGCGCATCAGACAGGGCGGCCGCCCGCGACATGCCTACCGTCGTGCGCGGCATGGAGGTTCGCGGTGACGGCCGGCAGCGCGCTGCCGCTGCAGCCGGGCGCCGGGCCGGCGAGGGCGCAGGCCGTCGGCATCGGCTTGTGGGTGTTCATCGGCGTCGCGAGCGCCCTGTTCTCGCTGCTGCTGCTGGCCTTCGCATTGCGCATGAACGGTAGCGACTGGGCCCCCGTCGCCATGCCATGGCAGAGCTGGCTCGCCACCGCCTCGCTGGTCGCCGGCAGCCTGGCGTTGCAGGCCGCGGCGCGCGCCGCAGAGGCCGCGCGCCCGGTGCAGGCGCTGCACTGGCTGCTCGTCGGCGGCGCCTGCGCGGCGCTGTTCATCGGCCTGCAGTCCTGGGCCTGGCAGGCCTTGCAGGCGGCACACGTGCTGCCGGCCGCGAACCCGGCCGCCGGCTTCTTCTACCTGCTGACCGCGATGCACGGCCTGCACGTGATCGGCGGGCTGGCCGGCTGGGCGGTCACCGTTCCGGCCGCGCGGCGCGAGGCTGACAGGCCTTCCGCCGCGTCGCTCGGCCGCCTGTACCAGCCGGCTTCGGCCACCTGGCGCATCCGACTCTGCGCGCGCTACTGGCATTTCCTGCTGGCGGTGTGGCTCCTGCTCTTCGGCGCGATGGGCTGGCTCTCGCCGGACTTCGTCCGCCTCGTCTGCGGCACGCGCTGAAAGCCCCGCATGGCTGCCGTCACGCTGCCCGATTCCGCCGCCGGCCTGCGCGGCCTGGTGCAGGACTGGTCCGCCGATCGCGAAGCCTTCCACGTGCCGTGGGGCAAGGCGATGATGTGGATCTTCCTGCTCAGCGACACCTTCATCTTCGGCTCCTTCCTCACCGGCTACATGATGGTGCGCAGCTCGACCACGGTGCCGTGGCCGAACCCGAGCGAGGTCTTCGCGCTGCACGTCGGCGCGACCCAGGTGCCGCTGCTGCTGATCGCGATCATGACCTTCGTGCTGATCAGCAGCAGCGGCACGATGGCGATGGCGGTCAACTTCGCCTATCGCGGCGACCGCATCAACGCCGCGACCCTGATGATCGTCACCGCGTGCTTCGGCGAGATCTTCGTCGGCATGCAGGCCTTCGAATGGTCGAAGCTGATCCTCGAGGGCGTGCGGCCCTGGAGCAACCCCTGGGGGGCGGCGCAGTTCGGCTCGACCTTCTTCATGATCACCGGCTTCCACGGCCTGCACGTGACGGCCGGGGCGATCTATCTCTTCATCATTTCCGCGCGCCTCCTGCGCGGCAGGTACGACGGCCCCCAGGCCGCCGCTTCGGGCGGCGGCAACTACCAGATCGTCGAGATCGCCGGCCTGTACTGGCACTTCGTCGACCTGGTCTGGGTTTTCATCTTCGCGCTGTTCTACCTCTGGTGAGGCTCACGATGGACGATGCACCACGCCAGCACCCGATCGCCCTCTACCTGAAGATATGGGGCCTGCTCTTCGTGCTCAGCACGATGTCCTACGGCGTCGACTACTTCCACCTGCAGGGCCTGCTGCGCTGGGGCTTGATCGTGCTCTTCATGCTGTTGAAGGCCGGGCTGATCGTCGCGGTCTTCATGCACATGGCCTGGGAGCGGCTGGCGCTGATCTACGCGATCCTGCTGCCGATCCTCGGCCTGCTGGTGCTGGTCGGCATGATGGTGGCCGAGGCCGACTACACGCACCTGATGCGGGTGCTGTTCTTCCGCTGAGGCCGCGATCGACACGCCGCTCGCCTTCGCCGCCGCCCGGCCACGCTGGCAGCTCTACCTCGAGCTGGCCAAGCCCAGAGTCGTCGCGCTGATGGTGTTCACGGTGATCGTCGGCATGCTGCTGGCAAGCCCCGGTGCGCTGCCCTGGCGGGTGCTGGTGTTCGCGCCGCTCGGCATCGCACTGGTGGCGGCCTCGGCCGCGGCGATCAACCACCTCGTCGACCAGCGCATCGATCGGCTGATGCTGCGCACCCGCGCCCGGCCGTTGCCGCGCGGGGCCTTGCAGGCGCGCGACGCGGCCGTCTTCGCGGCGCTCGCCGGCGTGGCCGGCATGGGCCTGCTGCTGCGCTTCACCAACCCGGCGTGCGTGCTGCTGACGCTGGCGTCGCTGATCGGCTATGCGCTGCTCTACAGCGTCTTCCTGAAACACGCGACGCCGCAGAACATCGTCATCGGCGGCGCGGCCGGCGCGGCGCCGCCGCTGCTCGGCTGGGTGGCCGTGACCGGCCAGGTCGACCCGGGCGCGTGGCTGCTCTTCCTGATCATCTTCGTGTGGACGCCGCCGCACTTCTGGGCGCTCGCGATACACCGCCGCGACGACTACGCCCGCGCCGCGGTGCCGATGCTGCCGGTGACGCACGGCATCGCGTTCACGACCCGGCGCATCCTCGCCTACACGCTGGCGCTGTGCGTGGTGTCGCTGCTGCCGCTCGGGATAGGGCTGAGCGGCGCCCTCTACGGCGCTGGCGCGCTGCTGCTGGGCGCGCGCTTCGTGCAACTGGCGCTGCGCCTGCGCCGCGACGCGGCCTGGGCGATGCCGACCTTCCGCTACTCGATCACCTACCTGGGCGGCCTGTTCGCGCTGCTGCTGGCCGATCACTTTCTCGCACTGCTGCGCTGACGGCCGGCTGCGCGATGTCGGTGCATGCCCACAACAACTGCCGCTGACTCCCGACAGACCCATCGTCCGCCTGTCTCTACCGTTCCTGCATGTATGCAGTCTGCAGGAGACACGGTATGGAACTCATTCGATTCACGCTGGCGGCGGTGGCGTTGTCGGCGCTGGCGGCTTGCGGCGGCGGCGATACCGAAGACCGGCTCGACATCGCCGATCCCAAGGTGCGCTTTGTCGATGTGTCCCAGATCAGCCCGAACGTCACGCTGTTCCGCGAGGAGGTCGCGCAGTCGGATGCGAGCAATGTCGGCTACACCTATGCCTCGCGCTACTTCGACGTAAGCCCGGGCACGGCGACCTGGTCGATCCGGCCGGCCGCCGCGACCACGACCAAGCTGGCCGAGCTGAGCTTCGATGCGAAGCGCGGCGACCGCAACACCATCGTCGCGCTGCCCGGCTCGGCCGGACTCGACGCGTTGCTGATCGACGACCCGTACAACAAGAGCCTGACTTCCAACAACACGCGCGTTCGCGTGGTCAATGCCGCGATCAATGCCGACAGCGTCGACGTCTACCTGACGCCTCCGGCGACGGACATCAACAGCCGCGGGCCCGACTTCTCGGCGGTGCAGTTCAAGCAGAGCATGCCGGGAACCGGCGCCGATTCGGTGCAGTTCTCCAGCGGCTCGTATCAGCTGCGCATGACGGCGGCCGGCAGCAAGACCGTGATCTTCAATGCGACGGTCAGCGTGCCGAACAATGCCGACTGGCTGCTGGTGGCGATCCCGACGTCGCTGGCCGGCACCTTGGTGCCGAACGACGTGAAGCTGCTGCTGGTACAGGGCAACGATACCGACAACGGCACGACCAGCGAGATCACGAACACGCCGTGACGAGCCGGGGATTTCAGAGAAACGCGAGCCACAGCGCTGTCTCGAGCGCTGCGACGAGGATGCCGATGCCGGTCACCACGCCGGTATGGTCGTCGTAGTCGTCGAGTTCGCTGATTGGCACCGGCTCGCCGCCGCTCGAACAGCCATCGACGCAGTAGCCTTTGCAGGCTGCAGTGGCGGTGAAGGAGGATTCGTCTGTCGGTGCGATCATCGCCAAGTCCTACGGCGCGGCATCGACTTCGATTTGGCGATCGGCGTATCGGCTTGTCAATCCGTCCGGTCTAGGGATGGGCGACAATGAAACTGGTTTCAGCCTTTCTTCGTCCCCCATGCCCCGCAGCGCCAAGAATCCCTCCCCCGTGCCCGCGCCGAACGGCGGCGCCAAGCTGACGATCCAGTCCGTCGCCGAGTTGGCCGGCGTCTCCAAGGCCACCGTGTCGCGCTTCCTGAACCGGGGAGGGCAGCAGCTCTCGGCCGACGTGGAAGCGCGTGTCGCGGCCGCGGTGGCCGAGCTCGGCTACAGCCCGAGCCCGATGGCGCAGGCCCTGAAGCGCGGCAAGTCGAAGCTGATCGGCCTGGTGGTCGCGGACGTGTCGAATTCCTTTTCGGTGGCGGTGCTGCGCGGCGCCGAGAAGGCCTGCCGCGAGGCCGGCTACCTGGTGATGCTGTTCAACCTCGGCAACGACCACGTGCTCGAACGCGAGGCGATCCGCGCGCTGTGCGCGTACCAGGTCGAAGGGTTCATCCTGCACACCCTGGGGCATGACGCCGAGGCACTGGCCGATGCGGCGCGCCTGGGCAAGCCGGTGGTGCTGGTCGACCGGCGTGCCGGGGATGGCCAGCTCGACCTGGTCGGGCTGGACAACGCTTCCGCGGTGCGCCTGGCGGCGAACCACCTGGTCGAGGCGGGCTACCAGCGGCTGCTCTTCGTCACCGAGCCGATGAAGGGCGTCAGCTCGCGCGAGGAGCGGGCGCGCGCCTTCCGCGGCTTCGTTGCCGATCACGCCGACGTCGTGAGCGGCGGCAGCTGTGAAGCCGCTGCAGGCGAGGAGGCGGCGCTCGACGAGGCGCTGAAGGCGTTCAAGCGCAGCGCCGGCCGCAGGCCCGCCGCGGTGATGGCGGCGAACGCGGTGATATCGCTGCGAATCGCCGCGGCGGCAGCGCGCCTCGGCTGGGCGCTGGGGCGCGATCTCGGCTTGATCGGCTTCGACGATCCCGACTGGGCACCGCTGGTCGGTCCTGGGCTCAGCGCGATCTCGCAGCCGACGGACGACATCGGCCGCATCGCGACCACCTGCCTGCTGGAGCGCCTGCAGCGCGTGGCCTTGCCGCCGCGGCAGATCCTGCTGCCGGGCCGCCTGGCGAAGCGCGGGTCGACCGTCCGCGCGTAGAGCAGGGCATTCGAGCGCGATCTAGGGTTTGTCCTGATGTTTGTCTGAAACCGGTTTCTTATAGTCATGAAACCGGTTTCAAACACAAGGAGACATCCATGGCCCGCCCCCTCGTTGCAGTCGCCACCTCGGCCTATGGAGCGGATTTCATCCGCGCCCATGGCCAGGAGCACGTGCTGACCATCGTCGCCCGTGCCGGCGCTGCCGCGATCGAGATCCGCCGCGAGCTGTTCACGGCCGAGGTGGCTCCGCAACTGCAGGGTCTGCGCCGCGCGATCGCCGGACAGGGCCTGTCGACGGTCTATTCGGTGCCGCTCGAACTCTGGCGCGCCGATGGCCGGCTCGACGCCGAGCCGCTCGCCGACGCGTTGAAGGAAGCGGCCATGCTCGAAGCGCGCTGGCTCAAGGTCTCGCTAGGCCACTACCGCGCCGCGTGCGACCTCTCGGCCCTGGCCCGGGTGCTCGCGGTGCACGGCACGCCGCTGCTGATCGAAAACGACCAGACCGAGCAGGGCGGCGACCCGGCCCGCATCGCCGCCTTCCTTGCCGCCGGCGAGCAAGCCCGGCTGCGCATCGGCCTGACCTTCGACATCGGCAACTGGCAGTGGACCGGCCACGATGCCTTGCAGGCCGCGGCGCTGCTCGGCCCCCACGTCCAGTACGTGCATTGCAAAGGCGTGCTGCGCGACGGCGGCAAACTCAAGGCGGTGCCGCCGGAGGCCGAGCTGGCGCAGTGGCCGGCGCTGTTCGCGCACTTCCGTCCGGGCGTAATGCGGGCGATCGAATTCCCGCTGGTCGGCGCCGATCTGACGGCCGTCACCACGCGCCACGTGGCCGAACTGGCAACGCTGTGATGCCCAGCCTGGAGCGAGACACCATGAGATACCCTGTGCCAACTTCTCGAGGCGGGCCGAGCGCCGGGCCGCTACCAAGCCGGCCCGCATCCCCTTGGGGGATCGGCCGACGTATCCGTCGGACGAGGGGCGGTCAATGAGCATCTCCTACGACGTCGTCGGCTTCGGCGAAACCATGGCGATGTTCGTCGCCGAAGAGACCGGCGACCTGGCCGAGGTGATGCATTTCAGCAAGCGCATCGCCGGCGCCGACAACAACGTCGCGATCGGCCTCGCGCGCCTCGGCCTGAAGGTCGCGTGGCTGAGCCGCGTCGGCAACGACAGCTTCGGCCGCTTCGTCGTCGCGAGCCTGCAGCGCGAAGGCCTGGATTGCAGCCGCGTGCAGGTCGATGCGCGCTACCCGACCGGCTTCCAGTTGAAGTCGAAATCCGATGACGGTTCGGACCCGAAGGTCGAGTACTTCCGCAAGGGTTCGGCCGCCAGCCATCTGTCGCCCACCGACTTCGATGCGAGCCTGTTCGCCAATGCCCGCCACCTGCATGCCACCGGCATCCCGCCGGCGATCTCAGCCAGCGCACGCGAGCTCTCGCTGCATGCGATCCAGGGCATGCGCGCCGCGGGCAAGACGGTCTCGTTCGACCCGAACCTGCGGCCGTCGCTCTGGTCCAGCCGCGAGAGCATGGTGAACGAGCTGAACCGCCTCGCGGCGCTCGCGAACTGGGTGCTGCCCGGGCTCTCCGAAGGCCGCATCCTGACCGGGCGCGAGACGCCGCACGACATCGCCGGCTTCTACCTCGACCAGGGTGTCGAGGCGGTCGCGATCAAGCTCGGCCCGGCCGGCGCGTACTACCGCACTGCGGGCGACGAAGGCGTGGTCGCGGGCTTGCCGGTGGCCAACGTGGTCGACACCGTCGGCGCCGGCGACGGCTTCGCCACCGGCTTCGTCAGCGCCCGTCTGCAAGGCCTGGACACGGCGCGCGCCGTCGCCCGCGGCAACCTGATCGGCTCGCTCGCGATCCAGGTCGCCGGCGACATGGAAGGCCTGCCGACGCGGCAGGAGCTCGACCGTCTCGAACAGCCCGGCCGCTGAGCCCGGCAACCCCTCACGACCCCATTGCCACAGGAGACAAGTTCATGACGACCGCACCCCTCGCCAGCCGACGCTGGTGGTACATCATGCCGATCGTATTCATCACCTACAGCCTGGCCTATCTGGACCGCGCCAACTACGGCTTCGCCGCGGCGGCCGGCATGGCCAAGGATCTGCACATCACGCCGAACATGTCGTCGCTGATCGGCGCGCTGTTCTTCCTCGGCTACTTCTTCTTCCAGATCCCCGGCGCGATGTATGCGCAGCATCGCAGCGTGAAGAAGCTGGTGTTCGTCAGCCTGATCCTGTGGGGTGGCTGCGCCACCTTGACCGGCATGATCAACGACTCGTCGTGGCTGCTGGTGATCCGCTTCGTGCTCGGCGTGGTCGAGGCGGCGGTGCTGCCGGCGATGCTGATCTACCTCAGCAACTGGTTCACCAAGTCGGAGCGCTCGCGCGCCAACACCTTCCTGATCCTCGGCAACCCGGTGACGATCCTGTGGATGTCGGTGGTCTCGGGCTATCTGGTGCAGGCCTATGACTGGCGCGTGATGTTCATCGCCGAAGGCCTGCCCGCGGTGATCTGGGCCTTCTGCTGGTGGGTGATGGTGAGCGAGAAGCCGAGCGGCGCGAAGTGGCTCTCGGCGAACGAGAAGGCCGCGCTGAGCGCCAAGCTCGCCGAAGAGCAGGCCGGGCTCAAGGTGGTCAAGAACTACCGCGAGGCCTTCAAGTCGCCGAAGGTGATCCTGCTGTGCGCGCAGTACTTCTGCTGGAGCATCGGCGTCTACGGCTTCGTGCTGTGGCTGCCGTCGATCCTGAAGCACGGCTCGAGCATGGGCATCGTCGAAGCGGGCTGGCTCTCGGCCGTGCCGTACCTGCTGGCGGTGGTCGCGATGCTGATGGTCTCGTGGGCTTCCGACAAGCTGCAGAACCGCAAGGCCTTCGTCTGGCCGTTCCTCTTGATCGGCGCGCTCGCCTTCGCCGGCTCGTTCCTGCTCGGCAGCACGAACTTCTGGCTCTCGTACACGCTGCTCGTGATCGCCGGCGGCGCGATGTATGCCCCGTACGGCCCGTTCTTCGCAATCATCCCGGAGATGCTGCCGAAGAACGTGGCCGGCGGCGCGATGGCGCTGATCAACAGCATGGGCGCGCTCGGTTCCTTCGTCGGCTCCTACCTGGTCGGCTACCTCAACGGCAGCACCGGCGGCCCGAGCGCCTCGTATGCTTTCATGGCGAGCGCGCTGCTGATCTCGGCCTTGCTGACGATGGCGGTGCGCGCCGAGCCGAAGCCTGCCGCCGTCGCCTTCGCCGATCCGCAGCACGCCTGATCACCGAGGATCCACGCATCATGAAGAAGCACATCGTCGTCTACCGCAAGGTGTCGGAAGCCTTGATCGCGCAGCTGCTGCAGCACTTCGAGGTCAGCTACTTCCCGGCGCTCGCCGGCAGCGAGGACCCGGGCTTTCGCGCCGCGCTCGCCAGCGCGCACGGCCTGCTCGGCGCGAGCCTGAAACTCGACCGCGCCTTGCTCGATACCGCGCCGTCGCTCGAGGCCATCGCCAGCATCTCGGTCGGCTACGACAACTACGACCTGGCCTACCTCGCCGAGCGCGGCATCCTGCTGAGCAACACGCCCGACGTGCTGACCGAGACCACGGCCGACACCGCCTTCATGCTGATCATGATGACCTGCCGCCGCGCCTTCGAGCTGGCCGAGCACGTCAAGTCCGGGCACTGGACGAAGAACATCGGCAGCGATCTCTTCGGCGTCGACGTGCACCACAAGACGCTCGGCATCCTCGGCCTCGGCCGCATCGGTGCCGCGGTCGCGCGGCGCGGAAGGCTCGGCTTCGGCATGCCCATCCTCTACTACAACGAGTCGCCGCGGCCCGAGCTCGAGGCCGAGCTCGGCGCGCGACGCCGCAGCCTCGACGAGCTGCTGCAGGAGGCCGACATCGTCTGCTCGACCCTGCCGCTGCTGCCGTCGACCGAGCGCCTGATCGGCGCGCGCGAGTTCGCGCTGATGGGCCCGCAGACCATCTTCGTGAACGCCTCGCGCGGCAAGGTGGTCGATGAGGCCGCGTTGACCGAGGCCTTGCAGCAGGGCCGCATCAAGGCCGCCGGCCTCGACGTCTTCGAGCGCGAGCCCTTGCCGCTCGACTCGCCGCTGCCCCGGTTGCGCAATATGACGGCGCTGCCGCACATCGGTTCGGCGACGGTCGAGACCCGCGCCGCGATGCAGCAGTGCGCCGCCGACAACCTGACCGCCGCGCTGCTCGGCCGTCAGCCGCCGAACCTGGTCGATCCCGAGGTCTGGCAGCGCCGTGCCGCGGCGCGCTGAAACCGGCCGCACACCGATGCTCACAATTCCTGCGAATTACCCGCATTGACGCGCTCCTGAGCCGGCTCCTACAGTGCCCCCGGTTCGCGACGGCGAACGACACAGCGGGCTCGAGCCCGCGGCAGGAGACAAGGCATGAACAAGAAGATGCAGCCTCGTTGGGGCAGCGGGATGCTGCGCAAGACGATCGTGTTCTGGCTGCTCGGGCTGATGCTGGCCGGCATCGCCCAGGCCGCGGCCGGCATCGCGCGCATCCACTACCACCGCACCGCGGCCGACTACACCGGCTGGCAGCTCTACACCTGGAACGGCGCGCTGAACCCGAGCCCGAACTGGACGCCGGCGCAGGCGCCCAACGGCAGCGACGGCTTCGGTGTCTACTACGACGTGCCGTTGAAGCTCAGCGCGACGGGCTTGAACTTCATCCTGCATGACGCCACGGGCAACACCAAGAACTGCCCGAACGACATGCTCGCTCCCTTCCCCGCGAACGTCGCGACGCAAGGCATGGAGATCTGGCAGTTGCAGGACGATTGCAGCGTCTATACCAGCGTGCCGGCGATCAAGGTCGGCGACGTCAACCAGGCCAAGGCGCACTTCGTCGACCGGCGCACCATCGCCTGGCCGGGCGCTGCGCCGGACAACCGCTATGCGCTGTACTTCGCAGCCGCGGGCGGCATCACCAGCGGGCAGGACGGCGTGGCGGGCGGCTCGGCGGTGGCGCTGAGCGTCGATGCCGCGGGCCTGCCGGCCGCGGTGCTGTCACGCTTTCCGCAGCTCGCCGGCGCCTTGGCGTTGAAGATCGATGCGGCGCAGCTCGGGCGCGTGCCCGCCTGGTTGCGCGGGCAGCTGGTGGTCGCCCAGTTCGACACGGCGAACAAGCTGATCGACGCGACCGCCTTGCAGATCCCCGGCGTGCTCGACGACCTCTACCCCTACCGCGGCGCCCTCGGCGCCGTGCTGGGCCGCGATGACGACCGCGACGACTTTGACCATGGCGACGACGGCCGCCATCGCGGCAACGGGCGCAACGGCGGCCTGCAGTTCCGCGTCTGGGCGCCGACCGCGCAATCGATGCGCGTGCAGGTGTTCGATACCGAGCGCGGGCCGGTCAGCCGGGTGTTGCCGATGCGCTTCGACCCGCGCAGCGGTGTCTGGAGCGCCGACGGCGACGATGCCTGGGCCAACCGCCAGTACTACGCCTACGAGGCTGTCGTCTTCGTGCGCAGCACCGGCAAGGTCGAGACCAATCTCGTCGCCGATCCGTATTCGCTCGGCGCCGCCGCCGGCAGCACGCGCAGCCTGATCGTCGACCTGGACGATCGCAGCGTCCAGCCGCGCGGCTGGGACGGGCAGGACCGCCCGCGCCTGCGCGCGCCGGAAGACATCGCGCTGTACGAGCTGCACATCCGCGACTTCTCGGCCTCCGACCTGAGCGTGCCGGCCGCCGACCGCGGCAAGTTCCGCGCCTTCACCTATGGCCATTCCGACGGCATGCAGCACCTGCGGGCGCTGGCCGATGCCGGCCTGACGCATGTGCACCTGCTGCCCGCCTTCCAGATCGCGAGCGTGCCGGACAGCGGCTGCGTCACGCCGAGCATCCCGGCCGCCGCGCCGGACTCGAGCGCGCAGCAGGCCGCACTCGCGCCGGTGCGCGACCAGGACTGCTTCAACTGGGGTTACGACCCGGTGCTCTACACCGTGCCGGGCGCAAGCTATGCGAGCACGCCGAGCGGCACCGCGCGCATCGTCGAGTTCCGCCAGATGGTGCAGTCGCTGCACGAGGCCGGGCTGCGCGTCGTGATGGACGTGGTCTACAACCACACCACCGCGTCCGGCCAGGCCGATTTCTCGGTGCTCGACAAGATCGTGCCCGGCTACTACTACCGGCTCGACGCCAGCGGCGCGGTGCTGAACAACAGCTGCTGCCAGGACACCGCGGCCGAGCACGCGATGATGGGCAAGCTGCTGATCGACTCGGTGACCACCTGGGCGCGGCACTACAAGATCGACGGCTTCCGCTTCGACCTGATGGCCTTCCATCCGAAGGCGCTGATGCTCGAGCTGAAGCAGAAGCTCGCACGCATCGACCCGTCGATCTACGTCTACGGCGAAGGCTGGAACTTCGGCGCGATCGCCAACGACGCGCGCTTCGTGCAGGCCTCGCAGCTGAACATGGGCGGCACCGGCATCGGCACCTTCAGCGACCGCATGCGCGACGCGGTGCGCGGCGGCGGCCCGTTCGACGGCGGCACCAGCCTGGTGATCAACCAGGGCTTCATCAACGGCCTGTGGTACGACCCGAACGCACTCGCCGGCGCGCCCACCGAGGCGCAGAAGACGCAGCTGAACGCCTATGCCGACTGGGTGCGCCTGGGCCTCGCCGGCACGCCGAAGGACTACGTCTTCACCGACAAGGACGGCAACCTGAAGACCGGCGCGCAGATCGACTACAACGGCCAGCCGGCGGGTTACACCGTCGATCCGGCCGACGTCATCAACTACATCTCGGCGCACGACAACCAGACGCTGTTCGACAACGACCAGTTCAAGATGCCGACCACGGCGTCGATGGCCGACCGCGTGCGCGTCAACAGCCTGGGCGTCGCGATCGTCGCGCTGTCGCAGGGCGTGGCCTTCTTCCATGCCGGCGACGACCTCTTGCGCTCGAAGTCCCTCGACCGGGACAGCTTCAACTCCGGCGACTGGTTCAACAAGCTCGACCTCAGCTACCAGAGCAACAACTGGGGCGTGGGGCTGCCGCCGGCATGGTCCGGCAACCAGGACAACTGGCCGGTGATGCAGCCGCTGCTGGCCAACCTGTCGCTGAAGCCCGCGTCGGCCGACATCGTGCAGGCGAACGCGGTGTTCCGCGACTGGCTGAAGCTGCGCCAGGCCTCGCCGCTGCTGCGCCTGCGCAGCGGCGCGGAGGTGCGGCAGCGGCTGAAGTTCTTCAATGTCGGGCCGAACCAAGTGCCGGGGCTGATCGTGGTGGCGATCGATGATCGGGTGGGGCGCGACATCGACCATGACGCGAAGAGCCTGGTCGCGGTGATCAACGCCGGTACGCAGGCGCAGACCTATGTGCTGCCGGGCTACGCCGGCCGGCGGCTGAAGCTGCATCCGGTGCAGGTGCGGGGCGCCGATCCGGTGGTGAAGGGCGCGTCGTATCAGCCGGCCACCGGCAGCGTGAGCGTGCCGGCGCGCACCGCGGCGGTGTTCATCGAGCCGCGCTGAACCGGTCTCCTGGATGGGTTTCGCAGTGTCCTGTCCGCCGTCCGGCCTGCCATCGTCGGACTTGATGACGATCGCCTGCGAGACCGCACGGCCGCCTCGGCGCGGATGGCCCGTCTACACTCCGGCGCTCGAATCCCGAGCCCGAGGTAGCCGATGGCCGAACGCCCTGACGATGCACCGCCGGCGTC
>Ga0105239_10001550_pt1 | contig 30371 bp, 29 predicted proteins | sample KBSC44metaG_FD_92761 | JGI IMG/M metagenome (GOLD analysis project Ga0105239, IMG submission 92761) | Corn rhizosphere microbial communities from Kellogg Biological Station, Michigan, USA - KBS C4-4 metaG | ecosystem: Host-associated > Plants > Roots > Rhizosphere > Soil | place: Michigan, USA...
CGGCGATGCGGGCGAGTTGTCCGGTCATGGCTTCCGCGGCATTAGCGGGCACAATTGATAAGCGCCCACGAGGTTGGTGTCGAACAGATTGCATTTCTCCCAGTCGATGGCGAGGCCATAGCTGACCAGCGCGTCATGGGCGCGGGTCATGTCATAGGCATCGGCCACGAGGTAAAGGTCGCCCCGGAACGCCGCCACCCGCTTGCGCATCGTTTTCGTCAGGCCCGAGCCGTCCTTCGGCTGCAGCATCCAGCCGTCGATCCGGAGGATCGGGATTTCCGGCGGCAGCTCGGGGGCAAGGAAGCCCAAGGGGCCGATGCCCGTCATCAGGATCATGCTGCGCTTCGGGTTGGCGATTTTGGGCCAAGCCACGCTGACATAGGGATCGCCGAGCGGCGCGCGGTCGAGATAGTAGGGCTGCGTGGCGACCAGCGCCGCGAAGAACGCGACCCCGATGGCGATGTAACGCGCGCGGCGGTTGAACGGCAGAAGGCCGATGGCGGCCGCGATCAGAATGGGCCCGAGCATCTCGAGCGCCAGGATGTAGCGATAGATCGCGAACACCTTGAGCCACACAACGTAAGACACGATCGCGAAGGCGAAGAGGATGCGAACGGCCTCCGGCGCCATCAGCGGGTCCTCCGAGCGCCGGCGTGCCAGCCAAACGATTGAGGCGCCGATTACTCCGACATAGGCGAGCATCACGCGGATGTCGCGGAACGGGATGTCGTCGGCGACCGACCAGTCGTAACTGAAATAGAACGGAAACAGGACCTGCCGCCAGAAATGCGTCGGCACAAAGCGCAGATCGCGATAAGGCCGCGCGAGCGCCAGCGTCGAATGGAAATGCTCGTTGAAATAGGGAAACAGCGGATTGCCGGTGAGGCGGTCCATGTAGAGCATCCAGACACCCGCGAAGAGCGCGAAACCGACGGCGCCACCGATTGCTCCACCTAGAAGCCGAATACCCTGATGCTTCCAGTCGCCGCCGACCGCGATCAGGGCTGCGGCAAAGCCGAGCGCGAATGGCGCTTCGGGGAGTTTCAGCCCTGCGGTGATGCCGGTGAGGAACGCGGCGATGGCGGAGAGCACAGCTGCTTTCCACAACGCACCTTCGCGCAACGTGCGAAACGCCACGACGAGGATGGCGAGGCTTGTGAACACGAACACGCTCATCACGTTGTCGTAGTAATGCGTGCCGTAGAGATTGAGGCCGAGGCCGCCGGTCTGCCCGAGCAGCGCGAGCAGCGCCGCGCCCAGATGAAAATCGTCGAGCCTGAGGCTCTGGCGCGCGATGATGTAAAGCGGCACCACATTGGCGCCCTGCACCGCGCCCAATACCGCCAGCGAAAACCATGACGGCGTGTGTGTCGCGAGCAGATAGAACGGGATGTCGAGGAAGGGATTGTAGTAGCTCGCCTGATGCGCGACGGCGATGTCGATCCCCATCCGTCCGTTCAGCCAAGCATAGGGGATGTACCAGTGATAGTTGCGGAAATCCCAGGACGTATCCTTGCCCATCCAGACGACGAATCCGGCCCAGAACAGGATCACGGCCACGAAGAACAGCCACTCGCGCGGCGCCAGACGAAAGTCGCGCAAATTGGCGGAGGGCAGGGACATCAACAGACCGGAAGGGAATAAGCGCCCGAACCTAGAGGCATTTCCGGGCCGATGGAAATGCCTTCTTCGACGTCAGGGTTACCCTTCCAAAGGCGGCTCGACCGCGAGATTGGAGAGGAATTGCTGGGTACAGGTGGCCCAGGAGCGCTTCAGCGCATAGGCCCGGCAGACGTCCCGGTTGAGCGTAAGCGCCGTGCGACAAGCGGATGCGAGGTCTTCATCGAGGGCCGCCACCTCCGATCCGCCCACGACGTCGAGCGGTCCCTGCACAGGGTAGGCCGCGACCGGTGTTCCGCAGGCAAGCGCCTCGAGCAGGACTAGGCCGAACGTGTCGGTCCGGCTGGGGAAGACGAAGACGTCGCTCGCCGCATACGCATGGACCAGATCATCGCCGATCTTCTGGCCCACGAATTTTGCATCCGGATATTGCTGCTCCAGCGAGGCGCGCGCGGGCCCATCGCCCACGATCACCTTGGTGCCGGGAAGATCGAGTGCCAGGAACGCCTCGATGTTCTTCTCGACCGCCACGCGGCCGACATAGAGCCAGATCGGGCGCGGCCAGGGAAACGACGCGTCCGCGATCGGATGGAAGCGGTCGACATCCACGCCGCGCGACCAGATGCGCGTGTTCCTGAAGCCATGCCGTTCCAGCTCCTGCCGGAGGGACTGGGTTGCCACCATCATTGCGGTCGCGGGCGCGTGAAACCAGCGCAGGAAACGGTAGACGCGCGCTTCGGAAATGAAGCGGAACCGCGCATTCACATATTCCGGAAAGCGCGTATGGAACGAGGTCGTGAACGGGATTCCATATTTGCGGCAGATCGCGCGTGCCGCCAGACCCAGCGTGCCTTCGGTCGCGATGTGAATCGCATCGGGCGCATATCCGCGGATCTCGCGTTCGAGGCTTTTGCGCGGAAGCACCGAAAGCCGGATCTCGGGATAGGTCGGCATCGGAACGGTGAAGCGGCCTTCCGGTGTCGCGTAGCGCACCTCGTGTCCCAGCGCGCGCAAATCGCGGCCCAACATCTCGAGCGTGCGCACGACGCCGTTGACCTGCGGGGCCCAGGCGTCGGTCACGATCAGCACTTTCAGCGTTTGGGCGTCCTGCGCTGTGCCGATGCCGGCCGGCATGACGCCGCCCGGCCTCATCCGGCGTATCCTACGCGGGTATAAGCGCGGTCTCGCTGCGGGCGGAAGCGAGGGCTGAATCGTGCGATTGAGAAAGGGATGCCCAGCGAAGAATCTCCAGATTTCCGTGGGCATCTTCGACAAGGGCGCTGCAGCTTTCAACCCAGTCACCATCATTGAGGTAAAGGATATTGCCGATGTGGCGCATCTCGGCGTGGTGGATATGGCCGCACATTACGCCGTCGACACCTCGCTGGGCGGCGGCGCGGGCCACGATCTCTTCGTAGCGCGAGACATATTCGACGGCGTTTTTCACCGCGCGCTTCAGGTAGGCGGACAGCGACCAGTACGGCAGGCCGAGCCCGCGGCGGATGGCGTGCAATCCGTCGTTCAGACGCAGCGCCAGCGTGTAGGCATGGTCGCCGACATGGGCGAGCCATTTGGCACAGCCGATCACGCCGTCGAACTGGTCGCCATGTATCACCAGAAGCCGCAAACCCTGGGCCGTGGTGTGGATCGCTTCGCGTACGACCTCGATGCCGGCGACGCATCTGCCGACATAGGAGCGCAGGAACTCGTCGTGATTGCCGGGCACATAGATGACGCGTGTGCCGTCATCGATCTTCTTCAGCACTTCGGCGACACAGCGCTCCTGCGCCTCGCTCCAGTACCAGCGGCGGAACTGCCAGCCGTCGACGATGTCGCCGACGAGATAGAGCGTGTCGCAGGAATTGCGCGCGAGGAAATCGGCGAGCAGATCGGCCTTGCAGCCGCGCGTGCCGAGATGGGTGTCGGAGATGAAGATCGTGCGGTGATGGCGGAAGTGGCGCGTTTGACTCGCGGGGGGCGGCGCAGCCGGGGGCTGCTTCCGGGGCCGCATGCGCGCCGGTTCTTGTCGGGCGTAGGTGGCGATACTCCAGGCGATTTCTGCCATTACGCGGCTCCTTGTCCCCCGGTCCGCGAATCACGCTCGCGGACCCGGAAAGGGCGTAACGCAGGCCTGCAACTCTTTTGTTGCGCCGCAACGACAGAATTATGACTCGGAGTCAGGAAGGTAAATTTCACAAAATTTTTGCGTTGCACAACGCGCGGGCGGATGCCGGCAATTTGCCTGAGTTTTGGCCTTACCTTGCCGAAAAATCGAGCTTTTCTGCTGGAAATTCTATTTGAGAATGGTTCGAAAAAGCTTGCGGCACCGCAGCATGGAGTGCATATTGTTGCAGCGCGGCATTGCGAGCTTCGCTCTGCGATGCCGCCGCCCTTCCTGGGCGTTTCCTCCCTGAACTCGGCCGCTCCTTCGGGAGCGGCCTTTTTTCTTTCTATTCTGCCGCAAGTGAGGCTGTGCGTCCACTTCCAAGCCATTCACGGTCGGCGGTGACTAGTTCCGCGAGCGCCTCGCTCAGACGCGTACGAACGCCTTCGAAATGCGGGCCGGGTTCGATCCGTTCTTCGTCCAGATAGAGCATGCGATTGACTTCGATTTGCAGCGCATGAACGCCTGCGGAAGGCCTGCCGTGAGACTGGGTCGTGTAACCGCCGGCATAGGGGGCGTTGCGCACGACGCTGAAGCCTGCGCGCTCAAATGCGGCTTCGGCCAGATGCACGAGCGATGGCGCGGCGGTTGCGCCATAGCGGTCGCCGATCACGATATCCGGCACGGCCGCGGCAGACGGCATCGAATGGCAATCGATGACGACCGCAACACCGAACTGGCGCTGCGTCTCCTCGATCAATCCCGCCAGCGCGCGGTGATAGGGCCGGTAAAGAAGCGCAAGCCGGTCCTGGGCTTCGCGCGGCAGAAGCTTCGCCCGGTAGATCTCAGCACCGTCGCGCACGATGCGCGGAATGACGCCAAGCCCCGCATTCACGCGCGCATTCGGTCCATCGATATCGAGATGCAGTGGACCGTCGAACATCGCGCTGTCGAGCTCGCCGGGCGCACGGTTCACGTCCAGGAAGGCGCGGGGAAAGCGGGCCGCCACCATCGGCGCACCGAGCGCGACCGCGCCGTTGAACAGGGCATCGACATAGGCGTCTTCGGAACGGCGCAGACAGAGCGGATCGAGACGGCTGCGTGCCACGAAGCTCGTGGGATAAAGCTTTCCCGAATGCGGCGAGGCGAAGACGAAGGGAACGCGCTGCACCTCGGGCCGAGTGACAACGATGGGGTGGGCATAGAGCGCCGCCAGGCTTGCATCCGCACCCTGCTCGAACCATCGCCCTGAAAGGCTCATTCCGTAACCACACGTTCCAACTGCGCTAGGATTGGACCACCAAGGGCCGGGCGCAATCAAGACTTGCCTTTATCCGGGCGTTAACCGCCATTTACACACTCCGCTGTTATACGCTCTACTATCCGAGAGGGCGGGCGATGGCGCATATCCTTCTGGCGGAAGACGATGAGTCGCTGCGCAAATTCCTGGCGCAGGCGCTAGTACGCGCCGGTCACGAGGTCATCGACTTCGGCGACGGCAGCGAGGCATGGGAACGCCTGAAAAGCGACCGCTTCGATCTGCTTCTGACCGATATCGTGATGCCGGGCATGGACGGCATCGAACTCGCCAAACGCGCGGCAGAGATGAACGGCGCGCTCAAGATCATGTTCATCACCGGCTTCGCCGCCGTGGCGCTGCATCCCTCCTCGCAGGCGCCCAAGCAGGCGAAGGTGCTCTCCAAGCCGTTTCATCTGCGCGAGATCGTGGCGGAAGTGGACCGCATGATCGCCGCCTGAATTGCCGCAATTTGCGAGCGATGTCGCCGCAATTGCGCCAGCACGCAGCCTGAATTTCCCGTCACCCTTTCGACATCCGGCATGTGCCGGACGTGCCGTGCAGTTTCGCGCGGGACTTCTCCCGCGGAAACGCACTGCGCCAACAGTCGGGAGGAAAATTGTGAAACAGCCACTCCACGCCATAAGCCAGTCATCGGGGATGACGCCCGAACGTATTGTCGGTATCGGGTTTGTCGTCTTGCTTCATGTGCTCGCGATCTGGGCGATCATTGCAGGCTTGGGACAGCAGATACTCAAGTTCGTCGAGCCGCCACCCATCACGCTCATCATGCCAAAGGTGGACCATCCACCGCCGCCACCCCCGCCCGTGAAACCCCCGGAAGTCACACTGCCGAGGACGACGGTCATAGACACCGTTCCGCCTCCGCGATTCACGATCACGGATGACACCGCAAAGCGGATTCCGGAGCAGGTTGCCACGGTGCAGCCGCCGCCGGATCGCATTGTGATCGCCGACACTGCCGCGAGCGGTGTCACCAGCACGCACACCATCCCGCCCTATCCGATGACGGCGATCCGGCTGAGTGAGGAGGGCAGGGTCATGCTGCATCTCACGATCTCGGCGGAGGGCGGCGTCGCCAGCGCCAGCGTGACGCAGTCGAGCGGGTTCACCGATCTCGACCAGTCAGCCATCGCGTGGGTCCTGGCGCACTGGAAATACAAGCCTGCGACGCGGGGTGGCGTCGCGGTCGCCAGCGCAACCGACGCGGCGGTCGTTTTCAGCCTGAAAAACGCCCGCTAACAGCCGCCTTGCAAGTCGCCCAAGGGGGACGGTATAGAGGCCGTCCCCTGAGGGCGCGTAGCTCAGCGGGAGAGCACTACCTTGACATGGTAGGGGTCACAGGTTCGATCCCTGTCGCGCCCACCACCCCCAACCGGCTGATACCCAGGTGATTTTCATAGCCGAATGCATCTGCCGAGTCGGTGGGTTTGCTTGAACTTGGGAGTATCGGGCCGCAGCAAATCCCTCTTTGTCAGCCCGGTTAAGTGAACCATGTATTCTTCTATCAGCCGCTTGGCGTCTCCGAGATGGCGTGGGACGCCTGCGGAGAGGTTGTTCAGGTCGCGCGCGATTCTCGAAACCGCATGGTGCCAAGTTCGTGTGCAATTTCCTCGGCGCACATGGCGGGTGGCACGCGCAACCGGGGCAGCCGAAGGCTGTGTACATTCCCGGCGGCGACAATCGCATTGCGATTGTGATAGCCAGGCGAGTCCAGGAGACGGACTTCGGGCCAGACGTCTCGGGCGGCTTCGGCCATCTGATCGGGCGTGGGGTCGCCATCGTGCTGAACATAAACGTTGGCGAGCAGCATGCCGCGGCGCTCCAGGCGCACCGACGCCAAGCGCAAGAACGCCAGGGTCTGCAGATGGGCGGGCACGTGACGGCCCAGATAGGCGTCCATGACAATCGCATCGTAGCGCGCGGGATTCGACAGGATGTGATCGCGCCCGTCCGCGATGTGGCACAAGACCGACGGGGGCAAGCGGAAGTACCGCCTTGCCAGATCAAAACAATCGGCGTTGACGTCAACGATGGTGACCTTGCGTCCGTCGCGCGCGAGCATGGTGGCGAGTGTCCCCCCACCGCAGCCGACCATAAGGACATCGCGGGCATCTTTCTGCAGCAGCAGATCGTAGAAAGCGTGCACGTAGGAGGCGAGACTGATACCGGACTGGTCCGCCTCACTCTGGTGGCTTCCGCTCTGGTCGTAGACCATTGCCCCGGTGAGTTTGCGGCGGAAGACCGTGATCATTCCGAACCGGGTCTCGCGTTGCTCTACCGGGATCATGGGCGCCGCCTCACGTGGATCGATCCTTGGCTGCTGGGACCTCCATCAGAGCAAGCAGTCCGCGCAGAAGGTCCGACGGATTGGGCGGACAGCCCCGGATGGCGAGGTCCACCGGCAGGACGGACGCGACGCCGCCCAGGACGGCATAGCTGCCGGCGAACAATCCGCCGTCGATGGCACAATCCCCGACCGCCACCACCCATTTGGGATCGGGCGTCGCGCGCCAGGTGCGCTCTAGGGCTTCTCGCATGTTGTGGGTCACCGGTCCGGTGACGAACAGCACATCGGCGTGGCGGGGCGATGCGACGAATTTCAGCCCGAAGCGTTCGAGATCGTAAAGCGCATTGTTGAGAGCGTGGATCTCGAGTTCGCAGCCATTGCAAGAGCCGGCGTCGATGGCGCGGATCGACAGGCTGCGACCCAACCGCCGCTGTGCCGCCACGTCGAGTTTCGCGCCCAGGATAGCAGACTCGCCACCGGAGCTCTCCGGAAGCGTCTCCGTCAGAGCGGGCCGAAGCAGGCCTTGAAAGAGCAATCTTCGCATGGCGCCTCAGAGATCGTGGCCGGAATAGGAGCAGTTGAAGGATTTATTGCAGAGCGGAAAATCCGCGACGATGTTGTTCTCGATTGCGGCTTCGAGCAACGGCCACTGGAACCAGGACGGATCGCGCAGATGGCAGCGGCGCACACGCTGGTTCTCGTCCAGGCGCAGCCAAATGAGCACGTCGCCGCGAAACCCTTCCACCAGAGCGATGCCTTCGCCAGCGCGGACGGGCAGCGCTGTCCTGATTGCGCCACCGGGAAGTTCGGCAAGGATCTGTTCGATCAATTTGAGGCTCTCGTCTATCTCTTGGATTCGAATGCGCACCCGAGCATCGACGTCGCCCGCGTCGTCCACCGGAACTTCGAAAGCCAGCCGGTCATAGGGCGGATAGGCGAGGTCGCGCCGCGCATCGAAGTCGCGTCCCGATGCGCGGCCGATATAGCCGCCCGCACCGAACCGTCGCGCCAGCTGTGGCGTCAGAATCCCCGTGCCGACAGTGCGATCCTGGAGTGACGCCGTGTTGTCATAGAGCTCGATGAGCGGCGCGAACTGCCTGCGAACCGTGTGGGCGAGTGTGCGCAGAATCTCGCGGGCGGAGGTGTCGAGGTCCACTGTAACGCCCCCCGGGATGACAACGTCACGCATCAGCCTATGGCCGAAGCAGGCGTCTGCAGCACGCAGCACGCGCTCGCGCAGCACGGCGCAATGGGCCAGCATCAACGCGAACGCGGCGTCGTTGCAGATCGCCCCGACATCGCCCAAGTGATTGGCGAGGCGCTCAAGCTCCGCCATCACGCCCCGCACATGGTGCGCGCGCTCTGGTGCTTCGATGCCAAGCGCTGCTTCGGCCGCACGTGCGAAAGCAAGCTGATAGGCTACCGTGCTGTCGCCGGATGTTCGCCCGGCGAGTTTTGCGGCGCGGTCGAGGTCTGCGCCCGCCATGAGGGCCTCGACGCCCTTGTGGACATAGCCGAGCCGCGCCTCGAGACGCACAACCGTCTCGCCGTTCGCGGTGAACCGGAAATGACCCGGCTCGATGATGCCGGCATGCACGGGGCCAACGGGGATCTGATGCAGGCTTTCGCCTTCGGCGGCGAGGAACGGATAGGGCGCAGGCTCGGGGGGCTTTGCGCGCGTGCCCAGCGGATGGCGAATGCCCCAGCGTCCGTGATCAAGCCACGCCCTTGTATCCGCAGCGCCGTCCGGCACAAGCCCGAACAAGTCATGGATCGCACGTTCGAGCCGGATCGCTGGCGCGTGCCTGGCACCGACCGAGGGAAACGTGCCGGCAGCACAGTCGAGACTGATGACGGCCAGTTGATGCGCAGTCTGGTTCAGCAACGCCATGTGCACGCTGTCCGCCTCGCCCCACAGCCCGCTCAGCGTCCACGCATCCAGATATTCGATCGCATGACACCAGGTCTCCGTATCAACGATCGCGCGCGGCCAAGGCGCGTGACCGTCCACCCTGGATCCTTTCGCAACGAGGTCCGCGAGCATGTTCATCGCTACCCGAGCATCTGTGCGACGTGCTGAAACCAGACGACCAGGACGGGCGGGAGATAAATCCCGGCGACCAGCACGATCGCCAGGTGTCCGAACAGCGGGACATAAGAGGCGCGCACGGGCGCAACGCTTCCAACGGGCTCGCCGAATGCCAGGCCCTGGAGGCGCATGAGGAGCGCTCCGAAGGCAACCAGAAGCGCGATCACCAGCAGGACCGCGAGCACCGGCGCGCGCGCAAAGGTCGAACTGACGACCAGAAATTCGCTCATGAAGATGCCGAGCGGTGGCAGGCCTGCGATGGCCATCACACCGAGCACCAGCGCCCAGCCCAAGAGCGGATGGGACACCGTCAACCCCCGGATCTCCGAGATGCGCTGTGTGCCCTTGACCTGGGCAATGTGGCCGACGGCGAAAAATATCGCCGATTTCGTCAGGCTGTGCATCGTCATCTGCAAGAGGCCCGCAAAATTGGCGAGTGCGCCGCCCATGCCGAACGCGAACACGATGATGCCCATGTGCTCGATCGAGGAATACGCAAACAGGCGTTTGATGTCATGGCGGCGGTAGAGCATGAACGCGGCGAACAGCACCGACACGAGCCCCAGCGTCACCATCAAGGGACCGGGGGAGAGCGCGTGCGGATTGCGTGCGAGCAGCAGCTTGAAGCGCAAAATGGCGTAGAGCGCGACATTCAGGAGCAATCCCGACAGCACGGCTGAGATCGGCGTCGGGCCTTCTGCATGTGCGTCCGGCAACCAGGCGTGCAACGGCGCAAGACCCACCTTGGTGCCATATCCAAGGAGGAGGAAGATGAACGCGATGTTGAGCAGCTCGGGATCGAACTGCGCCACATGCGCGACCAGCATCGTCCAGATCATGCCCTGATAGCCTTCGCCCATGACGGGGCGCGCGGCCATGTAGACCAGGATCGTGCCGAACAGGGCGAACGCGATGCCGACGCTTGCCAGGATGAAGTATTTCCAGGCCGCTTCCAGCGCCTCGTGGGTGCGGTAGATTCCGACCATCAGCACCGTGGCAAGCGTCGCGATCTCGATGGCGACCCACATCAGTCCGATGTTGTTGGCGACGAGCGCCAGGTTCATGCCGAACATCATGACCTGGTACATGGCGTGATAGAATCTGAGATAGGTTGGCGTCAGCCGGCCGATCTCGAGTTCGTGGCCGATGTAGCTTGCGCTGAACACGCTGGTCGTGAAGCCGACGAAGGCGTTGAGCGCGATGAAGACGATGTTGAGGTCGTCAATCAGCACATAGGAATTGGGCGGGGAACGCTGGATGAAAAGCAGGAGCGTGACGAGGAAGGTCAAGAGGCTCCCCGCCACATTCAGTCCCGCCGACAGGCGATATCCCGGAACCAGCACGAGCAGGGCGGCGGTGGCCGCGGGGATCGCGAGCACGGCCAGGACCGGATCGAAGGGAACAAGGGTCACCGGTTACCCCCGCGGGCGCGATCGAGCGCTTCGATGTCGACTGTGTCGAACCGTTCGCGGATGCGGAACAGGAAGATGCCGATCACGATGAAGGCGATCAAAATCGAGAAGGCGACACTGAATTCCACCACCAGCGGCATCCCCTTGGCGCCTGTGGCTGCGAGCACAAGGCCGTTCTCCATCGACATGAATCCGACGACCTGGCTGACCGCGTTGCGGCGGGTGACCATGATCAGCAGTCCCAACAGCAGTACCGAGAGCGCGAACGCGATATCTTCGCGGGCCAGCGCATTCTCCGCGGCGGTGGCGTGCAGCAGGACGACGAGCGAGAGCGCCACCAGTCCCACGCCGGCCAGCATCGTCAGCCCGATGCCGGCGACGGTTTCGATCTCGCGGTGGATGCCGAGCCGCACGATCATGCGGTGCAGGGCAACGGGGATGGCGATCGCCTTGAACAGGAGGGCGATCGCAGCCGTGACGTAGAGGTGCGGCGCGTCCTGGACATATGCCTGCCAGGCGACCGCGAGCGACAGCACGAACGCCTGCAGGGCAAAGATGTTCAGCAGGGCAGAGAGCCGGTCCTGGTAAAGGAGCAGGAAGCTGACGAGCACGAGCCCGCCCGCCAGGAGATGTGCGACGTCGAAATCGAAGCCGATCATCCTAGAGGCCCCCGCGCGAGACGAAGAGGAACAGGGTGCCGAGGAGTCCCAGCATCAAGGCTGCACCGAGGAAGCTGGGAACGCGGAACACGCGCATCTTGGCGATCGCGGTTTCGAAGACGGCCAGGGCGGCCGCGCCTGCCGTCAGTTTCGCGACGTAGGAGGCGGCGCCCAGGGTGTAGGCGCTCCACGTTGCGCCCGGCGGCGCCAACCCCCAGGGCACGAATACGCACGCGATCAACGAGAGATAAAGCAGAAGTTTGAGGGCGGCGGAGAGCTCGATGAGGGCAAGATGCCGCCCGGAATATTCGAGCACCATGGCCTCGTGTACCATCGTGAGTTCGAGATGGGTGGCCGGATTGTCGACCGGAATACGCGCGTTCTCGGCGATGCCCACCATGATCAGCGCAACGAGCGCCATCGCGAGCGTGACGCGAAGTCCGACATGAGGCGAGAGCATATAGGCGGCGATGGTGGAAAGCTGGGTGGAACCAGCCAGGAGCGCGAGCGAAAAGATGATCATGATCATCGCGGGCTCGGCGAGCGAGGCGATCATCACTTCGCGGCTCGCGCCAATCCCGCCGAAACTCGTACCGACATCCATGCCGGCGAGCGCAAGAAAGAAGCGCGCGCTTCCGAGCAATGCCACGATGGCGATAAGGTCGGCCGACCAGCTGAACAGAAGGCCTACGGCAAAGGTCGGCACGAGTGCAGCCGCCACCCAAGTTGTGGCGAAGACCAGATAGGGTGCAGCGCGGAACAGCCAAGAGGCATTGTCCGCGAGCACGACTTCCTTGCGCAGGAGCCGCACGAGTTCGCGATAGGGCTGTATCAGTGGAGGGCCGACGCGGCGCACGAGCCGCGCCTTGACCTTGCGGATGAGCCCGGTGACGAAGGGGCTTAAGGCGAGCACGAGGATCATCTCGGCGCTTTGCACGAGGAGGTCGCGGATCAGCGCCATAGTGCGATCACCAACAGAAGGACCACCAGCGCTGCAAACACCAGGCTCAGATAGCTCCGGATCGTGAGGAATTGCAGAACATTGAGCCGATCGGTTGCGACCCGCACGCCCTCTGCCACCGGCAAATAGAGTGTGTTCCAGATCACATCGTTCAGACGGACGCTGAGCCGGGCCGGTCCGAGCGCACCCGGAGGCGGCATCTCGACTTCCTCGCGCGCCCCGAACAAGAGCGTGCCGAAGACGCGCCGGATCGGCTGGGAGAAGCTTCCGGCGCTGTATTGTGCGAGCGGACTGGCCTCCGGACATCCGCAATCCCAGATCGGCGCGCGCCGGAACGCCCGCGACGCGAACCTATGCACGGCCGTGGCCGCCATCGCCGCTGCGGCGATGACGAAGAGGAACACCAGCAAGCCGTTGTACGAGCTTCGCGCCTTTGCGATCGGCACAAGCGACAGCCAGGCGATCGAGGATTGCCGCGGCAAGTGGCCGCCGAACAGACCCTGGGTCACGGGCGTCATCGCATCCAGGATGTAACCGGGTAGAATGCCGGCGAGCAGGCACAGAAAGGCCAGCGCGAGCATCACGGTGCGCGAGAAGGCGTCGGTCTCGGATGCTGTCGACGCCGCAATGCTGCGGGGACGGCTCAGGAACACGATGCCGTAGAAGCGCACAAAGCAGGCGGCCGCGAGCGCCACGGACAGCGCGAGCAGCGCGCCGACGGCGGGCACCACCAGTTTGAGCCCCCATTGCGGCAATTGTGGACTGAGCAACACCGCCTGAAACGTCATCCATTCGGAGGCAAAGCCGTTGAACGGCGGCAGCGCCGAGATCGCGGCGGCGCCGCCGAGCATGGCGACGGCTGTCGTCGGCATGCGGTGGATAAGGCCGCCAAGCTTTTCCATGTCCCGTTCCCCGGTCGCGTCCTGTACCGCACCGGAGCCGAAGAACAGCAGGCTCTTGAAAAGCGCGTGGTTGAAGACGTGGAACAGCGCCGCCGTGAACGCGACCATCGCCGCGACCGCGAACCGGCCGCCGGCAAAAGCAAGGGAAAGCCCGAGGCCAACGAAGATGAAGCCGATGTTTTCGACGGTGCTATAGGCCAAGACGCGCTTCATGTCGGCCTCGAACAAGGCGTACAGCACACCCAGCAAGGCCGTTGCGCCGCCGACAATAAGGACCAGCAAGCCCCACCACCATTCGGGCGGTCCGATAAGATCGAATGCGATCCGGACGAAGGCGTAGATCGCGACTTTCGTCATCACGCCGCTCATGATGGCGGACACGTGACTTGGGGCCGCCGGATGGGCGAGCGGAAGCCAGGCGTGCAGCGGCACGAGCCCGGCCTTCGATCCGGCGCCCACCAGGGTCAATACGAGTACGAGCGTGGCATAGGGCGCGGCCGCGCGATTGGCGCGGATGGCATCGAATCCATATCCCCCCACGGATCCCGAGAGCAATCCGAACGTAAGCAGCAAGGCAAAAGTGCCCAGGCTTGCCATCAGCAGATATACATATCCCGCGCGGGCGTTGTCGGGTGAACGGTGATGCGCCATCACCAGTGCCCAGGACATCAGCGACATGAATTCCCAGGACAGCAGGAAGGTGAAAGCGTCGTCCGACAACAGAACGAGGTTCATGGCGGCGAGGAACGCCGCGAAGAAAGGCAGCACCCGGCCGGGTGATTTCTCGTGGCGGCCATATCCGATCGCGTAGAAACTCGCGGCGGCCCCTCCAAAATTCGTGACCACGAGAAAAAAGGCTGCCAGCGCATCGATGCGAAAATGCGCGCCGATCCAAGGCAGGCCGAGCGGGAGAACGAGCGGCTCCGCCAGGCCCGGGTGCAGCAGTGCGAACGCCGCATTCGCGCACAGGCCAAAAGACAGTCCGAAACTCGCCCAATAGACAAGGGGTGTGCCCACCCGCGACCGTCCGACAATCGCGGCGACGACGGATAGGCTGAGCAGCGTTGCGCAGCCAAGAAGCGAGAGGGCGACCGGCATACTCGCAGTCATCTTCGAGGCAGCTTCGCGCTCTGGCGTGCCGGCGCCTTGAGCCGGACGCCACGCCCACCACCCGCATCTTCGGCAATCAGTTCGATGCCGGCCTGGTCGAGTGCGGCGACGAGCTTCATGAGCGAGTCGACATTGCCGCGAATGACATCTTTGCTCGCCTCCATGCGCTGAATCGTGGGAACCGAAAGTCCAGCCTTCTTGGCGAGCTGGCGCTGATCGAGCCCCGCCAGGGCACGCGCTGCGCGAAGCTGTGCAGAGCTCAGCATTTTATCGCTTCCAACAATGGATATTCATGTTTAATACATGATATTCCAATGTCAAGACGATACTATTCCGGTGTTAAGCGGAACGGTTGGACCGTCCAGAATCGCTCGTGCTTAGCGCTGGCGATGCCGGGGCCGCAATGCAGCTCGCTGCTGTGACGGGGACGACAGCAGGCTTCTATTTCCTCGCGCGCAACGCAGCCCTTCAGCCGCAATGGCGCTGACGCTCTGCGAGCCGGAACAGGCTGTGGCTCAGCAACCAATCTGGCGCGCTGGTCGTATATGCAGACCGCGATCGGGGTAACTCTCAGCAATCATCGTTGATTGCGGGCGCGACAAAATGGTTTCGCGCGAGGGCTAGTCCAGCGAGTCGACGTCGACAATTGCATCGGCGGCGGCTCATCCTGCGGCGCAAGCGAACGCCGGCGCTGCACCGGCGAAAGCCAGTGCAGCGGTTGCGGTCGCCAATGCTCTGCGTCTGTTAAGCGGCATCACGCGCCCTGCATCCCCATGCGGCGGCCCAGAACATAGCCAATCCAGCCGCGCACTTGATCCGCCGATAGGCCTAAGATGATCCAGCCGGAGATCCACACGCCGCAGGCCAGCGTGAACAGCAAACCGCCGTCGCCCATGATCACGACGCCGAGCGGCGTGAAGAGGTGGAAGAAGATCGCGCCCGTCATGATGCCGATCGCCATCGCTGCGCCGAAGATACGCGTGCGCGGAACGATGAGGAGGATCGAAGCCACGAGCTCCGAAAGACCGATGACCCAGCGGCCAACCGGCTCGAACAACGCGATACCAGACCAGTCGCGCAGGGTCGAGAAGATGTAGATGCTCTCCGCCGATCCGGTGAATTTGAAGAACAGCGACTGGACGAAAACGAACGCGATGTAAGCGCTAAATCCCCAGAGCGCGAAGGTTTTGATGCGGGTCATGATGGTCTCCTTTGGGTTCAATTGGGGAAGGGTTTGCGGTCGCGGGGCGAAAGCGTTTCGAGCCAGAGTTCTGTGGCCTCGCGCCCCAGATCGCGCAGGCGGCGCAGCGTGTGCCAGCTCATGTCGAACCGGGATTCGAGCGAGAGATCGGACGTCACATCGTCCGACGAGATCGCGTGCGCGCGCACGGGCGGTGGTAAGGCCTGCGCTTCGGCAAGCAATGCCGCATGAACCGCGATCTCGCAGGTGCGGGCGTAGATCTCAGCGGCCGTGCGCGGCACGTCGCGGCGTGCGATAGGACTGATCCGGCAGAGGAGTAGATCGCGCGCCGAAGACTTATGGACGAGCGGCGCGAGCATGGGACCGATGCCGTATGTCCCGTCCCAATAATATTCTCCGTCCAGTTCCGCCGCATGCGACAGCTGGGGCTCACAGGCCGCGGCGGCGAGCGTCTTCGCAGTGATCTCGCGATTGCCGAAGATGCGCCGCTGACCGCTGCGCACATGGGTGGCGGCGATTGCCAGACGCACATCGCGGGCACGATAAAGCTCATCGAAATCGACGAGCGATTCCAGCACCGCGCGCGCCGGATCGAGATTCAGGGGATTGAATTCGTAAGGGCTGAAGACCCTGGTCATGCTCTCCAGCCAGCGCCAGCTCGGCGCCTCGCCCAGCATTGCGGCCGCCGGTGCGTACCGCAGCGGATGAAGTATCGCCCGTTTTTCGCTTGTGCGGCGCCAGAAATTTTCCAGCAGCGCGCGCGTTCCGTCCGCACCACCTTTGTGCCGGCCGAGCGTGTACAGTGCGGCGTTGAACGCGCCGGTCCCGCTGGCTGCGATACCAGCGATCTCGACGCGGCCGTCCTCGATCAGCTTATCGAGCACGCCCCAGCTGAATGCGCCATGTGAGCCCGCGCCCTGCAAGGCGAGATTGATGGTGAGCGCGCCGCCGTTCCGGCGTGTCGCCGGGCGCATCGTGTCCGTCACATGCATGTTCATTACGCGGCCTCCTCCAGAGGCATGGCGATTTCCATGTCGCGTCCGGTAATCAGCCGCACCCCACGCTGATAGGTGAGGTAGGACCAGGCCCAGCTCATCGCGACGCCCAACCGGTTGCGAAATCCGATCAGGAAGTAGACATGGGCAACCGACCACAGCAGCCAGCCGATAAAACCCTTCAGGTGCACGCGCCCGAGATCGGCGACCGCATTGCGCCGCCCGATCGTCGCCATGTTGCCGAAGTCGGAATAGGCGAAGGATTTCGGTGCGGTGCGGCCAGCGATGCGGGCGGCGATGAGGGCGCCGATATAGGCGCCGGCCTGCTTGGCCGCAGGTGCGACGCCGGGAAGGAATGTGCCATCGCCCTGTTTGAACGCAACGGTATCGCCAACGGCGAATATCTCGCTGCGTCCGCCGACCGAAAAGTCGGATTTGACGAATATGCGCCCGGCGCGATCGGTTGTGGCGTCGAGCCATTGTCCGGCTTCGGAAGCGCGCACGCCGGCCGCCCAGACGATGGTTTTGGCCGCGATGTGTTCGTCTCCGACGGCAACGCTCTCGCGTGTGACATTGGTGACGGCCTTGCCGAGACAAACCTCGACACCGAGGCGCTCGAGCGCTGCTTTGGCTTCGTCCGACAGAGCTTGTGGCATGACGGGAAGAAGACGCGGTCCGGCCTCCACCAGGAGGACGCGCGCGCAATGCGGCGTGATCGACCGGAAATCGCGGGTGATCGAGTTGCGCGCAAGCTCCGCAATCGCGCCTGCCATCTCCACGCCGGTCGGGCCGCCGCCGATCACGACGAATGTCAGCAGCGCGCGTCGGCGCTCCGGGTTGATCTCCACCTCCGCGCGCTCGAAAGCGAGCAGGATGTTGGCGCGCACCCGCGTCGCATCGTCAATGGTCTTGATGCCGGGCGCCGCTTTGGCCCAGTGGTCCTTGCCGAAATAGGAGTGGCGCGCGCCCGTCGCCAGCACGAGATAGTCGTATGAAACGTCCGGGCCGCCGGCGATACGAACGGTCCTTGCCGTCTTGTCGATGCCGGTGACTTCGCCCAGCAGCACACTGGCGTTCGTCTGCTCTTTCAGGATGGAGCGCACCGGCTGCGCGATGTCGCCGGGCGAAAGGCTCGCCGTCGCCACCTGATAGAGCAAAGGCTGGAAGAGGTGATAGTTGTGACGGTCGATGACCGTGACGCGCGCCTTCGCGTCTTTAAGAGCATGCGCTGCGGCAAGACCGGCGAACCCCGCGCCCACAATGACGATGTGGGGGGAGGAGCTGTGTGTCTCGTGTGCTTGGGATTCGCCGGCCATCTCTTGCCTCCGCTCTTGTGTGATCAGTGCGCCGTCCAGCCACCATCGACAGGTAGCGCCGCACCGGTGATCGAGGCGGCGGCTGGGCTCGCCAGGAATACGGCCAGCGCGCCCATCTCTTCCACCGTCGCGAATTTCTTGTTCGGCTGCTGCGCCAGAAGCACGTCGCGGATCACCGCTTCGCGGCTGATATTGTGCGCCTTGGCCTGATCGTCGATTTGCTTCTCGACCAGCGGCGTCCACACATAGCCCGGGCAGATCGCATTGGCGGTGACGCCATGCTCCGCGCCCTCAAGCGCTGTGACCTTCGTAAGCCCGACGACGCCATGCTTGGCCGCGACATAGGCCGCCTTGTAGGGCGAGGCTACGAGGCCGTGCGCAGATGCGACATTGATGATACGCCCGTACCCGCGCGCCTTCATGCCCGCGAACACGGCCTTGGTCGCATGAAAAACGGCCGACAGATTGAGTGCGAGGATCGCGTCCCATTTCTCGGTGGGGAAGTTCTCGATCGGCGAGACGAACTGGATCCCGGCATTGTTGACCAGGATGTCGATCTGACCGAAGGCGCGGGTCATGCGGTCGACCATCACCGCCACTTCGTCGGGCTTGGCGAGATTGGCGTTGTCGTACGCAACCTGCACGCCGGTCTCGGTGGCGAGCGTCGCGCGAGTGTTTTCGATTTCCCGCTCGTCGCCGAAGCCGTTCAACACGACGTTTGCGCCGTTCTGAGCAAATGCGCGTGCGATGCCGAGTCCGATGCCGCTCGTGGAGCCGGTGACGATGGCTGTTTTTCCGGTGAGGCTGTTCATATGTTTATTCCTTCTTAGGATTTGAGACGAAGTTCTGCGGCGAGCCGCATGGCGAGAAGAAGTGCGATGGCGATCCCTGCGACGCAGGCTGTCCAGCCGAAGCGATCGAAGAGCTGGCCGAGGACGGCCGCACCGATCAGTCCGCCGGAGAAATAGGAGGCGAGATACATCCCGCTCGCCGCACCGCGGTCTGCCGTGGCAGCCTGGCTCACAAAGCCAGTGACGGTGGCCTGCGCGAAGAAGGTGCCGACACCGACAATGGCAAGACCGAGTAAAATGAGCGGGAAGATGCCCGTCAGCAGTAGCGGCAAGCCGAGAAGCGCCAGCCCAAGGCCGGACCACATGGCGGGGCGCGCTCCGATCCGTTTTGCGATGCGGCCGGCAACCGGCGTGGTGACGATGGACGGCAGGAAGACCAGATAGACAAAGCCCAGCGACATCGGCGCCAAAGCAATCGGCGCGCGCGTCAGCACGAAGTTCACGTAGGTATAGGTGCCAATGAATGCGAACAGGATCAGGAAGCCGATGGCGAAACTCGCCAGCATCGGCCGGTTGCGCAGATGGATGCGCATGGCGGCGAGCGGCGACGTGGACGCTTGGGCCACCGCCTGCATCGGACGAACGCGCTTCAGCACAAAGAAAGCGAGCAGCGCGCCGGCGAGATTGAGTGCGGCGAACACGATGAAGTTCGTGGCCAGACCGTAGTGGTCGGCGAGCGCGGCAGACAGCAACCGTCCGAAGAGATTGCTCGCGACGTTTCCGGTGATATAGGCGGCGAAGGCCGTGGTGGTGTCTTCGGCGCTGACGTTCTCGGCCAAGTAAGCCAGCGTCAGCGTGAAGGCCGACGACATGAACAGGCCCTGGATCACACGCAATACGGTGAAGACCGCAAGGCTCGGTGCCGTTGCCAGAAGCATGGTCGGCACCGACAGCGCCACCAGGCTCGCGACGATCCCGAAGCGGCGATCGATCTTGCGGCTGAACAGCGCGACCAGAATGCCAGAGATCGCCATGCCAATGGTGCTGGCGTTCACGGCAACGCCCATCATGGCCGGTGTCACGTGATATGCACGCACCAGGGTCGGCAGGATGGCCTGTGTCGCGAAAAGATCGACGACGGTCAGGAACGCGATGACACAGATCACGACAGCGGGCAGCTTTACGCCCATCGCTGTGTCCGGTGTGTAAGTCGCGTCGGTCATCGGTTTAGTTCCTTGCGGTGCATGGCGCCCCGGACGGAGAGGGGCATCGCCGGGGCGCCATGTCCGTTCGTCCTTCGCTGGCCTTTGGGAGCCCGAAGGACGCGGGGGGTTACATCGAACTGTCGGCTGCCATCTTCGGCGGCAGCACGTCAGCGGAAATGAGCACCGCCGGCTTCGTGGTGTTGTTCTTCCACCAATGCGACAGCGAGCCCTGTTCGGCGGTCACGTCGCCGGCCGGATGGTTGATCGGGACAGAACAGGTGCTGCGGTATTCGGTGATCGAGCCCGAGACTACGAGGATGTTCGCGGGACGCTCGCCATGGCTGTGCCAGGGCACGATGCCGCCGGGCTGCACGACGAGGCGGCGCATGCGCAGCGCGCGGCCCTGTACACCATAAGAGGTGAGATCGATCGAGGCGATGATGTTGTCGGTCACGCCCGACGGCGTCATCGGGCCCGGCTTCGTCACATCGACGCCGTCCTTGCCCGCGGGGCAATCGCCGGCAAAGGCGGCGCCGGCGCCGATAAGCGATGCGGTCAAAAGGACCGCCGCGGCCGAGGCTGCACGAAGCACCGCCTTGCCGACTTTCATGTTGCTGATCATGTGTAGTCTCCGTTTGCGTTCGGTCGGCGGTGATCGCTCGACTGTGGTTGGGAAGATCGTGGAGGGGCCGCGGAAACGGAAATACCGCTTGCCTTTGATCTTCATAGCCGCGGGCTATGGCGATGTGCGTTGAGCGTTAAGCTTCCCGCCTATATGGTCGGGCGCATGACAAAAGGCCTGAATCTCAAGGAAAAACTGGACGCGCTGCGCAACCGAAACCCGGTCTGGAAGGCACGGTACGACGACCTTGTCCAGTCGCTGAAAGCGGCGGGCGTCGGTGAGGGCGCGTTGAAGGTGGGTGATGCCTGCCCTGACTTCGCGCTCGCCAGCGCGGAGGGCCGCATCGTCATGCTCGAAGCTCTGCTCGCAAAGGGGCCGATCGTGCTGAGCTTCTATCGCGGCAAGTGGTGCCCCTATTGCGTGACGGAATTGGAAGCGCTGCGCGAGGCAACGGCGGACATCGCGGCAGCCGGGGCAACGCTGGTTGCCGTGACGGCGGAAGATTGCGGCGGGGCACTCGCGGCCAAGCGCAAGCAGCAGCTGGAGTTCGAGATCATCTGCGATCCGGACAATGGCCTGGCGCTGAATTTCGGGTTGGTATTTCGGGTGATGCCGGATTTTCGCGACAACTACCGCGGTATCGATGTCGATTTTCCGCTGATCTATGGCAACGACAGCTGGTTTCTCCCGATCCCGGCGACCTACGTGATCGGCCGGGACGGCATCATCGCGCACGCCTACGTGAATCCGGACTTTCGCGAACGGCTCGATCCGGGCGATATTCTGGACGTGCTCAAGAAGCTGCCGGCATGACGAAGAAGAACACGTTCGCCGAAACGCTGGCGAAGATCCGCGCTTCGACCGCGGCGTGGTTCAACGCCGATAACGATCGTCTGGTCCGTGGCCTTATCGAATCCGGGGCCGCGAACGGCGCGCTGAAGCAGGGCGATCCGATTCCCGAATTCATGCTGCCCAATGCGGAAGGGCGTCTGGTGTCTTCCGCGGACCTGCTCGGCAAAGGTCCCGTCGTCATCAGTTTCTATCGCGGTGTGTGGTGCCCCTATTGTTCGGCAGAACTTAATGCGCTCGCCGATGTGAGTCCGAGATTGCGGGAAGCGGGTGCCGCGGTTATCGCGATCACACCGGAGGTCGGCGGCATGGCGCTCAAGACCAAGAAAGAGCGCGATCTCGATTTCGAAATCCTTTGCGACGTCGACAATGCCTTGGCGATGCAGTTCGGACTCGTATTCCGCATCCCTGACGACATTCAGCCCGGTTATCTCAAGTTTAACGTCAGACTGCCCATGATCTACGGCAATGACAGCTGGATGCTGCCGATCGCGGCAACCTATCTGGTCACGAAGGATGGCGTGATTGCGCACGCCTACGTGAATCCGGAATACCGGGAGCGCTACGATCCCGAAGACCTGCTGGGCGAGATCGCGAAGCTTTAGCCCGCGGCTTGCCAATTGCGCGCGCGCGCGACTTTGACGAAGGCGTCCGCCGCGACGGAGAAACGCCGCCCGGGCACAGTGGCGAGCACCACTTCGCGCTCCAGGCCGTCGCCGTCGATCGGCACGAAGACAAGCCCGTCCATCAGCGCGACGGTGGGTGGGGCGATGCCGCACCCGAACCCGGCCAGCACCATGCGCTGCAACTGGTCTTCGCCTGCGGCGCGGTGCTTGACCTCGGGTTTCACGCCTGCCGCCTGACAGGCTTCCCACAAGCCATCATGCAGGCAGCAATCGATGCGCTCGACGAAGGCTTTGCCGTCGAGGTCCTTCAGGGAAACGCCCTCGCGTTGCGCGAAGCGATGCGATGACGGGACCACGAGCTGACACCGCTCGCGAAACAGCATCCAGCTTCGCATGCGCTCCGGGATCTCGCCGGCATGGCTTGCGACAACGAGATCGTATTCCCCTTCGAGCGTTTCATCGATCACGTCGAGCCGCGTACCCGCACCCAATGTCAGCACTATGCCGCCGATCGATTGATGCAGCGAGGCGAGAATGTCGACGATCGGCGCCATCGGCACCGAATTATCGACGGCAAGGCGCAGCGGCGCGACCTCGCCTTTGCGCACGCTCGTCGCCAGCGCCTTTGCCGCCTGCGACGCGGCATAGGTCTGCTCCAGATGCGGCAGCATCAGGCGTCCCAGCTCGGTCAAATGGGTGTTGGCGCGCTCGCGGTGAAAGAGAGGGCCGCCAAGCTCTTCCTCGAGCTTCTGCACGGCGCGGGTGAGTGACGGTTGCGCGACATTGCACTCTTCAGCCGCCTTGGTGAAATTCAAGGTACGGCTGACCGCAAGAAAATAGCGGACCTGGTGCATTTCCATCGACAGCGCTCCCCGGCGCGCTTCACCGTAGCAAATCGGCGTCTATTCCGTCAGCGGGTATTTCGCCCACAACGCCGTTTCGTTACGCCAGGCCCGAAAAAGTTCGCGCAATCCTGCGGGCTTTGCGCCGCGGCGTTTGTTCGCGGCCCCGATCTCCCACAGGAGCGCGTATTGGCGCATCAGCGTGCGATAGGCCTCTTTTAAGGATGTCTTGCGGTCCCAGATATGGGTGGCCTCCGCGCCTGCGCCATTGACTTCCAAAATGGTAAAGCCTTCGCCGCGCTCAAGTTCTTCGATGGACGAAAAGCGCACATCGAAACGGCCGAAATAAAAGCCGTCGATGTCCTTGGCGATGCCGTCGAACGTGCGACGCATGGTCTCGGTGATGTGACGGTTGCCGTCGCGAAAGATCGTGCCGCGGTTATGGCTGCCGGCGAAGGCGATGCGACGGGGCTCGCCCGGCCCCGGCACCGTGTTCAAGCGTCCGGCGTGACGGGGTAAATAAATACTCTTGAGGGGCCCCGCGCGGCCATCGCGTGCGATCAGCTCGCCCAAGGTCGAGCGGCCATCGCCATAAACATAGGGAAAATATTTGAGCGTGAGCGAGAAGATGCGGCCTTGCGCTTCTCCGGGCTTGCGGATGTAGAACACGCCGGCTTCGGCTTCATGATCGACGAGCGCCTGAAGCACGATGGTCTCGCCTTCCGGAAATTCCGCGATGTAGCAAGCGAGTTCGTTTTCATTGCGCACGCGGCGCACGCCTGCACCACGGCAACCTTTGTCGGGTTTTGCGACCAGCGGGAAGCGGAGGTTCGCCTGCTTTGCCTGGAAGATCGCCGCGCGCATAGTGTCCGCGACGTCGTTTCCGCGTTTGAACGCCACGAAGGGGGCGATGTGACGGCGCGCATGCTTGCCGGCGCAGTCCAGAACCGCCTGTTTGGATTCACCGATCCATCCGCCAAATGGAAAAGAGGGGTTCGCCACGGTTGGCACGGTGAAGCCGCCGTGTTTGACGCTCAGCCACAGCCACCACCCGATCATGGGCGCATAGAAATAACGCTGCGGCCAGAACTCGAAGAATGACAGTTCCCGGCCGGACAGATCCAGCGGCGGCATGCCGCGATGGGGCAGCGCGAGCGCGTCATGCATGACTGGCGTTCCGGAATAGGCGGCGCGCAAGCAATGGCGCACAGAGGATGACGAGGGCGAGAACACCACACGCCGCGTATTTAAACTGGCCGAACAATTCGGCGGCATGCATCCCGAAGGTGTAGATCGCGCCGAACAAGGCTGCGGTCCAGGCAAGGCTGGCGCCCGCCGTCGCGCCTGCGAACAACAGAAAAGGGACGCGTAGAAAGCCGCTCGCGGCATAGACGGGAAGCCGTGTGCCCGGTACGGCGCGTGCGATCAACAGCGCGGACAGCGAATGACGGCCGATCCAGTCATCGGCCCGCGCAAGCCGCGATTCACCAATTAAGCCGCGCGCAAAGCGATGGTGCCTTGCCGCGGCGCCTAAGAAATAGAGGCCAAGATCGCCGGTATATATGCCGAAGAAAAGAACGCCGTAAGCGAAATGCGGTGCGATCATGCCGGTGGTCGCGAGCAGCGCGGCATAACCGATTGCGGCGTCTTCCAGAAAAAAGGTGGAGGCGAGGATCGAAAGCGCCAAGGCCTCCGGACTCGAACCGAATGCGAATTGCGACCACATCGCTTCCGTCTCCCTATGCCGCGTGCTGAAAAACGGGCGCTTTGTGGTGGTGGCGCGCATAGCGGATGAAGCGGCGCATCGTGCCCAGTGCCACGCGATGACGCGCTGACCGAGTCAGAACGTCCTCGAGCTTCGTATAGGCGCGCGCCTTCAGGGTGGCGACAATCCAGCTCTGCAGAAACACATCGCGCTGCGCGTGGCTGCCGCCGACGCGATTCAGTTGTCCCAGCAATGGCTCGAGTGTGAGCGCTGTGCGGGCATACTGGCCGCGCGCAAAGGCGACGAGCGCTTCTGCTGCCGGCAGGGCGATGGTCGCCCAGACGGCGTCTCGCGACCCCACCGCGTGCATGGCCAGCGAATGTAGGAACGCGTCCGCCTGTTTCGTTTTTTCGGCACGAGCCAGCGCGTAAGCGAAATGCAGGTCGTGAAAGGGAAGGATGTGCTCGAACCCGCGTTCCGCGATCTTTTCAGCCAGCGCCTGCCAGCGGTGGCCTGGGTCGACGCCCATCATCTCCAGCCGCCACAGGGCCGACACGGCGCCAACCTGCTCCTGCGCAAATTCGGGCCAGAGGCCCCAAAGATGATTGTCATAGATCTCCAGAGCGCGGCCGTTTTCGCCGCGGTCGAGATGGAACAGCGCCAGATGCCACCAGTTGTGGCCGCGCACGAAGATCGAGCGGTCTTCCCAACCGCGCGCATGATCGTCCAGAAAGCGGATCGCGTCGCGGGAGCGATCCTGGGATTCGTAGACATGGGCGAGGGCATGATGCGCCCAAGGATCGCTCGGCTTGAGGGAATGCGCAAAGAGTGCCGCATCTTCCGCGGCTTCGAGGCGATGACACTGCTCTTCGCCGAACGCGAGCATGCTCCAGGCTTCGGCGGTGCCGCGATGGGCCGGCAAAACCGCCTCCGCCAGCGAGCGCATCGCGACGGCGTGGCCGAGATTGAACGCGATGTACTGACCCCATTTCGCCGACGCGATGTCGCTCGGCCATTGCTCGGCCAGATTGCGCGTGTGTTCGAGCGCGCCGCGTGTGTCGCCGCGAGACCAGCCGTCGACGGCCGCAACGAACTCCCATTCGCGGTCGGTCACACGATGTGCCTGCGTCCGCATGCGCGCGAGATAAGGCTGCGCCGCTTCGAACCCGCTACGGGCCTCCAGCGCCATATGCACCGCGGCGGCGCAGGCATTGACGAAGGCACAGTCCGGATCGGCATTGGCCGCGGCGAAGATGGTGCGCAGCCTTTGGCCGTAGCCGATCCAGTCGGCGGTGTAGATGTCGACCGCCGCGATCGTATCCGTCGACGCGGTCGTGACGATGTTGCCGTAGAGGTCGCGTTTCATCTTACTTGTCCAGGACGGAGGGCCAATTGCGGTCGGCGGCCTGGATGTCGGCCGCGACGTTCGCGTTCCACTTGGCCTGAACATTGCGGTCGTAGTTGAAATAGAGCTTGCCGTTGACGATGCGCCACACTTCGGGATCGCCGGCGGCGGTGTAGTTCTGCGACACCGCCCAGGCGCAATATCCACCGTACTGCGGCACATAGGCTGCAGGATTTTTCCGGAACAGCTCCTGGTCTTCCACGCTCGCGAAATGCCAGGTTGCGCCCTTGTAGACGGTTGCGAACGCCGCATCGCCGGGGACGGCCTTGCCTTGCTTGAAATAGGCGACGACATCGTAACCGCCCGCACCCAAGGACGAGAACAGCGCGGTGTAGACCTCGTTCGAGCGTGCAAACGCGCCCTGGGTGGCGGCCATCCATGCGCCGATAGCAATCGCGAGCATGGCCAATTTGGTCCAACGCGCCATGGCTGCGCCTATTTCGCCTGGGCTGCGGACGCGATGGAGCCCGCGACCATCGTCGCCATCGCGAATTGCGCGTCGCGGTCGGTGATGTGATGGCGGTGCGCGATATAGGTGAAGTCGGTATAGGCGATCCAAACCTGGCCGCTGGCGTCCTGCAGCACCAGCATGCGCACCGGCCAGTCGAGGCCCGCATAGGGGTTCGACGTCAGGAACTGGATGCCGAGCGGTGGGTTGCCGAACACAAGAAGCGTGGACGGATTGAGCGTGATGCCCGCATCGGCGGCCAGCTTTGTCTGATCAATCTCGTCGAAGAACTTGATGCCCTTCGAGGTGATATCGGCTTTCAGCCGCGCGATGGTTTCTGCGACGCCATAGGCGCTCTTGACGCGGATGACGCCTTCATCGGCGGCGATGCCCTGGGTTGCGGGCGCGGGCGCTGCGGTATCGGCGAAGACGGGGCTGACCGAAAGCACGGCCAGGGTGGATGCGAACAGCGTGACGGAAAGCGGGTTCATGAGAGTTCTCCTTTGGGTTGGGGTCAATGCTGCATGACGCCGGCGTTGGCTTCGTGCAGAACGAAGCCTTCGATCGGGTCGACGGGTTCTCGCCAAGGTTCTGCCTGCAGCACGCGTTGCGTGTCGGCATAACCGGCGTTCCAGCGCGTACGGATTCCGTTCGGGCTGAAATCGATGTCGCGCGCGTGGTCTTCGCCATGCACCTGCGGCGCAAGCAGGCGAACCACATGCATGCGGGTAAGGCAGCCATAGCCCGCGATCTCGCGCACGAAATTGTCCTCGAGCGCCTCTGCCGGCAGACGGGCGGCCAGCTCGGCAATGATGTGGCGCAGGCGGTGGATCTGGCGCTGGCGCGCGATATGTGTTCCCGCGCGGCTCGAATATTGGAGGTCCTTCTGGCGGTTCATCACCTTCAGGATCGAGTCCGGCTCGGGTCCGTTCGGATTCCAGAGATGGATTGCGAAGACGAGCGAGTTCTTGCGAGGCTTGTCGTCGAACACGGCTTCGACGGGTGTGTTGGAAAGGATGCCGCCATCCCAATAAAGCTCGCCGCCGATGCGGATGGCGGGGAAAGCGGGGGGCAGCGCGCCCGACGCCATCACATGCTTGACGTCGAGCTTCTCGTCGCGGCTGTCGAAATAGCGCATCGCGCTGGTGCGGACATTGGCCGCGCCGACGGTTAGCCGCGTCGGGCCGTTATTGATCTGATTGAAATCGACTAGCTCGCTCAGCGTGCGCTGGAGCGGCGCCGTCGAGTAGTAGCTCGCCTCTTCGGCGCCCAGCTTCACATGTGGGCCGAGATGCGCGCGCAGATTGGGTTCGAAGAAGCCGCGCACGCCGGTCGCGGTCGCGAGGAATGTCGATGCCGCCTGTCCGATGATCGGGAACGAGCCGGCGAGCTTCAGGATCGGTTCGTGTTCGACACGCTCCCAAAATGCCCGCAGGCGGGCAAGACGGTCTTCCGGCTTGTTGCCGGCGATCAGGCTCGCGTTGATCGCGCCGATCGAGGTGCCGATGATCCAATTGGGCTCGATGCCGGCTTCGTGAAGCGCTTGGTAGACGCCGGCCTGATACGCGCCGAGTGCGCCTCCGCCCTGAAGCACCAGAACGATCTGCCCGCATTCGGCAATGGAGCTTGTGCTCTCCGCAATCTTCGCTGCAATCGTCATGGTCTCTCGCCCGTCCTTGTTCGACGATCGAGATATGCGCGCAGGCAGTGCGGAGCTGAACTACTTGTTGTCTACGCATTCCATAGGCGGAAGCTATTGGCCTTACAGCTAGTATATGCGAGGGAATTCAGTGGCTTGAACGGATCGACGCAAATGACATCGCTTGAGAACGCAAGGAAATCCTGACCCGGTTTCTGAACGAGGTCTGGAGCCGGGGCCTGATCGAGGCATCCGATCGCTACATCGCGCCGCTCTATACGGTCCGTCACGATCCTGATGATCCGTGGGATGGCAAGACGCTGGACTTGGACGGCTACAAGGACCGCATGCAGCGCTCCCGCGCCACAGCACCGACCAGAGCTTCGACGTCCAGGAGATGCTCGCCGACAACAACGCCGTGGCCGTATCGTGGCTTGGCACGGCACGCATCTCGGCGAGATCGCAGGCTTTCCCCCAACCGGCAAACCGATCCGCATGTCCGGCATCACAATTTACTATTTCGACGAGCACGATCGCCTGACCGGCCATTGGCAGATCGTCGATCGCCTTGGCGTTTTTCAACAGCTCGCGGCGGCGAACGGTTTGCCAGAGCAATGATTTCACAAGGATCGACGCAACAGGCAATTTGAAGGAAACGCACCCCGACCGGCCTTTTGCCAGATCCGCTGGCGGTCGTTGCTTATGTCTTCTTGCCTCTAACGCTTCGCGGTGGCCTCCATAAGTTCCCGAACATAGTTTTTGTAGCGTTCGCTCGAGGGATCGAGTTCTGCGGCCCGCTTGGCGTTTTCGATGGCTTCCGCCTTGCGGCCCGTGCGTCGGCAGGTACTTGCGAGCTGGAGATATCCGTAAGGGTCTTCAGGCGCCAAGGCGATCAAGCTGCGCGCACTTCGCTCTGCGCCTTCGAAATCCCGACCCTCCAAATAGGCTTCAATCAGCTTCTTGAGATAGTCGACATTCTTTGGGTCTAAACCCTGTGCGCGTTCGAGAAATTCAAGTGCGCGTCCACCCCTTCCTTGACGCTTCAGAAGCGCGGCCATCCGCGCCAGCAGGCCGGCGTTGGTGGGATGGGCGCGGATTGCGGTACGGCAGGTCCGCGCCGCCGATGCGTAGTCGCCGCTCGATTCCAGTGTCAGGATTGCGAACGACAGCAGATCGAGATTGCTCGAAAGACGGCTTTCAATATGGGCAATGATCCTTTGCGTGTCCTCCATCTCACCGGCTGCCGGCAGTCGCCGCAGGAGCGACATGATCAACCCCGGGTTCCCCAAAGCGCCGATCGCGGCCGTCCTGACATCTTCGGCGGACTGCCTGTCTCCGGCAGCTTCAAAGATCCGCGCGCAACGCAAGAGATCGAAACACCCGCGTTCTCCCGCACCTGAAGCGATCGCGTGCGCGCGCTGCGCGCAATCCACGGCTTCCGCGACATCGCCGGTGTGCAAACGCATCTCTGCCAGCGGCAACACAAACCGCGCCGCGATTCCGGGTTCGTCAAGATTCAGCCCCGACAGAACTGCTTGAGCTTCGTCGAATCTGCGATGCTCAACCAAATTGGCAAAACTCAGCCATTGGTCGAGCGCGGGCGTCTTGAGAACGCTCTCCGATGCATAGTGCTCACACATGCGCGCGACGATCCGGCCGACAAAGGCGCCCTCGACATGGGTGAGATCGTTCGACCAGACGTAGGTTTGCTTGGTCAGCATGACGCTTTCATAGGTCGGCAAATAATCGACGTTGGCGAATTCCTCTGCGATCTGTCCGGCGACAGCACGAAGTACGCTCTTTGAATAAGAATTGGCCACGATGACGTCGTCGCTCGTGAAGGTGCGGGCGAGCGGAACGGGAGACGTCGTGAGCAGGATATTGCGGTTACCCAGAAGCTCTAATGCTTTGCGTGTGTATTCGTACGCTTCCTGGAACGTCAGCCGTTTGAATGCAAAACGGCCCGCCTTGTTGTGCTTGTGCAACAAGGGGCTGAACTCGATGTATTGCTGCGTGCGCCGGTCCAGCCAGCACTCGATCAGACCGAGTGTGATGACAATCGTCTCGCTGTCGAATGCCTGCTCAAACAGCCGATACAGATCCCGGCGCTGTGCGAGCGCTTCCGGGCGGTCCTGGCCAAACTGGTTCGTGAGTCGATGCTGCATGTCGACCACTTTGCCGTTGTCGAGTTCCAGCAGAAGCGGCGCGATGTCGTCATCGTTGACAAGGCCATCGCGATCGCGGATCGACTTGGTCCACGCA
>Ga0105239_10001555_pt1 | contig 30343 bp, 25 predicted proteins | sample KBSC44metaG_FD_92761 | JGI IMG/M metagenome (GOLD analysis project Ga0105239, IMG submission 92761) | Corn rhizosphere microbial communities from Kellogg Biological Station, Michigan, USA - KBS C4-4 metaG | ecosystem: Host-associated > Plants > Roots > Rhizosphere > Soil | place: Michigan, USA...
CTCTGGCAGCACTATCGCTGTGGGTGAGCAAAGCGGCAGTAGCACGGCTTCATCTTAGCCAAGCTAAACAGATAGAGTTGGTTGCTATTGGGGTTCTAGCGCCAATAGCATAACCTTGTTTGTGTATCAACTCCAAGTTAAACCCCGTTTAGCTTGGTTTAGGGCCGAGATAGCTCCGCTAACGCGTGACTGGGCCGTTAAAGAGGCGTGATAGACACGAGCAAGCTAAGGTCTAGTGCGGGTCGCTAGCCGGCGGCCCTGGAAGGGCCCAGAGGCACTAGCAGCCGGTGAGGGCATGGGCCACAGGGTTTCATGGGGGAACAACACCTTAGACGAGAAATGTGGCCTGCAATCACCACCGCAGCACCAAAGCTTGAAGCTGATTCAATGATCGGTAGCATCGAGGCCTCGTAACCTGATGGCCCACCTGAAACTGCAGACCTCCACTCATGACGGACCATGGACCGTTGTCTGCCTTTGCTTGCATGAAGGCTTTGCATTTCGGGCGCAGGCACAAGCGGCGGATCAGCCAGCGCCCAGCTGATACCCCAGACTAGCCCAGTTAGAGCCTCTTATAGGTGGCCCTCCTCCAAGGAAGACTCCCTCCAAGCCCCAGCGGACGCCCGTCGACCCGCCTAAGCCCATGGCTGCAGGGCTCCTCTTTAGCGAGCAATTGTTGGGATCATCAGCATTGGGGATTGACTCCCTCGTACCTCTGTCGGTGCCACTCAACCAGAGAGTACTAGTGGGGGCCTCTTGTGGAATGTGTTGATCCGCCTGCAGCTGCACCAATGTGTCCTCCTCATACCTGGTAGGGAGATATTACTCGAGAGTTAACATATGACACCATAACACTCCATGATTCATCCATGGGCCATGCTTTTGGTGCCTTGAGTCCTTGACTGGCTCCCCATTCTTCTAGTCCTCAACTGGCAAAGTCATCCTTCGGCTCAAATGATGGCTGCTCCCCACGTCTCAGGTCCTTGTCGAGATCCAGCTTTTGGGCTCCATCGACTCCGCCAGCCCCATCGAAGCTGGGTGACTTGGGTTGCTTGCCAACTAGCTCTCGAGGAACTGCTGGAACCGCTGCCGTCTGCTGGTACTAATGTAGGAGGGAGTCACTGGTGGCCGGGGCGGCCCTCGCTTCCAACTCCACTTCTAAGTGCCCACTCCTACGAGCACAAGGTACTGTACGGAGCACTCGTATGCAGTCCTCAGACGAGTCTGAGGTACGGATGGTTGCCCACCGGATGTCCTCCATTCGGATATTGTGAAGATCCAAGGCTCACAAGCAACTCTCCAGGCAGATTAGGCGACATCCTGATCAAAGACACAATCGATCATGAACCTTATTCCAATTGGAAAAGGTGCGATACCTCGTCATGGCGACTAGTCATCCCTTCCATCAGGCATCAATGTCGCTTGCCGATTGTAATTTGATGCTTTCTTTTCCTCCACGCTGGTGCGAGGCACATTTGTGCGGTTGACGAAACCCTCGTCATGATGACTGGTGAGCTCGGGGGCTTGAGTCAATCCGGCTGCCTCCCGATTCCCCAGGGCTGCAGGCCCCCTTGTCTGGAGGACAGGTCGAAGCCAGTTCACTACAGGTCACACAAACACATGATTGATCAAATTCCCATCGACAAATGTAGAGCCACGTCGAAACTTCTTCAAGTCGATCACTACTGCTGAAATTGGTAAATTACTCAATCGATTATGACTGCCTTGCCCCTCGTTGCTGTGTGCCTGCTTGGCCACGACTCTTTCCCCGGTCATTACCCCTTGGGCCACGACTACCTCCTCGGACAGGTCCCTCAAATGTCTTGGTGGATATTGATGAGGCGGTTTCTGCACTGACCGCTGCTGTTTTCGCTGGTCTGCCTTTACCGCTACCACCACGCCGATTTCCGCTCTGTCCACGTCCACCCTTCCCGGGCCGAGAAGAGCTTGCAACCGCTTGTGCCTCTTCCTCTTGCACTCGTCTACTCTCGTTGTCCCACCACTCTTGAAACTCTTGTTCTTGTTGAATCTCCTGTAATGACTTCTTCGCCACAGCTTCCTTGATCGCTGCCTTCTCAGTTTGTTGTTGTGCAAGTATATCCGCCATCGATGTGCGAGCATCAATCGATGATGATCTTCTTGAGAGGACAGGGCTATGTTGGATCGATTGAATTTGTGGTGCTGCGGCTTTAGACGGCGGCATTGTTGACCCAATCAAAGGTGCTCCGCGGCTTGACCCTTTCCCAGTGGTTGATTGACTGGGACTGGCTGCCGCAACGGTTTGCCGCATTGCCATGGATGGCTTTGCAGGCACTGGTGCCACCATGTCTACCCCTCCACGGTTTCCCTGCGATACAGGTGGAACGTTAGACTTCATTGGTTTCGCAATAGTCTGCCACGGTGATGGAGACGGTACAGATCCTGCATCGCTAGGTACCTGGCTTGTGGAGTGATCCTTCGTTTCTTGTTCTCTCACCAGTTGCTGCTGCTGCTGCTGCTGTTGTTGTTGTTGCTGTTGTTGCTGTCTCTTCCGCTCCTTCTGCGACACCTTGCCAGATGACTTGGTGGATGTCGCCAGTTTCTGCATCCCTTTGGTAAGACTTGATACTCGAGTCACAGAATCCTGCTCCATAATATTCTTAAGATCGATCTTCTGCATGTTTGAGTTGCTTGACTGCCACACCAATTTGGGGCTCGTGGACTGATTGGGCGTTCTTGCAGAAGACTTCGGGCTATCTGAAAGGAGTACTGTATCGTGACCGAAGCTTCGTGTGGGCAAGGGCGTGAGCTGAGCTGAAGCCCCTGTGCCTAAATCTCCCGGTGCTGCTGAAGCACGAGTCCCTCGTCGGCGTGGTGCTATTTGCCAAGACGATGCAGTTTCCAATGGACTAGCTGGCGCTGGAAGTAGACGTGGGTCGTCCTCGTCCATATCAAAGGGCATATCATCCGTGCCATCAACAGCCGCTATCGCTGGGCTGGGGCTTGGTGTAACAACTGGAGACTCATCCGCCGGTGTTGGCATATGGCCTCTGGAGAGCGGTGAGGAGGCCGCCCTTTCAAGACTGCCGACGCGTAATTTGGTATTCGCGAATCGATCCTCGTCCTCAGTCAGTCTCGATCTAAGACGCATAGAATCTATCCTTCTTTGTTTGCTGACTTCAATCTGATCATACAAGTCCGGGTGATGATCGAATAGCAACTCCTTGTCCCGTCCACTCCGTGCGAAAGGAAGAAATGCTAGTTGGTTGGCTTGAACAACATCATTGAGCTCATCGAAAAGCTCCTCGTCCAGTTCATCCAGCAATCGCAATTCGAGCATGATTTCTAGATTCAAGCAGATGAACTCAAGTGCAGCTCGCTTGAAGCTGTCCACAGAGCACTCCGCGAGCACGTTCACAAGGGAACAAACGTTTCTGATGCTAACATATTTACCAATCACCTGCTGGCAAAGCTGTGCCAAACGATCGAGCATCAATTCGTTTGCGGCTGAGATTAACTCGATCAAGATATCAATGAATTGGTCGAGATTGGATGTAGCAATGTTGTCGAACAGTTCTTCCCCAGTGTCAGCGTACAAATGTCGTAATACAAGGGAAAATATCCGTTCATCAATATGGCTAAGATCCACCCTGACAGGTTCCGCCCGGTCGGCTGCCGCATTTTGTCGTGAAGCAACCCATCGACCCCCGGCACGGCCGTTGAAGAGACCATCAAAGAAGGGACAACGAATACACAGTAGAGCACTGTGAGCAGGTAACTCTGCCCCATCTGCAAGCTCAATGATGACATCGGCATCAGAATAGAAATCTGGATCCAAAATAGCCACTTCCAGATCTTTGTGGAGGTATCGAGCAGGATTTACCATGACTCTAACCGCACGCTCCAGATGAGACAACTCCAGCTGGTTGGCGATCTTCATCAACTCGATTCTTACTGTTCGATAACGGGTGGCGGACTGTAAAGCCTTTGATGTGTAGTGCCAAACATCGATCACATTCTCTGTGTAAAGGTAAAGGACGAAATTCGCTAGCGTGAGAAAGTCAGCACCATGAAAAGACAGCTGAACATCCCCATCCTGACCATACTCGATTGACATGACATCAGGAATGGTATAATAGTAGGTTTCTTGAAACTCGGTCAATGCGGATCTCATGACTCGGCTTCTTGCCTTGAGTAGGAATGAGTGAACAGGAAGGCGAACGTCCGTGACATTAGATGTAACCCAGAGATCGTACTGGCTATTCGATAGTGGCTCATAGGATTTACAGATGTTTGCAATGTCAACTTCTGCGTCTGAGTTTGAAATGATGCATCGAGAAATTCTAGCAGCATCGTTCTCGCTAGTGGTATCCGAAGACGAAATGCCGTACTTCACAAATGGGAGCAACGGAAAAACATCATTCCAGAGAGATTGGGCGGCGGGAATAATTTGGTCACGAGTAACGGTGCAGTCCTTCCTCACAGCTGTAAATGCACCAAACGCATTGCTTCGTACTGCGATCGCTCGTGTTAAGTGAGGAATTCGCACAAACTTGTGATCCTTGGGGCGGCGCCCAGAGCTGACCCCCTTTTCTCGGACTGTCTTGATATTTGCACGCTTTTCTTTTTTCCAGACAGAGCCTGAGGCAGTACAAAGGATTATAGAACCATCTTGGCCCACGTCAACATCAGTAGCGGACATGTGTGCTTTCCGGATAGACCACAAACGCGTAGGCTGTGGGAGAGCATTTCGGGCCTTGGTTGGATTTGTCGTTGACGTGCCGGAAGGGACGGCTTCTGAAACTTTGGGTACCTCAATCGTATAGACTTCTCCGTATGAAGACATTGCACATATGGTGTTTCCTCCACCAGTGATCTGCTTAATATAGTTTAATTCTAGGTTGTATCTCAGAGACAAATGCTCAGCCATGTAGTAATTAGTGAAAGTTTCCAAAGGGAAAGGCACTCGAGTATAGCCATAATGGGTGAAGACGATGACATCGTGATTGTCCAGGAGTACAATTGTAGCTCGATCAATAGCACTGACAGATTTGATGGGAGTGTATATGAGCGAAGCACCAATCCGACGGGGAATAATTTGTGTCTCCAGAGAACGAGCATCGGCATCCATGAGACCAAGCTGGCCTTCGTTTTTGCCAAATGTGTATAAGGCATTCGATGCATAGAGAACAGAGTGAATTGACGATGCGGCAGCACCAATGATGCTTTCCTTCTTGATGTAGCCGTACAATTGACGCGGAACCAGCTGGGTCGGGATCTCATTTTTGGCAACTTCAGGGAGAGCATACCCTAATTGGCCATAGCGATTACTACCCCAAGTATACACCTCACCTTGAGAGCAGACTGCAATGGTGTGGTCCTGCCCAAGCGCAACATTTGATATGTGGCGTTTGGCTAGGCCACCGGCTTGAACACAACGGTAAGTGAAACAGGTGTTTTCGTCACCAGTCCCAAGGCGCCCGCCGGATCCAAAGCCACAGATATAAAGATTGGATACAGGGTCAGTTGTCAAAACCGCTGTATGAAGTTTGGCCATCACGACATTTTGAATAGTAATTGGGCGATGGCGTACAACAGCTGGGAGCTCTTCGTGGGTGTTGGCGTTGGTAGTGCTGGAGCTGAGATCCTCAGTGGTCGACTGCTCTTCTCGCGATGCAAGATGATCCTCTAGCAGGCGGTCAAGGAGATGCGCCGGTCGAATAAGCTGGATGCGCTCTGGGAAATGGCGGTCATCTTCATCCCCTAGTCCTAGCGATAAGTTTTTGTTGCTACCAAAGGCAACTGCTTCGTCTCCTGCAAGGTCTATTGAAGGACGCATAGCTTGCCTTGCAGTCCCGGTCTCATCATCTTCAGCGAGATCAACATCGTTGAGACTGTCATCGTCATGGAGTGTAGAAGGTAGTGTTGTAGAATCACGATCAAGAGTGCGAGGAGCGATTGTTAACCCGAACACCTCAAATGGACTATTCCCTTCATGATCTTTGATCTTTACCAAGCCACCAGCATTGACAAACGATGAATTAGTGGAATAGTCGGCCACTGCTTGCATATCTCGAGCCATGAGAGCATGCGCGATGGTGATGTTGCCGCAATAAAGGGCCCGATGAAGGGCAGTCCAGCCACTTTCGGCATCCTGAATGTATAAGTCCAGGAACGGTATTTCCAGCAGTGCCATGACAAATGCAAGTGCGTCATCGGATCGCGAAGAGGCAGCATGATGTAGAATGGTTCTCCCCAAACTATCCCTCGCATTCACCTCGGCTCTGGTGAGGATGACACCGGTATGCTTTCCTGAACTGCCAGCTGTTGGAATATGGCCAGAGCTCTTTCTCGACTTGAGAGGGGCCTTCGGGGAACTCGCTAGATTCCCTGGACTTCCAATCCTTAATGTGCCTCCATGTTGGTTGCCTACCGTCCCTCTCGGGGCAGCGGAGAGGGTGGCGTTCGCTAGGTACTGCCGAAAGGATTCGACATCGTCCTCGAAAAGAAAGCGCCAGAGATTGTGGCTCATGTGGTATATTTGTAGGGTTGAATGTCTCCGAAATCCCTGCAGAGCACCTCGCTGTAACCTCAGGGGATCACGGCGTATTTAAAGGCGCGTTGAGGGTTCGGGGACAAGTTGGGAGAGGAGTCTGGAGGAATGACTGAGGTCACACCTGAGTCATCTTCGATCGATTAGATTAGCTGCACCCGACGATAGATTCTTGCAAGGCGGTTTGTAGAGTGCGTGATTGATTTTATGAATGTGATGGATGTGATCGACGCGTGTTCTGAGAGTCGAGGAGGAGAATGAGGAAGGGACTTGGAGGGGCAAGAGCAGATGCGATATCATTCACGGTCGCGGCTTCCCGATAAATGTGCGGGTGCGGCAGATGATGTCGAGGCAAGTGCTTGCCGCCAATCAGCTTGCCCCGTGCCAGTACGAGCCGCGTCCAACGAAAGATGCTTCATTTTATGATTCTATGATTTCCACAAGTGTCTAAACTCTCAAGACAACACGTTCAGATGGGAAATTAACTAAGCAAAGAAATAGGTTTGTACGGATTTGCGAATGTTATGATGGCCGCTTGACGTGGGTATGCTCTTCTGTCACAATTGGCCACGCCAACCTCCTACCCCTCGGCCCTCGCACTTACCTATGATCCCAGAAGAAGCGGTGTGAACGCGGGCTGTGGCAGATCGTGCTAGTCGATCGATCATCCCGCCTCCCATGTTAGCTTCATTAACTCCAGGCGCGTTCTATTTTTATCGAAACATTCAAAGACCCATGACGCCGGCAACCAGACCCAGACCGAGCATTGCAGCCGTGGGAGCGGCGAAGTTGGCAGCAGCAGCAGCAGTGGACGAGATAACAGAGCCAGCTGACCCTCCAGAAGTCGCTGCGGCGGTTGGGTTTCCAAGATTGAATGTTGCTGATCCAGCGAGCACCACAGTTGTGCCTGAAATGGTTCCAATGCTGTTCGTTGGAACCGCTGCAGCCCGTGTTGTCGCTGCATCCAAATCGTAGCAGACAACGAGGCTGTTACGCTTGCACCTAGAACGTCAAAGTCGCTGGACCACTGAACGACGTTCATGGAATCTGTGCTCTTTCCTGCCGCCTGTGCCAGAGCTGCCACGTCGCTATCAAGATCAAATACGGCGTACGCGTGGCGTAGAAATCGCTCTCCCAAGATCACTCTGCCTAGGGTGGGGGGCGACAATTGAAGCTCACATCCACCAGACGGGTCGTCGAAACTCTGAGAATCCCATATTTGGTCGCCAACAAGCTCTTTGATTGGCACCTTGATCGTGGTGCCATCTGGGCCACCAAACTCGAAATCAACTGTGCCCTCTAAATCCGCAGTCCGACAAGCGACAACATAGAGACCCGTACCTCTGGCACCAAATCCATTTGCAAGAGCCTCGAAGACTTCAGTGTCGAGGTAAGTCGTAGATATGCCCGGTCTTATCGCAGCAGCCTGAGCATATCGTTCTGGTGATAGTCTTGTTGTATTCCCGGTGAAGTCGGTGAAGGATACACCGTCACCACCAGCTCTGTTGGAGCTCCAAGGGCCTCGTCCCTCTATTTCTCATCAGATAAACGCACGGGCACTTCAAAGGTCAAAGAGGTCATACATAAAATGGGAGTGCTATTAAATCACCAGTGTATTTCGTTGTGTCGATTCCGCCAAAGATGACTGAGCCATGGTCTGCTTCAGGACCATTCAGATATATGCTGAACGCCCTACGGGAGATGATATCTTGGGCCACTAGGTTGGTCAAGATAGGAGTGTATTCATCTGGAGCCGACAAAGATGGCCCTCCATCGTATCCTAGTCCCATGACCCCATGTATGCGCCATCCTTTCATCGCGATACCGAACTGCTAGCCGACGATGCTTGGAGAATTGCCAATGACAAGGGTATCGTTAGCCCAGTCACCTTGGGCTCCCTATTCACGTCCAATTTGTTAGCTCCTTTATTCAGTGTGTGAAGTACTCTGGCACCACATAGGGGCGACATACTGCAAGATCAAAAGTCCCCTCCTCTATGAACTGATATGTACTTGATGCTGAAGCATCAAAAGTTCCTCCTGGGCACAATTTCGAGTCTCCAGCACAGCCATCATGCGCTATTGATGGGACGTACAGATCTGAAGTGTCAGTATCGAGGACAACGATCATCTGTTGGGGAGGCGTTCCAATGGTGATGTTGACATAGTACTCCGTCTTGTTGGAGTTTGGGATGAGTTCACCCCAAAAGCTTCCATCTGATTGGGCCTGTCTGCGAACAGGTCGGTGCTCCCCGACTGTTCTCTTATGCAAATCCATGAGCAGGTAGCCTGGGGATGCGAGACATGCTGTCGCATAGGTGAATGCTACAAGTGCTGCTAGCGCTGTGGTGAACATGGCTTTGGAACAGATTGTTAGATGGATGGGGATTCGACAGCCTGGGTTGATGGCAAACCCTCAGATCAGTCGACATCAGAAGCTCAAACTGGATATCCCCTTATAGAAGTGACGAGCGCAAGGTCACCTTGCTCTGTGCAAATAAATGCTGCCATGGGAGCGACCCCAGGATTCTGTGGGAGCCATGTGCTGACATCGTTTACTGAAACAATAGGCAACGAGATCTCGCCGATACATAGCAATAGTATATCCTGGTTCCTGACAGGGCCTAGAAGCTGAATGTCCGACCATGACTTCGAATTCATGCTCAGCTAGTATACTTCGCTCGAAGCCGTTCGTAACTCCCCTTGGCTACAACTAGCACCAGGTGTTCGGGTTTTAGACTTCAGTCAAGCTCAGGCATTAACTGGAAGGGGATTGTGGCATTTGAAATTGGACCTACCTCAGAGAGATTTCGGTTGGAGGAAGTATCTCCTTGCCAAGTGAAGCATTTCTGATTATGCTTAAGAATTGTCAGGATGCGGCTCAGCACTAACTGTTCCTTATGTCCTTGTCAAGCCTGCCAAGTGGTTTAGCCGTACTCCTAATTCTAATCAAAGATCTGCACCCTACTGGTAGTGTTTGGTAGCGCTTGATGTGAGAGACCAGGGGGATCTGGGAGAAGAATCGAGTTAGTTCCCAGAGACGAGTGAATATTACGAGAGACGACCCTAATCCGTATTGGATATATCATTGCTACTCTGGGTTGCCAGAAAACGCCCCTAATTACAACGCTTGAATCCTTCCATGCGCGCTGACTGATTATCCTCCCCAGCGTTCCAAATTGCAATGCTTCCCTGTGAATGCCGGCCAGCGGAAATCACATCCTAGCTCATGTTCCAGTACATTCCCTAAGTTGCTGTTTTTGGACGTACATAAGTTATTCGTCCAGCGCCAAATGAACATTTTGCCATGTACATCAATTCTTCTTGTTCTTTTCAGCCGAAGGATCACTCTTTCGGAAGACGGATTCGTCACGAGCCCAAACCGCCACCGTAGCGGCCGCAGTCGGGCCCAGCATGAGTGTGAGCACGGCAACCTTGGCAGTGCCGATGAGGATTTGGCCGATGCTGGTCTTATCAGATTTGCTGGCGGCACGGACAGTGAGGCCCCAGGCAAGATTCGCCGTGACTGCCACGATCAGATCCCACTGGAGGAACCACAGCGCTCCGTCTGCGAGTGAATTGACTTTGTGATCGCCAAATGGAAGTACGGGCCAATAGACCTGCTGTGGCTGCAACTGCGCGAGATACGGGGAGCTAAATAAGACGGGGAAAGCGTATGCCAACATTGAAAGGCTCAAGCCCCCTAGGTACGAGCCAGTAGAGGACAGTATGCTGAAAGCATAAGCTCGACGAAGGTACTTGATTGTCTTCGCACGTTTGTCCTTCTCCGTCAGGATGGAAGCTCGCTGGTCGGCGATGATCGCAAGAGTTGAGAGAACGAAGTGGGTGATCCCAATCCAGATCGGCCACCCCTGCTGAATGGCGGTCCAGGTCTGTTTCGTCTCGAAGGATAGGACAGATGGAGCTGGAAGCGTCATGATCACCGAAGGAAGTCCGAAGCCGATCATGATGCTGATCGGAGCGACCGCAAGTTTGACAGGCGTATCGACGATGAGTTGATAGTCCTTCGGATTCTTCACAGTGGGCGAAACCCAGAGATGAAGGGCAAACCATAATGGCGCAACGCACGCATATCCAATGATGGCAACCCCCAATCCAAGTAAGGTGGTTCTGTTGACTGTCAGTCGTTGCGCGAACAAATGGGACAAGATCAGAACTTACGCAGTGAGGAAGAACTTGCCCTTGTTTGCGGCTCTCAAAGATTCAATGGTAATTAAAGTCCACGCACCGAGGACCTGGCCACCAAGGGCCAGGAACGAGAGCGAAATGTCTGCTCTATTGCCATCAATAGCAGTATAGAAAAAGCTGACTAAGACAGTGAGCTGTCTGTCCACCAGGCTGATCCCGGTGTAGGTTTGTTTCATGGGTGCCGCTGTCGGCCCTGGTATGCTCGCACCAGCCTTGGCCTGTTCTCCAAGCAGCTTGAGGAGTCCATTTTGATACGGAAATCCCCATAACGTCCAGAAGCCAGCGACGGATAAGGCTATGAGCAGAAGTTTTGGGAAAGTAAGCGCCATGATGACAGCCGAGTTTATTTTTAGGGGTAGAGGCGTCAGTGCCCTGGTACAGTAATTGCGTGGACGATAACACCTCAAGGAACAAGTAAGTTCTCAGCAAGTCGAGAGGGATTGTCTCGTGTATTCAGTATTTGCAAGAAGTATATGTAGGATGTTGGGAAGACGAAGAAATATGCCCACGGGCAGGCAGGGTGGCAGCCTGCAGTGGTCATCAGCTCAGCTCCGTGCTTCAGCCTCAATCAGCCAAGCCGTCAATTGCCGGGGTTGCGTGCTCGGGCTGATGGTTGTTTGGGGCGCCTGGTTGCCCCGAGGACTAGCACGTAATAGGCATGTTTTTAGATGCCCTACAAGTACTCCGTACTCCGTACGAGTACACAGTCACGGTGGATGTGCGTTTCGAAAGTTCGCATATAAAGATTTAGGCGGTTCAATAAGGTTTTCCTGTACCTAGTATTTTCTAACAGATGCATGCCGAAGCCCGCAGTAGGCTCAGGGGCTTGTCGGCCACAGCCGAGCCGAAACGTCAGCATGAATGTCCCCCATGTGTAGGACCCAGTACGGAGTACAAATATCTTAAATGTTGTCAACAGCGTTAGGCAATGTCCGTGGCCCGGCTTGCTCAGGCTAGAGACTGGGCATATAGAAAGCGACATGTCGATGGCTCCATAATGTGAGAAGCCCTTCGCGCTCCCACCAGGCTGTCAAGGAGGGTGGCACTGGTGGAAGCTGGGGGTGGTGGTTGTAACCGCCTTAGTGAGCGCCATTCCACTAGTGGCTAAAATCTCAAAGGCTAGCGAGCGCTAATACCGCTTAGCGCAAAATGGCTGCCAAGACATCTAAATCTTCTCACTGATGGCACTTCAGCATCGTCAAGAACACATTACAGGACTACTCATTTAGGGAACATTCGATGCCTTGTCCCGGTCCTCGCAAATCCCGTATCGGTGAGAGACCTCTGCTTGAGCCCCGATAAAAAGATGTCGAAACGTAAGAGAGAGGATGATGCCAGTGAAAAAGATTCTCAAATTGAAGATCAAGCCCTCCGCATCAAAGTCTCAAGGTTGCGAGCAAAGCTCGACCAGGCCCTGAAGAGCTTGACTCCTGCTTTAAAACTCGCACGGGGATTTGAGCGACAGAAGCTTGGCCGAAGACAGAAGGCGGCAAACAATGATCCACACACCTTACTACGTCTCCGTGAGGAAGTAATCGTCCTCAAGCAACTGCAACTCGGCGAGACCGCAAAGAATCATCTTATAAAGCATCTCAGCCGCACGAAACGCATACGAGAAAGTCCTCCATTCATACACATTTATGGAGAGAACCCTCCCGTGGCATCAGCCCAATCCGGGGCGGAAGCTAATATCTTGGGTCGATTATTCAATTCTGCTCCTGTGAAGCAATCTCTTAATGAGATCATGCAGAGTATCTTCGGTGTGCTCAGTATTCCTCAGACCCCTAGCGCAGATGGGAAGCAACAAACGAAAACAAAAGCGGCAGGAGACCCGCAGGTCACGACAGCACAGGAGGACGACGAATTCAACGGCTTCTCGGCTACTGATTCACCTGAAGATATTCAAGACGATCCGAAACGACCACTTTCCAATCCACACGAAGACCATGAAACTGATCTCATTTTCAAACATCGACTTGCTAGCTCTGATGAAGATAGTGATGACAATCAAGATCTCTGCATCCAGCACGATTACAAGCTGCGGGGCGTGTCAATATCTTCAGTTGAGTCCGAAGATGACGATGTCGATCTCCCAGAAGAGCAGACTTATGGGAAGCCACGAGATGCCACTGCTACAACCAAAACAGCATTCTTGCCATCATTGAGCATGGGTGGCTACTACTCTGGATCCGACTCTGGCGGTGACGACGATTTCGATCGCCGGAGCCCTCCAGTACCAGAAGTTCGAAAAAATCGTCGAGGCCAAAGAGCTCGTCAGCAGCTAGCTGAGAAGAAATTTGGTCAAAACGCAAAACATCTCCAGAAACAAAAAGCAGCAAATCTGCGAAATTCGGGCTGGGACGCAAAAAGAGGCGCTGTTGGTCCTCCAGGCGGTACAGGTCAACGCATGAGACAAATTCGGACAAGTGGAAGCGGCGTGTATTCTCGACCTGCTGACAGAGTTCAGGCTAAGGAGGATAAGGCCAAGTCCCGAGACGACCAGGGATCAATTCACCCTTCGTGGGAAGCAGCCAAGAAGCGGAAACTCCAGAATCAAGGTCAGGTTCAATTTGCAGGAAAGAAAATTACCTTCGAATAAGAGCCATTGCCTTCCGCTATCCACCAGTGGCGCTCTCATATCTTGATACAGACAGGGCAAGAGCTCGGTACTCTCTACCTACGCCGAGGCTATTGGGCTGATACCTGAGCCCCCTCCATCAAAATATATTTACAAGAGAGTATATACTCGTACCCCAGATATTCGAGAATTTACATAATACAAGTATGAAGAGTTAGAATACTGCCAGCATGTTCAACTGCCATCGCCTCGGTTTCCAACCACAAAGCGGCATTGCCAATTCGAAAAACGTCATCTATAACGCCATTGATGCAGGCAGGCCAAATGTGGATAATTAACACTTCCAGTGTCCTGGACCCTTCCTCCATGCTATACCGAGTTGACATGCGATTTTTGATCACTAGCCTAATCATTGTGTCTCATAAGCCGCATACTCGACAGGCTCCTTCTCAAATCGAGAACTCTCATCAGAAAGCTCACTCGCGCCTCTCCATGTATCCATCTCGAAAGGCCTAGGTAGTCCGTGGACTTCTGAGGCACGAGGCTGTGTCGTACTTTCCATCGGTAATGCTGAAGACGGCGTGGATTGCGATCAGCATTGCATCGAGAACACCGCCGACAATCCCACCGACGATCCCACCCCTATCAATTCCTCAGAGAATGGTTGCTGGTTATGTTAGTCTCGACCCGTGATGGAAGGCGTTGTCCGCCAACTCACTTGTGCTATAGGTTGTGTTCGCCACATTATCAGTACCAGGGACCAGGATTTGACCAACAGTAGTGTCAACTTGGAACGTGTGAGCTTCGTTGGTACAGCAATTGGCCTAGAGCAAAATATCAACCAGCGGGTCTCTGATCAAATCATGCATCTTACCTGGTCACTACCAGACCGACAACAAAACGTGCCGTTATTTGCATTACATGGACGGATATTGAATGAATAACCCATGGGCACTGTACAATCCATATATATGTCAGCAACCAATCTTGAATCGTTGACATACTGAAACCGCACTGCTCCGGGCATGCTTTGTCTTTCCCAGTCGGATCTGGATTCTGTCATGATATGTCCGCCATTGAGAACATGAAGTTTTGGCATACCTGTACAACCATACAGAGCAAATATTTGAAGGATTGTCAGGCACGGTATCTGAACATTTTGCGTCGATCAGGACTTACAGTCGAAAACCACCCCGAAGTGGACATACACAGCCCAGAATCCATACAGATGTCGTTCTTCCCATCGGTTCCATTCAATGCGCAGCAAGAGCTGAATTTTGCCTCCTTATTGCAAGGTTGGAATCTGCCTGTTGGAGTTAGCATCAGCGTCCCAAATTCCTAGCATGCATACTGTCAAGTGCGGATCCGTCCATAGCATCGCACTGCTGGGCGACCACGGCGAAAGCCATGAAGCAACTCAACAGTGCAAGTGATCCTAGAGCCATACCTGCTCTCAACATTGACAAATTGGTATTTGAAGCATTGTCCTAATCAGGACGAAGCTCAACCGAGCCGACTGGCAAAGAATTGTATGCCCGCCATTCCTCATTCGAGGTGCCATCTCTTGATGGGGTTCCTCGGCGTGAGAATTCACTCGATACCCCTGTCAGCACTAGAACGCTTTCCCTGAGCTTCTGCTCGTGGGGAACCTTGAATCAAGATGGTCTGAAGCGGACTTGTGCTTCGGGGAGTACATAGGCATGCGTAGGTGCCACGTAAATATTTAGTTAAAGCATACGGACCGAGCCATGGTTAGGTTTAAGGAGGAGAGAAAGGATCATTTTTCCTTGCACTATAATCCAACAGTAACGCGATTATCCGATGCTATCCACAGCAACTAATAAGGACTATGTAACACTAATTAGAATGCACGGAGTCGACACATGCAGTTGTGAGTGAGTGCAGCCTAGGAGTGCCACCTCGAGAGTGTGTTGCAATCACCGTGTCTCTCAACGTAGATTGTGATTGAATAAAGGTTGAAAGACTCAACTTGGGTGAGGGCACTTGAATAAATCATTTCAACCTCACAAACAATATTGCAAATTTCAGCCTTCTGTTTCTGGAATCGTGATTTCATTCTGAATCAGAGATATGTTACACGCAAGTGCAAGCCATGACATGAGGTTTGAAAAATGAAAAGAGATTGCCTATTGAGCGAGAAGAGGACATCCTCAAAACGAAGTCTGCAAGATGCAGTTTCATTCCGATCGGAACACAGCAAAACCCGAGACAACCTTGCTGGTATAGTAAGACTGAATATGAGAGCAAATGAGGTGGCAACTCCAGCCATGAGGAGTGACCGGATTCAAAAGGCGTAACGAATGTGGTGGTGGTGGTAACGACCATGTGAGGGTGCGTCCAAGTTCTCTCCCATGCGCCTAGTCTCAGAATAGGGATTCTAGCATTCTGGTCGCTTGTTCTTGCTACGTGCTAGATAGATAATTAAACTCGCTCACGGAACATCTCATAATACTAGTATCGATTGGGCAGGGGCAAGGCTGAGTGACACAACTTGTCTGAGAAGGTGGCCCCTCGGGCCCTAAGAGGTCTTAGCAGCTGGGGGCAGGTATCCAGCTCCGAATTGACCCCATATCTGCAGACGATATGACACTAGATTGTAGAGAAGGGAGAGCTACGGAACGTGAAATCAACAACGTGAGAAGTGATGGCAGGGTCGAGGAAAATAATATTAAGAGAGACGCTCTGGAAGGATGACAGTTAACCGAAAACGGATCTTTTCCTTATTTGAGAGGTCGCCAATGCAGGCACTAGTATTAATAAGGCTTGGCTTGGTCGCGTTCCCCAAATATTCCCTGACGTCTGTCTTTGAACTCTCAACCAGCCGAAGGGACAAGTTGAAGTGACAAAGAAACTATAGCGGCCTCAGAACGAATTGACAACTTGGCCTCAAACTTACTACAAGATTTAACTCTTTCCCCCCGAATTTACCTTCCCTACCTTTATTTCAGCCTGACTCAAACCATTCGAGCCTCTAGCACATCATGCCGGAGCCTCCTCGCGCTGCTCCCGCTCGAAGGCGCTCGTCTGTTGCCTATGATCCTGCCAGAGACACTTTCAAAGAATTGCCCAACACCGTACCCGAAGATGCCATTGCCGAGGCAGATGAAGAACCAGCACCGCCTTCTACTGTGGTGACGTCGAGCCCAGCCAACGACCGAGTCCCTACGGATCAAACTCGAAAGCGACGTCGCTCGGCATCTCGTGACAGAGAAGGGAAAGATAGGTCAGATGGAAAAAGTCCTGCACACACAAAATCGCCTATTTCTAAGAAACCAAAATCATCTGTCTCCCCTTCTAGGAGAGAACGGCCCTCACCTAGACCATCAAGCAATGGTGTTCCTCTAGAGAAATTCCCCCCAAGAGTCCCATCGGATCTTCCCCGAATCCCGCTGAAGCCGAGAGAGGAGGGTGAGGTCTCTACAGCACGTCGGGTTCCACCGGCTTATAGTCGTCGACCTGAGCCAGACGACCGTCGAAGGAACGGCGATTTCCGACGCAGATCACGTTCACCACGACGTCGCTCCCCTAACCATTATCACTCACGCCGCTCACCACCCCGAGAGCGCCCAAGATCGCCGTCTCCAATTCGTGATTCGCCTCCACGTGAGACTATTCGACCTGGGGGTGCACGTGGTCGAGGTCGTAATGTCCTTGCAGAACAACAACGCCTGGCAGCCGAGAGAGAAGCGAAACAAGCAGCCCAAGCCAACCGTGGTGTTCAGGAAGTCTCCAACCAATTCTATAATGCACGCCCTGAGTGGGTGAAAGAACGTGGCAGGGACTGGCGCCGAAACGAGTCACAAATCAAAGGACTACGAAGCTTCAACAACTGGGTCAAGTCATGTCTTATTCACAAATTCAGCGCGGAGGAAAAACAAGAGGTTGAAGAACTGGGATGGGGTGAGGAAGCAAAAGAACCAGAGGAGCAGAAACCATTACTAGTGTTAGATGTTGGTTGCGGCAAAGGCGGTGACCTTGGGAAGTGGCAACAAGCGCCACAAAAGGTTGGACTCTACGTTGGACTTGATCCCGCTGAGACAAGTATCGCTCAGGCTCGTGAGAGATATCAGCAAATGCGACGAGGACGTCGGCCCATATTCGACGCTCGATTTGTTCCTCAGGACTGCTTTGGAGCATGGATCGGAGACGTTGGCATCGTACGAGAAGTGGGCATTGATCCGAACGCAGGTAGTGGCCAACCTAGCCGTTGGGGAGGCGGTGGATTCGATGTGGTTGCTGCCATGTTCACTATGCATTACGCCTTCGAGTCGGAAGAGAAAGTGAGGATGATGTTACGCAACGTCGCGGGCTGCTTGAAGAAAGGGGGTCGATTCCTGGGTGTTGTCCCCAATAGCGATGTCTCCGCGGAGCACATTCGGAAATGGTTCTCAGAGAAAAAGGAAAAGGAGTGCGGGGGTACCGATACTGACCCCAAAACAAACGAAAGAGAAGAGGGTGAAGCAGAGGACAGCCCGTCGTGGGGAAATTCCATCTACAGAGTCCGCTTCCCCAGCGACCCACTCCGGCCCCTTCAGGCTGATGGCGGCTTCCGACCCCCCTTCTCATGGAAGTATACCTACTGGATGGCAGAGGCCGTCGATGTGCCGGAGTTCGTGGTCCCCTGGGAAGCATTCCGTGCGATTGCAGAAGGGTTCAATTTAGAACAACGATATCGGAAGCCTTTCCCTGAGATCTTTGAGTCGGAGAGAGGGAACAGTGAGCTGATGCAGCTGGCTGTGAGGATGGGTGTCACGAAGTTTGAGGGCGGCCCGAAGAATCTGAGCCCAGAGGAAGAGGAAGCAGTCGGCTTCTATCATGCTTTCTGCTTCGTCAAGGTGTGATTTATTCTGCTACACTAGTAAGCAATTCATCCTGCAAATATCAGGCACAATCAATGATACATGTAATAGCAAGAGTGTCTGATTCTGTATTCAAGCTCCACAAGCACTGAAGCGAACAGATTAGACATCACAGGATATCTATCCAACCGTGCCATCTTGCCCCATTCGTAGACAGGTTGCCAGTCGTCGAGAAGATAACACCCCATCCAGCTAGAATTACATACTTCCCTAATAGCAGAATGTATTCACGTCCCAAATCCAAACTCCCCGTTCGTTCACCATTCAATCCCAAGGTCTCTCTGATAGGGAGGGAGCGACCTGAGATTCAGTGCCAGCGGGATAACGAGGCTGAGGCCAGCCGGGTGCCAGCTGGGTGCCAGCGTATGACATCACATGACTACATAATTCGCGAGGCTCTCAACCTTCAAGTTTCGACAATGTTGCGGAACTTGCAATCCCTACATGTATGCTACAACCTAACCATCCTCTTACCGTCGCCAGCATGTCGGCCCTGGCATTTGGATTAAACAGTGCAAAATCCAAGCCCGGATTGTCCAAGCCCTCACAGAAACGAAAGGCATTCTTCGACGATGAGAACGACGACCAGGAGGAGCTCGATGCCCCTCCTCCTCCACAGCACGACGCAAAGAAGAACTTGAAACCTCTGAAGCCACTCGACGCGTTCGATGAGGGGGAAGACAGCCTTGAACCTCCTAGGAAATCCCCCAGGTTATCGAAGCTCGGGCTGCAGACTTCACGTCCCAAGCCTGCGGATGGGGGAGGGTCTGAGAAATATATGAACCTGTCTGCGCTCCGGAGTGCAAAGTTACATGATGAGCAATCCTCCAAGATCGATGCATCGGTATATGATTATGATGCAGCCTACGACACATTCAGTGCGCCCAAACAAAAGAAATCAAGCGGGGTCGAGGAGTCCAAGCCTAAGTACATGGGTTCCTTACTGGACAGCGCCGAAGTGAGAAAGCGGGACCAGCTACGCGCTCGAGAAAAGTTGCTGCGGCGAGAGAGGGACGCAGAAGGAGATGAGTTTGCAGACAAAGAGAAGTTCGTGACCGGCGCGTACAAGAAACAACAGGAGGAGTTGAAGAAGATGGAGGAAGAAGAGAAGAAGCGTGAAGAGGCTGAGGAGGAGCGCAGGCGCAAAGGCGGTGGCATGACGGCTTTTCACAAGCGCATGCTTGAGAAGGATGAAGAGAGGATGAACTCTATCAAAGACGCAGAAGCCGCTGCTCTGCGGCGAAAAGAACCCGGCGAGGATGTTGAGATGGATGAGCAGGACGAGCAATCAGAAAGCAGGGTCGCACAGGAGCTGAATGAAAAAGGCGCCAGAATTGTGTTGAACGATGATGGGGAAGTCGTCGATAAACGACAGTTGCTATCTGCTGGTCTCAATTCGGCACCTAAAAAGCCTGGTGCGCATCAGGCCGCAACAAAAACACAGAATTCAGCTCGTCCTCAAGAATTCTGGAGATCTTCGAAAGCTCAAGATGCTCGGCAATCCCAGCGCGAGCGACAAACTAGAATGATGGAACGCCAGATTGAAGAAATGGCAGAGAAGCAGAAGCAGGCAGAAGCGGAAGAGCAACAGGAGCAGGAAGAAAAGAACAAAAGTAAAATCACTGAATCTGATAAGATGGGTGCTCGCGAGCGATTCCTACAAAGGAAGAAGGAGCGAGAAGAAGCAGCCAAAAAGAAAAAGGAAGCCGGGGGATGAGCTCCAGCAAAGTTGATATGGTCATGTTGCGAATTCTCTTTACTGTATAAACATCCCACCATCGACAGCGACGACCTTGTTATGGACATATCCGGTCTTTACGATCCAAACTACAGTCTCTGCTATCTCCTCGGGCTTTCCAAGTCTACCAATGGGTATTTCTACGGTGGGTCGCTGTCAGCCCGTGGAACAGAGCCACTTTTGAATCACCCAAGTACTTACTGGCTGAAAGTTCTGAGGTTGTGCCAGGCAACATCTTGGTTTCCTCGATCAAAGCAGGGGCGACTCCATTGACCGTGATACCCCTTTTCCCATATGCATTCGCCAACCAGTGGACGAGTCCATGAATGGCCGACTTCGATGACCTGCAGCACTTGGGGGTAAGACACTCGATCTCAGGTCAACAAAGAGCAAATCATAAGGACATACGCATAATGAGGCCCGACAACGCCACCGGTGAAGCCCGCTACGCTCGAACAAAAGACCACCCTGCCGAAGCCATTTGCAACCATTTGCGGCAGGCACAGCTGCGTGAGCAAAAATGAGGTGCCACAATTTGTGCGCCAAGTTGCCTCGAAGTCTTCTATCGTGATCTCCGAGACGTCTTTCACGCCACTCTTACCTTGGGTTACTCCGGCATTGTTGAATAGGATGGACGGATCCCCCAATCCTTTGACAACTTCTGCGTGTAGCCGCCTGGTTTCATCGTAGGAGGACAGATCTGCCTGAAAAGCCGCCGCTTGCACTCCTAGAGACTCGAGTTCCATGACCAGCAAGTTGGCCGTTACGGCGGCTGAATTGTAGTGTACCGCAACTGAGCAACCGAGACGGCCTAGAGCCAGGGATGTGGACTTTCCAATACCACCAGTTGCTCCTGTCACCAGCGCGAGGTGGCCCTTGAAATCATTAATCACAGCCATATCGATAGATAGCTATATAGAACGGTGGCCTGTCAATTGCTTTGCGGCGAATTCAAGATAGCTAATGGCGACCCTCCGGCCGTTTACCAAGACAGTAAGAAGTAGAGAGAACTCCGAATCTCGATAAATCTTGACACACTATTTGTAAGAATATGTTTCTGCTCTTGAAGTGAAGTAAAGCGACAGTGATTGATGATGCACGTGACAAAGGAAATATCATGTGACACCGATGCCAAGACCTCCTCGCTGCCTCGAAGATCAATCCTCGTTCCCTTTAGATTCCCAGCGTCCTCGCCATCAAACTGCAATCCTAATAACTCCTTCTCTTTTGACCAGATTATTACCCTGTACACTCTGTCCTACATCTCATCTAATCGATTTCTTCCCCCTTTCTTTTATTCGTGTGGAATCGCTCGATACCGGCCTCGAGTTTGATCGTCGGCGTCCTCATCTATCCCTCGCGCTCAGTACCTTTTCTCTGAATATTCATTTGTCCTAGCAAGATGACAGAACCAGATGATGTCGAAGAGGATCTCTTCGCTGATCTGTAAGTCCTACCCATTCTCATAGTCTTTGCCCTAAACCTTGAGACACGTGTTCTATCCTATCCCCAAATCTCCCCTGCTAATTCATTTCAGCTACGATGCCGACGAAGCCAGCGCTCCGGCCACCTTACCTGCCCCTAGTACAGTCCCTACTGCTCCGGTTGATAGTTCCATTAATAAGTTCAATGAACCTGGATACGGTGAAGAGCCGGATGTCGCCTATGATCCCACTTCGTTTGACGTGGATGCGACAGGCCAAGATGACCAGACCAATGGCGCCCAACAGGTGAAGTCACCGGAGGTGCATGAGAGGCCAGCACATACCGAGTCATCGGGCATTAATATGAAAGAGGATGGGTAAGTACAACTAGTATTGCATTGGATTTCTATTGCTTCAACCTCCCTTTGTTTGAGCATCCCCCCTTTTTTCGTACACCTTGTTTCGCATTATCACTTTTAAGGACTGGAAGGGTCAAGGGAAGGAGTGAGATCGATGAGTGGGGTTGCAGCTGTGAATGCACACAGTGTCACCCAAGAAGCAGGAGTTTCTTCAACGGCAGCGGCGATATTTGAAGGAGCCTGGAAGTCAAATTTCACCAGTCTCACTCGTCTCATTGCGGGCTCAGCTGTCGAAAACGCAATACTATTCCGATTGTTGATTATGACGGTGATCATGTGGGTGCCTGGTAAACTTGTCATGAGTTTCAGAGTATTACGCTATCACCATACAACACTGGACTTAACAAGAGGTGACAATGAGCTGGTGCAAGTGCATCACAGGTCGGATCAAATCCTGCTGGAGCGTGAGGCTAGGATAACATTTGATCGGCTGTCAGGCGGACTGGTCAAGTCGAGTCAAGCAAGTTAAGATGCGTCATCCAATATTGAGCCTAGCTCCAAGCACTAGCTATTATGTGCTTCAACTAGCCGAATCGGTAACCATATCGAAAAGAGAGATGTCGCCTGGGCATGGCTGAATAGTCGGAGGAACTCTTGCGTCCATACACCACATACTTTTACAGTTCAGAGCAGAACAGAGTAACCAATCTCAAAAGTCAGGCAAGAGATAGATGCTGTCAGTATCTGTTCTAATGTCAAGAGAGAGGCAAAAGCAAAGATTGTCTTGAATCCACTAGACGACTGCATTCATCCACAAAGCGGAAGTAGTCGTCATGATGGAATTTACGTGGCTATTATATCAATCGCTGCGACGACCGCCGCCAACAGAGAGCAAGGACGCCTCGCAACATGAAGTGCTGAAGACCCGGATAATTGTTGAACGATTATGAATGTGTTGCAGTGTGGCTCGAGGTCGATATTGTGGCAGGTCGTCTTTGATAGGGCCCAAGTCTTGGCCCCCATCCCACTCTCAAGTCTGCCTCACGTCTGCCATATACTTGCTCCGTTCCAACCCTATGCAATCAATCCACAGCACCATGGATAGAGGGGATGTGATGGCCCTATATGTTAGAACAAGCAATGACGCCGCCTACCCAATTACAGCCCGGAACTTCACAGTTTACTTTCTCCGGTCTTGGCACCCTCAAAGGATATCGACCCGACAAATGCAGCAACAAACCACAGTTGAAACTATATGCCCCAAGTTGTATCAGAGAGCACCTATCCTCCCGCTTTTGCGCCTGCTCATGTTCTGTATTTCTTTACCGCCATCGATGCTCCCGCCCACCATGTTACTATCGCTGTTTCTTACTTTCCTTTCGGTGGTGGCTAACATTATGTCTTTGCAGAAAGATGTTCATCGGTGGCTTGAATTGGGAAACAACTGATCGTAAGGATCCACCTATCTTCCCTAGCCCCTATGACAACAATTGAATCTTGGCACCATGGTCTATAGTAACTAAGAACCCCAACAGAGTCACTCCACGATTACTTCTCACAATTCGGCGAGGTTCAAGAATGCACGGTCATGAGGGATAGCGCGACTGGAAGGTCCCGTGGATTTGGCTTTCTCACCTTCAAGGATCCCAAGACAGTGAATACGGTGATGGTTAAAGAACATTTCCTTGATGGCAAAATAGTAAGGCCCCTACTTGAAGACCCCTCGAAAAGACAAAAGGAGAATGGTACCCCTTCGCGGCCGTCCCGGCCAAGACGTAACGGCAAAGGCTTACAGTATGGTTATCAGATTGATCCCAAGCGTGCGATTCCCCGAGACGAACAGGAGAAAACCGCTAAAATCTTCGTTGGTGGTGTCAGCCAAGAGGCATCCGAGGAGGACTTCGAAGGATTCTTTGCCCAATTTGGACGAGTTGTCGACGCGACTCTTATGATGGACAAGGATACAGGGAGACCCCGAGGATTTGGTTTTGTGACGTTTGACAGCGATGCTGCTGTGGAGAAATGTCTGGAATACCAGCCACTCGAGATCCTAGGAAAGCAAATTGAGGTAAAACGAGCACAGCCGCGAGGCAAAATGGGCGAGGAGGATGATTTTTCTCGAGGCGGGCGCGGAAGAGGAAAATTTAATCGAGACGATCGTTTCGGCAATGATAATAGTAACCAAGTCTCACAAGGCAATCAAAATCAGGGTCAGAATATGATGGGAGCCGGTGGTATGAGCCCACAGATGATGGCTCAGTATTGGCAACGAATGCAACAATACTTCTCGATGATGCAGCAACAAATGGCATCCAACATGATGAATAACATGGGCAACATGGGAAATATGGGCAACATGGGCAACATGGGCAACATGGGCATGGGTCAAATGACACCCCAGATGATGATGCAGATGCAGCAGATGCAGAAAATGCAAGGAGGGAACAGTCCCAATGCTCAAGGAGGAATGGGCAACATGGGCAACATGCAAGGCATGAATCCACAAATGATGCAACAAATGATGCAGATGCAGCAACAACAGGGTGGAATGAATGGAATGAACAACATGGGAGGAGGACAAGGAAACAATGGTGGCAGCTTCTCGGCACAAGAGCAGATGGCTTTTGAGCAACAAAAATACGAGCAGCAACAACAAACTCGCCGACCGGGCAACTTCCCTAGCGGACCTCGGGGTGGCGGATTCCAGAACCAGAATCCCCAATCATGGGAGGGTATGTACGATGATGTACCTCAGCCAGAGAGTGGTCATGGATCTGCTGGCCCAGTACGCAATAACACACCCAAACCACCCAAAGGACCAGCTGCAATCACCCAGGCCAGCGCGGCTCCGGCAAATGCACCAACAGGCCCCAAGAACCCTGGCAAACCAACAGGCGGTTTCCGTGGAGGTCGTGGTAGGTATCATCCTTATGGTCGTTGAAAGGTTCCGGTTGGATCGTCTTATCCTATCAAATGGGGAGTGTGTCAACGCGTCTTGAGCTGGAAGTGGTTCTTGCTGTTCCAAGGATGCCAAGATGGTTTGTGATCATGGATTTACATGGCTTTGCTTAGGGTTCAGCGTTCCCACAGTGAACTATCAAAAAATCAGCGAAGCTGAGTGTTCTGGAGTCGGAAGAAGGGTTTCTGGTCACGGGTAAGATCGCTACAGATACCTCCCATCCAAAAGCAGGATATGTGACTCAACGCTCAACTTGGTACTAGGAGGCTTGCTGTATCATAAGGGGCCTCGTGGAGAAAACTCCATAATTGACACTCTCGCCAGGCCTTGATTAGCCGAGGGGAGGATTAGTGTAGCAATGGAAAAGTCTGCCTTGCATACAGAGGTATTCTTGATTGTAGTATCTTGAAACCCCTAACGTCTCTACATATGATCTGAGGGACTGAACAAACACCTTCATTCCCCCGAAATCAACAAGAGTGCAATGTTATGTCCAATCGAGTCCATATAACCCAAGTGAAGGAAGCTTGAATTTCGGTTCGGCGAGGCTGTGTGGCGTCCGTGCCTTTCGCCTACGACTATTAATAGGCTTATTACGTACTAGCGGCTTGCCAGGTAAATACTCAGCAGATGCCTGGGTGTACACCACTAACAGCTTCCGAGCAACCGCACGTGACGGACTTGAACGTATTTCTCGTTCGAACAAAGCTCGCCATCGGGTATACGAGCAGAATCAATGCAACTTCGACGAGTGTACCCTCTTTACAAAGACCACGCGGTTAAACTTTCATCGGCAGGAACGAAGGCAATGATTGAGTTGTGGATGAGCAACAAACGAAACCCTCTTGGCTGCCCTCCCTGATCTGGGGAAGCAAGGCACTGCCGCCCGCCGAACCTATTCGGAGTTGAGGCGCAGCTCAGCGCCTAACACACACCGAGGAGTGACCTAAGCTCCCCTAACAGAGCCTAAAGAGCCTAAGCTTGAACGGCGCCAATAGCGGCATCAATAAGTCTTGCTTTGGTGGATAAAATGTCTCGCAGAATCTCAATTGCCCAGAGACCAACCTGGGCGACGGGCACCAGAGGCTGCCAGCTCCAGGGCTCGTTCTTTTAGCTTGAGTACTGCGCCTCTCTTGCCCCACGCCTGCACCTATCCCTGGCACCCATGGCTCTTCCCACCCAAGGTCTGGACGAAGTAACTCCACTGATTTTCCTTCAGGCACGCCACTCCTTGCCGGAACCAACTGGGGAGGCTCTAACCTGGTGAGTCGGGGTTCTTGATAATCAATATCTAGATCCAACGGGTGTTCATCAATAGTATCAACAGGCGTGTATATGCAGGGGAACAGCACGCACCTCTGACCCGAATATTCTCGGCCAATCTATGCATGATCCCATGAGCCTTGCTCGACACACATGGTGTTTCAGTGAGCGCGTGCTCAAAGCGTGTTTGGCCAAAGCCCACGTAATAGCACGACCTGTCTGGAAAACCTCACTAGAGTGGCATCAGCAGTTTCGAGGTAACCATACCTAAGCCACCACCATCAAGACCACCAACAAAAATCCTCTTTGTTCAACTCGGGTTGTGGATCGAGGCCCTTGTCATCCCGATTCCCCCAGTTGCGGAAGAGAACGCCCCCTGACAGGGCTCGTGGCCCATGGGTCAAGGCGGGCGCCGATGGACCATTCAGCCTGTTGGGATGAGAACTGAGTTTTCCCAAAAATTGCTCGGTGGTCTACGCCACAAGCCCACCAAGTTGCTATCTTGACCCTGGCAGGTGGGCTAACCCACCTTCTGAAGGCTTCGATGGGCCTTTCAGGTGTTGCCATTGCGTATGTCTTGAAACGGCGTCTCTAAGCGGCATGCTTGGCCTCCCAAAAGTCAACAGTACCATCAGGTGCCGTCCAGCGTTCCCTCGTATTACTGCCTGCATCGATTCTCAGCTGAAAAGCAGGTTCCTTCGTTCTCGTTGCATATGAAACTCTCTCTCGATTATCATCACTACTTCTTCTACACTCGCTTCTTACCTTCGCTCTTGACCTTTTTGCCCATACAGTTGTCACTCGTTCACCCCCAATCATCCTCCTAACCCTACACCCGCTTCAAAATCTGAGTGGTCGATCGTTTCTCCATCGCCGACGTCACAAGCCATCCCAGCGATCCTATCCCCAACCGGCCTCCCGTCAGATCTCAAGTAACTGCATCCACAATCAAGTGCTGTCGCCGCAAGTCGGCTTCTATATATTGATTGTTGGCTAAAACCAACAAATCGCCAAACATGTGGGGGACATCAGCAGTAGCATTGGCCGCGTTGGCATTACTTCCTTCAGTCCTTGCAGCAGACATCTTAAAAACAGATGGATTCACGAATTGTGCGAACGGTACCGGGACCATAAAAGTGAACAACGTTGATATTTCCTTTGACCGCGGCAACAATTCGGTCACCTTCGATGTTTCGGGCGAGAGCACTGTCGAACAGGAAGTAACCGCGGAACTTATTGTCAGTGCATACGGGATTGAGGTTTACAGAGACTCCTTTGATCCATGTGCTTCTGATACTAAAATCGACGAGCTGTGTCCTGGTGAGTGTGGCAATACATCCTTTGAATACTAAGCAAAGTACTGAAACTCCATTTTAGTCCCCGCTCGGGCCTTCAGTGCAAAAGGTTCACAGCAAATTCCTTCCGAATATGTTGATAAAATCCCATCAATTGCTTATTCGATACCTGATCTCGAGGGAAGTGCCCAGTTACTTCTCAAGGCAAAAGATGGATCTGAAATTGCTTGTATTCAAGCTGGTGTCGACAACGGCAAAACGGTTGAAGTCCCCGCCGTCTCTTATGTGGCAGCTGCCATTGCAGCCGCCGCTGCAGCTGTCTCCTTACTCGGAGTGGCGGCCAGTGGCGGCCATCCAGGAGCATCCACCTCGAGTCCAGGTTTCAGTGAGGTTATTTTCTGGTTTCAAGGAATGGCCATGAATGGTATGCATTCAGTACCTTATCCTACCGTTTATCGCAGCTTCACCAAGAATTTTGCATTCAGCACCGGTCTTATCCCATGGGCCGGGATGCAAAGATCCATCGACAGTTTCAGAGAGAAGACTGGAGGAAATCTAAACCAGGCCAGCTACGACTTTCTCCAAAATGCCACCCTTGTCTATCCCGACAACTCAACAAGCACCGCATCATCGACTTTCAAGAAGCGCGCACTACTTTTCATCCGTCAGATCGACATCGGTAATAACACAGAGTCATCGACGGGCAATGAGAAGCAACAACACTTCGTCGAAGGTATCCAGGCTTACGTCGAACAACTGACCATTCCCGATGCCAATACTTTCATGACCGTTCTCCTGATCTTCGCCATTGTCCTGGCGGCCATCATTGTTGGTATCCTGCTCTTCAAAGTTATCCTGGAAGCGTGGGCTTTGTTCGGCAAATTCCCCAAGTCCTTGACCACATTCAGGAAAGAGTACTGGCGTGTCATTGCGCAAACCATCGTCTCGCTCATTCTTCTGCTCTATGGAATTTGGACACTGTACTGTATCTTCCAATTCACTCATGGCGACTCATGGGCCGCGAAGCTACTTGCAGGTGTCACACTTGCCACTTTCACAGCCATCCTCGCCTTTTATACGTGGAAGATCTGGAGCGTTGTCAGAAAGCTGAAGCAGATGGAAGGCAACTCCCACTCGCTATTCGAGAATAAGGAAACCTGGAAGAAATATAAGAACTTCTACGAAAATTACAAGCGTGGATATTGGTGGCTGTTCATCCCAGCCATCGTTTACATGTTTGCTAAAGGCTGTGTTTTGGCTGCTGGTGATGGTCACGGGTTGGTCCAAACCATTGGTCAACTCGTTATTGAAGCGATCATGCTTTGTCTCCTGCTCTGGACTCGTCCGTATGAGCGCAAATCTGGCAACTGGATCAACATCATCATCCAAGTGGTGCGAGTCTTATCAGTTGTCTGCATTTTGATCTTCGTCCAGGAACTCGGCGTCGCTCAAACAACCAAGACCATCACTGGCGTCGTCTTGATTGCGGTGCAATCGGGCCTCACTGCCATTCTCTTCATCCTCATCCTCATCAACAGCATCATTACTTGCTTCCGAGCGAACCCTCACCGACAGCGCCGCAAGGCTGCCGAGAAGAACTTGTCTCGGGATCTGGAAGGCGACGCCTTCCTCATGCAGCCAAACCCATATTCCTCCACACCTCCAACTCACAGCCGCGAAGTCTCAAGAGATTCGCCAGGCTACGAACCGATGCGCGACAGATTCGGCAACCAATACGAGGATAGCCACGAGAATCTCGTCAAAGGAGCCGCGGCAATGGGCAGTGGAGGCTACCGCAGTCTGAGCCAAAATAGGTCGGGCCACTCTCTTAGCCCTCCGCCCTTCTCACGGGAGCCGCGCCTGCCAGATCTCGGCTATGAACAATATCGCCACAAGTAGTCCGTGGTCAGGAGTTGACTCCTGCCTGGCGTGGCCCCTGGTGGCTGTCTATAAAGTCACGCATATTCTACATATATCTGCTTTTAATCCACGCGAAGAAGCCCAGGGTGGATAAATTTGCTTGTCAATCTGTTGTTTCTCCTTGCATAGCGTTTGTCTTTTTTGTCGTTGAAAAACAGTGGCTCGGCCTTCAAGTGATGGCACGGTCCCACACGAGAATCGAAGCTGAACGATATGACCCAAAAACTTGATGACGGGAATTGATCTGGGATATAGATATACTACTACCTTAATAACAACCTACTTTCGCTCTTGATATGGAGAATTTCCACTGGCGCTTCCTGCTTTGTGCCCAAATTTTCACGATTGTATTTTCCTCGGTGTGCAGCAAGGCGAGTCTGGGAGGGTACCATGCAAGGCTGAAAGCGGTGATTTTTCTTGACCGCTTTGCACCATGTCTTTCCAAGTTTCCACTCATCCACCGACTTGGCTGATCCTGCCTCCATCGTTGCTCAAGCTCCGACTCTCGATCAAGCAACTTCTTGTGGGAGGAAACCACGGTGTGTAAGGAGTAGAGAGGCAGCCACTATTCCCAGAAGACAAACGACATCCGTTTCCAGGCAAAGCGTTGCACCCTCGTGGCCCCTTCCTAAAGCTGCAGGGAAGACGTGTCAGTAAAGCCACCAATGAAAGACATCATGCGCACAGCCTTCCATGCATCCCAGGAGTCGCATGCACGCCAAGAAAACGAAAGTCGTTTGTGGCGTTCCAGTTACCTCTACCATTGGATGGTTTGGTAGGGTCACGAGTCCGAGGCCTTGTTGAGGCCCGCATTCGAGATTCGACGAAGGACGACGAAAGTTGTTCGATTTTGTTGGTGAGAGATCTGGGAGCATCTTCTGCGTGGCTCACTGGCTATATAGGCCACCCTCTCTGCACAGAGCGCTAGACTCCGATACCACTAGCCTCTGATCAAAGACAACAATGACCTTTCAATTTCAGATGCCAATAGCGGAAATCGCTGATTTTTTCTCCGATCAGGCTGAGGATCTGCTGCCGATGGACTTCGCGTGGCAAGACAATCCCTTCGACTTTGACCAGGAGTTCCATTTTGGAAACCACTTGAACGACGAACTCCTGCTACAAGAGGCTCTCCCTGCAAGGATCTCGGACCTGGATATTGGCGACAAGGCGAATATTCCGAACCC
>Ga0105239_10001556_pt1 | contig 30336 bp, 16 predicted proteins | sample KBSC44metaG_FD_92761 | JGI IMG/M metagenome (GOLD analysis project Ga0105239, IMG submission 92761) | Corn rhizosphere microbial communities from Kellogg Biological Station, Michigan, USA - KBS C4-4 metaG | ecosystem: Host-associated > Plants > Roots > Rhizosphere > Soil | place: Michigan, USA...
ATGAGAACATAGAAACTTTAGTGTCACAAACCAACCATCAACCCGTTGTCACTATGGCACCGAAGAAAGAGTCCCTGTTGGACCTATGTACTCGTGCAACCAACCTGGGGAACAGTGTCTCTGTGCGCTTGCTCGAATACCTGAGCACTGTTAAACACCACCCCCATGGATTCCGTGAACTTGCCACTGACTTCCTTGACATCTCCCGTATCCTCTGGGCGATTGAGGCGGGATTGATAGAATCATCAAGGACGCATAATCAATTGCCTGCTGACATGGTCAAGGAACTCGACAAGAAGTTCCGTGGCACCCATGACGACTTTATGGTTCTCAATCAGCTTTTGGTCAAGTTCCTCGAATATGAGAAGAAGAAGGGGTTCGGCAAGCTTTCCAAGGGATGGCATATGATGTTCGTCGACACGGATATCCATAAAATGAGAGAGTCCCTCGAAAAGAGTCGGGACGCTCTGAGGATGAGCGCGTTAGTGTTCAGATGGTCTCTCGGAGACGAGAGAGTGGACTCTTCTGTCGGCATTGGCTACACTGGCCTCGCCGCCGCCCTCGAGAGGATGAACTCAAACAGACCTAGCGTGGTGATTCCGCCCCCGAGCGAGCATTCGCAGCAGCCAGCTACACCTTCGGCGTCTCACGTTTCAGACATTCCTGACCGTCTGCCACCCCTCCCAACTCTACCCCCGACGGAGAAGATTTCGACTTATAGCCTCTTCCCAAAGACCGAGTTTGGCCGGGAGGAGCTGTCGCAAGAGCCTCACGCCATTTCAACGCAGCCAGATCGCCACAGCGTGAAGGCCGCCTCAAGCGTTAGATCAAGCAGAATTACCACCCATTCTGGTTCAAGGGAGACCGGAAGAGATCATTCTTCCATTCACAAGAGTGGAAGGCTGGGCAGTGAGGGCGGCATTCCTGAGGATACTGTATCTATGAGGGATGCAGACTCCTTCACTCAGATTGAGGATATGATTCATGACATTGAGCTTGATGACAAACACTCCAGCCAAGGCACCACTATCAGACCCGATCCAAGTGCTGCCCCGCGATGGACCCCAAAACAAAATTCAGGAGCCCACTCATCTGCTCTCAAGACTTCTCTCATAAACGCTGTTCAGCAGAGGAAGCATAAGATGATTGAACAGCTCCTTGACTGCGGTGTCTCGCCAGAAAATACAGGAGAATTCAATCTACTGAGAGAAGCCGTCCTTACCAGAGATCTTGAGAGTGTCCGGCTGTTGTTGCTGTTCGGAGCAGACCCGAACGGATTAGACAGGAATAAACTCACACCCCTATATACAGCAACCGAAATGTCGTTCATCGATAGTGCAAGACTCCTGATCAAGTATGGCGCGGATCCAAACCTTCCAGCGGGACCTGACGGAGAGTCTCCTCTTGCTTCCGCAATTACGGATAACAAGGCAGAATTTGCTCGACTGTATCTCACCTATGGTGGCGATGCCGGGCAAATGATGTGTGACGGCAACACTTTACTCATTAAGACAATCAACAAAACTGCTCCTACAGATTTGACAGAGCTCCTGCTCAATTACGGTAGCGACCCCAACGGAAAGAGTGCCGAGGGCGTGACACCTTTGTTCGAGGCCATTCAAGCTCGGAGACTGGATACACTGACACTGCTCCTTGATCACGGAGCCAACCCCAATTTGCCAGGACCGAAGCATCCTCTCTGGCCATCAACGTATCAGGCCAAGATTCTTCAACTCATGCTTTCTCGCGGTGCAGACACCAAGAAGGCACCTGGCTGTCTTGAACTGGCCACCAGTCTCAATAACGTTGAGTCCGTCAAAATCCTTCTCAATGCTGGAGTTGACCCCAACATGAGAAAAGATGGAATTTATACTCCACTTTGCTCTGCGATCCGCGACGACCGTCCTGAGCTCATTACCCTCCTGTTGTCTAAGGGAGCCGACCCTAACCATATGGCTTCCGAGTATCCGCTATGGAAGTGCATCACCCACGATCGCTCGCAATACATGACTCAGCTTGTTGCTGCAGGTGCGGATCTGCATAAACCAAAAGGCATAATCGAAAAAGCGGTTGCGCACAACAACATAGCTGCCCTGAACTTCCTCCTTGCACAGAAGGTCAGTCCCAATGACAGAAGTCCCGAAGGCCACACACCTCTGACCACAGCCATCCGAGAAGATCGAGCGGAAATGCTCGATCTCCTTCTGGAGAACGGTGCCGACCCCACCATCAGAGGTCAAGATTGGCCCATTTGTATGGCCGTTAAACGGCCAGCCATCCTCAAGAAGCTTCTTCCGGCTCTCCACAATCCCCGCTCTGTAAAGGGTGTCATGGAGATGGCCGTCGTTGCAAACCAGCTTGAGAGCATCAAGCTCTTGCTGGCTGCGGGTATCAGCGTCGAGGACAAGAATGGAGGCGTTTTCTCTCCCCTTACAACCGCCATTAGAGAAGATCGAAAGGAGATTGTCAAGTTCTTGCTCGACGAGGCAGGCGCGGACATCAATGCACCTGGAGAGCATTTGCCCATCGTCAAGGCCATCCGCCGTTACCGAGGTGGCGACTTGGACATCATGGAAATGCTCCTCGACCGTGGTGTCGACATCAACAAGATGTATCGAGGCTGGAACTCCGTCCTCCAGGCCGTAGAAAGCGGAAATGCCAGGATCCTGCACTTGCTCAACGACAAAGGTGGCGGCATCAACCTGCAAGTGAAGGATGAAGACTCGGGCAAAACAGCTGAAGAAATTATGATCGAAGCCGGATGGGAGGAAGCCTACCACTCTCTGCTCGACGACTAATAAACGAAGCGAAGGCAGCTCCAACCATCCTAAGGTTTGTTGGACATCAAACCTTAAAAAACACCCGAACAATTCCGAAAGGAGAAACAATCCAAACACGAATGGCTCGACGCCTTTTTCTTACTGTATATCGACTTTGACCGACCATATCATATCGCTCATTGTGTTATATGATTCCCTATGTACAAACACCACCACAAGCCATGAGACGGCGCAAGATCTGAGAATTTCCTATAACATCAGGACTCTGCGAGCCCTGACATATGCACGCGAAACACACACAACTTTTGCCCTATTTAATTACGAACGACAAGGGAGGCTTTCTGTGATATCATCAAATACCCCTTTTTCGATTTCCTTTCCACTTTTCCTACATATCTGAAATCGCCGACAAGCCTACCTCCTAGCCCGAGGTATATATCCACCCTATCTTTTGGCTTTTCGCTCGAATTTTATACGCAAATCTGTACATCATGGAATTTTTTGATACTTTTCGGTTTCACGCAGTGGCAAGAGCGCATGACGGGCTTCACCCGTGGTAGCATGTGGCCTGCAGACGCAGCAGCAGAAGAAGAAGCAGTAGCAGCAGCAGCATTGAATCGTGACGGGACTACAGAGACCAAGATTGCCCAGTTTAATACTTGATCCCTAGGCGCATTGGTTAAACAGAAAATTGATTTAATAGAAGAAAACAACCTGCTGTTTCTAGGGATACTTGTGACTTCTTCCGGTCTATTGCTCCACTGCCGCAATCTTTCTTTGCTTCCAGGATGTAGAATACCACATTCAGTCCTCCTTCAAAACGGCAACTACGGGGGATCTTCTCAGTGGCACCCCCCGTATGTACAATGACAGCACAGCAAAACGCCAACTACGATCATTTACACCCGCAACTGACTCCTCCCAGAGGCTTTCACACACATCCATTCATCCACTCAAGTCGATCCCCCGATCGATCCTAATACTACATACCTCCTCAGCTATTTCGGTTGGCGTCCACCCGCAGCCTACAACTGCAACTCAATCGCCCCTTAGTCTGGAGTTCTACCCAGTCTAGACCAAAGCCCGTTCATTCCCTTCCCGCCCGCCCCTCATCGGCCAGCAGCCAGAGCCAGAGCCGTAGCGGTAGCAAGGCCCTGTGGCTCGGAAACTCAGCCTTGGAAGAGGGAGGGTGGGTCGTCGTCGTCGTTCTAGATCTCCTCCGTCCTCCCCTTTCCCCCCCCTCCCCGGCGCGCGGGTGGAATGAAAACTTGGGAAAACCTAACTTAGGTGATGACAACCCCCCCCCCCCCTTTTTTTTTCTCTCCCGTCGCCCCGGTCCTTGGGTTAGTTAGTCCGTGTTAAGTATTAGTCGTAGTCGTCCTTGTGAAATGATCTCGGCTGCCCGCCAGCCTTTTGGCTAGTCTGGACTCTGTGTGCGCCTTGGCTACGCTGTTACAGTAGGCCGGCCTTGTAGAGTGCGAGGACGAGTAGGTGGTTTCGAGTAGTAATTACCGAGTAATATCTAATATTGATCAATAGATTGGGAATATTACCTTGGAATCTGGAAAGTGTGTCTATGAATCTGGATGTGGGGTCCCATACCACTGGGCCCTCGAAACACGAAGCCCGGCCGCAATCGAGATTTCCAACGAGTCGGGAGATGAGTACGAGGAATTATTAAGATGTTATCAAGGTAACGGATTTGATGATGTTTTACTAGGTGATGGGGGAGATAGATAGCCTTTAGGCTGAAACGTGAATAGACAGTGGGAGACCTTTTCGATATCGTGGTCGTGTGTTTGTTTCCTAGCCCCGGTGGTCGTGACCTGCTCGTCGCCGTCGTCGTCGCTAATTATGGCTGGCTAGCTTCCGTTTCAATACTACACAGTCGACTATTATAGTCTGAATGACACCAATGGGTCCATCCGGTCACTCCTTATGTTTTTTGAATTCTCTTCTGCAAGAGGGTTGACTCTGCATCGTTGCATCCACTTGAATGAGCGACATGAGCAAGTAGAGGAGAGAAGTGAGAAGTGAGAAGGGAAACGTGCTCTCCACCCACCGATCAGGCCCATCGTGCGGTGCGACATCGACAGTAAGTAGTCCGTCCTGTGACAACCTGCTGCCTCCATGTTCGCTCCCGGGCGGCTGGGCCTCCTTTTTGTATGTTGTGATGGTGTCGGCGAGGACTGCCGTTGTACCATGGCTCCCAGTTTCAGTGACTGAGTCGTGCTTCTGGAGTGGGCCATGTTTTGGGCCCTGCTCGCTGATCAAATACGACGAGGCTAGGTGTGTAGGCAGCATGCATGATGAAATCTGTGCTGATATTGTCGTGTACCGGCCCTTGCAATATTCAGCAGCTTAGGCCCGTATGGATATGCGTTATTCCAGTGGTCAGTTACTTCGTTCAATTATCCATTTGTCCAATTGGAGGTGCCTAGGGTGCGTGCACATTGCTTTCAGATGCTCAAAGGTCGATAGATAATTTTCAGGCGCCACGACAACAGGTACAATATCACCTGTAGAATCTTTTACCAAGGCATCTAGTAGTACGGAGTACGTACCTACTGGAATGGGATGTGGGATGAGATGAATTTTATTGAGTACAATTTTATGAGACTATATCCAAGTCCCTTCTGACGTTGCATAGCGATGCTAGCAGTTGTATATTTGATCAGGGATTTTGCACTCCTAGGAGGGAGGAATTCTTGCTCCATATAACAAAATGTGATATTGTGATTTCGAAGACAGTGCTCATTGCTCAATGACCCTACACAGGGGATGATAACTGGATGCAGGCAGTGAGCTCGCTACTGGGCTTGATGCAATAGAGACGTGGGAACTGGTTGACACCACGCCTGCTCAAGAGGACAGCGTCACTATCAGAAGCTAGAACCAACGGCCATGTAGAGCCATAGCCCTCTCCAACGAACGACGTCCAACATGTCACACCACAGCGAAGGCAATAATGTGGTGAGATTCAGGCCAGCGTCGCGGGACAGCTCTAAGAGCAGGCCTTGCTCTCCCCATGGGTCCTGGCCATCTTTTTGGTGGGGAAAATTGTGGGAGATGAGGTGGACAATCTCTCACAGGTCTCATTTTGGACATAGGTGAGGCATGAAATCAGAAAGACGGACAGACCTAGCCTTCGATCACGTTCCTCAGTTGACCGTCGCACATCTGTGCCTTCCCGCCTGCAATTTAATATTCTAATCACGCGACGCTCCTAACCTGGCCACAATAGATTCGGCGGCAGTAAATGCCTCATGGGCCATGGCTTCTGTGGTAGCAAGTGCCACTTGGTCCGACCAGCAGGCTAGCACCTACGAATCATCTCTGGGTTTGTGGAATAAAGGCAATCCCGACAGACAACATGCCCTTTTCGAGTACTCCTGTAGGAAAGTAAATTGCCGATCAATCTGTGCACTAGACTTCATGTTTTTCTGTGATCTTATGAAGTTGTAATTACAACTTGATACAAGAGGAACCAAACGGAAGCGCGAGTCTGCCTCGTGGTTTGCCTTGCGTTGCTTGAGTCCGGATGTCGTCGCCTATCAAGCAGATGTCTCTTGACCACGATCAAACCGGATCACTGGTCCAGGCTAAGTAGGGGCCTGTAGAGTCAGCGGCTTTTCCTCGTAGCGATTCAAAGATGGCAAAGATGGCAAAGATGGCAAAAAGATGGCAACCAATAAGTGGCCGAACGGGGGAGCGGGTTTCTGAGGCCAGTATGAGCGGACGGCCACTCTCGCCGCGTATATAAATGGAAGGGGCTTGCTTTTCACTGATGTCTGGGCAACTTTTGTCGAGTCGTTGCGCATCTGGAAGGGCCGATCCATTGGACGCTAGCGAACGCAAGCGAGCAGCCTCTCTCGTCAGAGGGATGGGATGGACGCTCGAGGGCCGCGCAATATTCGCCTCAACCTTATGCAAGGCCATCTTGGAAGAGATATGGAATCAGATTCGTCCAAGGGTCAGGTCGCTTAGACGTTAGTATTGCGCCAAAAGGGAGAAGGGCAAGTCCCCTTTGCGAAGCAAAGCGCCACAACGCCGCGAATAACCTCCAGCTCGTTTGTAAGTGTTTCAGCTTGGAAGTGTAATCGGACCCTGCAGGACAAGCGTTGGCCTTTCTCGTTCCTGGATTCACAGACGGGGAGGAAACTGAGACAGAGTCTGCAGGTCCGGAAGGACATCCGCTGCAGGTATGGGCAGCCTGTAAGTGGTTGTTGACTGCATGAAAGCTTTGCTGCGTTATGCACAGCCACAAAGCGGGTGTGCTGCAAGTCGATGATCTTTACTTACTGTTCCAACTAACTGTTCTAGGTGGTTGGTTGATGGAGATTTGCCTATACCGAATACAGCCTCCCTGACTGTCTCTGTGGTGTATAGTATGAAGCAGGGAGTACAGGCTGCACAAATGCTACTGCATGGGTATGACGTCGTCCTTGCAGATGGTGACTCGTGAGTGAGGCATCGCACCACAACTGCCGACCAGCATCAAATCGTGCTGCAACTTCCCACCGTTTGCACCGAGTAACTTGGACGATGTGCAGGATACCTATACCTACGCCTGTCCCGAGATGAAGTACCTGGACATGGTCGGGCCTCCGTCTCTCAGAATATGCAGGATGAATGTTCAACTCTGTTCAAGTGAAGGATGACAAGGAAATGCTTTAAGAGGAACAATGGTACTCGACACGTTTTAACTACTTGTGACTATTCGTACCGACAAACAAGATTCAATAGGAAGCAATTTTGGGGGGGGATTTTTTCAATTTTCTAATGTTCAGGCCAGCTGGACTGAACAGGTACTTGGCTATAGAGGCTTCGTACATGTTTCAATAGAAGCCAAATACAAAACAGATTGCAAATTGCAAATAACACGACATGATGGTCTCTTGCAGTAAGGTGTTCCATGGGATACTTGTTGAAAGCACACACGGCCATCTTAGCATCAGCTCCATCGGTTCGAGATCTGCCTTGGGCACTAGTGAGTTACCTAAGGTATATAGATACCAGGGCGCACAGAAAAGCCTTAGTCTTCCAAATATCTCTCAATCGCAGAGTTCAGGCTGTTCACTCCGTTCGAGACATTCCAACCTAGGACTCCACTGTCGGTTTTGCCCGCCTTGTTGAGAAACAGGACATCATCGTACAGCTTCTGTAGCTTTTCTGCAATTGCCGTGAAGAACTCATGGTCTCTTCGGAGCCCTTGACTGATCCTGAGGAGAAGTGCATGGTCAGGTTTGGTGGAGCCTTCCTCCAGACCTTCTGCTGATTCCTGGAGCTTATGCTTCTGTTGAGCGTGCTTGGTGGCCTGGACTCTCCTGGAAAATCTCTTGTTCACACGAGCAATGTTCGCCCAGAGCTTATTATGCTTCTCCGCCTCGCGGGGTAGCATGATAGCGCGGATGCGTCGATATGCACGGTCGACCTGAGTGACATGCTCCTCGGCGCCGCTCACCAACGACTCGTAGGTGAGTTCATCATCCGGTACATTGCAATGCTCGTTAGGGAACTTAGCGTCACGCTCCTTCAGGATCGAGTTGGACGCCTTCGGTTTACGAGGCCGAGCAGCCAATTCATCCAACGCTTTACGGGTCGCGCCAGGCACTTGCAACGGAGGATACATAGGGGGCGGAGGCATGGGTTTCACGCCGTCGCGCTCATTGATCTTGGCAACTCTCGCGTCTAGAGCGGCTATCCGCGCCGCCTTTTGCTCTGGAGTCTCTGGCTTCCACTTGTAATTGTCGTCGGGCCACAACGTTGCATTGCGTGGTCTCGTCAGCGCGAAAGGTGGATATCCTGGGGCATTCCTATAGATGATCTCCGGTGTGCGCTGTGTTATGGCGGTAAGACGGTCCTCGGCTTGGGCGCCCTCTCTCTTCTGGGCAGGACGTCCCTGGTATGGAGTGAACACATCTTCTAGGTAGGCGCCACCACCATATTTGAAGTGAAATTCCTCAGCTGTTCCCGTGAAGGTATCATCATCGTCAGGGCCATCGCGCTTGGTCTTTTTCCCGCGAGCAGCCGCTTCGTCGGCGTTCTTGTCGCCATCGAATGCGCGCTTGGTCGGTGTCCGGTGACCAGCTGGTCCATCGGCGTGCTTGCGGCTCTCATCTCGCGAACGGCGGTCCTCGGGTTTGTGTTGCGATGGATTCGGCTCAGATGGGCCTGCGTTGGTCGTGCGTGGTTGTTGCTGCGCACCGGGAGCCTTGCCGTTATGTTTCAAGAATGTCGCTTTCCAGGCTGCCGCCTTTGCCGCACGTTCCTTCTCCTTCTTCTTCTTCTTCTTCTCCTCATCTCTCTTGGCCTTGGCGGCGGCGTATTCTTCCTCTGCCTTCGCTCGATTCAGGCCTGCATCGAACAATGATCGCTCGAGGGGGTCTCTCAGAATGTCGTAAGCTTCCCGAAGGTCGATAAACTTATCTGGGTCACCGCCTTTATCTGGATGGTGAGTCAGTGCGAGTTTGTTGTAAGCTTTCTTGATCTCCTCTGGGGATGCGGTCCTACTTACACCAAGAAGGGCATAGTGATCTTTCATTTCAGCTGGCATTTTTGCTGTCGCGATTGTGGGTGTTTCACTACCGAAGCAATGAATCTATTCGAAAAGTCTGAAAACTTGGAAATTTGATCCTTGAGTTGGAGCTTGTTGTATATAGCAGATAGTTGATGAATGTTGTTATGCAGAAGGCAAGATTGTGAACTTGAACCTCGACATCGAGGTGTATATAAACATCTCAGAAGTGTTGCGAAATCCCAAACTTGAAATTGATGGGCTTTGTTCAGGCGACAATGAGGCATTGTATCGATCGCAGCATAATGACCTTGAGACATTGCGAGAGCAGTGGTTGAAGGGCAGATGAAAGAGCTTCGCAGAACAAAGCGCAAGAAAGTCCATTCAGACAAAAGTCAGACAAAGCGCTATCAAAAATGTAAGAGAGCACACAAGTTTTCCATTCTCTTGTTTGGTATTGCTGAGAGCCTTGTCCCAGGGAGCCATAGCCTCGCCGTGCTCTCGCCATGGTCAATGGACGGTGCAACCATAGACATTGCAGTGATACTGCCTGTGAGGCAGTTGCTCTAGACAGTTTTCAAAAGCAGATACATACCTCAATTAAGGAGTTCATTGTTCTCACGGCTCGAACGACGAAACGTCCAGCGCCGTAGCCATCTGAGTCCACGTGAGTTATTGTTCACAATCAAAAACGGGAGATCAATCATATCGAAGATCCAACAACATCCTCATTGTGATTGGCAATCACTCATGCCTGGACCTACATCCACCCGTCGAGCCGTCTATCCGTCTATCGATGAGAAGCTGTCTTACGACACCTCATGAGAGCAGAGAGGACGTCGAACCCCCTCCCCCCCCATTTTTCCAAAAAATCACGCCACACATGACGTCGAATAGTGGCGCAGCAAACTAAAACCTGTGGCTAGTGCAAATCACCGGCAGAACATGTTTATCCGGGCTGAAAGCGATCGACAGCCTTTCGAGCCTCTTTCATCCAAGACCCCGTGACATTTCAATCAATAGCTCGACGATCTGCGGTCCTACGATGCCGTCATAGCCTCACTCTTCTTTTTCTTTTATTTTTTCTAATATTAAAATTTACCCTTTTGCGAAAGTGATCGACGTCGTGCTTTTACGCGACTGCTACCCAGGCAAAAACGTGTCTCAGTGCTTGTCCTTTCACCCCCCCGGCCGCTTTCCACGCAGTGGCTGCCTCGTGCTCTGGTGGTCCCTTTGACCAAGGGACCACACACACCTCGCGAATACTTGGTCGGTCATCGAGACAAAGAACCCTGTGCGGTGTGGCGTTCGTTGTTGGTATTGTTCTATTTTTTTTCTCCTCTCTTTGGGCAAAAGTACGGAGTCACTTGCAAGTTTCACGAAAGAGCGTGCCTGTACAGTTATGTGTGCTCCGTCCAGTCAGTCCCAGGACATTGATCTTAGGCCGTGGATGTAGGTATGTCGGTATGTATGTCTCTCGTATTTCAATTAATTAAAGAAAACGGACCAAGCACCTGAAATAGACGTGAAGTCCGATAGGAATCCTTCGATTGAATAAAAACGTCGAAACGAAAGGAAATTCCGCTCGCGCCCCGCGCCCCGGCTTGGCTTTCTTGCTCTGTAATTACAGGTACTACGGGCCTAACCTAGGGCAAGGTATGTTTGTCTGTACAATACAGTTTTTCAATCTGATCTCTCTTCCTCCCTTCCCCCCCTCTTTACCGAGTAAATTCGATCTGCAGTCGCTTCGCATCTCTGCTCAATAGTCTGGATCTCCGTGGGCTCCTCCTACGTAAGTAAGGTGAGGGTGAGGTTGTTATCCGCCACAACCCACCGGCGTCCGCCGTTTTGTCCCCAGCCAAGCCACGACCAGTTTCTCGGTTCAACGTGCCGAATTGAAACTACTGTACGGGGGCTTACTGCTACTGCTACTGCTACTGCTACCGCGATTGGGGTTGCCGACTAACATGGAGTACGGAGCGGGAAGCTGTATGTTGACCTCACGATCGACACACATTTTCCCCCCTCGACTCTTGCCCTTTCTTTTTCGCTAATCAAACTGCATCCCCTAGTCTGCGATGTCAGGTACCCTCTCGGACTGCCGAGGAGCTGCGTGAGAGGGTCCGAGAGGTAGCGTCTCCAAGAAAGAGAACGCGAGAGAGGGAGAGAGAGCCTCAGCTGACGTGGCCCTTTCCTTTGGGGCTCCCCATTCCCGACGGGTTCTGTCTGGCCCGTTGTCTCGATGGTGCATTATGCTCCTTTGCATCATCAGCATTGTGCGGCAACTTTTGGAAGTTCTATTATTACTACCGACCGTGGATGGTGCGAGACGCCTCAGGTGTCCGCGAGAGTCTGGGCCGATGGCAAGGCAAGTCGATGTATGTACAAGGTACGGAGTACTACATGCATACAGACATACATGTGAGTAAGGTACGGTTGGCCCTAGTTCCGCCAAGCACGAATGCACTGGACCGTCTAGCCCAAAGTTAGGTGCAAACTAGAAAGTTAGCCTCATGTATGTTCCAAGTTTTGATGCTGATTACTTCCTCCCGGGTTTTGGCCAAATGTAGATAGAGATGGGGGTGAAGGGAGGGGGCATTATCACGATTCACGACCGTAGTGCATTATGCGCTGGTCAGCGGAACGGGAATGTTGCTGGCTCTTGCGCCGCGTATGATAACTCACCTACTAATGTCGCTGTGAGTGTTCGCTCTGAACTTTAATTATGCCTCCATCATCTTACCCTAGAGGCTAGGTGTTATTCATTCGAAACAGGGGTCGGTCCGTAGGGCTAGTGTACCTGGTATCTAAGATGTAGATGGGCATCTAAGTGTTTTCATTGGTGCTGAACTATTGAACCATTGAAGCAATATGCCAGGATAAATGAGATGGTTCCTGTTCCTTGCAGGGCCAGCCTAGCGTTCCACTGACCAGTATGCCCATTTCCTCCTCACCTTCTCCGTTATCCAACGGTGTGCCAACGCCCATGGTCGATTTCGAACGGCATCTGCGCGAGCAAGCCGTCACCAGCCACCTCTTGCACGCCATTCCATCCGGGAAAGCGAAACATCTCCCCTTCGATTTGCCACCCGCTCCTGACATCGGCTTCAGTTTGCGTCTCGTGGTTGTGCTTTCGTGCTCCATCCGACGCCCCTTTCTGCTCTGTCCCGCTCTCCCTCTCGCCAAAAGTCAACAGACAGACAAACATAAAAGCCCTCGCAATCAATAAGGGAAGACGTAGAGAAAGAACATTGTAAATGTAATAATTTGTGTTAATCAGTATTAGTTAAGCCGATACAATTGGGATAATCGTGGCAACCTCATGCCTGAGGATCCATGTGGTGGTGTTTGTGTGTCATTTCAGACAATAGTCCGACGATTGGGTATCTTTCGAAAAGTCGTGTATCTCGTCAAATAAGAAAATAAATAATGGTAGGACCTCGCTTCCGGGATCTTGTGTGTATATCATTCCCGTCCCGTCGTGTCAGTCATCCTTTGTGCTGAAAAAAAAGGGTCAAAGAAAGCATGCAGAATATCCGAGTCGCAATAAATGAGAAAGAAAAACCGCTTCCAACCCGAGGGGAGTCGCCTATGGCGGTCCCTCCTTCTGAGTACTCTCAAAACTGTACATGCCGAACACCACGATGGCTGCGTAACGAACCGTCGGGAGTCTCAGCCGGGGGGGCATCGGGCCCAACGGGGGTATCATGTAGTATAATCCGATAGTCCTAATAAAAATGACCTCCAGGAACAGTTGCAGTCCCGCCCTTCTTTATCCTTCGTCGTGTTCGTAAAGGAATGCAAAAATTCATACAACAGACATCCTGGGTATCAATGCAAATTTGCGCATCGTTGGGTGAACCAACCACACCACCATATTAGTTTCAGTAATTCAGCCACATTTCTAGAGGGTCTGAGATGACAATCTCGGAAGGCAAAATGTCGCCGTCAACCATGACCTCCGTAACCGCGGGATGAATAAATTCTTGTTTCACCGGCTGGTCCTGGTGAGCCGGAGCTAATTCAACAATCATATCTTGGCCTTCGGGCAGTTCTCGAACAACATCTTCGTCAACGATGATGTGAAGTCCACGAGAATTGACATGGGTCACCTGGGTGACACGATGAGGGTCAATATCGAATTTTTGGGATATGCTGTTGACGAGATCTCGTACTGTCCTCTGCATCAGATATACCGCGCGGTAGTATTCCTTGACCGCGTCCTTTTGTCGCACATAAAAGCATGCAACTGTACACACATTAGTATTTATCTTCCCTCGATTGAATGCCTTGGGCAACTTACCTGGTCGAATCGGTCGCTCTGATGGGGGCTGATAGCTGCTGTCCACGTCCACTGCGAAGAGGTCAGATTTTGATTCAACCTCCGTCTTGGGTATCTTGACTGGTCTCGATACGGGTCCACTTGTTGTCGGCTGACTGTCATTCTCGCTCTCCTGCTCCTCTAGAATTGTCGATTTCCGCATGTCTGAAAACTTGCGCTTCGGAGTCGTTTGGGATGTCGAGCTCGCCGATGGTGAAACCATATTGGAAGGCGGAGAGTCAGATGCGCTTTGTCTTGATTCCCAGGTGGTCGTGCGAACAAGTTCCTTCATTTCGGGGTCGTCTCCGGGCAATTTTACGGGATGAAGATCTGGGTCATCTTCAGGATCCCCGCGTAAGAATAGAACGCTGACTGGCTGTGTGGAGGAGAACATATCTTGCATGCTCACGAGTTTCATCTGCAGGTCCTCTTCTGCCGAGAATTTGGTGCTTTCCCCCTCCGAGTCGACAGACCAGGTCCGTTTGTGCTTGACAATCTTTCCTGGTCTGGAGGATGAAGTCCTGGCCATCGAACCACTTCGCCTCCTCTTTCCAGCATTTCCAAGACCGGCTTCAGCCTGAGCAATTTGCTGTTTGAGCTTTTCGATCGTCTTCTTGACATGGGCCACGTCGTTGGACAGCTTTCGTTCTGCACCGTGGTCTCGGAATAGCTTGACCTTTGAAAAACAAACTTCTGGTTCGTTGGAAGACATAGAATCGACGGTCACCAGCTCTGTTTTGGCGCATAGGCGGACAGGAATGCCCTTGACCCCCTTGGAGTGACTAAAGTCTGTGGAGAGGAAGTTGAAACGAATCGATATGGAGCAATCGGGACCTGCGTTTATGGGGTTTGGGTACCACGTTACTGCAAACCCATCAAATGAAGCCTTTTCCAGTTGAATTTGAGATTTGCGCAACTCATCGTCTCCTCCCTGGTTCGGATCCACATATTCTACGGCGAGTAGTCTCCCGCCTCGCTGATGTGCTTCGTTAGATCCACGACCTTCTTTCCAGAGTTGCCAACAGGCACCGGGCCGCGCCCGTTGCTGTTCGTCTTCAAAGGAAACTCGAACATAAGTGCGATATTTCAAAATTGCATTTGGTTGAGGTACGGGCGGATTTGTATCGAATATTGACATGGTGTAAGCTTGGCCTTTGTTCAGGTAAGTAATGGGAATCTCATCCGCATGTCGAGTCATTGCCGTGGGGGCATTCAGAGTCGTGTGGAAACGGAATCTGGCACCAGTGTTAGCCTGGGCATATTGTCCAAGGTCAAATACTGACTTCTCCCCCATGGGTAAAGTTTGCAGGCCGATAGCGCCCGTCACAGAAGACCGCAAACTTTGGCTTATGGACGACGGAACAATGCCCATCTCGACCTGGGTAGGGGTTGTTTTATGAGGAGAATCGTCCATGGCCACATACCCAGAATCCTGGTGTTGTAGGAACTGTTGAGGGGCAAAAGTTTGAGGCTGCTGCTGAGGCATTTGAGGCTGCGACTGGTGTTGGTGAAATTGATCCTGGAAAGGGTGTGGTTGGTGTAGAAATTGGGGGTTGAAGTGTTGAAATTGGGCGAGGGTGTCGTGAGCGTGTAATCCATGGATGGAGTGAGGAAGAGATAGTGGGGTGTTCATGCCCATTCCAGGCGTATGAAGATCGCCTGCTTGAGGGTGATATAAGGTGCCGTAGCCGCCTGGAGTGGGCGTATAGTAACCAGGCGGCTGGTTGGCGAAGGCTGAGAAAGCAAAGGAGTTGGGATCCATGAGTGAAGGTGTAAATCTCCATGCGTCTGTAAATGGTTTTGGGGTGGCATCTTGGTCTTTGACCTCAGGTGGAGCGTCGAAAGGCCTGATGAAGTAGTCAGTATTCGTCGTGTGGTAGGGACCAGGCTCTGGGCGGGAGGTTTGAGTCGGCGACATGGCTCTTGGGGATAGCCATACAAGGCGACCAGCAGACAGAGAGGGTTGAAGGGTTGAAGTAAGCAGGTCTAAGACATACCTCTGGGAGTCGGTGGGTTCATCTACAATAGCCTCGCTTAATACCGACGATCTGCGAGTAGGCGCTTCGACCGTACCGGGAACAGCTGAGGAGGTTCCAGGCCCCACGTTGGGAAAGTTCTGTCGAAAGGACGCGTACAACTCCTCATCGGGTTTCTGAGTATTCCGCCTGTGGGCAAACATGGTAGGGTTAGTACTCGGGATGGGATTAGTGGTCGAGGCGGGTAGATGGTAGAGCGAAAGTGAAACGAGGGCAGGGTGAAGGGTGAAATGTAAAGACGGACCTGTTACGAAACATTTGCGACGGTTGCGGCTGTCTCAGGGTGCCAGTCTGGAAGGGATGAGGTCAAATCAGAGACATGTGTGCTGGAAGAGGCCGTGAGGGAGGGTTGATGTTTAAGCCTCGTGCATCGGCCAGTGGCTTAAAAGATATCGACCGAGTCGAAGGATAGAGCCAGGATAAAGCGAAGAGATGCAGTTGTGCAGTTGCTGCGCCTTCGGAATTGCGTGAGTGTTCGTGTCTCGATGAGAGGCCGTCGAGAGTCCAAGTCGAGTTTCTTTCGTCAGTGAATAGATCCGATTGAAGGCAAGGATGGGAGAGGAGTTGGAGAGGCTGGCTCTAGACCCGAGGCGGCGCAAGGCGTTAGGATGATGCTTAGTTGCAGTACAGAGAGAAAAATAGACCGAGGATCGACAGGAATGTCTACAAATGAATGGAGCGTCGAAGTCAAGACAAGAGGGTGTCGAGTTGCAGATGAGGTCGGTCGAGTCAAAGGAAGGGTGACCAGGGTATGTGGTAGTGGCAGTGGCCTTCGGTGCACATCAACCACGGACTAGGCAATTAGCATCAATGGGGGCCATGGATCAAGGATGGTGAAATCAGAAGTGGATAGAGGGACGGAGATGGGATGAAAGGATGAGGAGCAGATGGTGGTGATGGGTTGACGAGGTCGTCCACGATCGGGCGGTAGGGAGGACTTAGTCGATGGCTAGTTGTGATTTGCGTATTCCTGGTCTGGTCCTGGTTTGTTTAAACTAAAACAGTCGAAGGCAAAGACGAAGACGAAGACGCGAACGCGATGCCGATGGGTATTGCTTTCATGGGTTACGAGCGGACTTTGACCAGGGTGTGGGAGGACTGTATCCGTAACGGATATCGCAGGCATTGCAAGTTGGCCGGAAGATGGATACCTGGTACCAAGTAAAGCTAGAGCCTAGCATGAATACTGCGTACCGGTAATTACGCACCCGTACGAGCTGCCCTTCCTGCAGCACAGAGGACGGGGTATATGCACACAGTCAGCGTTACATACAATACGAGGAAGCCTCCGCCCTACAATTACGGCTTCCCGAGGCCACGGCCACCACGACTGATGGAGGCGATAATAATGAGATTGGGTGCGGAGGACGAGCTACTCTCGTTACCCAGAGAACTTTACCAGGTACTGATTTAGCGGGAGACGGAAAAAGAGACTTTTCGTCAGAGGACAGGGGTCTGGCTTCTGGAGGCCTTGGGGAGACCCATGGCAGATACCCCCATCGCCCATCGCCCATCGCCCATCGCCCGCCCATGGGCCATGGACCAGGGCCTCTGGGGGCCCACTGGCCGCGGAGACCCGCCCATTGCGGCACAACGCCTCACGGTGCAAGCCACTCTTCATGTCTAGCAATGAGCCCACGTACGCCTAGCTACCTATTGGCTGGCCGGCAGCTGGGCCGGTGTAGGCGCCACACTCTTCACACCCAACGGAGCCCCAAGAGGCGGTCGAAAAGGTCAAACTCTAAGGGCTACGAGGCACAAAGTCTGAATGGCCTCAGTACTCCGTATTGACCGACTAAATCATGCAGTACGAGGAGTTGGTTTGGGCAATTGTCCCCCATGGTCGTGGCATGTGTGAGGCACAATGTGAGGTGAGGTGAGTGCGAGTAACTGTGGCACCTCTCTGGTCCTCTGCTTTCCCCTCCCCGTCTGACACTGTGGCTGCCACCAGACAACAGAGCCTACCGTCCTCCAACTCTTCTCACTGGCCGCTCTCAAGAATCTGAAGCGACAGGGTAAGCCTGTTCGCTCATGAGCATCTCCCGTGCGGCCTTTCTGTTCGTGCCTGTTCACTTCCCTCTTCCACTCAAGCCTCATCCCCGAATACTAGGCTCATCCTTGCTCTGATCACGGCAGATACTTCCAGTGTGAACGGCTGTCCTAATTGGAACACACATCACCTTCTTTGATCGACAGTGCACCGCCACGCCTAGACAGAATCCAGCACCTGCACATTAACGCCTACTGGGGCCCTGAGGCGACCTGTGGCTGTCGGTGGCGACTCGTGTGGCACCCCAACCCGCAATCAAATTAAAACGGCGCGACAAGACATTGGTTAAGCGAGTCGTCGTGCTGCCCGAGACATCGCTGGGTAATGGTGGTAGTGGGAGTACGTGTCCACGAGGATCCTCTCCCGAAGTACACAGTCGGAGAGCATCTTAAGTGAGTCACAGGTGGCTTGTGCTGGCAGTTGAACCATTTCATTGGAGACGCCCGCTACGAGAGAGTGGCGAACTTGAATGATCGACAAGCAAAAGAATCCCTTGGAGGAGTGAGCGAGCGGGTGATCTCCAATGATAGCGATAAAACACGTGTGGACGATCATTACCAGAATGCGACGCGAACGCTCATTCCACCAAAACCATGCCAATAAGACGGGTATACAAAAAGTGTTCGCTTGAGGAATTATAGGATGAATTCTGGATTGAGGGGCTTGCACTCAATCTGTGACGATGGTTTCAAGTGTCTGGGGCGGTGACGGGAAGAGCCCCATGCGAGAGAGGATGGAAGAAATGTGAAATCTCATCTTTGTGAAATCTGAAACTCAATCCCACAGACCACACAGGCACGGATTGCCAGGTGGACACGCTGAGGCACTCCAGGCACTTCCGGCATTCCAGCCACAGTTGAAGCCGGCAAATCTTGCTTGGGCACGTCACCAGTGGCACCAGTGGCACCCATCCAACAGCTTTGGCGCCCTAACCACCCTCCTTGGTAAGGTGGGGGAGTCTCGGTTACAGGCAGAGTCAGAGCCTAAGCCAACGAGAGAAGAACAAGTGAGCAGATGCGGGCGCGGGTGTCAGAGATCAGAGACTCAGAGACCCAAAGACCCAAGAGCCTAACCGACTAGGGGGGAAGAAGCCCGGCTCCAAAGAATTGGGGCAGAAGCACCCACAAGGTCCAGGACTCTAACTAGAGGTACAGGCCTTTTTTACAAGGAGCATCTTGGTATCCCATCTACCCTCGCCCCTCTCGTTAGGCAGCTGCGTTCAGAGTTACGACCACCGGATCAGGTGTGGACGAGGGCGAGGGCTCGGCCAGTTGCTGTCATCGTCCAAGAGATGCAACTGCAACTGCAACTGCAAACCTTCTAGTTTCGGGCGGGCGATGATATCAAGTCCGGGTCATCTCGACTGTACAGCATGAACAGTGACCACCTGACACTACGGACCACTGCTGGCCGCTTATCGTCATCCGCCAGCTCTTACACCAGTAGAATGATGCCTTTCCCTAGTCAAACTACTCGTCAACCTCCTCTCCAACACTTGCCCACTTATCTCCATCTGGTAGCCTCCGAGGATGCAAGGACAACTACTCGATAGCACCTAGTTGGAACGACTTCGGACTCGTAGAGTCGGAGACCGCTGAATCCAACGTACCCCAAACCACACCGCACAATACCTCCTACTTCAGGCTTCATGCCTCCATGCCTCATGGGTCTCTGGTCGCGGTTCTGCTCCATGCGACTGGTCCCGCGTCTGGTGCCTGAAATTACATCATGGGTCCTTCATATCAGCCAACCGTCATGGCTGCACAACCTGAAACACCAGGAATGAGGCACAGATGGTCAAGTGACCCTCTGTCATCCTCCATGCCCATCGCAGAACGAGCTTATTCTATCATCCCAAACTGACTTTCGTCACTTTGTTCAAACCAAGCCGACATCAGACGCCAATCAGCCCTTCGGAAAGTGGTCTGGCACAGTATCATCAGTCTTAGAAGCCCCAATTGCAAGGTCTGACACAAGCGCCAATACCTATTGCCAACCTGCTTAGTTGCCGAGTATGACCCGTTGCTGTTGCTGTTGGTGTTGGTGTTGGTGCGGAGCTCGCAGGCTTACTCGTAGGTGTGGCTTCATCATTGATCCAGATTCAACCAGCAAATGCTTGTCACGGATACTCGGTAGAATGTTGACTCAAGCTTGAGACACGAGTAGGAAGACTGCTACGATTGCTACGACTGACTATGTCATGACCTCTAGCCAGGCACACAACAGACACCGCTCCGATGAGATTTGTCCGCACTCCATTTGAAATCATCATCCAAAAAACCTATCAAATTGCCAGTAATTACAGAATGCCTAGGAGCTCGTACCCCATGTGCCTTTGGCGAGAAGCTAACCCCGGCAATCTCGATTCGATGGCTTTGGAACATCAATGGAACAGATTCTTCCAGCTTCAATCGCCCTTCGTGCTGTATACCTGTAACTCGAGGCCCATGGCTAACGCCACAGGGTGCATCAGGGCCCAAGCGGAGAGCACAACTCCCTCCGTCTCCTCATCCTCCAGCCGAGTGCCAAAGCCTTAAATTACTAGAGTTCCAATGGCTTGCACGCGGTTAAACGAAACGACGACTCAGGCCTGTGGCACATCTGACGATGAGTTATCAAGTTACTTATTGTAAGTAAATACTCCACTCCTACGAGGACTCGTACAATATTAGCTCCTCGGGCGGGTAGTCTCGGGGGCCCGCCTCAAATGACCTTACCAGCAAGCGAGGAAACCATGCAAATTGCAGCTAATTCCATCTCTGCCCCCCAACATCTCGATCGCACTTCCGTATTCACGATCAGTTTTTCCATTCACTATGGAGTACGGATTATTAGCCAAAAGTGAATTACGATCTTTGCAATGAGCATCTCTCCACAAACACCGCTCACTGTGCCTGGATGGCCCCTGGAGGAAATTAAACAGACCGCCAGTGGAGGCATCCTCGACATGCCAGGGACCAGGGTCCTGTACCGTGGTTAAATGAGTTGTCCTCACCAGCTAACCGCAAATTTTGTGAGCCACCTCGACGGTTCGACGGTTCCCCCAACTCCCCCGGCCCTTCGAACTCTCTTTGTTCGAGAGCTCCCTCTTGCTACAAGCATGATTGGAACACAATCAATAGCGCCCAAATGCGCAATTTTCGACTGCATTTCCATTTGAACGTGAATAATGAAAAATGAAAAATGAAAAATTCTGATATCCACGCAACCCTCCACAACTGACCTGCGAACAGAGTTCAACTTTTAATCAACGTAATTGGCCTATGATTAGGTGTGATGCACTGTCAAAGTACTAGTTGTCTGTTCAGAGATCTGGATCGGCCTGTGGCTGAAGGAAGTCTGTCTTCGTGCTTACGCCACAGTCTGTGCGCCACATTTTCCATGCGCCACAACGCGATCGTCCATATCTTTTCCTACCTTAGACATGATCGTCTATCAATGGATAAAGCTGTGCCTTGTCCATGCGTGGCTTCTCTGCGACGAACCACGATAATAGTTCCGCTTGAGCCGAGGAAAAGCGGCAGGAGAGCACTACAATCGAAGGCCACGCGCCTCACATCACGCTGATCATTGCAGTCCTCAGGGCCTGGGCACTACGAGGGCGACGTAAGTCTACCAGCAAAATACAAGCAAAAGAACTCGGAGAAAGGACGAAAAGGGTCAAACAGGCCGTGCATGATTGAGAAAGAACGTCCCAGGAGTAAGAGGGAACATGCGAAAATACACACCACCAGGTGCAACATCACTTCAGTCCAGTCCAGTCGACTTGACTAGGAACTCAAACCCCGGCCAGATTGTGAACGGCATGACTTTCCTCAGACATGTTGTGGAGTAGTAGCCTTCGGACAAACCACAAATGCAAATTTGAACGAACGAAGACCCAAGCACGCAAAGCATATTGTCCAAGAACGCGAGGGTCCAGCTGTGCTCGCGGTGCGGAGAATGCGTACATTCTATCATACCTCCTCCTCGTCCTCCTCCTCCTCCTCCTCATTCTGATGGCGATTGAGCTCTTGCCAATAGCGACAAGGCAGGAAACCCTGCCGTACGGCTTTAGGCGCTACTACATTCCCCAATACCTATCACCAGGAGGTAAGTCATCCCCTCAAATCTTCTTGCTCACGAGTCACGAGTCACGAGCCACCGGTACTTGGGCGACACCGGGAATGCCGAAACTGACAGTGTGATTGATGGTGGCTTGCGGGTTGAAGTAAAGGCCCAGCCCAAATCTCAGTCAATCAAATGCAGAAAGAAATGGAGACAGCCTAAATTCTGGCACGAGAAGAATCCATTGATTGATTGTCTGCATCGCGAGTCCCACGAGCGAGCTTCCGATGGGTATTTCCGTCGAGATCGTATTGCCACCGACCGACCGACAAGCGCGCCGTGGTCAACGCTCTTCGCCACGAGCCACGACTCTCCATTCCCAGCCCAATGACAACCGACTACTGACCAACGGATCGCATGGACTTTACCAGCCCGCGAGGAAGGAGGAGTCGCCTCCTCCTGCTCAGGGCCACGTTTGAAGGAGCGTAGTCTCAGTTTGCCACCGCTTAGTTTTTTTTCTCTTCTCGAACTCTGCACGACTCTGCTTCTCTCGCTACTATACTGCGCACCATTCATACACGTATAGCATGTCATCAATGGTACGTGTCGTGTACATGGCTGGTACTGCGATCCATCAGGGAGCCTCGTGCCTTCCACCACCACCACCGAGTGCCTTTTTCCAGAAGTGATCCTATTAGCCAGGGCAATAAAAAAACAGGTGAAGAAGCCCTCGAAAAGGAAAGAAAGAACTCGAGAGGAGGGAGAAGGCCTACAACCCCCCCCCCCCCGGAAGGCTCTGGCCATCTCTTCATCCTCATTCATTCATTCATCCTCGTCCATGCCCGCTTCGTTGTAATAAATCGCAATAATCGATCATGTCTGACTTAGCCTAAGCATTGGCAGCTGTCTGTCTTTGTCTCCTATCGAGTCTCTAGTATAGATCTTTATATATTAAATACCTATTATAGGTATATATGCACTCTTCCTCCCCCTCTTCTTCTCAGGAAAGGTGGGGCAAGGCAAGGCCAGGCAATGCAATGCCAAATTCTTTCAATTTTTCAACCTCAACCGAGCTCAACCTCAACCTAAAAAAATATGAGATATATAAATCCAGGGTTAGGTCAATGCATCTTCACGACCCGATATCGAGATTAAGATTTGGAAATCATGGAACAGAACAAATATAAATGTATCAATTGTGCGTTCATGTCTCATACCGATGATCGGCCCAGTACCAATAGTATATACCGCCTGTATCAAACCCCCTCCCTTTCCTCCTCCTGGTTTTTTCAGTATTTTCCCTAAATAACTTATTGGGTTTTCGGTAACAGCCGTGTATCATTTTACTCGGGGCATATCCTATGTGGCATTGTTGAGTAGCTAGGGGCTGCAGGGTAGGCAGGCAAGCAGGCAGGCATCCTCAAGGGAAGGCCTAAGGGATTCAAGTACATAGAACTCATTCAAAATTTCAACGTGAAAATGATAGATGTCATGATATCTATGCTGTATATGATAGTAGTATACAGGCATTTACCAACGTGGTGCCTGAGTATCTATAGTATATAGAATAGTACTAAGTCAAGTTCTGTTTTAATGCCTACCTCAATGGTAGTTATCCTTGGATGAGATGGCATTCCTCGAGAAGGTCTTCAAGGTCTTCATTCTGCTTTTCATGGACTCCAGCACGACCGCCAACTTCCTCCTTAGCTTGAGCAATTTTTGCCAAGTATAGCTTCTGCCTCTGCTTGCGTATGATTCCCCCTTCGATACTGTTCTCAACTATATAACGCCAGACGGTGACTGGCTTGTCCATTCCAATACGGTGTGCCCGCGCGATCGCCTGCTCTTCCACCATTGGATTCCAATGTGGCTCCACGAGATGGACATGTGTGGCCTCCGTGAGGGTGAGGCCCACAGAACCAACTCCAAATGTCAGAAGCATGACTTTGACTTCTGGATTGGTGCGGAACGCAGAGAGCGCTCTAGCGCGTTCATGTGCTGAGAGGTCGCCATCGATACGGACACATGGTATGCTGCAGCGCTGCAGCCCACTCTCCAATGATGATAGTGCGTGCTTCCAGTATGAGAACACTAGACTGTCAATTGTGAGCAACCTTTTTGACTGTGCTACATCGCAAGGTAGACGTAGTAATTGGTACATACCTTTTATGGTCACTTTGAAATGAACAATGATGAAGGTCAACCAGTTTTGATGTCACGGTGGCAATCTTTGCAGGAATGAATTGCTCAGTGTCCAGACCAGGAGTGAGACCAGTGAGTGAGACACTGCCATCAGAAACGCCGACGAGACTTGCATCATCGAGGTAATTGGGTTCTTCCTCTACCGTTCCACATATGGGGCAGGATACTTCTAGAACGTCTTGTTCATCACCTCCAGATGGAGAGCGAGTGTAGCAAGCATTGCAAAGCACATGACCGCAATGTCCGTGGTAGATGGATGATTGAGCTGATTGACTGACAACCCGACCGCACTGGTTGCAAGGGATATTTCTGCCCAAATGTGGGAGCTCGCTGACATCCTGCTCAGCCGTAGATCTCGAAGGGAGACCGTCACAGCAGATTCTCCGTAACGTTTGAATGCCTCGCAGAATTGACGTGGAAGCCTTTGGGTCCTTTTTGTTGGAACTCTCGGCCATGGCTTTCATAATGAAAGCTTTAGCGGATTCATACTGGCTGCGTTCTTCACTTGACAGGGTCACGATAACTGTTTTCAGTTCCATCCGGCCCAAATTCATGCCTGCTTTCACACGGCGAATCTGAAAAACCTTGGTCATCTGAAGAAGATTCTCAAGTCCCACCTTATTGCGCTTAGATAGTGGATCGGTGATGAACTTCCTGAATCCATGGCTTCTATCAAACGGATAGAACCTGAGCCAGCGCGTGAGGGCACATAGATCGTTCAATCCATTTTGAACCGGTGTGCCCGTCATACACCACCTTCTTTGCGCTTCAAATTCGTGCAGAACTTGGAAAACTTGGGTGGACCTGTTGCGGATCCAGTGTGCTTCGTCAAGTGCGATTCTAAACCAAGAAAACCTATCCAGATGATCAGAAGCAGACTTTCGTCCTGAGGTGATAGTCTCATATGTTGTCAGCACGACATGGGCATCCTGCAGCTTTGTGTGCAATTGAGCTTTTGTTGAGCCGTGGTACATGTAGACCCGCAGAGCGTTTGCATCAATATGTCTAGGAAACGAGGTTAAGGGTCTAGTGTTGTCTAGATTCCGAGGATGGGACATACCTTGAAATTTCGTCTTGCCAGGTCCGCAGAGCTGCAGATCGTCAGTACAATTCTTCGCAGTCTGCCAAGTTCTCACTTGAGTAAGGCGTGACAATCAGGGTAGCTCCTAGTCTCGGATATTGATGCGGACAGACAGCGGAAGGTTCCCTTGCGAAGCTTTGAGCCTCTTCCAAAGTGTGAACAATCAAAGCCAACAAGGAGAGCGACTTTCCTAGTCCCATCTCATCTGCCAATAAGCCTCCAATGCATTCATTCGCCCAAGAGTCGCTCTTTTCTCGTGTCAACTTGTGGGTATATCTTTATAGTATTAGCACTTAATGCGTTCCGCCAAGGTGCAGACCTGGTACTTGCATTGATCTGAGAGTGTTTCCACTCCGCTTCCACATAGTAGGGGAAATACACCGCCCATCTATGGCCTCCCGGCTCAACATAAAGTTCAAGGCAACCATTTGATGACTACGGACCAAAGATTAGCGAGAGAAAGGTACCTAGGTACGTGTCAGCAGTGAGACCTACGGTTGTAGGGACGTTTTGATTCTTCGATCCTGTTCAAAAACAGCCCGTGATTCATCATGGTGTGTCTGATACAAGATATTGTTGATCTCTTGGTCGAACTGGTCGTCTACTCGCGACTGCTGATTAACTAGGAAAGGAGTGAAAAGGTCCTTAGTCGTGGAGTAAATATGCGGGTTGTAGTACGGGACGGACCGAGAGATCAAGCGCGGCTCTTGCAAAAAGATCCTCGCCTCCCCGAGACAAGTACCGACCTTGTGTGCATCAGAAGATGGACCGTACAAAATCATCTCGCACGACACCACTGGGCGAGCACGCTTCTTCAAATCACCGCCGGAAATGTCTCCATCAAGGCAGAAGAGTGTCTCACAGCTCAAGCTTGGGACTTGAGTCTTGATTGTTTTCAGGACTTCTTCATGCCTCCGATCCAGTTCCGCCACCTCTTGGGCGTCCGGGCGACACAGTGTCATGCCATCTGACCGGATCCTGATCGAGTAGAAGGTGCCCTTTTTAAGGGCCTGGTTGGCCGAGCGTTGCGAAGCAGAAAAAAGTTTGGCGAAAGCACTGGTGATCTGGATTTCTCAAATCAGTGGAGAAGATATACGACACATAAACATCTCTTACCTGCCCATAACAAACGGTACTCGGTCCATGAGTATCAACTGCTGTTTCTCCTCCTTCAGTGCTCGGGGTAGAGGAGGCAGACAAGGAACTGGTGCCGATGGGCGTCTTGTTGGGGATGTCTTCGTCCGACCCAAGGTCCTGTTCACTCTCTCGGTTCAGCCCACCCTTCCAATCCTCAAAAGACTTGGCATCAGCAATAAAATGTGACGTGGGGTGTATGCTGTCACCAGGAGAGACTGCGTCTGAAGGTTCGGACTCAGGATCAAGAACATCGATGGTATCGTGGAAGGTGCCCGATGCGGCCGCAGTTGCTATGGGACTACCTGGATCTGAGGGCAGAAGCCAGGAGCCCCTCGAGCCGAGTTCTGGGGAGTGTGGGGGGTCGCCAAGGGCAGTCGACCACGACCTCTTCTTGTTCAAACGCATTCCAACTGGTTGGTACGTGGCGTAGCTGTGTCAAAATCAACAATGCAATCATGTTTGTGGGAACAGCTATTCTTATGGAGCATCGCTGCCCGCGTACTCCGTACTGTGGCTGCGAGTTTGCCTACAAGGCAACTTTGACATGGCGGTGCCGAGGAGGCTTTGCTGTGGAGGGAGCCAGTCACATGGCTGCTGTTGCGCCCGACGATACAACGGACACGAGGTAAGGCAGATACATCACACAGCAGCCTTCTCTATTCTTCTTTCTTCCGAGAGAACAGCTTCACGCTACAATTATACTCACTTCCTCCACAGTACACTCGCGGCGCCTATTACCTGAGACAGCACGCGGTGAGGGTGTGATCGAATTGCAATGGCGATGCCCATAGGCCCTGGTCCTCTGCTGTCATCCATTTTCTCGGCGACTGCCCTAGATTTCAAAAGCAACCTTCCGGAGGGCCTCACAGATGCCTTTGCCGAAATTTACACTCTAGGCGATCTCGAAAAGGCTATTCAAGACATTGAAGTCAGTCAGGCGCGCAGGAATTCATTACGCTTCATGAACAAGATCAAGCCTTGTCTCCATGCTCTGAATGACTACTCCAAGACCATCGAGGTCTTTGTGAATGCGAAGCCTGACATAATGGCCTTCGTCTGGGGACCTATTAAGGTGTGCTTGCTGGTAGGTGGACAAGGTCCCTCGCAATATGGAAGGCCTGGAACTGATGATCGGTGCCAGATTGCCTCCAAATATGAAAAGGCGTTTGATTCTCTTCTCTCGACATACGTCAAGATCAAAAGTGCCCTGCCCCACTTCTCCACTGTTGAGCAGTTGTTTGAAACAAACCCGCAAATACAGCATGTCCTGGGAAATGTGTACAAGGATATTCTCTCGTTCCACCTCCGTGCCCTCAATTTCTTCACCCGACCAGGTACGTAGTATCATTACTCTGATGAGCTTTGAAATGTTTTCTGAGCCCACCGGTTAGGTTGGACCATCGCATTACGCGTAACTTGTCGTGCACTAGAGGATCTGTTTGACGACATTTTCAGCAACCTCGAGCGCTCAAAGGAGCTGCTCTACTCATCGGCGAGTATCGCACATTATCAAGCAGCCCAGGTGGCGCGACAACAGATCGAGGTCATATTCAAATCACAACAACAGGCGGCTCGAGCACAAAAAAGAGACTTTACCCTTGCCTGGCTTAATCCTGCTGAGCATCATGAGTTCCATGAGCAACTCTGCGATATCCGAGGAGAATATCCACAGACAACAATGTGGATTTTTGACGAGCTTTGTTGGAAGAACTAGCTTAACAATAAACAGAAAAATGGGAGGCTATTCTGTATCTCAGGTATCCCAGGAGCAGGTAAGAGACATGCCGCCTCTCATACTTCTGAGTCCCTAGACTCACATCAACAGGCAAGACTGTGATTTTCAGCAGCGTGGTGGAGCATTTAGTTTCCAAACACAAGGGGAACAGATTGTGCGTAGTTGCATACGTTTACTGCAAATACAATGACGGTAGAAGGAACACCTCCACTGAGATCCTTCGCTCGTTGATTTATCAGCTTGCTGGTGACAATGATGTTTGTGGCGAATACCTTTTCGATGTTGCCACACATAGTGTTGAGCGTACTGCCAGCAAAAGGGAAGTCCTAATCAACGTACTTAAAGATGTCTTGCAGTGCTACGAGGAAGTGTTTATTGGCATTGATGGGCTCGATGAGTGCGAGCATAAGGAGCGGAGCACGGTGATCAAGCTCTTAAAAGAACTACTGAAGATCCCTCCATCAAATCCGAGTCTTCATCTGTTTGTCACAGGTCGGGCGGAGTTAGACATCGAAAAATTTATGACTTCCGCCCTCTATCACGTCAAAATTGGTCCAATGGAGCTTTCGAATGATATCTCATACTACGTAAAGAGGCGGAGCGCAAATCTGGCTAGATTTGACTTCACAAAGCAACAAATGAGAGACCTGAATGAGAAGGTTTCCACGAGGTCTGCAGGTGAGTATGCACAGCCCATCTTAATTCCCTTGAGGACTAAATGTAAAAAAGGGATGTTTCTCCTTGCGAGACTCATCTTTGATTTGTTTGAGCGCTGCGTTTCTCAATCAGACTTTGAGGATGAGTACGTTAAGAAAGGAGTGCCCTCTGGTATCGATGAAGCGTGAGTTCTGGCCCTTCAGCCTCGGTAATTTCGATTCAACTAACTTTCCATTCAAGATATGGTCGGATATTGTCTCAAGTCAGAGAAAGAGAAGTGGAATCCGGTCGAGCCAGAGCAAGACTAGTCTTGGAGATCTTGAGTTGTGCAAAGCGGAAGCTGTATGTACATGAGCTCCAGGGCATGCTATCTATGAATACTACGAGTTGCCGCATCGACTTCGGTAAAGGAAGATACAGACAGCACTTCAAGGAAATCTGCGGCCCTTTGGTGGAACTTTATCTCGATGGGACTGTTGATCTGGCACACCAGACTGTCAAAGAGTGAGTTCTGATTCTCTTGCTGATCCTAAGCTTATCCCCACTGCAGATATCTCCACCAGTATCACTCAGAATATGTCAACCTCGAGACGGCAGCCGTGAATTCTACTAAAATATGTACGTCCTATCTTTCACTTGATGCGTTCAACTCGACGCACGCAGACGAAAAGACGAGTGAAGCGGCATTGAACGGAGACTTTGCCTTTCACAAATATGCCATATTGGAGTGGCTGCGGTATGTTCACTCCCTGCAAGGAAAGTACACGTCAGACGATTGGAACGTGATGGACCTACGAAAGGACATTCAGAACATACATAAAAACCTATCTTCATTCTCTACATCTGATTCCTACAGAGGAGACGTACAATCTGCGAAGGGCAGCGATCCCGCTAGTTTGCTTGAGAGGTTGGAAACCATATACGCAGAACTTTGGCAAAGTCAGGGTGAGAGTCGTATGGAATGCTCAATCATTCTCATGCTTACAAGTACCGCAGATGAAGATTCGCCAGTTACCCAACAAATCTTCAGGATTCAATCTGCCATCGAAAATGCCTTATCTTCCGAAATTGGCCGCGAGAAAGAGTCATTTCTCAAGGAAGCATACGGCCCCCACCCATATCAGTGTCATATACCCACTTGCTCCCGATTTTATGCCGGATTTTCAACCTTTCAAGGAAGAAACGCCCACCTCAAGAAACATGAACGAAGCTTCCTGTGCCCATTCCAGGACTGCGATTTTCATTCTGTCGGCTTTCCGACCAAGAGAGCCCTTGAGAACCATAGTGAGATGTTCCACGTGGAAACCCTACTGCCACAGTTTTCAGACCTGAAGCTTCGCTCGATCTGGACTACGCTAGAAGAGGCTATTGAAACTAATGAGGAACCATTGATCGAGAGCCTGTGTATCGAAGCTGCGAGGTCGTCAGGAAGGCCAAATGGTCTCGTTGCCAAGGCCATAACCAAAGCTCGTTTCAACTCCGCAAAAGTTCTAGCTCGGCATTTCCATAGCCCTTCCGATTTCGAAGATAAGTCCGGAGGTGTTAAGGTGTTGGCAGCTCTAGCAGAAGCCGGCCAATTAAACTTGACACGAGAGATTCTTTTAGTCTGCCCAGCGCTGCCATGGACTTCGCATGTGTATCAATCGGCTTTGATCAAAACCTTTGGCAAAGGTCATCGGGATATGCTCTCTTTCTTGCTTGACCAGATCCAGCTACGAAAGAGGGTAAACATAACCTATGATGCATATTACTGCTACCTTATCCGTCAGGCAG
>Ga0105239_10001558_pt1 | contig 30326 bp, 33 predicted proteins | sample KBSC44metaG_FD_92761 | JGI IMG/M metagenome (GOLD analysis project Ga0105239, IMG submission 92761) | Corn rhizosphere microbial communities from Kellogg Biological Station, Michigan, USA - KBS C4-4 metaG | ecosystem: Host-associated > Plants > Roots > Rhizosphere > Soil | place: Michigan, USA...
AAACAGTACGTGGTGTAACCATTGAGTAAGTTGAAGAGGAGGATACAATCGCGTAGGAAACGCGGAACGCGTGAAAACGCGCATTGCGGGTTCAAACTTAAAACGACCCACTGTAGGACAAGAGACGCGGAAGGTGCCGACTGGGGAAGATCTGGTTGTGATTCCAGATGGAAACGTTGATACGTGTCGCTTGCAAAGCCTTAAATAATGTTCAACGTATCTCATTCCAAGCGGTAATTAGTCAACCCAGGCACTTTTTGGGAACTTTTGAGTTTGCTGCTGTATAGTAAGTAATTCAACGGAGCCACGATCGACAGCAACAGAGGGGACTTGTCCAAGCCCAAGAAATTCTCGTATTCACATTTGTCAAACAGGTGCTAGAGTTGTACCGGCGGAGCAGGCGATTCCCGTCCTCAACACGAATACGTGGGAGGAGGAACCTGTCTGCGCAGTTACGTACTTGGTTTGGCTGGCACCCGCTGGCTTGAATGTCACTGCTGAGTCATTGGATCGTGGGGAAGGCTTCTGCCCTACGAGGAGGAGGAGCGAGGGGAGCAGCCAATTGGCAGATTGAACCGCCTGGGTGTCCTCTTTTGGGCCAAATATATTGTGCACTAAACCCTTTCTGGCACAGCTTACGAGTAGCCAATGAGAGAGCTCCATATTAAGGTCCAATCCTTTCGGATCAAGGAGAGCATTCATCCACTTGCACCTGGGCTGTCTGGGATATCATGATAGGGATATAGTTACAATTGAACTCAGGTCGTCCTTCTTCATCAAGGCTCCCGCCATTCGACCCTCTGGTATTGGATGTTGCTCCTTCGAACGTGGAATACGCCACGGGGAGCCACCGAATGCTTCGAGCCTTGCCAGCTTGGGAAATGAGGAATGGGGAAGCTGAAGAGGTATATAATCCGCTTCCTGATGCGTTCTGACACTTTGTACTCAACTCGTTACTCTATAGATAGTATTGAGTTACAATGTCACTTCCGTTTGCACTTCGCTGCTTGGGCCTTACAGTAGCTGCCACACAGTTTGGCATGGCACTGGCAACGCCGTCCCCACTGCTGGGGCCTGTGTTTCAGCCGCCCACGAAACCATCTAGCTCGAGTCATATATCTCTGGCGTTGAGCCACCTAAGGGACCAACTCGCCAGTGGTCTTCAGAACGGCGTGTCTTCTTTCGGGAATTTCACGCCGAATGCGACGTCCGTCTCCATGACCATCATCTCGACTTTTGAGCAGACTCCTCTTTTCGACTTCCATTTTCCCTCGCCGCTGCTAGCCAATGGCTCTGAAGGAGGAGCTTCAATTGTCGATTCTGACTCCATTTACCGCATTGGAAGCATTTCGAAGCTCCTCACCGTCTATGCTTTGCTGTTGAATGGCGCTGAAGATCTCTGGGACCGTCCAGTTACCGATTTCATCCCTGAACTGAAAGAAATTGCCGAAATGGATAGAAGGGATGGGCTGGATCACATTACTGACGTAATATGGGACCAAGTTACAATTGGAGCCTTGGCTTCCCAGCTGTCTGGTATAGGGAGAGATTGTGAGTGGAGTTTCCTTTGGGCCAATGTGATTCCACTAACCTGCAATGCCTTGAGACAATCTCGCGGATCTCGCGAATCAACCCATTCCACATGCTCAGTTTGGATTACCCGATTTGCCGCAAAATGAGATTCCAACTTGTGGCGCTGATGGATTGTTGCCGCCATGTTCTCGCAAAGGTAAACAATACGAATACCACGTTCTCCCACCGGCTTCTTCATGCTGATGTACATACTTGTGTGCGGCAGAGTACTTCGAGGGGCTGCCTAAGCGGCCTCCGGTTTACCTTGCTTATACAACCCCTGTGTATTCGAATACCGCATATCGAATTCTTGGCTATGTGCTAGAGGCCACTTCTGGCACATCTTATGGTGTCGCTCTGAAAAAATTGGCATTAGGACCTCTCAAAATGACGAGGACTAGCACCTCAGTGCCTTCGAATAGCTCATGGGTTGTTATCCCCCCTGGAAACAGTCTTTGGTCCGAGGATCTCGGTGATGAGGTTCCGTAAGTTCGATTGTCCATTTGGCGCAGATCAGGACAACTGACTGAATCTCTTTCTCTTACACAGGGCAGGAGGCATCTTCTCAACATCTGCAGATCTATCCACGCTTGCCCGCGCAATACTGTCGTCACGTCAATTATCACCCCCCAAAACTCGGCGATGGCTGAAGCCAATCTCCCATACCTCCTCTTTGACGTCCTCCGTAGGAGCACCCTGGGAGATTCTGCGAACTCGAAGCAACATCACAACGGGACACGTGATAGACTTGTACACTAAATCAGGCAGTGTCGGTGCTTATGGGTCTCTCCTCATTCTGATTCCCGACTACAACGTCGCGGTGACGATTCTCACGGCCGGGCCTGGAGAAGGAGTCGTAAACTTCGTCGCAGATACGGTGGTGCAGATGCTCTTGCCCGCGCTGGATGCCACTGCAAAGGAGCAAGCCCTCAAGAGGTTTGGCGGCATGTATGTCTCAGGGGCACAGATTAACTCATCCCTCACACTAGGCGTCGATTCGGGGCCTGGTCTTGTCGTAGAGAGGTGGATAAGTAACGGTACCGACTCCCTAGCTGCTGCCCAGGCGTACTCGGATGTCACTGGTGGAGGAAAAATTAAGTCGGTGCGTTTGTATCCGACAAACTTACCTTCTCCGGGGCATGCGAATCAGTCGTGGGATTTAGTGTTCTCCAATGAAACTGATGGTCCAGCGACGACAATAATGGCGAAGGTAGCCTTCAGAGCCATATTCGAAGTCAGCACGGAGAAGGGAAACACTTCACGGATCTTTGGCACCGACACGAGCACTTGGGCTACTGTGGATGAACTGACATATGGCAATCTCGGCGTTGACGAGTTTGTATTTTCTCTGCGAGGAAGTGGAGATGGCAGTGAAGTCGTCGCTGTGGCCCCATTGGCGTTAAGAATAACGCTTCAGAAGGCGTCGTAGGGAATGAGTGAGGTTTAGGTCGTGTTGAAAAAATCGATATCTGACATTTTTGTGCCGGAAGGACTGCTACCTATGTTTTGTCGTGATACGCATGGAGGTACTATCTTTCCTCCAGATGTTTTTTTATTTCATTGTTGAGCCTCCGAGTGATGGATAGGGTAATCGAATCGTGGCTACCATCATGGTAAACGTACAAGATCTTCCAGAGTAGAAGCAAAGTCGGGTCTTAAGAGCAGAAGGGAGAAAGGAGGGATAACAAAGGCTCTGCAGTTCACTTAGACTTCTCATGTGTCTACCCCGTCAACAAGTCATCCCGTGTCCAATGGACGATGCTCTCGACATGATCCCATTCGCCATCCATGCCGTTGGCTCTTCTGCTGCACACGACACGGGCGCGCAAACGTTTGGCATCGACGTTTCGAATAATGCCATGTACACGTTTGTGCTCAAGTGGTCGAAGTTCAGATGCAAGGCTGCAGTATGTAGTCAACTGAGTTCCCGCATTTGCATCTGGCCCCTGGGTTGCCCGGGAAAGTGTGGGCGGCATGGCATCAGTTGCGAGAATATTGAGAGTACCCTCTTCGCGGCCTTCTTCTACTTCAATCACACGCTGAGCAACTTTTGCCATGATCGGGCCGTTCCAAATCCCCTCTTGGTGGAAGGAACGCCTCATAAGTGAGACGGCGTGTCGACGAAGAGATGAAATTCGACACTTGGTTGCTGTGACGTAAAGCGGTTGGATAATGCCAAGGTCGACAGAGATGTTCCATTTGTCTAAACATTGGTCGGACGATGGTGCACAGATGTCGCTGGCTTTGGTGGAATATCCTGTCTCGTTCGAGCTGGACGAGGAGAGTAGCCTCTCGGATAAATTAACGATGGACGTGAACTCGGCATCGTACTGATCATAGATTGTTTCCTCAGAGTAGAGGCAATTGGCTGCTAATATCGTCGAGGTGAGGTGGTGAATCTGGAGGAGATTGATAGATCCGACCGTTTTATAATCATGGAGAGATCGAACCAGTTTGAGAGACGAGAGGAAGGTTGTCTTCCACCGTTGCAGTCTTTTTTTCAGATCTTTGATAGCTCCAAGGACCTCCAGCGGAATATGGCCAGGCTCTGAATAACGATACACATTGGCTTTTGACTTGACGAAGTGAAAGAGTTTATTCTGTACAGCTCTGAGGAAAGCTTCCGCCTCACGGAGAGATGAGAATATAGAAGGTAGCGACATTTCGTTTGGTAGTGTGATCATGGGCGTGCGATCGCCCATGTATGTTGAGGCTTGGATATCTAGACGTACATAGGCCTGGATGAGAGAATCGTCAACGGCGTACTCTGCTCTCTTTAGGATCCGGAGTGCATGCTCGAGATGGAGAAGTGCAATCTCGGGGTGATCTGAGATCACCTCAAAGCACATCAAGAGAATGCAGGTGATTAGCGCAGCTTCTCTTGACCGGAGATCTTCATTGGACAGAAGGGCGCGGAGGGAACTGAGAGCCCTTTGGTACTGTGTGAATGAGTATGGGGGATGCATATGCGGCCTAGTCACCATCTGGCTGCGGATAGGCAACGACGCGCATAGGGCGAGGGATGCAAAACGAATCGCAGGCTCCTCGTGCAAAGCTTGAATGATCAACGGAGTCCAGAGACTGCAAGTCGTATGTCCTGGTAAGAGAGCAGCGATATGATGCCGGAAGAGATTGATAAATTGCACTTCCATTCCATTCCTACTCCCAGACTGAGCTGTTACGAATGACGACGATGTCAATGGATTGGTGAACACGACGTGGAGATGTCCCCCAGCACCGCGACGGGATTGGTCGAATTCGTAGCCGTCGCAGTATCCTCTCGTTTTCAAACATTGTCGGCAATGAGGGCGAGTTTCATCGCATTTCACATGACGGTATCTGGAGAAACAGAAATCTCAATCACGACACTATGTGTTGGGGACGTCGCAATTGACAGGCTGATGGCCTGTTTGTTTGCAGAGGTTCCTACTTACTTACAAGTAGTGCATCCAGACCTGGATCTGGATAAGACAATTCTCGTCTTCTTCGACCTTGTCGATTGCCCTTGCATCTCTCAATAACTCGGCCTGTAGTTAATGCCCTTGATGTTTGGGTGAAAGAAAGGCTTGGAAACACTGTTGCCTACCTGAGGTGCCTACCTAGATGGGTATCACCCTTCGGAGTTACTGTAGGTACTTCCAGGTTATCAAGCCAACGCACGAATACAATCACGTGAACATGATTTGAACAAGAGCAAGACGTAGCGTGAAGTGCCAGTACTACCACGGCAGTCTATGCACCACCTGGTTTATTCAGCTTTCAAACAGTGTCTCGCAGTGCCAACGGTCAATTCAGGATAGGCGGCTTGGTAGGGATTCGCGGGAACGCGTCAGATAGACCTTTGGATGTTCGTGATGTGGGGGGAGCACATATTGTGAGGACGAAGAACAGGTAAAAATACTGGTAAAATGAATTAAGATCAAACTTAGAAAGATACGAAGAACTTAAGAGAAAAAGCTCTTTCGTTAACTTGGAGACTTCAAGACCTGTCCTTGAAAGCCCAGCAGGTTGACCAGTGTGTTGAAGAGTGACCTCCACGGATGGCCGGATCTTAAAGCGGCGGTCTGAAAAGAGTGGACTGGAGATATTGCTATTATGTACGGAGTACCTCGTACCCTTGCTTAAAACGGCGTTGGCTCCCAAGCCCAAATAGTCCCATGTTGCTCGCACCCCAAATATCAATCTCCAGTCTGCGATGTTGACCTCTGTCCGCGATCACACCTTTCTTTGATGGCCCTCTTTAGGGCTGTTCGTACAGTTCCAAGATGCTCTTACCGGCCCCTATTCTCGTCCACATTCTCCACCTCCTCGTCGTTCACAAGATGGCCGCAGCAGATGAACCTTGGGACGGGTGAGCGCCTGATATTCCGTGGTGAAAAGTCCGACCTTGAAGCCCAACTTGAAACTGTGCAACTGAGGAAAGACCTGGAATCCTTCTTTCAAAGGCGTCCGAATCGACTTCGCCGAATTGTCCTTTATAGCATTATTCCTTTCTTGGTCGCATGCTCCTTTGTCCGGCTTTACGATGAAAATAAGAAAAGAGCGGGCTTCCTCCCATGTCGACTTGTAGCAAAGGAGCCAGTGTCGAGTTCTGGAAGCATCTTCTACCTCGAAATGAACCACAGAGACTCTAACCATTGGTTGGAAGACGCTCTTCTTTTCGGCATCTATTACTACCTTGACTACGTGTATAAGGCAGAGGAGACGGACAAGCTGAGGAAAGCCTGGAGAGCAGGAGCTGTATGGAATGTTGAGTTCAGACAGCCTCAGTTGCAGATATTAAGGCAATATACACCTCTGCCTCCGAGTGCGGTCGATAGCAAAGAGAGAAGAGGATGTTTAAAATTCTTTATTCGGAACGAGCCCAAAGGCGAGATGTCATCTTATCTTCATACGCTGGTGGAGAATGCAGAAGTTGGTGTAAGAGGACCGAACTATGACTTCAGATCGGGGCCTGACGTCCGCCAAATCGTGTACTTTGCTGGTGGTACAGGCATCGCCCCGGCCTTGCAAATTGCTCATGCCTTGCTAGGGGACACCAAAACCAATCGGACCGTCAACCCAGCACAGCTCGCAACTCGCAAATTACACATTCTCTGGGCGAGTCGAACGCGAAGTGACTGTCAAGGAGGTATCAGCGATCCCTCTCCACCATCGCCCAAACCGCGGCAATATGTCTCCCAATCCGGACTTAAGGCCAGGCTGCGGCAGGCAATCTCGAAAATATGGACCGAGAAGGCACAACCCCAACAGCCGCTTGATTCACCACTGGTCCCACCTCCAGCGGTTGGTGGAAAAGCGGACCTGCCTCGGGAAAAGAGCTTTCTCGTTCGCGAGCTTGAGGCTTTGAAAGAAAAGTATCCTGGTCAAGTGACTGTCGAGTACTTTGTTGACGAAGAAAACACCTGGATTGATCAGGACACCGTATCGAAAGCTTTGTCGAGACTCAAGACTGGAGAAGCTCCCGCTGGCGAACAGCCCGTCTCCTTCGGTCGAAGTGAAGTGTTGGTCTCAGGGCCTTCAGGCTTCATCTCTAACCTTGCCGGCCCAACGGAATTGCACTATGGAGTGGAAATGCAAGGTCCTCTGGGCGGTCTCATCTTGAGAGCTCTATTGAAAGTCCCGCAGGATGTGAAAGTATGGAAGCTCTGAAAAGAGTTCCACTCATTAAGAACTACATCCTTGTGGGAATATATCCTTGCTCGGTCCAGGCGTAGCCCTTGGGCAATTAATGGTCGAGAAAATCTTTGTGGCAACGGCTCTCTCTGTGGGTACATTTCTTCTTGAGTTACATCCACACGAAATAGAAGTCTGCCTCAATTGTGCCACATGACTTGCAAGCAACTGCCGCCGTGGCCTGAATGATCCTGTCGATATGACATGGTGACGGAAGGAACCGGCGAAAATTATGTACAACATGAGAATTCATTTCGGGCTCACTACGAGAAAGATCCATACTATTAGCATCTTGACATCTCTTGATTGATAGGCGACATTTACGACTCCTGTTCTACTCTATGTCTCAATATAGCAATATATCGCTAGTTCTAATCCGTGTCCTTACGCCTCCACTGCACACATCGACTTCTACCTCTACATCACAACCTCGCATTGCCTTTCGCCTCCCTTTTCGCTAACTCCCTTAACTCGCGCCTAAGAATCTTCCCACTGGGACTCTTTGGGATTGCATCGAGGAACAAACACCCGCCTCTTAATTGTTTGTGTTGAGCGAGGTTCTTTTTCACGTACTCTTTTATCTCAGCCTCCCCGATTTTGTCCTTATCCGCCACCACATAAGCCCGAGGCAATTCGTTACCGCTCCCTGAGGGATCTGGCACTCCGATGACGGCGGCATCCAAAATTTGGCCGTGGCTGAGAAGGAGGGCTTCTAACTCGGCGGGTGCGACTTGCAGCCCTTTGTATTTGATCAGCTCCTTCTTGCGATCCACGATATAAAACATTCCATTGCGGGCGATGCCGATATCTCCCGTCTTGAACCACTTCCCATCTCTAGTGAACGTTGCTTTGGTGGACTCGGGGTTGCGCCAATACCCCTTTGTCACCATGGGGCCTTGCATCTATGGATTGAGACGGTCAGTAAATGCTTTCTTTAGAAAAGCTGTTTGGTTTTGAATGCGTCGACTTTCACCATGCAACACAGTTGAAACTTACGATAAACTCTCCTTCCTGGCCTTCTTCGACATCATTCTCATCATCGTCCACGATACGCATACGCGCATTCGGCATTAAAGGGGAGATAGAGCCGGTCTTATCATCTTGGTCCCACGGCATGGCGGTCACGCTCCCCGTCGTTTCACTGAGTCCCCACGTCTGCGAAATTACACAGCCTAGCTTCTGCTCTGCCAAAGCCTGTAACTCTGGGCCCATGGGCGCCGCCCCAGTAACGGCGCGTATCAGCGAGCGAAACTGGTCCGTGACCAGCGCACTCTTCGCGATCAACAGGTATATCGGCGGCACGGTGAAGAAATACTCGATCTCGAATTTGCGGTTGTATTCAAGGAACTTGACGAAGTCGAATTTCGGCATCCAATAGACGGGGCCGCCAGCGATTGCTGGGTTGACGAAGTAGCCTTGGCAACCGGCGATATGAGCGGCAGGGAGGTGAGCAATGGTTCGGTAACCAAACTGGAAATTGGCGTCTTTCTTTCGCTGGTCTGCCATCCATTCTCGTTGCATATACGCCGGGATCAGTCCTTCGGAGACGATATTCAAGTTGGTGAGGTTGACGCCTGATGGTAGTCTGTTTAGTGGTGCACTCCATATAGGCCATCGAGGACTGAGAACTGCCAAAAAGGAAAGACCTACCTTTGGGAACACCAGTCGTGCCACTGGAATACAGGAGGCAAATAACCCTATTCTCCAGGACGTTGCGGTCTGTGATGACCTCCCAGTTTAGGAGCTCGTTGTGCTTGGCTTCGCCGGCAACGAAGTCCTTGCCAGACCCATCCACACTCTTCAGCGACCTCTTACCACTCATACTATCCAAGACCAGCACTTTGTTCCTATCTAAGCCACACTCATGCGCAGCCTGGACCGCAACGTCTTTACAATCCGCACTGGCAATGATGGCCTTGGCATCACCCTGTTTCACCTGGCGCGCCAATTCCATCGTCGTGAAGGACGAGCTCGCAGCCGAGTAGATGCCCCCGGCGGCAATGACACCGTAAAACACCGGCGACAGTAGCACTTGTCCCGAAGAGATCACGACCACGACATCCTTGCCCGCGCCGTTCGCGCCGATCCCACAGGCCTCTCGCAGCCCGAACGCCACCCGTTGTGTATATGTCCGCGCTTGCGCTTTCGTGATGCAGTTCGATGGCTCCGCCGCTTCTATGTGTAGTACTGTGCTCTCTGTGCTATGCGACTCGGGGGATCTGTAGATCAGACTGCACAGATCCAGCGCTGGGATCGTATAGTCTTTCACCGGTCGGTAGATCCTTTCAGGTGACATTTTTCTGCCCTCTTCTCAGGGAGACTCTTGGTATGTTGCTCGTGTGTCGGGAGTGAGAGTTCTTTCTCAGTGAAATGCGTTGAATGAGCCGTATTGTGTGTAGCCGCGTTCGAGAAATAGGCCCAATCGTAATCAACCCCCAAGGTACAAAATGCTATTAGATATGCTCGATATCGGTGATCTGGTCCAATTCTGATTCTCTAGCAGTCCGCTGCGCAGTAGTTCCCTTTATGATCTATATCTCTCTATCCCGTTGCCCTCTCCCAAGGTAAGTACGGCGCTCATGCATATCCAAGCAAGAAAGAAGCAGGAGAAAAGTTATAAGGAAAAGAAACAAAAAAGGAAGAAACCATCAAGACGAGAAAAGACCTCCCATCCACACATTCCCGCCTAAAAGTCGATCGTCATACTACCACATCCTAATCGGTACATCTCTGTGATCTCAAGTCGAACAACTCCAACGCCTCCGCCTCAAACTGGTCGGCCCTCGGTTGTAGGAGTCAACCCGCGCCCTGGCTCCGGAGCGCTGTGGTTGGCCGAACAGGTTGGTTGCTAGCTACTTTCTTTAGGTATTCACTTACTTGCCACACAGTTAAGGTTTTGGCTGTGACTCGATGCCTGACTGTGTCGCGCCTCTCGACCTGGGTACAGGCGACTGAACATAAAGTATGTATTTAGTTAACCCTGGTACCTGCCTAGACAGGCACAGCAACTCCAGTGAAGCGTCATGTCATTGCAGTTGCAAATTTGCGAGACATACGGCGCACCCCACAACACTTCGGACGCTGTGTCAACGCGCGGGCCTTGGAAAAAGTACTCCTTCCTCGTAAAGCTGGAAGGTGAAATAACCTGTGAAAGTTCAAAGCACTCCAGGGGCAGAAGCGGTCGCGATGGGCGTTGCGGTGGCGGGCGGGGTACATACCATGCCGAGAGACATTGTGGCATCTTTGGTGTTGCTGTCTGGAGGTGGGAGGATCAGGAGAAGAATTGCCTCGGTATGTAGTAGGTACCTACTTAGACCTCAACCACAGCATAGTGAGTGTATGGATTCATGCATGCGTGGATGTAATTTGTCGATTATAGTCGTACAGCACCAGGAGAGCACAGCGATCAATATTCAACCTAGGTCGACGATATGAAGCCTACGAATAGAATCGGAGAAAGGGGGACTATCCTGAAGTAGATGGATGTGATTTATTGAAAACGATGGAGTAAGGCATGTATTCGTGTTGGTATTGACCATAACACTGCTATTGATTGATTTGCTAGATTAAACGATCGCTCGATTTGATTGTTTCATCCCATCATCGTAATTAGTCTCTTTTGCCTCCCAAAGAGGAAAAGAAACTATTAGTAATAATTGTTTACCCAATCCTGGCCCCTGACCCGCCTTGTGCCATGAACAACCCGAAGTAATTAATCAAGGCTTATTCCAACACCGATGCTGTGCGAGAACATCAAGGGCAGAGTGACACATTCTGGCCCTGAATCCAAAAAGAGCCACAAAAGAAAAAGGTGCTCGATGTGCCACCAGCGACCTTCTTCACCCTACCTTCTGGGTGTGGTCGGTGTAGTGACGCTGTTAGTGCCGCTTCTTCCTCCTTCACTATCGCTGTCGGATTCATGGTGGCCATCGCCAATCATGCCCTGCATGAATGAGATATAGTCATATTTTGGCACGTCTCGATCCGCCTCTAGATCTGGCCCTTTGTGTTGGGGCATACTTTGAAGCAGATCCTCAATGAGTTCATCGGGAATCAATGAATGCCTCAGATCCATTTCCGTCACGTAAGGCTTTCCATCTGCCACTTCACGGAAAGATTGGAAGACTTGGTCGGCACTGTTTTGATCTTCTGTTACCAGCACCATGAACCGAATAAACTGCTCAAATCCAACTCCATGACTTTCTCTTTGTCGTCTTGACACAGGAGACATGGATCTATCAATACCGCTGTGGCAGACTTCTTGGAATTTCTCATGCATCTCTTGCTCGTCATAGACCAAGCCCAAACTAGCCAGAGCTGCACTGAACTCCAATTCTTGTAATGAATTGGTGCCATCTCGGTCGAAGTGCCGAAAGACCGATTCGAATTCTTCCAATTGGATGGGAGTCAGGTTCGTCATGTTCCTTGCCACCATTTGATTTTCAAGGAAGGTAAGTTTCTTCTGCACACTGGTCTTGACCAAGCTCAACTCATATAGCAGTTCATCATAAGTGTATGTGGTAAAATCATTCTCGTCGATGTTGGCTTCTTGACACTTTTCGTCCAGGATAGCTATTCCTTCGAGATATTGCTCAAGAGGTGCCAAGTTGGCCGAAAGTCGTTGTGCGTGTTGGAGTTGATCTTCGACATCGCCCTCTAGGCCAGAGACCGCAAGGGACAAGGTGTTAAGTGTCAGGGCGAAGTCGTTTGCCTTATCAGCAAAGCTCCGCCTTAAAGCGTTCTTGATGTCGCGGATGGTCTCGTTGATCAGCTTACTTCGCGCATGTTCATCAGTACCCAAGGCTGCCCATTCATGATCTAAGACCTCAAATCGGAGCTCAGGGGGTGGCACATAAGGTCGCAAACGATATGTCAGAAGTTTGGTCTTGATGTTACCGAGGAGCGCAGCAAGATCCGATTTCTCAGCAACCCATTTCCGTTTCTGGTTGCGTTTGAAACCTGCCAGGTCATTTGCCTGGGCTTTCGCGTCCGCATATGTGCCTTGAAATTTTGAATTGTGCCATGAATGTCTCTGTTGCCTGATGTATTGCAATAAGGCACGCATTCTCTTCTCATAGGCGGATTCCATCTCCCAGGCACCTTGCATGTTGGAGACAAATTTTTCCACCCGTCGACCCGCATTCTCAACTTTTTCCATGGCACTAAAGGCATGGAACCAATAAGCGATATATGTCATGAGTGACCGCTCGTCGGGTCTTGGGACATCGGCCACGTCCTCCACATCCAAAAGGGCTGGTATTCCAATCTCTTTTGAAGCAATATCGAACGCTAATTGCATATTTCCTTTATGATCGGACTTGTCCAAGGTGTCAAAATCAATTAGGTCAGGTCGATGAATATCCAACAATGCACAGAAAGCCAATCCATTATTCCAGGATGTCGAAAAGTCTCGGACCTCAACGCCTTCATAGCATGCAGTTTTCCGCTGACACCACAACAGCAGTCCCTCTTTGGCAGTCATACCCTCCTCACTAATATCGGAAATGGTGAAGCGTAGAATGAGGGTCCATATCAGACCTAATATGATTTTTCGGTTTCCATCCACAACATCCTCAGCGCCGATGTTTGTCATTAAGATTCCACGGCTCTTAATGAATTCCAATGATTTGTTGACATTTTCGAATTTCTGAACGCGCAGGCGTGGATTTGAGGCATAGCGACCGAGTGAGTCATTGCTGAGGACTTCTAACAGATGTATGAGGATGATACCGTCGGCGAGATCTGTAACGAGCGACTTGACGGCAACGTCCCTGGAAGATATCTTGTTATTGAGCCTGCAGGAGTTAGTCTGGTTGGTTGATGGGGGTAGTAGAACAGCGCTGAGAACAAACCATTTTGTAAAGGTCTTCTCCTGGACATTGACCCATTGCTTCTCCAGCAGTACCATGGCTGCATGTCAGACAGAGGGTAAGTCCGTACAATTGGAGAAATCTATGAGGATGGTCTGTAGTAGAATAAATGATACAGGTCCGAGCAAAGGTAGAGTATTTTAGAGTGGTAATCGTCCGGAGAAAGCACAGAGCAGAGATGCAGCAGCTGAACGAAGGAGTCCGAAATGCTACCACTTAAGTTAGTACGGGGTATGTTGTAAAATGTGTGGTTGACCAGTGACGAGGCGGCGGTGCATTACGAGGTGGTTCGTGTCAACAAAGGCTGGCTGGCTGTTCGACATCAGTCCGTCGGCGGAGAAACGAGAAGCCGGCCTTCCGCGCCCTAATAGCCCCCTTTACTTTACCATTTTTGGTCACTCAAAACATGTGACTACACGTGACTTGAACCAAGCACCTGCTATGACATCACCGTCATTTCTTCTTGAAAATATGTTCTAATTAATAGTAGCACCGCCTTGTCTGTCCAGAGCTTTGCATATGGTACACTCTCAGAAGCAACTTATCGATCAATCAATCCTTCGACACAGCCTTCAGGCGCCGGTAGATTACAATGATTAGAGGGATGATCAACTTAAGCCGTGCGATATTATTTTGATGGCTGTACTAGAAGCTTTGCTACCCTCCACTCTGCTTCTTATTGTTTTCCGGGTACGTCTCACTGTCGCATGCTTGAGGGCGAAAGGGGACTAGCTGGTGCCAACTTTACAACAATGTGGATGACAGCATTAGCGCTCGCTGTATAAGCAATCATCAATGGCATGATATTGTGTCCCTTTAACAGAACTCAGCTCCGAGGTCAACCTATTGACATCACCACACTGGCAGCTCCTGAGAACAATGACGCATGACTTCAGCCGTCCGACAACACTCCCACAGCGATAGATTGATGGAGACCTTTGGGTGGTAGGTCTTTTGCAATGGCAAGTCATCATTCATCATTCATCATTCATCAATCTTCAATCTTCAATCTTTGGCGTTCTTTAGTATTTAGCACTTGCATCTTCGTGCGCCGTACCCCAGCGATGCAAACTCCAAAGGGGTCTGCCGAAAATTCTTGCTGGGTGACACTACTAACCAAGCCATCTTATCTGCCCGGTGCAATCATTCTCGCCCACACTCTTGACATACATGGATCGAAATATCCTCTCATGATCCAATACACATCCTCCTTGGGGAGAGAAGCTATATCTGCTCTGACGGAGGAAGCAGACAACTATGGCCGCATTCAATTACAACAGGTCGGCCTGCTTCAGCCTAGGGAAGACCAAGAAAACAAAGGTAGGGTTGCCGAGCGCTTCAAGGATACATTTACCAAGCTCCGAGCTTTTCAAGTGTATACACTTGGCTACACTCGTGCGGTCTTCTTAGACGCTGATATGGCCGTCTTTCAAAATCCAGATGAGATCTTCGATATTGAACTTCCTGGACGGGATTGGTTGGCTGCAAATCACTCTTGTGCCTGCAATCTTGATCACGACCCTTGGGCGCCTGCTGACTGGCAAAGAGGTAACTGTGCATACACCCTTCTAAACCGTCCAGACGAGGTAGCAGGCCGTATCACCACCGTAAGCCGACCGACATATCAACTACTCAATGGTGGAATGTTTCTGTTTTACCCTTCTGAGGACTTGTGGAACAGGATGCTGCATCACTTCAATACCACAGAGACGCTCAAGGACCATCAGTTTCCCGATCAAGACTTCTGGCAGAGTTCTATTGAAACAAGTGGTGTCCTGTGTCATGGAAGTTCAACGCTTTGAAAACGATGCGATATTGGCACCCTCGAATTTGGTCAGATGAGAAGCTTGCCATTCTGCATTACATTGTGGACAAACCCTGGGAGAGACAAGTTGGTCCAGAAGGGGTTGCAAGGCATCTTGGGAGAGATGGCGAAACACATGAGTGGTGGTGGGATATCTACCACGGTTGGAGACTCCAGAGAAAGGCAGAAGAGATGAGTCCGCTTGTTCTCACAGTGATGGCCAACCTTGTTAATACGGAGATGCCGTTCACAGAGTGCATCCCCCTTCCGCAGGAGGTGGGCAAACCCTCGGATGTTCAACCCTGGCCATGATTGCCATCTAAGCCTTGCGGCAATAGCGTTGAAGATGCGCCTCACCAATATCAATTAGTTCTACATGTTGTTGTGAACTGATGCCTGGATTGGCTTCCTCCACTGCATGTTTGCTCCTCGGCAATCCTGCCTCCTTGTCCCTTGTCCTTGCGATTCACGTATTTTCTGGTCGTCACCATAAGGGTCCTGTCCTTCACGTCCATTTTCCACGCTAAGAGTTTGCTTTCACAACTTCTTCTTACTTAAGTTCCTTTCTTCCTGGCATATTTGCTCCTTCTCATCTCCCATCATCATCATCGATCATCGATCAAGAGTTTGCTGGAAGCTCAACTGCCCTGTAAGTCTTACAGAGTCTTGTCCTTGTCCTTGGCCTTGGGTGACGCTGACGATACTGGTTACGAGCAGGAAACATCTCAAATCCCACGTTTTGATCTTTCACAAGCAAGATTTCGATCCGACAAAGAACCATCATGGCTGTAAGGCTTCAAACTTCCTTGCCGATCTGGCTATGCTTTGAGCTAATTGTCGTAGATCAAGTACATTCTCTTTGACTGTGACAACACTCTCGTCAAGTCTGAGGACCTTGCCTTCGAAGCATGCGCCGATCTCATCAATGAAATCATGACCAAACGTGGTCTCAACCAAGAGTACACTGGAGAGAGCCTCATCGTCAACTTCGTTGGTCAGAACTTCCGCGGCATGATGACAACCTTGCAGAAGCAATTCAATTTCAAGTTGGAGCAGGAGGAGCTAGACACCTATGTCCAGACCGAAGTTGACCGTGTGATTACCAAGCTCGAAGCAAAGGCTGAACCCTGTGATGGATCAATGGAAGTCCTCGCCAAACTTCACGATGAGAAGAAGTACAAGTTGGCTGTTGTCTCTTCCTCAGCTCTTCGCCGTGTTCTTGTCTCGATTGCAAAGATCGGTCAAGACAAGTACTTCCCCACCGGAGAGGTCTACTCTGCTGCCACCTCGCTTCCCAAGCCAACCTCGAAGCCCGACCCTGCCATCTATCTTCACGTCCTTGAGAAGTATGGTGCAAAGCCTGAAGAATGTGTTGCAGTCGAAGACTCCATCTCAGGTGCGACTGCGGCAATTCGAGCCAAGATTCCTCTCATCGGCTATGTTGGTGCCTACCATACCGATGCGGAGAAGCGGGAGATTTCTGGTAGACTTGCTGAGCTCGGATGCAAGAATGTCATGTCTCACTGGGATGAATTCGAGAAGTGTTTGGCTGCGATTGAGGCTGGCAACGTCTAATGACACCAGAAACTTCAAACAATCCAGGGTAAAGCAAGGCGATTTGCAAGGCAAAAACCACTACCCGGGAGGCTTAAGGCTGCCGACCATTTCCGTCACAGATGTTAGGTGAGGTTACAAACGGGGAGATGACACAAGGCTGGGAGTCCGAAAGCTCTCATAAAGAGCCATTACTTGCCATCTCTGGCAAACAGCCAGAACAAAGAGAGACAAACACAAGTGTTCACTCAAACCTATTCAGCTCATTTTCCTTTTCCTTGACCAGTTTCAGTTTGAACAACAACCAAGTGCCACCATTCCCCTTAATTTGTATGCCCCGTCCTGCGAACTATCGCGCTTTCTTTGGCCCCAGGTAAGTCTGAATCTCCTTGTTATTGAATGTCCAGCGTCTTCACGCAAGACTCCCACTTTGAAAATTACCCATAAGTCTCTGGAATTCCACCCCCCGACAGATTTGTTCTTAATCGACAACTCAGTTTCCCGCATTCCAGTGGCTTTGAATCGACACGTTCAATTAGCACATTCTTGAAAGACAACATAGTCTCCATAGTAACAATCGGGATGGAGAGACCACCATCTCGGGAAATCAAACGAGCGCATTCCTCTTTTGGTCACACTCCAGGTCCTAGTCAAAATAAAGCGACTAATACTAGGAGCAATCGCAGCCATGGGCAGCAACAAAGTCGAAGCCAGCCCATTATGCGCAAACTTACCGGAGCGTCTATTCTCGGTGGCAACATTGCACCCCGTGCTGGAAACCCAAAAGCCTTGACACAACCGCAATATGCAGCTGTAAATCGAGTACGCCGCCAGCCTGCGCCAAAGACTCGTCATCCAAACCTCACATCCTCGTATGGCGGTGCAGAAGTCAGTCTCGACCCCGCGTTGTTGGCGCCTGTCCCAGAGCCTAATGCCGTCAAACAGATCAAACGAGCGATTCCTGCAATCCCGAGATTGATGAATGGTGAAGCGGACATGCCAAAGATGATCAGTATGTTAATCGCCCATGCAAAGGGAGATCTATCCGCGGCGGCTACACAATCCGGCCAAAATACCCAGGTTCACGGACCTCGCAAAACAGACACTCCCGGCGCTGACTTCGATCGACTCTTCAACAGTTTGTCCGAGTCGGGCCTCGTCGCGGCTAAAAAGCCAGCCAACTAGATGGGAGTCCATCCGCGAGTCATGAGGAAATAGTATCCCAGGATGCTGTGCCCCTCGATGGGAGATCTCGTGATGATTCATGAATGCCGTCGAGAAACATAGTTGTGTGATCATTGACATTTCCAAGCAAAGGATTGCGAGAGAAAAGGCTGTAAGTTAGGGAAGCAGGTGCTCAGGGAAGGATCGAGTGCTCTGTGTATGCCTCATTTCTCATTGGTAGAGTCTTTCCTGAATCCTACCTATTGAAGGCGTCATTCTCTAACAGCTGTGCAGCACTATCCCCAGGAAACTCAAAAACTCCTCGGCTGGTACATCTTAGCCCAAGCCGTACCGCCTGCTCACTCTTCAAGGTCCACAACAGTTAGTCGCTCAAAATTATCTGCTGTCTATTACGATGACCTACCAGGAAGATTCGACCCAGATATCGGAGGTTGCGACATAAATCTTACTTTTTGGCCGCGCGGATGATCCAATAGGTCGTTCCAGTCCGGCAATAATACCCCCAAGCCACCACTTTTGCAAACCACTCCATGCTCTTGTAGCTCAAAGTTCTGCTCGAGTTCTAGTATCATTGATGGAGTTTCTCACAAATGTTGTTCCTGTTTTTCTTCCCTTCAAAATCGCCTGGTCCTTATGCTGCCTGGCACCGTTTCGAACGAATTACTCCATCAAATGACCTCTGTTTACATAATGTGAACTAAAGCATTTCTCTTCATCCTCAACAGCGCCACTCTTCCATCCCGGACCACGGAGTATTCCCGCCTGGATTCTCTCCCAGCTTTTGAAATTGTATAATGTCCCCTTCCCCCACCTTTCCTGATATTGGGTTGAGTGCTTTAAGCATACCTTACGAAGCAGGCAGGAGGGACGAAATGTCACAGTTAGTAAGCAGCACGTGCTTGTAGAACCCTTTGTCCTAAGATGATGCGAAATAGTCCATCAGTCACGACGCAAATGACCCTGTTTCAGGTGCACAGGGTCCTGACATGTGAACACCCTTCAAGAGGAGTGCTCACTCAAGACTTATCTTGCTAGCTCTTGCTCGACCTTCTTTCCTTTTTGCTTATTGTGTCTGCATAGATTTGATATCTGAGTATTTGCTTCTTTGCCTGAGGAAACGTATCATTGACAACACTGAGACCATCGCCCGATCCAAGAAGGCCCCCAGTTGAAAATGGTATCAATATGCGTTCACAACAGCCGTCTGTACAGCATGGTCCAGGACTGCTCGTTTTGGATAGGTGAGCAGGACGTTTTCAGTCGGAGGACACGGTATGGAGACCAACTCACAACAGACAAGATACCCTTATCCATCTTTCGAACGTTCTGAGAATAAAGCTGTCTGCCATCACGACCAGCATGGCAGACATCCCTGCCCAAATGTTTGACCCAAGTTTAGCTCTTCTTTTGGTGGCAGTCTGGCGGGAGACTTAGCTGCCCAACGGGTGTTCTTTTGGACACTCATGGCATCTTTCATATTGACCTGCCATGCTCAAACACCGGTGCCTGTGGCGTCCTCCCACACCATGAAGAGCTCACCGCCCCGATCTAAGCAGGTATTCCGACTCCCAAGAGGCAGTTATGTTCCTGTGAGCGTCGCGACCTGCCTGACTTCCAGGAATTCACTGCTCAGTAATGCAACTTATCCGAGTTTTCAGCCCTATATCAATGTGAACGCTTTCGTCCCAGAACCAACTCCTCCACCTGAAGTTCTCTCAACAGCAATATCCTCAATCATTGGGGTATTACCTCTCCTTCGTGATTGCGCGAGGAAGAACCCCTTACTGCACCATATTCCTCATCAATTAATCGTTGATTAGCCGTCGTGCGAGGCTCAAGGACCCACCTAATCCTCATCGCCCCTGAACACCATCCAAGGCTTTCAACCCTCTCACAATGACCCAGTCGATCTACCCCGAGATCCCCGACGGCGACGATGGCAACTGGTTGTCGAATGGGCAGTTGAGCGAGACGTTGAGTCAATCAGACCTTTCCTTCTTCGACGGTCCGGATCGTTCTACTCAGGCCAACAAAAACAACAACTTTGGAGGTCCGGACCCATCTCTCTATGCAAATGGCCGGACTGGTCCGCGACACCAATTCCCCAATTTCGACCTTGGCGATGCCTCTGAGACTTTTGGTAAGTTTCTCTCCCTCCTCCCTTCACTTAGTCTTTTCAATCAAAATTCATATCCGCCGCTTCCCAACACAACGGATCTATGGCTCATACTGACTACCACAAACAGATGAAGCCATAATGAGACTCACGGGTGATATATTGCGGACGGATGACGCTGTCAACGAAGCGACCAACAACACTGTCAACGAGGCGACCCACAACACTGCCAACGAGGCGACCAACGACACTGACAAAGAAGTGGCCAACAACAGCAGCGGATCGTACCAGTCCTTCGTCGTCGATCCTGCTGTCGGAGTGACCAACAACAGCAGCTTCAGCAGCGTACCATACCAGCCCTTCATCGTCGATACTGAGTCCTTGGTCCACGATCCTACCAATGGCTATTCTCTGAACATGGACTATGAAGTTCCTGGTGAACCCGTGGCTAATTTCGGATCCATAGAAGAAGTGCCTCGCCTTATTTTCGGTACGTACCAAGTTGCCTCATACCTAGGAAAAAGGGGTGCAAATATGTTCTAACACCAGAAAACTTACAGACACCTCGCCTTTTGCAGTGTATGCACCTACCACAGCGATCACAGTGACTGACACCACCTCAGCTACTGGTACGACTGGAACCACCTCAGCCATCGGCATGACTGCATCTGTCCCAGCACAAGCACCACCACCAGTCCAGCCAGCGCAAGCTCTCAATGGAACTTACACGGGAGTGCCAGACAGAAAACAGAATCGTGTCGCTGATATTGCTGACCCACCATGCTGCCCGATTTGCTTCCACATGTACACTTCGACCAATGGAGTCAAATATCATCTCCGCCAATTCCACAACAAGACCAATGCCGAGATCAACGCAAACCCAGACATGCGGGACCCAAAAACCCTAGGCCACTTCAAAGCTATGGGAGTCGACACTACTTACACCGGCAACATCCGAAAGCAGGTCAACGCCCGTCGCCGCTGGGACCTGGGCATATCCTCGGACACACCAGAATACTGGGACGACGTCTACAAGAAGACCCCTTCTGTCCGTGCGGCTCGCACCCGAGTTGCAAAGAACACGGAGAAGAAGAATGAGAAGAAGGCATAGTCACATGGACCGGGTCTTGGTTTCTCCGTTGTTGAATGAATTGATGAAATGAAAGTGAGATGGACAGTGGAGTGAAAACAAATGGGAAGTGATATTGAGGTCGGAATTGGCTTGGTTTTTAGTGCGGCTTTTTCTTGGATTGTGATTGGCTAAAAGTCATTAGTGAGATAGCTAAAACCACTAGCTTGAACCCTGAATTTTCCCTCTTTGTCCCCGGCGTGCTCCCAGGTGACAAAATGATAAACCTTTTTACTGGACCCTTGTCCCATCTTCATTGAATCTGACGGCCTCTCCAGTCCAAAGACTTTCCTGCAATGCCCTTGCAATAACCATGACCATTCTTCCGCTTTCCAGGGGCAGCGGTACAGGTGTGTCGTTCAAGACTGCATTCACGAATTCTGAAGCTTCTGTCGCAAATGCATGTTCAAACCGCTGCCAGTATTCCGGCTGGACTTCATGGCGCAGCCCGAGCTTATCGCCCAGAACGACGTTGTTGGCGCGAGGCGTCAGGTTGATCTGGACTTTGCCCCCGGTGCCAGTCACCTCGGTGCTTACATCGTGTCCATATGCCTGCGTCCGCGAGGCAAGGTAATACCCAATCTTTCCGCCATAGTATTCTACGACGCCGACGCCGTTGTCGACATCGTTTGCTTCAGCCAGCGCCGGATAGTGCTTTAACGTGCCTACGGCGTAGCAGCTCTTGGGCCTGGGGTTGTCTAGGAACCACAGCGTCAGGTCGATGTCATGGATGGTGCAGTCTACGAAGATGCCACCGTTGCGCTTGGCATATGCTGTGAAGAATCCTGTGTCGTCTAGCAGATCTCCGGTTTGACTGCGGATCATGTATGTGTCCCCGATAGCCCCTGACCTGACTTTCTCATAGGCGTCCCTATATGAAGAGTCGAATCGGCGAGAGAAGCCCGCCATTACTTTCAAGTCAGGCCGTGATTTCGCAGCTGCGATGGCAGCATCGATCTGCGGAGTGGTGAGTCTTCAGCATCCGTAGGCCAAGATGCCTAGAAGGATTTGCGCCTCCTCTCCTTGACTCACTTCATCCATGTTCGTGCTTAAAGGTTTCTCGCATAAAACATGCAGGCCTTTCTCGACAGCCTTGATGGTCTGAATCGCATGCACGTCTGTGCTCGTCGAAACCCAGACGGCCTGCAACCCCGGATGCTCCAGCATTTCTTCGTAAATGTCGTAGGCTGTAATCCCAAAATCAATATAGTCCGGCTCTGCGCGTGCCCATTCCATTTCTGACGGTGTTGAGCTTGACACTGCGACGACGCGAGCTCGCGGGACCCTGTTGATCAGTGTTGAGACATGTCGCTTGCCCTGCATACATCTGGTGAGCATCATGATCGAAATGTGGCTCCCTGAGCTGAAAATTTGCGAACACAGGTGCCATTGGTGCGCAAGCAGGGACGACTAATGCTGACTTACCATGCGCCCAAGGCCCACGACAGCAATATTGAGAAACTTCCCTTTCGAAGACATTTTGGACTGTTCGGTGGTTTGATGCATCCATCAATGGAGCCCGAGCGGTGGCAATGCGAAGGCTCCTATTTGTCGGAAGCGTTTCTAAGTCTTCCTAGACATCCAGTTCTGAGGTTAGTATTGTAGCATCAAATAGTCCAGAATCAATGCGAGATCAGACAGGGCGGGCTCCCAGGATATAAGCCATTATTCTACCGTCATGACTTTCTTATTCTGGCGGTCCTAAAGGATAATCCAACAAGCAGCCCAAATTGGGAAACACGGGCTGCGTTTAGACGTCATGCAGTGCTGCGTGACACGAAGCCAAGGGCTGCCCATGCAGAGCGAGGACTCGAAACCCAGTGCCTACTTTGGTAATGTGTCTTGCATGTGAAATGAAAAGCATGAAACCATTTATTCCTTGAGAACCGTGTAAGAGGGTGTTCCGAGTGGCACACCGGTTGGCTTTCTCCATTGCACAACATACCCGGGGGCTTCCCCAAGAAATAAAATGTTCCCGCTCTGAATTTCGTCTAGGTCGCTGCGGGCAAGGATTGTATCCGAGTCCCCCTGCTGGTCGCTTGAAAGAGTGGGCACTCGTAAGGCCAGTGGCCACATCAACGACCGGCATGGGTTATTAGCCTCCCAGCAAAAGATTCCGTTGTAGGTTCGAAAGGGTAGGACAAGGGCGGTGATCTCCTATATCCCTGGACAGGTCCCTGCAGGGGCTTGAGGATTGTCAAAAATGGAAAGAATCCTGGGGATGCGTTCCGTTCAGTAGTGAGGAACTATTTTTAACTAGTTCTTGATCCCCTGGCTAGGTAGGCTTGTTTGGCATACCTTGCTCAATGCTGTATCTGAGGATACGGATGATGATAAGTCTATTCACAGATCTAATATCTAAGAGTCGCTTCCGACACGCTGACCGTCTTTGAATACTAGCAGGGCATTTGCATGTAAGGTAAATTCCTCCCAAATAACCCACACGACCAACCAGCCCAACGCCTGTCACCGAGCATATGCAATCAGGATTTATCTGGGAAGCCAAAGTCAACACCAAATTCTGGGTAGATGTATCGAGTGACTCCGTCCTTGGAGATTTCAGCCAGTGATGCCAAGTCGCTCTCAGAGAGATCCACGATCTTCATGTTGCTTTCAATCCGCGAGGGCGTGACAGACTTGGGAATGACCGAGATGCCTCGTGCAACATGGTAGCTGAGCAGAATCGTCCCTGGACTGACACCCTTTTGTTCTGCGAGCTTGACGACATGGGGGTCTTGGAAAAGTGGGCTTCCCGTGCTGCCCAAGGGGCTATATGCTGTCATGAGGACATCCTTCTCTTTGCAGAAATCGACAAGTTCTTGCTGGGGCAACAACGGATGGTTTTCGACTTGGTTGACGGCGGGGACAATGTCGACTTTTGGGAGAAGCTCCTCTAGGTATCGCTTGGAGTAATTGGACACGCCGATCGCCTTGGCTTTGCCGGTCTTGAGCAGTTTTTCCATATCCTTGTAAGTGTCCACATGAGACCTCTCTCCAACTAGGTCTCTGCTACCATCAGGCAACTTTGGGAACTTTTCGTGATTGCCGTTAGGATTCATCTGCGGGAAACAAAGTGTGAGCACCGTGGTCTTGAGCGTCACGAGCGGGGAGGGATAGACTTACAGCAACAGGCCAATGCATTAAGTAGAGATCCACATAATCCAGTCCCAGCGAATTCAAACTCATGTCGAGATTCTGCTGCACTCGCGTGTGATATGTGCACCATAGTTTAGTGGTGATGAAGAGATCTGATCGAGAGAGTCCTGTTGCTGCTAGACCCTCCTTGATGCCTTCTCCAACTTCTTTCTCGTTTCCATAGACGTATGCACAGTCAATGTGTCGATAGCCCGATTTGATTGCGTGTGCTACGGCATCGCGAACTTGTCCCTCAGGACTTTGCCATGTTCCCAGACCCAATGCAGGGATAGTGGCTCCGGTATTCAGTTTGAACGGGATCCCAGTCATTTTGCTGTTGTCTGAAGTTTTTGACGTGTTTCTTCGATACCTACCTGGGAATTGACTGATTTTGAAGTTTAAGCCTTTATTCAAGTGAGAGAAAGCTCTCAGTCTGGTTCATCACAAAAATGAGAGGCATCGTCATTGGGGTGGCAGCGGGGGAGATTATCGTCCCAAAAAAATTATTGCCTTGTCCCCCACGTCCCCTTCCGCTCGGTTTAAAGAATCACCGAAGTGCGCTAGTTACGTTTCGGGACGCTGGGGGTGGGACATCACTGTGATGATTGGGTGAAGGACATATAAAGTGCATCATGTGACCTTCGGCTATCGATAACAGAGCCTCTCCCTGAGTCTGCGTAGGGGTAGTTGCCCCTCTAGCCGTCGGTAGTCGGAAGGCGGAAGTGGAAGGGGGTTTTTGTACGGTGACGTGCAAGATCTGGTACTTGAATTCGAAAGGCTCAACTGGATCAGAAACACGTGGTTACACTGATCGGTGGAAAGGGGACAGATCAAGGAGTGTACCTAGGTAGCTATCTAAGGTATGTCTGGTGGGATTATCTCCATTGAGAGTTTGAGCATGCACCGTAAGGAAAGGAGGGAAAGCCTGGATTATGATGATACCGGGGGGTTTTCCGCCTCCGGACGTCGATTGTGAGCCCATTGGTTCTTGCCAAAAGTCTCTGAGACCCGCGTCACATCCCAGCACGCCTTCCGCCTTTCCTGTTTTGCCTCTGGCAGCCTGGAAGGGCAATTCCCGCCGGGCAGACTTACTCAATCTGGATTCTAAGACTGCATCTCAAAATTCTGCCTTGTTATGAACGGTTTGTCGTGTTCTTGAATCTCCGTCTTTTCGTGAAGTTTCTTGAAGTTTTCGGTGCAGTATCAAATTTTGGACATCTCAGCATTTCTCGAAAAGACCCTGGCTCCTCTGCCATGCATGGAAACAGCCACAATGCATCAAATTGTTACACAACATCAGCCGCTACTGCCACCCTGCCCATCCCCGGGTTGTCCGGGGTCTGCTGAAGCTCCTTTTGCATAGGTTTGTGCTACGTCGATGCCTTCCTGCTAGATATGATGTATCATTTTTCCATTCATGCTTCTCACCGACTTATTGTCCTCCCGATCCCTTGTCTCAACTCGCAAATTTTAACCCTCGACGGATAGCTTCTGCTTCGCTGTCTGGAGTTGTGTATTCACCTTACGCAAAAACGGCCACCCCGATGGTGCTTCCACGTACAATCGTTATGACGAGGGTCCAAAACACCGACAGCCAGTTATAATGGGACAAGGGCTACCGTTTTGCTATGTCGCTCGAGTTTCCATCCAGATATGGCCCATAATTTTGCCTTGCAACGATCTGGCTTTGCTGATCCATTTAGCGTCAAATCCTGATCCAGCACAATCATGCTGTTGATATCATCTTCCCGATACGGCAACTTTCAATAATCTCGGCTTCTATTAACAGCCTCAAGCATGAAAAACCTCTACAACCTTGTCACTCCTGACGTGGAGGTGGAGTCGCGTAGGTCTTTCTTTTCCTTCACAGCCCAACCAACGAGCTGTCCTTGTGCCAGAGGTGACCGTTGTTTTCTAGATGCCTACCTCATTCGATGGGAAGGAGCCCGCCCCTCAGTCCTCAGTGATACTTAAATGACAACACGAGGGACTGCCCCATGACCTTTGGCCCTTGCTCAAACATTCACTCAACCTCATTCTTCGAAAGCCTCAATCCACCCTGTGACTGGCTAGCTCCCCTCTGCGTACCTGATCACCAATATATACCTTCCTATTCCAAGTCAACATTCATCTTTTTGCTTTACCAACCACCAGCAATACCCTAACGGACCAATTTTTCAAATCTTTCGGTTCACTTGCCATTCAAGATGATCGGCATCCTCATCCAAAAGCCATCTCAAGTTCCTACCTTTCGTACAGATCGTGATGGTCTGGCCTTTGAAGAACTCTGCGACGAGATCGAACATGCAGATATCCTAGCCGACAAAGCAAGCAAGCAGGAAGCTCAGCAGGAAGAATTTGCTGCCGCAAAGTTTGATGCTGATAAGGACAAGAGTCAATTTCGCCAATATGAAACCGCCAGCGACAGGGTCAAGAACTTCTACCTAGAACAACATGCCAAGCAAACTGTCGCTTACAACTTGAAGGCACGAAATGATTTCCACTCAAAGACTCGTGCTGAAATGTCAGTTTGGGAAGCCATGGAGCGATTGAATACGTTGATCGACGAATCGGACCCGGACACCGATTTGAGCCAGATTGAGCATTTGCTACAATCTGCCGAAGCCATGCGCCGTGATGGGTGCCCCCGCTGGATGCAACTCACTGGTCTCATTCACGATCTTGGCAAGCTTCTGTTCTTCTTTGATGCACAAGGACAATGGGATGTCGTCGGTGACACCTTTCCCGTTGGCTGTGCTTTCGACGACAAGATCATCTATGGCAACAAGTCATTCTCTGCCAACCCTGATGTCAATGACCCTATATACAGCACAGAGAATGGCATTTATACACCTGGATGTGGTCTCGAGAACATTATGATCTCCTGGGGTCATGATGAATACCTCTACCATGTTGTCAAGGATCAATCATCTCTCCCTGATGAGGCACTTGCTATGATTCGATACCATAGCTTCTACCCTTGGCATCAACAAGGTGCTTATCGGCAATTCATGAATGAACATGATGAGAGGATGTTGAAGGCTGTCAAGTGGTTCAATCCATACGACCTGTACAGCAAGAGCGACGAAAAGCCTTGCGCAGAGAAGCTGAAAGTGAGTCTTACCTCTCATTGTTGTTGTAATTACTGACGACTTTTATAGCCATACTATATGGAGCTCATCGACGAATTCTTCCCACAAGGAGTCGTCAAGTGGTAGGCTCCACAGATTGCCTTTGCTGCAATGCTTTTGCTCGATTTAGCGACTTTACCAGGCTCTGGGGATACAACTATTACAGTATCCCTGCTATGCGTCTAGACCAAAGGCCAGGAAAACTATGCGGCACAAAAACACTGCTTTCAACACTTCTCGTGGCGCTAATGAGTGGATTGGGCTGGACCCTTCCTTATGATCAATGGGGAATATTCTCTTTCCCACATGTATTACAGCGGCATAACCTAGAGGAACTCCATGGAGGTCTCGATTGAGCGTCGTTTGAATGAATCATCATGCCCCTAGCTTCTTGTAATATGACTATTTCTCTCCTTCTCTCAGGTTTTCAGGCCTTCGGCATCTTGATGCCGGTTGGAATAGTCCACCCTTTTCACTTCATAGGGCGGGGTGGAAGCGATCACCATACTTTTGAACCCTGCAACCGGAAAAGAACATGGAAGAAATTGTTGACATGGTTAGAAAAGACCTTGCATTCCTAGGGGATGGCCTCCTCCTTGTGCCACCATAATCGCAAACACATCGCTCCCCCGCTGGGAAATCACTGTGTGACATGAGTATCATCACCCCACGGGAGTTGTTCCTACTAGGTCGCTACTTAGTAGCACGTTGCACTGCATCTTCTGCACACTGCAGCTGCAGTTCGGATGTAGAGCCCCGAGCATCCGGGTTAGGGGAAAGCTGCTCATTTTCATCTCCCCTTTCGACTGGGACGCCTACCGAACCAGTCACATTCGTGGCTACTCATCCCGCCTAGATTAGTCATTGATAAGAGGCCTCCACCTCTCTAATTGCTCAACCTTTCCGGCCTTGCATGGCTTCATGCTGTGTGACTTGAACCTTTGTTGAAGCCAAGGGAAATATTTCCATGTCGGTGACTGGTCTTGATCGCTCTGGATGCCTTCTCATGCCCATCCTCTTCGGACCCGCGACCACCATTGCTATGCTGTCCGTACATCGGATGCATGTGTGGATTCCTCCAGCTGCGACGAAGCACATGCAATCCTATCACTCCCTGGGTCTATCTCTGACGGTAGGCGTTCACCTTCAGATGGATCGTATGTGTGAGTCGTCGTTATTGGCGCGGCCAAACTCCTGCTCCCATACTCCTTCTCCTTCGCTCTCGAGGTCTCTCCCTAGCTAGCTGATGCTCAATAGAAAGGCGCATATCTGCCCGTCAAAAGCAGGCATTCCGCCAATGTGCTCTCCTCCGCTAGCTATCCAGCTGGACATGGGGGCAAACACAATTTCATCCAGCGTATTCTCGAGTAGTAGTCGCCGTTGCTGGATGAAGAACGACAGGTGTCAGATAAACGCCCCAGGTTTCTCCTGATCCGATGTCGGTGACCATCAGCCTCAGACGTCCTCACTGGATAGCGCTTACCCTTCGTACTGTACCTGAACCTGTTTCCTCATAGCAACAACAACGACCTAGGCAGAAAGTTCGAAGTGCAAGTAATGATACTGCAGGCCGCCGCGAACATCATATCTAGCCTTGTCCTCAGGAGCCAGCCAGGATTTCATCCCCGCGGCTAAGGGGGCATCGCCTCGCCTACCCCTGGAGGATGCTTAATTGGGGTATGCATACCCTATAATATCGATGAATAAAGATATAAATTCGCACGTTTTTGGGCGCTGTTAGAGGAGTAACTCATCTAAGATATGCTTAGAAGTTTAAAGTGATGTGGAACAGGTGTGGGGACACGGAGCTTATCTAGAAACAAATGTTTTCGGATCAGATAACTACGGATACGAAACGCCTGAGTGTAGATCAATTTCTTATCTTAGTGAGTCATCTCGAGGTTTTCTTGATTGTTGCTACTTAAATCATTGATTCTGATGGACACAGGATCTGTTCTCATGGATCGTAGTAGGCTATGTTTAGACTTGCAAAGGTATGTAGAAATCTTTCAATGTGTTGAGGCTCACGATTGAAACAACTAGCTTTTGAGACCTCCCTGTGTCTGTTCGATCTCGAGTACCTCTCTCAAGAACACCACCATTTTCCATTGTGCTCCGTTTAGCTCTGAAGTTTTTGAGCCCATAGCTCTTCGAGATGCATCTCCGGCCCTTCCATAGAACGGATATCCCCGTGCTGGTGTCCATGACAATCGAATGCGACAAAACCGACGCCCTGGCGAATTATCTCCTGCGCGATGTGGACAAGTATCCGACCTCACATCGCCGTGGAATCCATCATTTCATCCGTTCGAAAGTTTCCGGTGGTGGGAGGGATATTACATTCGTTCTCGAGTCTGATCCGGAGGATTATACCTCCTCGGTCGAAGTGCGTACTGAAGTTGTCGGTGTGGCCACTTGGCGTCGTCATGGGACGTCTTCAGCGGCTCTAGAATGGCAGCGTCTTGCGCGCGGAAGTGCTTATGATCAATTCAATCGGTTTCTTGTGTCGTTGGAGGAGCGATACAATGCGCTCTTCCCCTCCCTTAATCGGTGTTTCAGCCTTGAAAACTTGCGTTCTGTAGATCCAGTTCAGAATGAAGAGTGGGATCGCGATGGATTTCGGGAATTCTGGTCTTTAGAGTTTTTGCAAGTGTTTCCTAGGTGGCAGAGGAGAGGATTGTCCAAGATCTTGATGTCTTGGGGGCAAAATCAGGCGGGAAAAGAGGCTGTACCCATCGTGGTATCAGCAAGCCCTGTGGGCAATTTGGCGTACAGAAGTGCTGGGTTTAAAAGTATCGGTTATTGCGGCTATGATAGGTTCTTTGATGAGACGAGGTTCGGTGGAGAGAAGATGCAGCTGTGGGTATGGGAGCCGTCGCTTGGAGAGAATTCAAATGCCGGCTGGACTGAAAGAGCAAGGCTGAGAAGAGAGGAGAGACTTTACGTAGACAACAATTATGCTACTCAGTCGAGTTAAATGTTTGGATCCAGGCCGTGCTTTAGCTTTAGAAAGGCGTTTAGATAAGGGTCGACCTCGTTCGGATCGAGGTGGGCGATTGGAGGAGCTAGCACAACTTGAGGAGCAGTAGCAGGAAGAGCTGGTGGAGGAAGAGCTGGTGGAGGAAGAGCTGGTGGAGGAAGAGCTGGTGGAGGA
>Ga0105239_10001565_pt1 | contig 30236 bp, 26 predicted proteins | sample KBSC44metaG_FD_92761 | JGI IMG/M metagenome (GOLD analysis project Ga0105239, IMG submission 92761) | Corn rhizosphere microbial communities from Kellogg Biological Station, Michigan, USA - KBS C4-4 metaG | ecosystem: Host-associated > Plants > Roots > Rhizosphere > Soil | place: Michigan, USA...
ATATTGATATAGCCGATGACTTCCCGTGACTGATCGGAATACATCGCACTCAGCTCCAGGGGGCCCAACGCGAAATTATAGGTAAACGTTAGCGCATAGCCCGAGAGGAAGTCGGGGGTGGTGAAGAAGTTGCTCTTATACAGGAAGTTATTGAAAAGCACATTGGCCTTGCCGGTTATCATCACGTTATTGTACAGCTGATAGCGTAAAGCCAGCCCGCCGCCGGCAATGCTCGCCGAATAAAAGGCTCCGTCACGAAGGCCGGCAAAGGTCACCTGGTTATGATACTGGTCCGTCAGCCCGCCGATGCTGAACTCGTTCATGATATTGTTATGGTAGTGGATATTGAGTCCGCCCTGTAGATGCACCTGCAGCGTGTACCGGCTAGCCAGCGGGACATACTGGTCATAGCCGACCAGCAGCCGTTGGTAGGGATGCGCAGAGAAGCTGGTGTCGTTGCGGACGACGTTGGAGCCGAAAAACTGGACGTTCGGCGTCTGCTCGAAGACATGATCGGCCTCGATATCGAACTTCAATCCCCGTCGCGGGTAGAAGGGCCGGTCGAGCGTATTGCTGCGGATGAAAAAATAGCTGGTGACGAAACTGTTATTCCCCTTGAAGTCGAGGCTCGACGTGATGGAGGGGTCGTAGTCGATATATTCCCAGCGGCTGCCCAGTCCGACGGTGAGGTCGCGGTTGGTGGAATAGCCGAAATGACCATCCCCGCGGAAATAGCTCTGGTTATAGAGGCCCGCCTCCTTATAGGCGGCGTTATAGGTAGTGATCTTGAATTGATCCAGCTGCGGGCCGATGGTAAAGGAGAAATTGGCGCGCCGGCTGAAGTATTGAAGGTGTTCGGCGCGGACACGGAAATTTTGCCCGATGTTCATGGTGACGAGGCTGCGGGAGGTTGCCGTAAGGAAGTTCCGGGTGGTGAGGTTGAGGATCGCGCTGATCCCGCTGAACTGGTTGTAGTTGAGTCCGAGCTTGGCAAAGGTCAGCGGATTCTCCGCCACATCGAAATCGATCCGGGCGGTGCTGTCGGCCAGGGGCTCCAGCGCGTAGGTGATCCGGTTATAATAACGCGTTCCGAAGGCCCGCCGTACCATCCGGGCAAGGTTGTCCGCGGTATAGTAGTGGTTGGTCTCCAGGTCCATGCTCTGGATAAAAAAGCCCTGATTGGTCCGCATCAGCCCCTTTACCTGGTAAGAGGAGATCTTGATGGGATGAACGGCCGGCAGCCGGCTCCTGACCGGCTCCTGCGGACCATAGATGGCGTTGAGCGAGTCGGCCAGCGCCTTCAGCCGGGGATAGAGCCGCCGCCCCTCCTCCACTCCATCCGCGATGATCTCATCGGCGTCGCCGAAATTGCCCATCGTGAATTTTTCCAGCGGCTGGTGGACATAGATGTCACATAGAGGGATCTGCATCCGGGTGTCCGCCGCCTCGCGGAAGAAGGCCACCTGCAAGAGCACCTGCAGGGCGTTGGTCACCTGCTCCGGCTTTCGCAGCGGACCTGCCACATTGTCCCCGATGACGATATTGGCGCCCATCTCGCGGACATCCTTCACGGGGAAATTGCGGACCACACCGCCGTCGACCAGCTTCTGATGACCATACTCCACCGCCGTGAAGACCGAAGGGATGGCCATGCTCGCGCGAATCGCCGACACGATCTCGCCGGTGTCCAGCACGACGGCCTCGCCCGTCGAGACATCCGTGGCAATGCATTTAAAGGGAATGGAGAATCGGGAAAAGTCCTTTATCTTATACACCGGGCGGAACAGCTCGGAGAATTTCAGCCACAACTCCTGGCCTTCGATGACGCCGGTGGAGAGACGGAAGGCATGATTCACCCAGGGCAACTCGACATCATACCTGCCGTATTCGTCCTTCTCGTCCATGATCATGCTTCGCATGCTGGACTGGTTGGAGAGCAGCAGTCCCCAGTCGATTCGGCGGGAGATGTTCTCGATGGAGTCCGCCGAATAGCCGACGGCATAGAGGGCGCCGATGATGCTGCCCATACTGGTGCCTGTGATATAGTCGACCTTCAGCCCGGCCGAATCGATGGCTTTGAGGATCCCAATATGGGCGAGGCCTTTGGCCCCGCCGCCGCTGAGCACCACCCCGATCTTCGGCCTTGGACCCGGTTGGGCATGCGCCCAACCGTAGGGCAAGGAAAGAAGCAGGACGGCAAAGAGGGACCGATATTTCATGAAGGAGGTTTCAAAGTGCCTTTTCCAGCTCGACGATCTTTTCGAAGATCTGTTCGTACTGACGGTTGGCTTTGTCCAATTCCTGGCTCGTCTTTTTATATTCTGATTCGGCGGTAACAAATTTGTTTTTATCTGAATACGTTGCCGGATCGGACAAAGATGCCTCCAGGACGTCTTTTTGGCGGCTCAGCGTGGCGATCTTCTGCTCGAGCTCCTGGAAAAGGCGCTGTTGTTTCTGCAATTCCTTTTTTGCTTCCTTATTGATAGGCGCCGCGGGTGCGGGGGCGGGCTTCACCGGCTCCTCCTTTTTGGGTGCGGGAGCCGGCGCGGCCTTCGCCGGGGCTGGGGCTGCCGCCTGGGCCTTCGCGGGAGCCGCGGTCTGCGCGGCCCTGGCCGCCACATTCCGCTCCTTCCAGTCCACCCATTCCTCATAGGTCCCCTTGAACTCGCGGATCTGGTGATCCTCTATCTCCCAGATCTTATTGGCCGTCTTCGAGATAAAATACCGGTCGTGGCTGACCAGCAGGAAGCTGCCTTCATATTTGTTCAGTGCCTCGATCAGCAGATCGCAGGAGTGCATATCGAGGTGGTTGGTCGGTTCGTCCAACAGGAGGAAGTTGGCCTTGCTGACGATGGTCTTGGCCAGCGCGACCCGGGCCTTCTCGCCACCACTCAGCACCTTGATCTTCTTGTCCACGTCATCGCCGCTGAACAGGAAACAGCCCAACAGGACCCGCAGCTCGAGATCGGTCTTCTGGCTTCCGCACAGCTGCATTTCTTCCAGCAGGGTATTGTTGACGTCCAGCGCCTCCAGCTGATGCTGGGCGCAAAAACTTTCTTCGACGTTGTGTCCCCACACCCGTTCCCCCTCAAAGGGTTCGGTTCCGGCGATCATCCGCAGCACGGTGGATTTTCCCTTGCCGTTGGCGCCGATGAGAGCGATCTTGTCGCCGCGGTCGATCTCGGCGAAGGCATTGTCCACGATATCGATGGACCCGAAATGCTTGGTGGCGTTCTTCAGAGTGGCGAGGACGCGTCCCGGGGTCTTGTCCACCCGGAAATTGATCTTAATATTGGGACGTTCGATCTCCACGTCCTCGATGCGATCGATCTTTTCCAGCCGTTTCATGGCGCTCTGTGCGGCGGCAGCTTTGCTGGCCTTTGCTTTGAACCGCTCGATAAAGCGCTCCTGTTGCCGGATATAGTCCTGCTGGTTCTCGAAGGCGCGCTGCTGCAACTCCACGCGTTGTACTTTTTCCGTCTCGTAGAAGCTATAGTTGCCGTTATAGATATGGAGTTCTTTCTGGTACAGCTCGACAATCTTCGTCACCATCCGGTTGAGGAAGTATTTGTCATGGCTGACGATGACCACGGAACCCTGGTAATGTTGGAGGTATTTCTCCAGCCATTCGATGGAGGGCAGGTCCATATGGTTGGTCGGTTCGTCCAGCAACAGCAGGTCCGGCTTTTGGAGGATCATCTTGGCCAGCAACACGCGCATCCGCCAGCCCCCGCTGAATTCCCGGAAGGGGCGTTGCAGATCGGAGTTCGCGAAACCCAACCCTTGCAGGATCTCTTCCGTCCGGTGATGGATGGTATAGCCATCCAGCGTGTCCATTTCATGGAGGGCATCCGTATACTGGATGAGGAGGTCGTTGTTCTCGTGGTCCAGTTCGAGTTTTTTGCCGAGTTCTTCGATCTCTTTTTCGAGTTGGAGGACCCGGACGAAGGCCGTCATGGCGACTTCGAGGATGGACCCGTTGGTGTCGAAGCTGAGAAGGTCCTGGTGGAGATAGCCGATGGTCGTACTCCGGCTTCGCTCTACCGTGCCCTCGGAGGGCATGTAGTCGCCGGCGAATAGTTTCAACAGGGTCGATTTTCCCGTGCCGTTATAGCCGATAAGTCCGATGCGTTCGTTGGGTTGGATATGCCAGGTGGCGTCTTTCACGATGACCCGGGCTCCGAATTCGAAAGTTACGTTCTGCAGTCCTGCTAACATGGGTGCAAATTTAACTAAATCCGTACCTTGCGTCAAAATCCGATCAATGAAGAAGTTCATCCTGTTGGCCATTATTTTCCTTGCAGCGGGCTTTCTTGCCTGGAAGCTGCTCTCGGATAAGCCCGTACGCGCTTCGGAACCGGCCGACAAACCCCTTACCATCGCCCGTACGACCGGCGCTTTTAACGATTCTTTTGCGGTTTTGCTCAATAGCTACTTTGCCGTCCGGGACGCGCTCGTCGACTGGGACACCCTGAAGGCCGACCAGGCCGCCTATACGCTGTCCGCCAAGGCCGACAGCCTGCCCGTCCAGCTGATCAAGGCCGACAGCGGCATCGTTCTCACCGCCAGGAGCCTGGCGGCCAGCCTGAGCGGTGATGCCAAAGGATTTACAGGGGAAGCGGGAATCGAAGGCCGGCGCCATTCCTTCGATCTGATGACCGAAGAGCTGTACAACCTGCTTCGCACCGTCCGGTACGACCAGGGCGAGGTCTATCATATCAAATGCCCCATGGCCTTCAGCGATACCATCCCGGCCTACTGGCTTAGCAATACGTCCGCGGTCGTCAATCCCTACCTGGGGAACAAGCATCCGACTTACAAGGCCAAAATGCTGCATTGCGGGGAGCTGGTGGATTCATTCCCGACTCATTAAGGCCGGTAAACGATGCGGACCGTCGCGCTTTTGGTCTCTGTGGAGGAAAGGAAGACCTCAAATTTCTGATCGCCGGCGGTGATCATCATCAGCGCCGTATTCGGCGGGATATCTCCGAGATTGTCGGCATACATCACCACTTCATAAGGGAGATTGGCAAAGGCAGTGAAATTCACCGTCAGCGGGCGATCGGTCAGCATCCGGCGGTACAGCAGCACCTTGTTGTTCACCAGGACGGTCACCGTATCGTGATCGATCTCCGCGTTATCGTAAAGATCGATCTTAATGGACGAATTTTTCACCGTCAGCGTTTTTACCACCTCTTTTTCCCTGGGCTGCAAGTGTAGGGACGCCTGAAGCCCGGCCAGCGTATCGCTTTGTTCTACGGCTATGTCCACGGGGAAATCGGAGACGGCCGATTTCCGGAGTCTGATCTTTCCCGGGGGACAGATGAGATTCTTGTCCGAATACACGCCTTTCCAGTCCCCGCTCAGCTCTTCGACCGTTCCGTTGCGGGCATAGTTAAGGTCGTACGTCTTGACACAGGGCTGGCAATCGGCAGGGATATCCGCTTTCAGCACCCGGTCCTCGATCAGCACCATCCGGTGCGTCTGCTTGTTGTAGCGGCCGGTGAAGCTCATCTTCACATAGTGCGTCTTGTCATAATAGTCATAGGCTTTGCCCGTGATCCGGTCGCCCGTGATGGTGATCTGCAGTTCGAGGAAATAGTTGGGATAGCAGCCTCCCGGTCCCTGGGTAAGCGTTCCTTTCCAGATGCCTCCAAGATCGTCTGCCGCGCTTGCGCAAAGGCCCGATAGTGAAAGGAGGAGAAGGGGTAAGAGGCGCATGGGGTTTATTTCACATATTGAAATTTGACGACCGCATTTTTCTGTTCGGAGGAAGTGATCCGGACCTCATATTCCTTGTCTCCCGCCTTTACGATCATCAGCGAGGTGTTGGGGGGGATCTCGCCTTCGTTCTCGGCTACCATGACCACTTCATGATAGTCGCTGGTCTCGTCGAGATGGATCGTCACGATCAGGGGCCGGTCGGTCAGCATTGCGTGGTTGATCACCTGCCGGTTGTCGACATATACCGAGACCGTGTCATGGTCGATCGCGCCGTCGTCATAGATATTCAGGGTGATGTCATTGGTATGGACCGTAATGGTCTTGACCACCTGGTTCTGGCGATCCTGCAGGACCCGCGGCGCGATAGCCGGGAATCGCCTTCCCATGCCTGTGCCACCACTGTCGACGCCGGGGTGTACAGGTTGTTTGGGCATATCCACTTTTGCGATCGGCGGCGGATTCTTTTCGGGCGTGGTCTTTATTGTGGGCGGATGCACCGGCGGATGCACCGGCGGCTTTGTCCGCGCAGTGGCCGGCGGATTGGTTTTTGCGCCAGGCCGATCCTTTGGAGTATCCGGAGTGTTCTTTGCCGTGGCCGGGGGCGTCACCGGTTTGTGCAGTGGAGCGGCGCTGACCCTGGGTTTTGCCGGCGGTTTGGTCCCGGCGATCTCTTTTTCCCGCCGTGCTACAAAGGGTTCCGTATAGAAGTCCGACACCGGCACCTTGCGGAGAAAGATCGTACCCCTGCCGCAGTTGCTCGAGTCGCGCACGTTCATGCTTGTGTAGTTGCCTTCCAGGAATTCTTCGTCCCCGGACTTCGTATACTGCAGGAAACAGGTCATTATGCAGACGTCGCCCATGCTATTGCGGAATTCCAGCAGTTTGCCTTCCTGTAAAAGCACCTTTGCCGTTTTGACATTGACGGTGCCTGTTGCCGCCGCCTTGCCGTAAAAGAAAGTGGAGAGATAGGAATAGGTCACGCCTTCCAGGGTCTTGCCGTTCTGGGCGATCTGCACTTCGAATCTATAACGATCGTCGAATACCGAATTTCGCATCGCGGAGCTGTTGGCCGAGCGGAAATGGCCCTGCCAGATCCCGGTGACGTCCTGAGCCTGCAGTATAAGGGGCGCAATAAACAAGAACAAAAGAAAGAGTCTTGCCATATGGCAAATTATGTAAATAATTCATTGGAACCTGTACCATTTGTAAAATTGGCGACATCGTACTTAGCAATTGTTTGTTAAATTTGCACCCTTATGATCAAGATCACTTTTCCGGACGGCGCCGTCAGAGAGTATGAGAACGGCGTAACAGCATTAGCAATCGCAAAGTCCATCAGCGAAGGACTGGCGAAGAAAGTATTGGCCGCAAATGTAAACGGGCAGGTATGGGATGCCACCCGGCCCATCACAACGGATGCTACGCTCAAGCTGCTGACCTGGACGGATACGGACGGAAAATCCACTTTCTGGCATTCTTCGGCGCACCTGATGGCCGAGGCCGTGGAAGCCCTTTACCCCGGGGTGAAGTTCTGGGTCGGTCCGGCTGTTGAAAGCGGCTTCTATTATGATATGGACCTTGGCGGCCGGCATATCGGCGACGAGGATCTCCGAAAACTGGAAGCAAAGATGGCCGAACTGGCCAAACAGAATGAGGAATATCGCCGTAAGGAGATCAGCAAGGCGGAAGCGATCAAATATTTCGCGGACAAAGGGGATGAGTATAAGCTGGACCTGCTGGAAAACCTGCAGGACGGCCAGATCACCTTTTATACCCAGGGGAATTTTACCGATCTCTGCCGCGGGCCTCATATTCCCAATACCGGCTTTGTGAAGGCGATCCGCCTGACCAATATCGCCGGCGCCTTCTGGAAGGGCGACGAGAAGAACAAGCAACTGACCCGCGTCTATGGTGTGACCTTTCCCTCGCAGAAGGAACTGGATGAATACCTCGCGATGATCGAAGAGGCGAAGAAGCGCGATCACCGCAAGCTGGGAAAGGAATTGGGCATTTTCACCTTCGACGAACAGGTCGGCCCCGGACTCCCGCTTTGGATGCCCAATGGCGCCGTCATCATCGAGCAGCTGGAAAAGTTGGCGAAAGAGACGGAGGAGCGGGCGGGCTATAAAAGAGTGGTGACCCCGAACATTGCCAAGGAATCTTTGTATATCACCAGCGGTCACCTGCCTTATTATGAGGATAGTATGTTCCCGCCGATGGAGCTGGAAGGGGAGAAGTATTACCTCAAGGCGATGAACTGCCCCCACCACCACAAGATCTTCGGCGCCGAACAAAAGTCCTATAAAGACCTGCCATATCGGCTGGCTGAATATGGCACTTGTTACCGCTATGAGCAGAGTGGGGAACTTTTCGGGTTGATGCGGGTAAGATCCCTGCACATGAACGATGCGCATATCTACTGCACCCGGGAACAGTTCTACGACGAATTCAGCGGAGTTAACGCGATGTATCTCAAATACTTCAAGATCTTTGGCATCGACAAGTACGTAATGCGGTTCAGCACGCATGACCCCGCCAAGCTGGGCCAAAAGTTTATTAACGAGCCGGAGTTGTGGAAGGAAACCGAGGATTTGGTACGGGATGTGCTGATACGGACCAATACTCCGTTTGTCGAAGTCCCGGGAGAGGGCGCCTTTTATGGTCCGAAGATCGACGTCCAGATCTGGAGCGCCATTGGCCGGGAGTTCACTTTGGCTACCAACCAGGTAGACTTTGCGCAGGGCAGACGGTTCAACCTCGAGTTCACCAACAAAGAGAACCATGCGGAGACCCCGTTGATCATTCACCGGGCGCCGTTGGGAACGCACGAACGGTTCATCGGCTTCCTTTTGGAGCATTATGCAGGGAAATTTCCGGTATGGCTTGCGCCCTTGCAGGTTAAGGTTTTACCGATCACGGATAAGTCGCTGGAATATGCCCAAAATCTTTCGATTCTGCTGAAAAATGCGGATATTCGTGTAGAAGTCGACGATCGGAGCGAGAAGATCGGGAAAAAGATCCGGGATACGGAATTGGCCCGGGTTCCTTACATGCTGGTCGTTGGAGAAAAAGAGATGAGCGAGAACAAAGTAGCCGTCCGCCGCCAGGGAAAAGGTGATCTGGGGACGAAAGGTATCGAAGAGTTCATCGCCGAAGTCCGAAAAGAGATAATTGAACGCGCCCCGAATCCCTGAGGGCGTATTTTGAAAAAGCGAAAAATTAGCAGCTTCCGTCAGGGAAGGAAGTTGAATTTAAAAACAGTAAATGCCGCCATTTCCACCGAGAACCCCACGCGGGAATTTCAATCCACGTTTTAGAAAGGAACAACAACAAGAACATCGTACGAACCATATGATCAGAGTACCGCAGGTGCGGCTGGTCGGAGACAATGTAGAGGTAGGTGTCTATTCCACCCAGGAAGCCCTGAAAATGGCCCAGGAACAACAGCTGGACCTGGTTGAGATCTCGCCGACAGCCGATCCTCCCGTCTGCAAGATCATTGATTATAATAAATTCTTATACGAGAAGAAGAAGAAGGAAAAGGAGCAAAAGGCAAAGAGCAAGACCTCCGAAGTAAAGGAGATCCGCTTCACGCCCAATACCGACGACCATGACTTTGACTTCAAAGCAAAGCATGCCGAGAAGTTCCTGAAGGAAGGCAATAAGGTAAAGGCCTATGTTCAGTTCAAGGGTCGCGCCATCCAGTTCAAGGAGCGGGGCGAGCTGCTCCTCCTGAAGTTTGCCGAGAGGCTTAATGATGCGGGCGTGCTGGAAGGCATGCCGAAGATGGAGGGCAAACGGATGCTGGCCATTTGGGCCCCGAAATCTCAAAAAAAGAAGGCTACTACGTAGCCTTTGGCTCAAAAAAAGAAGGCTACTGCCGAGAAATAACAAAAAAACCGCACTTGTTGCGGTTTTTTTTATACCTTTGCGTCCCCGAAAGGGAAATTGCCCAACCGGCTCCATAAGTGTCCCGCCTGTGCGGGGCCGCCATCAGGGTAACACTCAAAAGCATTCAAAATGCCAAAGGTCAAAACGAACTCGAGTGCCAAGAAGCGGTTCAAGGTAACCGGCACCGGCGAGATCACTTACCAGAAGTCCTTCAAGCGTCACATTCTCACCAAGAAGTCCAAGAAACGCAAGCGCAACATGGCCAAGAAAGGTCTTGTCAGCCCTTCGCATACGGATTTCGTAAAGCGCCTGCTTCGCCTCAAGTAGGGCTGGCCGAAGGTCATCAAATTATTAATTCTTTAAAGTAAGTAAGATATGCCACGTTCAGTAAACGCCGTCGCTTCCCGGGCTCGCCGGAAACGCATTTTGAAAGAAGCGAAAGGTTTCTACGGAAAAAGGAAGAATGTATATACCGTCGCCAAGAACGTATTGGAGAAAGGTCTTCAATATCGTTATGTCGGCCGGAAATTGAAGAAAAGGGAATACCGCACGTTGTGGATCGCCCGTATCAACGCAGCCGTGCGCGCGGAGGGGTTGACCTACTCGCAGTTCATCCACAAGCTGGCGACAAAAGGTATCGGGCTCGATCGCAAGATCCTCGCCGACCTGGCCATGAATGAGCCGGAGACCTTTAAGAAGCTGGTTGATTCGGTTAAGTAAAGAATAAATTCAAAGGGAACCCCGCACAGAGTGCGGGGTTCCCTTTTTTATTACATTTGCAACTTCATGGACAATTCAATGAACAATACGTACACCGACCTGGTGACGCAGACCTTCAACTTCCCACAGGAAGGGTTCGAGGTAAAAGACAATTACCTTCAATTTAATGGCCTGGATCTGAAAGCGTTGATCGACAAGTACGGAACGCCGATGAAGCTTACCTATCTTCCCAAGATCGGCATGCAGATCAACAAGGCGAAAAAGATGTTCGCCGCGGCCATCAAACGCCATCATTACGAAGGGAAGTACCACTATTGCTATTGTACCAAGAGCTCGCATTTCTCCTTTATCGTCGAGGAGGCGCTCAAGCACGATATTCACCTGGAGACCTCCTATGCTTATGATATTGAGATCATCAAGAAGCTTTACCAGCGTAAAAAGATCACCAAGGATACTTTTATCATCTGCAACGGCTATAAGCAGAAAAGCTATACAAGCCGGATCGCCTCTCTGCTCAACAGCGGGTTCAAGAACGTGATCCCTATCCTGGATAACAAAGACGAGCTCCAGCAGTATAAACGTAGCGTAAAGGTGCCTTTCAAGCTGGGCATCCGGGTCGCTGCCGAAGAAGAGCCCACTTTCCCCTTTTATACCTCCCGCCTGGGTTTCCGGGCGCGGGATGTGCTCGAGTTCTATGTGGATAAGATCGAAGGCAACGAGGACCGGTTCCAGCTCAAGATGCTCCATATCTTCCTCAACAAGGGGATCAAGGACGATATCTATTACTGGTCCGAGCTGAACAAGGTCATCAATCTATACTGTCAGCTCAAAAAGATCTGCCCCGAGCTGGATTCCATCAATATCGGCGGCGGTTTCCCCATCAAACACTCGCTGGGCTTCGAGTATGATTATCAGTTCATGATCAATGAGATCGTCGGTAATATCAAAAAGGCCTGCAAAAAGAGCAACGTGCCGATGCCGCATATCTTCACCGAGTTCGGCAGCTATACGGTAGGGGAGAGCATGGCCCATATCTACAGCGTCATTGGTCAGAAGATGCAGAACGACCGCGAGATATGGTATATGATCGACTCTTCCTTTATCACGACCCTCCCCGATACCTGGGGAATCGGCGAACGCTTCCTCATGCTCCCGGTCAATAAATGGGATGTCGAATACCAGCGTGTCGTCCTCGGCGGCATCACCTGCGACAGTCATGACTATTATGATTCGGAGGAACATATCAATGAAGTGTTCCTGCCCAAGATCGTCAACGGGGAACCATTGTATGTGGGCTTTTTCCATACCGGCGCTTACCAGGACCAGATCAGCGGCTATGGCGGCATCAAGCACTGCCTGATCCCTTCGCCAAAGCATGTCATTGTGGGGCATGATAAGAATGGAAAGCTGACCGACTGGGTCTATGCGAAGGAGCAGACCGCCCAAAGCATGCTCAAGATTCTGGGCTATATGTAGTTAAACCTGTTTTTTATGCGATACACCAGCCTCCTGCTGGCCCTCTTTCCCGCCCTTTTCGGCGTGACGAGGGCTGCGTATGCCCAAACGGCCGAAGATTCGGTCAAATCAGCCGTCAACGGATTGTTCACCGGCATGAAGACCTCGGATGCCGCGATGATCGAGCGATCTTTTGCCGATAGTGCGATCCTTCAGACGATCACGGGTCCGCAGGGCGGCGTTGTCACCGAGAAAGTGAAGGATTTTGCGACGCTCGTGGGTAAGATGACGGCTGGCGACGCCGACGAACGCATCCAGTTCGATATTGTTAAGATCAACGGGCCGCTGGCCATCGTCTGGGCGCCCTACGAGTTCTATTATAAAGGTAAATATTCGCACAAGGGGATCGACTCCTTCCAGCTGGTGCGGGTGAACGGGGTTTGGAAGATCCAATACCTGGTGGATACCCGGCGGAAGTAGATGCGGTTGCGGGCCGCGGTTACTTGCCGCCCCGCTTCAGCCGGTATTTCTTATTCACCCTGGGATTATCGAAATAGGCGTTCAGCTGTTCTTCCGTCATTCCGGTGGTCTCTTCTAACGGAATATCGATCAGTTGCACCTGGGTCTGCTTCAATTCCGTCTTCAGGTTGTTTATCTTTTTGAGGATATCCGGATCCTTCTCGCTGATAAGGGCGTTATCGTGCATCGTGTAATCCATCCGTTTAATGGAAGATCGCACGAGGGTAGCCTGGTTCTGTTGGGCGGTCTGCGGCGGCGCGACCGATTCTTTTACCGGAACCATCGCCACCCCGACACTGGGCAGAATGGCTCCGGTTCTTGTATTGCCCGAACTGGACGCGATGGTCCCGCCCAGGGCCGTGGTAGCCGTCGTCATATCGAAGCCGGTCCGGGTGTGGTTGGTCTTCTTGACGGTCTTGTCCAGCTGGAAAAAAGCGTATTTGAGCTGGAGGATATAGGTCCGGATATTTTTGACCACGACATTATACTGATCCAACATGTAGGGATAATTGAGAGCGTCCTTTACAAAGATCCTGATAACGGCGGTGTCCCGCATGAAGACCTTGTTGGTTCCCACAAAATAAAGCTGGACCAGCTTCTGTTTGGAAGAATCCCCGTCCTTGACGAAGTCGTAGGGCGGACTCCAGGTGAAATTATCGTTGCAGGTCTTGATCAGGGAATTGGTCTTGATCGGCGTACTCGAATAGAAATTGATGCTTTCGATAGGGTAGGTGCCCGACTCGCACTGAATGCGGAAATTGATCGTGTCCCCTTCGTCCATATAAAGCACACTGCTCACCGTCGGTTTTACATGTGAAGGGATGATCTCGGTGGTGAAGAAGGAGATGATAAAGCTGGTATCCATCTTGTCCTTGGGGTCATTGAGATTCTGCACCCCCAGGGTGACGTGATATTCGTAGTCGTACTTAAGCCGGCCGGAAAGGAAGTAGGATTTGTCCGCCTTGAAGGTCAGCCCCCCGTTCTCCCGGATCTTCAAGCCTACGGGAGCGTTTCGCAGGTAAAAATAATACCGGCTCGGGTCGCGGTTGATCTCGAACTGATACGTGAGCGTGGAGTCGACATGAACGTTGAAATAGGGGTTCATGTTCTTGATGCGCAGGGCAGAGTCGTCATACCGCCTGCTGGTGTCAGATAACTGCAGCGGGATGCGAAATCCGGGATTCTGAGCAAGACCTTTCAAACCAACCAAGAGCCCAACCGAAAAGAATAGCCAAAGCCTTAATACGAGCGCAGGTTTCATCATATTCTTGGATAAAATGGTTTTTGTTTTTGCGCGGATAGGTCTTCCGGCTAAGATACCCTATCCGCGGTTCAAGGGTCGAAATTAAGCCTTCTGGATAAAATATGTGCAAAAAACGAGCTCCCAGCCCCGGATATATGCAACAAAAGGTCCGAGGCCCCAAAACAAAAAGGCCTGGCCCATAAGGGCCAGGCCGCTGTTATTCAACCAAAACCAACCAATCAACCTTTGTTATGAAACGCTACTCTCTTTGGAACCGCCTCCGGCGGCTCCGGGCTAAAATCGTTATTATTGAACCGAAATCTGCTTGGCGCTTTCCTTAACCTGTTCCTTCTTGGGAAGGAGGAGTTTCAGGACACCATTTTCGTACTTGGCCTGGATGCCGTTGGCGTCGACCCGCTCGTCGAGATTGAAGCTGCGCTTAAAGCTCTTGAAGGAAAATTCTTTGCGGACGGTCTTGTATTCTTCGGTCGTCTTTTCTTCCTTCTTCTCGAAACCGATGGTCAACTGACCATTGTCGATGGAGAGCTTGAAGTCTTCCTTGTTACGACCGGGGGCGCTCAGCTCCAGATGATAGGCATCAGTCGTTTCGTGGATGTTCACCGGGGGAAAGCCATAGCTTTCTTCGCGGCTGTAGCCGGCGGGGAAACCTTGGAAGAATTCATCTACAAAGCTCGAAAGGCTCTTGTGTCCGTTGTTGTTTACTTTTACGAGTGTCATAGTTATTTGAGTTTTTGATGTTCAGTTACGCTCCCTACGGATCAAACGACATACCATTGGGCCAAAAACCGGTTTTTCGCGAAGTTTTGACCGTTCGGCGCCTAGTGGTGGTGACAGAATAGCATTCAAAGGCGAGATCCGGTGACATTTTTGCATTGAACTTTTTACTTACTTTTGTGTTTTCTAAGTATTCAATCATTAATAACAAGATTACAATGTATCCAAGGGAAATAGTAGAACCCATGAAGGAGGAACTCACCGACAACGGGTTCCAGGAATTGCTCGACTCCAAGGAAGTCGACACACAACTGGCCAAGATCGGGACCACCCTGGTGGTGGTTAATTCCGTTTGTGGCTGCGCCGCCGGATTGGCCCGGCCGGGAGTGCTGATGGCCGTGGCTAACAGCGCCAAAAAGCCCGATTATCTCACGACCAGCTTCGCCGGCTTCGACCTCGAGGCTGTGAGTAAGATCCGGGAGCACTTGCTGCCTTACCCGGCGTCCTCACCATCGATCGCGCTGTTCAAGGACGGAAAGCTGGTGCATATGATCGAGCGCCACCAGATCGAAGGCCGCCCCGCTCAGTTGATCGCGCACAACCTGATCGCGGCTTTTGAAGAGTATTGCTAATCTTAGTTTTGTTTTATAGTAATAACAGGCCCTTCCGCTTCTTCGGACGGGCCTTGTTTTTTTTTGCCCTGGGCCTGGCAACTATCCTCCCTTGTGTACAATTGAAATCCACATCTGTGGATAAGCCATGAAATGCAGGAATAGCGGGAATTTGGCGGGAAAAGTGTTCCCCGTGGAACACTCATGTGGAACGGCAATCAACAAGTCTTAGTATGTGTGGATAAACTAATTTTGGAAAAAATTTCATGATCCCTTATAACTTGCTTAGACTGCGGCAATTCGGCAATTAAAACCTATGTTTGCGCTATGTATCCCAACCTTTATTTCGCAATTAAGGATCTGTTCGGAATTTCACTACCTGTTCTACGGTTTATCAACAGCTTCGGCTTCTTCGTCGCCCTTTCCTTTATCGCTGCCGCCGTCACGCTCACAAAGGAGCTGTTGCGTAAGGAGCGGGAAGGCCTGCTGCATTATCGCGAACAGTTGGTGCAGATCGGCAAGCCGGCCTCGCCCTCCGAGCTGAGCCTTAATTTTTTGTTGGGATTCATCCTCGGTTTCAAGCTCGTCGGGCTTTTTACTGCCGACAGCGCGCTGACGGCCAATGTGCAGGAATATCTTTTGTCCTTCCAGGGCAGCTTGCCGGCGGGGATAATCGGGGGGGTGCTACTGGCCGGGCTGAAATTCTATGAAAAGAACAAGCAAAAGCTTCCGCAGCCCCAGGAGAAGAAGGTGCGTATCTGGCCGCACGATCGGGTAGGGGACTTGACGATCTATGCCTTTATCTTCGGGTTTGCCGGAGCCAAGATCTTCAACAGCCTTGAAACCTGGGATGATTTTGTCCGGGATCCGATGGGTTCGCTGTTCTCCTTCAGCGGTCTGACCTTCTACGGCGGCCTGATCTGTGCCGCCCTGGCTATTTGGTATTATGCGCGCAAGAACGGTATCGGGTTCTGGCATCTCAACGACGCCGCCGCGCCGGGCCTCATGTTGGCGTATGCGATCGGCCGTATCGGCTGCCAGGTCTCCGGCGACGGCGACTGGGGCATCCTCAACAGCGCCTATATCACCTCCGCTTCGGGGAAGCCTATATTGACCAACCACGCGGAGCTGATGAAGACCCTTCAACAGAACAGCGCCCTTTATGCATCCCAGTTCGGCAGCCTCGAAAAGGTACCGCATCTGACGGTGAAGGCGCCTTCTTTCCTGCCCGATTGGCTCTTTGCGTATTCCTATCCCCATAATGTAATAGGAGAGGGCGCCCGCATCCTCGACTGCAACACCCAATATTGCAGCCAGTTGCCGATCCCGGTGTTTCCGACACCGATCTATGAGACGCTTACCTGCCTGGGTCTTTTCTTTATCCTGTGGAGTCTTCGCAAACGTCTTCGCGTCCCGGGTACTCTCTTTGGTATCTATCTGATCCTCAATGGTATCGAACGTTTCCTCGTCGAACATATCCGCGTCAATTCCACCTACAACATCTTCGGTTTCCACCCCACCCAGGCCGAGCTGATCTCTTTCGGCCTCGTGGTCGCGGGGGCGCTGATCTGTTTCAATCTCAAACGCCGGGGGACGCCCATCCCGCCAATTGCGGCCGACGACACGCGCGTGGAATAACGGGCGCACCTTCTGTCCGGAAATTCATCCATTTATCATGAACCCTCACAAAAGCGTAACCTCCCTTCACCTCCTCGCGTCCTAATTGCGCGATCGTCCAGACGTCACCAAAAACCGCACCTGCGTCAAGTTAAATTCCTGACCCGCAGGTCCACCGGTAGTTTTGCTCATCGTCCAACAGGAATCATCCCAATCAGTACGGAAAGGAGAGGATACCAGCCATCACCGGAATCGGCCTTTCGCACACAAAGCAATATACTATGTTATGCAAAGTACCAATCTTTGTATTGTAATAATCAAAAAATAGTACTAGACAAAACTATATTTATGAGACACACTTTCGCCCTTCTGACTGCCTTCGTCCTCCTATCCTCGCTGCCTGCCATGGCGCAGACGACCGGAAAACTCGCCGGCACCGCCCGTGATGCAAAAGGGCAACCTATTGAATCAGCGACTATTACGCTTTTGAATGCTACCGATTCGGCCAAGCTGAGATCGACCGCCACCGACAAGACCGGCCAATTCAGTTTTGACCATGTCCCCGCCGGCAAATACCTGGTCATGGCTTCCTCGGTCGGTTTTAATAACCTATATTCCCCCTCCATCACCCTGTCCAAAGAGGGCGCCACCCGCAACCTGCCTCCGTTGGTGCTGACCTCCACCTCCACGAGCCTGAAAGAATTCGCGGTTGTCGCCCGTCGCCCCTTCATCGAACAGAAGGCGGATCGCATGGTCGTCAATGTCGACGCCTCGCCCTCCAACGCCGGCTCGACCGCCATGGACGTCCTGGAAAAATCCCCGGGCGTGACCCTCGACAAGGACGATAACATCAGCCTCAAAGGAAAACAGGGGGTGACGATCATGATCGATAACAAGCCCACCTATCTCTCCGCCAGCCAGCTGGCCAGCTACCTGCGCAGCCTGCCCGCTTCGGCCATCGACCAGATCGAACTGATGACCAATCCCTCCGCGAAATACGATGCCGCCGGCAATTCGGGGATCATCAATATCAAGACCAAGAAGAACAAGTTGAAAGGGTTCAACGGGAACATGAACCTCACGCATACCCAGGGGGTATACCCGAAACCCAGCGGCAGCCTCAACCTTAACTACCGCGACGGGAAGGCCAATTTCTTCCTGAACGCCGGCTATGCCCGCTGGGAAGGTTTCCAGCATTTGTCGATCAATCGGAAATATCTCGATGAAGGCACCAAGTTCGTCAACTCCATCTTCTCGCAGGAGACCGAGATGCATTTTACCAATCCTTCGATGAACCTGAAGCTCGGCATGGACTACTACCTGACGGACAAAACGACGATCGGCTTTGTCGTCAGCGGTTTCCAAAACAAGGAGAACAACGTCAGCTCCAGCAATATCAGCCTGCTGGACCCCAAATATGTACTGGACTCCGTCGTTTACTCGCCCAGCACCAACAAAACGACGTGGAAGAACGGTAGCGTCAACCTCAACTTCCGCCATAACTTTGATTCGGCCGGCCGGGAATTGACCGCCGACCTGGACTATGTCCGTTACAGCTCCAACAGCAATCAGTATTTCGATAATATCACCTACGCCTCCGACATGAGCAAGCTTGGCGAGACGGTGCTGACCGGCAATCTGCCCAGCACGATCAATATCTATACGCTGAAGACCGACTACACCCGGCCGCTGGCAAAGGGATATAAGCTCGAGACCGGTATTAAGCTCAGCTACGTCAACACGGATAACAAAGCGAACTATTTCAACCTGCTGAATAATGGTCCCGAGGTGGACACGACAAAGACAAACCACTTCCGCTATAAAGAGAATATAAACGCCGCCTATGTCAACCTGACGAAGCAAATTAAAAAATTCAGCCTTCAGCTGGGCCTTCGCGCGGAGAATACCAACTACTCGGGGCACCAGCTGGGTAACGGCCTGTCGGTGATCAACCGCGACAGCTCGTTCTCGCGCAGCTATGTCAACCTGTTCCCCACCGCCTATATCAGCTATGCTGCCAACGAGAACAACCAATTCTCCGTCAACTACGGCCGTCGCATCGACCGGCCTGCCTACCAGGATCTGAACCCGTTCCTGTTCTTCCTCGATCAGTATACCTACCAGGCCGGTAACCCCTATCTCCAGCCTCAGTATACGAACAATGTCGAGCTGACCCATACCTGGCGCCACTTCCTGAACACGACGCTGAACTACAGCTATACGACGGATTTCTTCTCCGAGACGTTCCAGCAATCGGGTCAGGCGACGATCGTCCGTAACGGGAATATCGGTAGCCACCAGAGCGCGGGGATCGCGGTCAGCGCCCAGGTAAAGGTCGCGAAGTGGTGGACGTCGATACTTTATAGTAACTTGAATTATAACAAGTTCAGCGGTCTTTTATATGGTGAGAATATAAACGTCAATGCCACAACGCTGCTTCTCAATGTGAACAACCAGTTCAACTTCCCTGGTGGCTGGTCCGGTGAGGTCTCCGGGTTCTACCGGACGAAAGGGGTCGAAGGTCAGATCATCATCGACCCGCTGGGGCAGGCCTCCGCCGCCATTTCCAAGAAGATCCTCAAGGACAAGGCATCGCTTAAGCTGGCCGTCCGGGACCTTTTCTACACCAACAAGGTCCATGGCTATATCAATTTCCAGCAGACCGAAGCCACCTTCCGGAATCTGCGGGACAGCCGCCAGGTCGCGATGACCTTCAGCTGGAACTTCGGGAAACCCTTCAAAGGGACCGGTGGAAGGAGACATAGCGGAGCGGGCGATGAAGAAAGTAGGGTGAAAACGGGCGGCAACAACTGATCATAAAAAAGGGCCGTAAGGCCCTTTTTTTATAGATTTGCTATTCAACTCCAAACTATGCCATCCTTTGACATCGTCAGCAAGGTAGACCCACAGGTACTGGACAACGCGGTCAACGTCACCAAAAAAGAGATCACCAACCGGTTTGACTTCAAAGACTCCCCTGTAAAGATCGACCTCAACAAAAAGGACATGACCATCGACCTGGAGGCCGAAAGCGACATGAAGATCAAACAGATCGTGGACGTTCTCATCAGCCGCAGCATGAAGCAGGGCCTCGATCCGCTGGCCTTCGACATGAGCAAGGAACCCTATCCAAGCGGCAAGGTGACCCGCCAGCAGATCCCTGTCCGGAACGGGCTAAAACAGGAGGACGCCAAAAAGGTCACCAAGCTGGTCAAGGACTCGGGGCTGAAGGTGCAGCTCCAGATCATGGATGATCTGATCCGGGTGACGGGCAAGAAGATCGACGACCTGCAGGCCGTCATCAAGCTCTGCAGCGGCGCCAACCTGGGGATCGCGCTGCAATATATCAATATGCGGAGCTAGGCCAACTTTATTTGGACCAGCGACGGATATTGCGTACCTTCGCAATCCCAAAAATGGACCAAGGGTCCTCAACAATTAAAAAACTGTACGGCCAAATCCGTACAACCTTTAAACAGAACAGATTATGAAAAAAGGTCTCCACCCGGCAGCGTACCGGTCCGTCGTCTTCAAGGACATGAGCAATGGCGAAACCTTCCTGAGCAAATCCACTGCTCAGTCGAGGGAAACGATCAAATGGGAAGACGGCAACGAATATCCCCTGATCAAATTGGAAATCTCGAATACTTCCCACCCCTTCTTTACGGGGAAGAACATGCTCGTCGACACCGCAGGTCGTATCGACAAGTTCAAGAAGCGTTACGAGAAGAAGAAATAATTGGTCTTCGAACCAAAATGATCCCCTCCGCCAGGAGGGGATTTTTTTTATCTTGCAACCATGCAATATCTCGCGCTGGAAGACGTCTCCTGCACCCATGATCTCCTCCCATTCACCGCGACCCGCCCGGTCCTCGAGATCCGGATGGGCATTCTGACCTTCCGCGAAAAATGGGAACAGCTGCTGGGCCCGAACAATATCCTGGTCGCGCAGGATACGGTCACTCCGGCCCTGCCCGCCAACATCCTGCCCACCCGTGCCCTGGCGGCCCGGGTACGGGAGGAGATGCAACGCGGACCGCTGAACCAATCCTCCATCGACCGCATCATTACACATGGCCGCCTGATCCGCTATCCCTGGCATATCTTTCAGCACAATGCCGAGGCGCTGCTCGACGATTTCGAGCTGCTCACGGCAGGCCGCCATTCGCTGCCAATTCCGCCGACGGTCGCCGTCACTAACCCCGAAAATATTTTTATCGATGAAGGCGCCCGGCTTTCGCATTGCATGCTGAACGCGTCCGCGGGGCCGATCTATATCGGCCGGAACGTCGAGGTTATGGAAGGCAGCCTGATCCGTGGACCTTTTGCCGCCTGTGACGGCGCCGTCGTCAAGATGGGCGCAAAGATCTATGGCGCCACGACCCTCGGTCCCCAGACCACCGCCGGCGGCGAGATCAAGAACGTTGTCTTTTTCGGTTACTCCGGAAAGGGGCATGATGGTTACCTGGGGGACGCCGTCATCGGCGAATGGTGTAATCTCGGCGCCGGCACCAGCGCCTCGAATCTAAAGAACAACTGCGGCGACGTCAAAGTCTGGCATCCCGCCTCCCGCAGCTGGCTCAACGCCGGATTGAAATGCGGACTGCTCATGGGAGATTACTCCCGTGCGGCCATCAATAGTTCCTTCGACACGGGCACGGTCACCGGCGTCTGTTGTAACATCTTCGGTACGGGCACACCGCCCAAATACGTCCCCGATTTCACGTGGGGACTCGACGGTTCGGTCCTCTACGACTGGGACAAAGCGCTTCGCGATATCGCTAACTGGAAGAAACTAAAAAATCAATCCCTCACCGAAGGACAAATACTGACATTAAAACATATTTTTGGACAATTATGAGACAACAAATCGCAGCAGCCAACTGGAAGATGAATCTGACCTATCAACAAGGAGAGCAATTGCTGGATGGCATTCTCGACGCGAACATCGAGCTCGCCGTCCACCAGTCGGCCGTCTTTGCCGTACCCTTCCCGTACCTGGTCATGGCCACGCAAAAGCTGTCCGGTCGCAACAACTATTTCACCGCCGCACAGAACTGCTCCGACCAGAAGCCGGGAGCCTATACCGGCGAGGTGGCGGCCGAAATGCTGAAGTCGATCAATATCCGGTATTGCGTACTGGGGCATAGCGAAAGAAGGGAATATTTCTCCGAGCGGAACCAGTCTTTGGCCAAGAGGGTCGAGCTCTGCCTGGCTAACGATATCACCCCCATCTTCTGCTGCGGCGAAACGCTCAGCATCCGCGAAGTGGGCGCCCAGGAAGGATATGTAGAGACCCAGCTGATGGAGTCGCTCTTTCATTTCTCCGAAGAAGAAATTCGCAAAATAGTCATAGCCTATGAGCCCATCTGGGCCATCGGCACCGGCAAAACGGCGAGCGTCGGGCAGGCCCAGGAGATGCATGCGCATATCCGCGGGCTGTTTGCCAAAAAATACAACAAGGCGACGGCGCAGCATATCCCGATCCTCTATGGCGGGAGCGTGAAGGCCGCGAATGCCAAAGAGCTCTTCCATTCGCCCGATGTCGACGGCGGACTGGTCGGCGGCGCTTCGCTCAACGTTACGGAATTCACCTCCATCATCCGCGCACTGAAATGAGACTGGGGTTCGGCTTCCCGGATACCGGCGTGACGGCTAGCGATCGCCGGCGCATCCTCCGGGGAACGATCCATTCCTTCCTCATCCAGGGGTTCTCTGTCGCATTGGTCTTTGCTTCCAACTGGTGGCTGGTGCGATCGACCGACACGAAGGCGTACGGTGTCTACGTGCATATCTTCAACTGGGTGAGCATCCTCGGCGTGTTGGTCATGGGCGGTCGCGACGACCTGGTCCTCGCCCTGCTGCCGAAATATCTTGCCGCCGGGGAAGGCTCCCGCGTCCGGCGGCTGGTACGCGCGGCCAATGGCTGGGTCTTCGGGGCCACGCTGTTCATCGGCGGCGCTTTTATCGGGCTGATATCGCTCGTTCCCCTCCGCTCGCTGACGGAACACCGGGACCTCTTCCTTATCGCAATTGCCGCGGTCTATTTCTCCGCGACCCTCAGCCTCAACCAGATGATCCTGCAGGCGCTCAACCATGTCCGGCAGAGCCAGATGGTGGAAAAGATCGCCCGGCCATTGTTGCTCATCGCCGGCACCGGGCTGTTCCGGCTGTCCGCGATGCGGCTGGATCCGCAGGCCCTGGTCGGGTTGGGAACGGCCGTTGCCGCCGGCTGCGCGCTGCTTGTTTTAGGACTGATGGTCCGCAACCTTCGGTTGCGTTCCATTGTACCCGGGAGTCCAGCGCCCGCCGGGCGTTATGGCCAAAAAACGATCTGGTTCTTTCTCGTGAGCCTTTTCAATTTGCTGAGTACGAAGGTGACGATGCTTCTGCTGCCGCTCTTCGCGGGCGAAGGGGACGTCGGCATCTTCAACATCGCCTACCGATTCGCCGATCTGCTGATCTTTCCCTTCTTCCTCATGCATTCGGTGTTGCCGCAGTTGTTCGCCCGGCATTCGCCGGATGAGGCAGCCTATACCCGCAGCCTGTTCAACGAGAGTACGCGGCTGATGACCCTGCTTTCGCTTCCGCTGCTGCTGGTGAATATCCTCGCGGGCCGCTTCCTGCTCGGGCTCTTCGGTCCCGCCTTCGTGGCCGGCTATCCCGCGCTGGTGCTGGTCAGTTTCGCACAGTTCCTCTTCTCGCTTTTCGGCCCCGCCAACACGATCCTCATGACGCAGGGCCGCGAGCGATATTCCGCGATCGGCATGGGCGTTTATGTGCTCGCTCTGCTCGCCGGCAGCCGCCTGATGCTGCCGGTGGCGGGCATCACGGGTGGGGCGCTGGCCATCCTCGCCAGCAGCCTGTTGTACAATGTGCTATTGAATGTTTGGCTGTACCGCTTTTATGGCATCTGCACTCCCTTCCTCTCCTTTTTGGTCAAGCGCCGTTAATGTGTCGAAGGCTGCGGCAAAGTTCTCTTTCGAAAAATTGGAGAAAGCCCGGTGAATTTGCTGGCGCAGCAGATCCCGGGTCCTGGCATCCGTGATCAGTCCCTGCAGCAGGACTGCCGCTTCTTCGGCGCCGCGATAAGGCAGGATGGCGACGGTGAACGGATCGGGGAGGATCAGCTCCGCAGGCGCCAGCGCCGGGGTATTGTTGAGGAGGATGTCGGCCGTCAGCCCGCTGGCCGTGGTCCGTCCGTAGATCTCCGGGTTATGCCGGCTCCCTGTTTTGTGTATGCGTAATGGGCTCCAGAGGAGATCGGCTTCGCGGATCTCCCGTTCGTAGATGGTTTCGGGAATATATCCTTCGTAGTGGCGGACTTTTGTTTGTGCCCGCAGCTGCGCAACGAGGCTGCGTCCGAACTCGCTGCTGCTGTCGCCGAGCAGCACCAGCTGCACAGGCGGCAGTTGCGCCGGCCAGCGGCGGAACACTTCCAATACCGGCTCATAATCCCGCCGATTGGCGTCCACTGAGCCTGGGATGGCGATGGTGAAGGGTCGTGAGCTACGTTGGGCCGGAGCCGGCGCGGCGTAGAATCGCGACGGCAAAAATGCTGTGGATGCCTTCGGCATCCTTTCCCTGAAGTGCTCTGCCATCGCGGGAAGGAAGAAATGGTAGTGCCGCACCCGCAAACGCAATAGAGGCTTGGCCAGTGTCTCCGTTACATCCCGAAGAGAACCAAGGGGCCGGGCAAAAAATGCATTCACCTCATGTATTGTCACGCTCACCTGCACCTCCGGGGCCGCCATCAGCCGCAAGGCCCATAACAATAAATTGTTATCCAGCGTGGCCAGGTGAAGATGACTACACCGAAAGCGCAGCAGGCGCCTGATGAATTGGCGGTTGGATTCGGCGGGTGCTTGAACGACAAATTCGGTGGCAGGCCACCGTGTCTCGGGACTCTGACTGCCCGAAAGATTTGCGAAGGAACCTTCGCGGAGGAATACAACTACCCGGGGGAACCGCATTTCGCAGAGATCGAGCAAGGCCGGCAGATTCTCATGATGCGTGGTCTCATAAACGACGATCGCCAGCTGCCGCGGGCGGGTATCTAGCCAAAGGGTGACGCAGCCCAACAACAGGGTCCAATAGGGGATGCGCATGACCAGCAGATCGGCTACCACGAACACGACGGCAAGCGCCAGCAATAGCCGGTCGTACCGGCGGGTGAACACGCCGACGACAAAGGCGGCTTCCAAGAGCACTCCACCCGCATACAGCAATTGCGCCACAAAGGGGTGATCGATCAGCCATGTATAACCGCGGCAAAGCAAGCCGTCGCAGCTGCTGGTCAGCAGCTCGCTGTGATGGAACAGTAGGATGCGGCTCATCTCCTCGCCGTTGAAGACTGCGCCCCGCGCAATTTTCCACACCGCCGCCGAGATAAAGATATACAGAAAATAATAGCGGCACGCCTTCAGGACCTCATTAAACTTTCGGGTGATCAGCGCCAGTGGCAGCAGTACATAGAGAATAAAAGGCTCATGATGCACCTGCCAGAAGATATCGGCCAGCAACAGGTATAGGGAGAGGAATAGCACAAATACCACCCCGAGCCATCGGCGCAGACCGGTCGCGACCCAGGCCAGGGGCAATGCAAAAAGCAATATGTCGAAGAACAGGAAGCTTCCCCGATGCGCGGTCATCCATCGGGGTAAACCTGAAGCAATCACCACCAACTCCGACACGTCCCGGTTGAAATTCCACAACGCCGGCTGTACCTGCGATAGCAGGCGTCCCTGCCCGATCATCGAGCCGAAAACGGCAAAATAGAAGATACCATACACCGTCAGCAATGCCTGCCGCTCGCGGGCATATCGCCCGCCCTGCGCGCCGCTATCCATTGATCCAGTTTTCGGTTTGGATCAATACCATCCGGCCATCCGTCCACCGGTAGCTTAGCTTTTCGACCTTCAACACGCCAACGGGCCGGCCCAGCAGCCGGCCGAGGTAGCCTTTATACCAGGGAACAAAGTCGCCAGTATTGTTCAGATTGGGACTCAGCCCGTTATAAAAGGAGCCGAGTGCGGCCTGCAACTTCTCCTTGTCAAAGGCAAAGTCATGGGTCGCCGTCCGCTTCTCCGCCGCTTCCAATGGCCCCTGTACCATGTCCCACCGGTAGACCGCAAAATCCGTTTGCCGCAACGCCTCCCCATCCACACTGACCCTGAACACCGTAAGGGTGTCCGGCCGGACAAAGGACTGCGAGAACATCCCGTAGTGCACAAAGGGAAACGCCGTCACGGAATGCGCCAGATCAACCCCCAATTGCAGGATAAAAAAGCCGATATGCCAGTACTTCATACCCCTAATTTATGGACCTATTTGTGTAACTTCGCAGCGAATGAAAAATATACGAAATTTTTGCATAATTGCCCATATCGACCATGGAAAGAGTACCCTGGCAGACCGGCTGCTGGAAATGACCAACACCATTTCCCAGCGCGACATGCAAGCCCAGGTCCTGGACGATATGGACCTGGAACGCGAGAAGGGGATCACGATAAAAAGCCATGCCATTCAGATCAACTATACGCATCAGAATGAGAAGTTTATTCTCAATCTGATCGACACCCCGGGCCACGTCGACTTCAGCTATGAGGTGTCCCGCGCCCTGGCCGCCTGCGAAGGCGCCCTGCTGCTCGTGGACGCCACCCAGGGCATCCAGGCACAGACGATCTCCAACCTCTACCTGGCGATCGGGAACGATCTGGAGATCATCCCGGTTATCAACAAAATTGATATGGATGGCGCCATGGTCGACGAGGTAAAGGACCAGATCATCGAGCTGATCGGCTGCAAACCGGAGGATATCCTGCTGGCCAGCGCCCGCACCGGTCTTGGGGTTCCCGAGATCCTCGACGCGATCGTCAAGCGCATCCCCGCGCCAAAGGGCGACCCCGAAGCTCCCCTTCAGGCCCTGATCTTCGACAGCGTCTTCAACTCCTTCCGCGGGATCATCGTATACTACCGCATCCTCAACGGCAGCATAAAGAAGGGGGACATCGTCCAGTTCGTCTCCACCGGCCAGGCCTACGAGGCCGATGAGGTGGGCATCCTCAAACTGACGCTCGATCCCAAGGCCGAAGTAAAGACGGGCGATGTGGGTTATATCATCACCGGGATCAAGAACGCCAAGGAAGTAAAGGTCGGGGACACGATCACGCTGCAGAGCAATCCCCATCCTACGATGGTCCAGGGTTTCGAAGAGGTAAAGCCCATGGTCTTCGCGGGCATCTTCCCCGTCAATACCGACGACTTCGAAGAATTGCGCGATTGTATGGACAAGCTGCAGCTCAACGATGCGTCGCTGACCTACGAGTTGGAGACCTCCCAGGCTCTCGGCTTTGGCTTCCGATGCGGGTTCCTCGGAATGCTGCACATGGAGATCATCCAGGAACGCCTCGAACGTGAGTTCAACCAGACGGTGATCACCACCGTTCCAAACGTTAGCTTTGTGGCGTTTACCAATAAGGATGAGACGATCATCGTCAACAACCCGGCGGAGATGCCCGATCCGACAAGGATCGACCGGATCGAGGAGCCGTATATCCGGGCGCAGATAATTACCAAGCCAGAATACATCGGCAATATCATGACCCTTTGCCTCGGCAAACGGGGCATCCTGCTCAACCAGTCCTACCTGACGACCACGCGGGTGGAACTCGTCTTCGAGATGCCTCTCACCGAGATCGTGTTCGACTTCTACGACAAACTCAAGAGTCAGACCCGGGGCTATGCTTCCTTCGACTATCACCCCATCGATCGCCGCGAAAGCGATATCGCAAAAATGGATATCCTCCTCAACGGAGACAAGGTGGATGCGCTTAGCGCCCTGATCCACCGCAGCCGGGCCAATGACTTCGGTCGCAAATTGTGCGAAAAGCTGAAAGAGTTGTTGCCGCGGCAGCAATTCCAGATCGCCATCCAGGCGGCCATCGGCGCCAAGGTCATCGCCCGCGAAACGATCAGCGCCCTACGCAAGGACGTAACGGCCAAGTGCTATGGCGGGGATATCAGCCGGAAGCGCAAGCTGTTGGAGAAACAGAAGGAAGGGAAGAAGCGCATGCGCCAGATCGGTAATGTGGAAGTGCCACAGGAAGCATTCCTCGCTGTCCTGAAACTCGACTAGTAAACAAAAGCAGATATGCGGACCCCTCTTCAGAAAGGCGAAAAGATACTCCTGGTCACCTACAGCAGCTGGACCACTCTCATCGCACCCGTCCTGATCGCCCTGCTGGGGCTCGCCTCCTCCATCATCATCGCCATCAAGAGCGGCTCGGCCTGGGGCTGGCTTGCCGCCATCTTCGGCATCGGCTACTGGTTCATCCGCTACTCTAACTGGAAAGTGAATATCTGGGTGGTGACGAACTTCCGCGTCATCGACGAGACGGGTCTGCTTAGCCACTATGCCAAGGAAAGTCCCCTGGATAAGATCAACAACGTCTCCTATGACCAGTCGGTCTGGGGCCGCCTTTTCAACTTTGGCCATGTCGAGATTCAGACGGCGGCCGAAGTGGGCGCTACAGATTATTTCAACGTCCAGCATCCCAAACGCCTCAAGGATACCATCACCGCTGCCCAGGCCGAACACCAGACCTGGCAATACGGTAACCAGGCCGCACAGATGGCTGCCGCACTGGACGCGCGGAACGGTGGCGCGGCGCCTAAAGGCACCAACGCGCAAATGTCAGCCGACCGGCTACAAGTGTCGGCCGAACTGGAAAAATTATTTGAATTGAAAATGAAAGGCGCGATCACCGAAGAGGAATACCTTCGCGCCAAAGAGCGGCTGTTGAATCATTAATCCGGTTTCTTTTTCTTCTGGACATTCTTCTCCGACTGCTGCTGCAGTTGCACCTCGTTGACCTTGCCCTGATCGTCCAGCAGCTTTGCCTCCTGCGGGAACTGCCCATCCTTCAGCTTGAAATTGAACAACGACTTCTGGATATGCATCCATTTGCCGTCCTTCCACTGGAACGCCTCGAAATCCCCATCGGGGACATAGGTGTCCTTCTTCTTCGGCTGGTCTCCTTCGGGGATCAGGTGATCATACACCACCATGTCCAGCTCGGGATCGTAGTTGAATCGGGTGCCTGCTTCTTTCTTATACTCGATGTTGAACCGGTATTGCGTTGGCTTGCGGACAGAATCTTCCATGAACGAGAAATACGGCCCGCCAAACTTTGGCTCCCCATCGGGACCAAAGGTCAGCACTTCCATCCATTTCTTGTTGCTCGACTGGCTGAAGTCGTCAAACCCCAGCAGGGTATAATAGTTGCGCCCCTGCCAGCTCTTCTCGATGATCCTGTAGTAAATGGCGCCGATCCAGTTCCTGCGGGTGCGCACCGAATCCATCGGCCGGTCGGTGAACATGGACGCATCGAAAAGCGGATATAGTTTCAGCGATCCATCCGGTGTCCGCATCTGGATCGCGCCCTCCTGCAGATACATGTAATCGTCCTTCTTGAACTGCCAGGTAAAGATGCGAAAGCTGCTGTCGGGGGCATAGAGCCGCGAGATGGTTTGCAGGGAGTCGAAGGGATAATAGAACGAATTCGGCTGCCGCAGGCTTCTCACCAGGCTCCGGACGAACAGGCTGTCGCCGCGAAACCGGTCCGCGGCCAGCGAATCGTTGACGATCCGAAAGGAATATCCCTTCAGGCTGTCTTCCCGCTTTGCGAACTCGCTTTCCTCGGTCGCGGACAGATGTTGGGCTGTCGCGGGCAGGGAAAAGCCCAGAACGCAAAAAAGCACAAAGCCATAAAGGGAAACCCGGGTGATTTGCATAGAATTACAAAATTACAACGGAAAAGCGCGCCGCTGATCTGGCAAACGATAAAAACGGGCCAAAATTTCAGGCCAAAAGCAAATGTTTTGCAAAATCGGCCAGCGAGTCAAAAGCCATATCGATGGCCGGGTGGGGTAGTGTTTGTTCGGGGTTCGTAGTACGTACGAATGCGGTGTACATCCCCGCATTGCGGCCGAACTCCATATCACTGAGGTTGTTGCCGACCATTACGCTCCGCGCCAGGTCGATCCCCGGCAGCTCGCGCTGGGCCGCAAGGGCCATCCCGGCCTGCGGCTTGCGCAACGGATGGGCGTTGTCCAGCGAATCGGCATAATAGATCCGGGAGATGCGGCCGCCCGCCAGCTCGATCGCCGCGACCATCTTGTCGTGTATCTCCTGCAGATCGCCCGCCGTCATCATCCCCTTGCCGACGCCCCGCTGGTTGGTGACCACGACGATATGCCCAAAAACGGCCGCGCAGCGTTGCAGGGCCTCGTGAACACCCTCCAAAAAGACGAACTCGCCATAGTGAAAGATATAACTGCCTTCCTTCTCGACGTTGATGACGCCGTCCCGGTCAAGAAAGAGGGTCCAGGAAGGATCGATATGTTCGAATGGGATCATTCAGCCGGCTTAAGAGGGGTTTCGTTGCTCAGGCCAAAAATGGTTTCCACCAGCCGGCTCCAGGAATATTTCTCCTTCTCCGACTGGAGGGCGGGGAGAAAATAGCTCCCTCCCAACACAAAAAAACGCAGGATGGCATCGGCCATCGACGTGGGATCGGGCTCTGCTACAAGGCCTACCTTCTCATGCGGCACCAACGCCGGCAATCCGCCCACGTTGGAAACGATCATGGGCCGTTCGAAATGGTAGGCGAGGGGAGTGACCCCGCTTTGGGTCGCATTGCGATACGGCTGGATCACGG